>Ga0209798_10001933_pt1 | contig 12264 bp, 5 predicted proteins | sample DOMMetBare3Fresh_FD_187475 | JGI IMG/M metagenome (GOLD analysis project Ga0209798, IMG submission 187475) | Wetland sediment microbial communities from St. Louis River estuary, USA, under dissolved organic matter induced mercury methylation -... | ecosystem: Environmental > Aquatic > Freshwater...
TGAACAGGGCACGGAACCGGCGCTCCGACCGCCGGAGCGCCTCGGCCGCCAGCCGCTCGCGGGTGACATCGCGGGCGACCGCCACCGCGCCGGCGGGGCTGCCGCGTTCCTCGAGCGGCGCGACGGACACATCCGCGATGCGCAAGCCGTCCGCGCGGCGGACGAGCGACTGGTAGCGTCGGGGCGAGGACGGCGGAACCGCGCCCGCGGTCCCGCCTTCGTCGGGGAGAAGCGCGGCGAGCGTCCATCCGAGCAGCTGGGAGGCGGGCACACCGAAGAGTGCAGCCGCGGCCGCGTTGGCGAAGAGGACGCGTCCGTCGGCGCCGGACAGCACGATGGCTTCCTGAGTGGTTTCGACGAGGCGGCTGTAGCGCGCCTCCAGGCGGACGTAGTGGGTGAGGTCGTCGAGGGCGACCACGAACCCGCCGTCGGCCCGCGGGGTGGCGGTCAGCACCAGATGCTGCCCGCCGGTGGCGTCGAGAAATAGGCTCACCCGGTGGCCGCGCTGAAGTGCCTGGTCGAGCGGGTCCTGCTCCCGCGGGGGCCAGTGGCGGAAGAGCCGGGCCAGCGGGAGCCCGGGAAGATCCGTCACCCCGATGCCCGCGATGTCCGCGACGAAGCGATTCGCCCGTTCGATGTGCCCCGCGGCGTCGACCAGGGCGAGCCCGCTGCCGGTACCGTCGAAGGCCGTCTGCCACTCCGTCTTGACGCGCACCAGCGTGTCGAGCAGCCGACGCATGCCGATGGCGAGCGAGGCCTGGTCCGCAAAGGCGGAGGCGAGGATGCGCTCGTCCGCGGAGTACTGGCGGGGGGTGTCGTGATAGAAGGCGAGCCAGCCGATGACGCGCTCCTGGTAGCTGAGAGGAAGCGCCGCGACGCCAGCGAACCCCTCGGCGAGCACCAGGTCGTGAATCGGACTGGAACGGTCCTCCCGGGCGTCGGGCTGAAAGTACGGCTCCCCGCGCAGCACCGTGCTGGCGGAGTGGGCCTCCCGGAATCGGGCGCGCATCGACTCGACGTAGCCCGAGGAGAGCCCGATCGTCACCGGCGCCTCGACGGCGGTCCGCTGCTCGTCGATCAGGAAGATCCCGGCCCGCTGGGCCCCGAACACCCGCATCCCCTCCTCGGCGGCCGCCGCCATGGCGCCGACAGCGTCCGGCGCGCCGGCGAGCAGGTGGGCCACTCGCCCGAGGGCGGCGACGGGCGCCGACCTCATCGAGGGCTCGCCGGCACCAGCACGCGGATGGCGTGCGGGATGACGTCGACCGCGAAGGGCGTGATGCCGTGCGGCTCGCCATCGAGCTGCACCGGGAGTTCGACGTCGGTCGCGATGGTGATCTGCCGCCCCCGGGCATGCCCGACCCGCCCCGGACCACTCCCGAGGGGTTGTCCGTCCCGGAGCAGTTCCCAGACGGCCTGCACCCCCTGCACGAAACTGTCGGCGCGCATGACGATCAGGTCGAGCAGCCCATCGTCCGGTGTGATGCCGCTCCGCAGCTTCACGTAGGGCGGAATGACCTCGCCGCAGTTGGCCACCAGCGCCATCGCGGCACGGGCTTCGTATTCCACGCCATCGACGGTGATCAGATGCCGGGTGCTGCGGAGCAGCGGGAGCAGCCGGAAGCTGGTGGCCACGTAGGCGGCGAAGCGCCAGCGCTGCTTGTCCGCGGTCGAGGTCTCCGCCATCACCCGCGCGTCGTAGCCCGCCCCGCAGGCTACCGCGAAGTAATGAGGCCCATCGGCCCGCATCATGCGGCCGAGATCGAGCGGTTTGCGCTGGGCATCCAGCAGCACGCGCGCCGCGCGGATCGGATGGCTGGGGATCCGCAGGTTGCCGGCGAGCAAATTGCCGGTGCCGCCAGGAATGAGGCCCAGCGCGGTCTCGGTGCCGACCAGCGCGGCGGCCGCCTGCATCGTGGTGCCATCGCCGCCGAAGACCACCACCGCGTCCAGCCCGTCGGCGACCGCCTGCGCCGCGAAGCGGCGGGCATCGCCGGGGCCGCCGGTGGCGCGCAGCTCGACCGTCCAGCCCCCGCGGCGCAGGGTTTCGATCGCGGCCTGTACCGTGACGTCTGCGGTACGGGCCGCGGCGGGGTTGGCGATGAACAGCGCGCGGGTCACGGTCAGTACTCGCGTTCCCAGAGCACGTCGAGACCGACCTGGTACTTGTTGGTGGAGAGGGCGGGATTGATCACCGCCGCCTGACAACTGTACGTCGGCTCGACGCTCGCCTTGAGGCGGAGCCCGCGGCTGATCCGGAACTCCGCGCTGGGATAGAAGCGCTGCGCGTTAGTGCAGAGGTCGGCCACCAGCGTGACGAACCAGCGCCGTCCGATCTGCCACCCCGCGGCCACCTGCGCCACCTGGGCGGAACCGCTCTGGCTCGACAGGCCCACCGTGCCCGCACCGCCGGTCCGGATGTCGATGAAGTCGATCGGCACGCCCAGGTCGCTGATCAGGGTGCGCTGCAGTTCGCTCGACAGCGCGCTCGACAGGTAGGTGAGTCCAGCCTGCACCGCGGCATACTGGCTGCCCTGGCCGCCCTGTCCCTGCAGGCTGAAGGTGGGCCGGCGGAACATGAGATACGAGACCAGTTCGGTCTGCGAGAGGCTGGGGCGCTGGGGCGTCGGAGTGCTGGTCAACTCCAGCTTCGGCTGCAGCAGGGTGCCGGTGATGCGCGCGATCACCGGAATGTCCTCGTTGCTTTCGATGTCGGTGACGATGTGCTTCGCTTCGATGTCGAGGTCGGCGTTCAGGTCCGGGGTGCCGAAGTAGCGCACCGTACCGCGCTCCACCGAGAAATCCACCGTCACGAAGCCGCCCAGACGCAGGGCATAGTTGCCGCGCACCGCGTTGAGGGTGCCATCGTAGCGGTAGCGGTCCCGGATCTTGTTGACCGTCAGGTTGCCATCCAGCTGGATGTTGGCCTCACTGGAGCGGAGCCAGAAGTTCTCGCCCATCTGCACCTGCAGATTGTCGATCGTCAGCGAATCGAGAAACCGGCTCTGGAAGTTCGCACCCAGCTTCTCGGTGCGGACCAGGTCGAGATCGATCAGCCCGGAGTCGCCGGGATTCTCGAGATCGACGATCCGCTTGGTGAGCAGATCGGCGAAATGCAGATTGCCGGCATCGGCGGTGACGCGTCCGCTGAGGTGCGCCTGCCAGATCGGGCCGGTGAGCCGCACCGTACCGGAGGCATCGAGGGTGACGAAGCGGCGGGAGTCGATCGCCCGGAATCGCTGGGCCCTGAGCGTCAGGTCCAGCACCGGGCGGGTCAGCCTGTCGAGGCGCAGGCCGCCGGAGATCCGCAGGGTTCCCTCACCGCTCCTGGCCACGAGGGTATCGATCGTGATGGAATCCCCGGCCAGATGCGCACGGGCGTTGACGGCCGTGTAGGTGACCCCGAGCCCCGGCACGTTGGCGGAGGCGCCGAGGATCTCCACGCTCCCGCCAAGCAGGGGATGCTCCCACGTCCCGCCGACCTCGACGTCGGCGGTGAGCATGCCCCGCACCCGACGAAGATTGCGGGTGAACGCCTCCACCACGGCGAGATCGGTGCTGTCGGCGACGACGCGCACCATCAGTGGCCCCTCCACCTGGCGCCGCGGCACGGACTGCAGAGCCAGATCAAGCGGGAGTCTGGCCTCGAGGCGCATGACCGGTTCTCCCGTCTTCCAGAGCAGCAGATTGGCGTCGAGGCGCCGATCGGCATAGTCGATGACTCCCTGCACAAACGGCGAGCCGAGGTCACCAAAGGTGAGGTCGCTGATGGTTCCGGTACCGCGCAGGGTGGGCTTGGCCGCCGTCCCGCCTATAGCGAGATCGACCTGTACCGTGCCGGCGATGCCCGTGGTATCGAGTTCAAGCAGTGCATAGACGTCGTTCAGATCGATGCCGAGCGCACTCACCGTGAGCGCGCCGGCACCGGTGCGCGGCACACTGCCGGCGAGGCGGAGCAACCCGGAACCATCGGTCGCCTCCAGCGCGATCGGCGAGAGATCGAATCGCCCCTCCCGGCTCACCACCGTCGCGCGGTCACCCAGGCGCCATGCGTGGCGCGGCAGGGTGGCGAGCAGACTGTCGAATGCCAGCACGCTCGCGCTGTCCGCCGGCAGCCACCATTCGCCGCCCGCGATGACCGAGGCCATCCCGCCCAGGCTGGCGGCGCCGGTCCAGTGCAGCGAATCCTGGAAGCCACCGGCGACGACGTTGATGTCCTGCACCGCCCAGCCGCCAACGACGACGGAATCGGCCCGGAGGCCGGCCCCGATCTCCGGGCGCTCCGCCCGCCTCCAGCCGAACGCGAACGACAGCGCCGGCGAACGCGTTCCGCGCCATGACAGGTCCTCGCCACGTGCCCGGAGCAGGAACCTCGGCTCCTGCGCGGTCCCGGAGAATTCCAGATCGCCAGAAACCCGACCCTGCAATCGCTCCTTCGCCGCGATCGTGTCAGCCGGCGGACCGGCGTACCGCTCCACGATCGCCTCGAACGGCAGCAGACTGTCGGCCACGAACTCGGCGCGGATCTGCTGATCGTCCTCGCCGCGCCAGGCGAGCCGGCCACGTCCCGCCATCTGTCCCGCCGGCCAGCCCGCGGTCAGCGTGTCGAGGATCACGTAGCCGGCCTCGCCGCGAAGCCTGAGGTGCAGCGTGTCGAGGGTGAAGTCGTATGCGTGGCCCTCACTGAGGTCGATGGCGAGGGTGCCCGTGGGACCGGCGAGGGTGTCGAGGACGCCATCCGCCGCGAGCGTGCCGAAGAGGCGGGTATGCGGGCCAGTACCACGCAACTGGGCAATATCCAGGCTGGCAAAGCGCGCCGTGAGGCTCTCGGCCTGGATCGTAAGCGAGTCGCGCACGATTGTTCCCTGCAGGGCGAGCGCGCCGAGGTCCCCCTGCACCGACGCCACCAGATGGAAGCGCTCGAGTGTACCCTCGGCCGCGATGAGTCCCCGCACGGCGCCCTGGACCGGGATCGACGGATAGCTGGGCCGGAGGCCATCGAACTGCAGCGAGTCGAAGGTCAGCCGGGCGGAGAAGACCAGGGTGTCGGTGCGGGTATCGAGCATCGCGCTACCGTCGGCACGCGTCTCCGGCAAGTCACCGTCGCGATGGCGCAGGGTGCCCCGATAGGTCACCTCGTGCCAGGGTCCCTGCAGGACACCGACGAGCCCGAGCCGGCCGCGCAGGTCGACGCCTGGCGTGATCCGCTGGACGGTCCGCAGGTCGATATCCCCGTCGCTCACGATCATGGTGTCGAAGATCGTCCCCTCGACACCACCGAGAATCAGGTGACCCTTTCCGACGAGGTGCGACACCGCGCCGCCCTCGATCATGGCGTCACGGAAAGTCAGGTCGGCATCGAGATCGATGCCATCCTTGAAGCCGGCACCACTGAGTCGGCCGTCGAGGGTTCCGTAGAGCGGGACGGTGTCCAGATAGGGCCGCGGGACGTCGAGATCGAGCCGGGTGAGATCGAGCGCCATGTCTTCGACGCCCAGACCGCGATGACTGTCGACCACGGCGGTGACGTGCCCGGCGATTCGCCCCTTCGGCCCCTGCACATCAAGGTTACGGATGGTGTACGCCGTCAGCATCTCCGAGCGGGAACGGGCGGTGATCACGGCCCGCCCGGTCATCGCGGGAAAATCGGGCGACACCCAGTCGAGGTCGCGCAGATCCAGCTGCGGCGCCGTCATCGAGAAGTCGTACAGCACGGGGCCGTTGGGCCAGGTGACGACTCCGCCGCCCGAGAGGCGGCTGTTGGGCATGGCCGCCCGGTGTACCGTGAAGCCGAGGCTGTCATCGTGGGTCCAGGCGTGCGCCGCTAGGTCCACCACCGTGATGGCGGGGTCACTCACGCGGGTCGAGAGCGAGTCGACATCGAAGGTGAGCGGCGTATGCTCCGGGGTACTGATCTGGAGCAGCGGGAGCCGCACATTCAGCGCGCGCAGTTCCGTCACCCGCCGCATTCCGTCCGGGGTCTCGATCACAACGCGTCCCGGCCGGGCCCGGTCAATTGCGAGCGCCTCGGCCACCTCGGCGGGGGTTCGGGCCGTGTCCGGCGGGTTCCATGGGAGCCGCAGCTCGATATTGCCCCGCCGCACCCGGAGGTCATGCACCTCGATGAGCGGCGATGCTCCGCCCGGAGGGCCTTCGCCCAGACGGAAGATCTCCTGGAAGTTGAGCCGGCCGTTGGCGCGCTTCACCACGCGAATGGACGGCGCTTCGAGTTCGGCGTGACTGAAGATGATGCGCCCCGCGAGGAGGTTCGGGAGCGCGTAGCGGACCACGATGCGGTCCACCGCGGCGAACGGCTGGCCCACGGTATCCCGGATCACGACATCGTCGAGCTGCAGCGAACTGAGGAAGGTTCCGCTCACTCGTGACATCTCGAAGCTGCCCCGGAAATGCCCCGACAGGAGTTCCCCGGCGAGCCTCGCCAGGAGCCGCGTCCCGGCGCCGGTGTACAGCACCGCCGTCGCCGTCCCCAGCACCGCGGGGACCAGTGCGAGCAGGAATGCCGCCGAGAGCCGGCCGAGGTGCCGCCGCATCAGAAGGGCTGCCCGAAGCTGATGTGATATGTCAGGCGGCTCTTGCGCTGCTGCACGTAGTCCGTCCGAAGCAGCGTGAGGCTGTTGTTGCGCTGCAGGTAGAGGGCGCCCGGCGGCTGGTCGTACCCGTTGTAGGCGACGTCGAAGCGGGCGGGGCCCAGCGGCGTGTTGAGGCGAAGGCCCGCGCCCGGCGTGATCCGTACCCGGACCGGCGCGAGCTTGGTCTTGCCGCGTTCATACAGGGTGCCGGCATCGACGAACAGCGCGAGCCGCAGGCGCTCGCTCCAGATCGGCGAGGGAATCCGGAGCTCCAGCTGCCCGATCGCGAGGGTATTGCCGCCCGTGGCCGAGAAGCGGGGACGGATGTTGCCGGAGTCCACCTGCGCCAGAGTCCGTGCGCCGGTCACGTCGAGTGTGTCCACCGCGTTGACGACGTACACCACGGGCCCGAGCTCGTTGCGGTCGTAGCCGCGCACGTCGTTGGGCCCGCCGGCGTAGAACCGCTGTTCGGGGGGAATGAAGTTCCCGCTGGCGCTGTCCAGCGAGACCTTCGGCGCGAAGATTGCCCCGCCGCGCAGATGCCAGCTGAGGACCGTCCCCCCGGAGCCGAGGGTCCGATACCAGGCGACGTCTCCGGTGAGGCGGGTGAAGCTCTGCAGGGCCGCCGAGCCGGTGAAGCGGGAGCTGTGACTCAGGTCGAAGGCGTAGAGGTGCCCCCGGCTCGGATCCAGCGGGTTGTTCTGCCGTGGCCAGGAGATTCCCGCGGTGACGATGCCGAGCAGGCGCTTCTCCCGGAGCCGGATCGCGTCCTGCGGCGTGCACGCATTGAAGAAGGCGCAGAAGGTGGCGGCGGAGGCTTCGGTGGCGCCATAGGCCAAACGGTACGAGAGGGACATCGGCACCCGGCGCGCCGTCTCTCGGGTGAGCGCAAGGCTGGTGCCGATCTCTTCCCGGCGGTAGATCTGGAATTCGCTGCGCCGCTCGGCGAAGAGGCTGAACGTCCCGGTGATCGTGGGAGTGAAGAACCGCGGCTGCCGGATGGCGGCGGTCACATTGTAGTTGGCCTTCGACGAGCCGATGGTGTCGCTGCGAAGGCTCTTGCAGAGCGAGTTGTCCAGTCCGAGATCGAACGGCCGCCCGACGCCCACCTTCGAGACCCGGGCGGAGAGGTCGAAGAGCCGGCCGGTGTTGAACAGATTCCGGCTGGTCCAGCCCGCGCCGCCGCGGAAGCAGTCGTTCGTCGCGAACCCGAGACTGCTGCGGATCCGGTGTGAGCGCCCTTCCGAGACCAGCACCGCCATCGGTACCACGGCACTGTCCGCCTGGTAGCGGGACGAGTCGATGGTGACCGTCGCGAGCCGGAAGAGTTCGGTCTGGTAGAGCTTGCGCTGGCTCTGGAAGATGTCCTGCTGCGAGAAGCGCTCCCCCGGGCGGGTGGAGAGCAGCTGGCGGATGAAGGTCGTGTCGACCTTGGTCGCGCCTTCGACCCGAATGGGCCCGAAGAGGGAGTAGGGCCCCGGGACGACGTCGAGCGACACGGTGGCCGAGCGCGCTTTACGGTCCACGGCGTAGTTGCGAAAGACTTCGACCGCGGGATATCCCCGATTCCTGAGTCGCGAGATGATCGAGTCAGCGCTGGCCTGGAACAGGAAGCGGTTGAACGGGGCGCCCTCGCGGAGCGGCAGATCCTGGGCGAGGTTCTTGGAGCCGGCGATGCTGTCGAGTCCGGTCACCTTCATCGACCGCACCACGATCGGCGGACCCTCGGTGATCAGGAATTTCAGGTGAATGTCGCGGCCGGTGCGGCGCACCACGGTATCGACCTTCACCTCCATGAATCCGCTCTGCCGGTAGAACAGCGTCACGCGGAGCACGTCCCGGCGGAACTCGACGGGATCGAAGTAGCGCTTCTCGCCGAGCCCGATCCAGCGCACGAACCACTTGCGGGCGAACCAGCTCGAATTGGTGGTGCCGATCGCGATGCTGAGGTTGTAGTCGGGGATCGCATGGTTGCCGTCAAAGGTCAAGCTCCGCACCACCGGCGCCGTCTCCTGAGCGGCGGCGGGGATCGCGGCACCCAGAAGCGCCAGCGTCAGCGCAAAGACGGCGGAACGGCGCGTCACAAAATCAGACAGGGCGATGGGCCTCGCGCCGGGGGCGCGGTAGAATTGACGACATGGTCCAAGTGCTGTAGGATGGCGGGGTTACATCACATAGTCAACGCTGCGATACCGGGGTCCCTGTGAAGCGTACAATTGCCGCCTTTTCGGTCCTCGCCGCCCTCGCCTCTCCGCTCCACTCGCAGCTGCCCAAGGCTGCCGTCCGCCAGCTGGATTCGCTGCTCGATGCGCCGCCGTTCAATCGCAATCTGTGGGGAGTCGCGCTGGTCGATGAGACGGGTCGGCTGCTGTACGGCCGCAACGCCGACCGGCTGTTCATCCCCGCGAGCAACACCAAGCTGGTCATCGCGACCGTCGCCGCCGCGCTCCTGCCTCCCGACTGGACGGTGCGGACCAGCGTCTATGCGGCCGGCCCGGTGACCGACGGCATCGTGACCGGCGATCTGGTGCTATACGGCCGCGGCGATCCGACCATGGGGCAGCGCTGCTATGCCACCGACACGACCCTCGCGGGAGTCTGCGACCACGATCCCTTCACCCGGCTGCGCGAACTGGCCGACGGTCTCAGGGCCCGCGGGGTGCGCGTCGTGCAAGGGGACCTGATCGGCGACGGGAGCTGGTTCGATGGCGAGCTCGTCCACCCCGACTGGGGGAGTTACGATCTCAACTGGTGGTACGCCGCCCCGGTTGCCGGGCTGGGCTTCAACGACAACAGCGTCGATATCACCTGGGCACCCGGCATCGCGGAGGACGCTCCCGCAGCGCTTACGCTCGCCCCGAATCTCGGCGACGTGATGCTGGAAAATCGGACCCGCACGGTCGCCATCGGGGGGGAGAGCGATATCGGCGACCGCATGTACCGAGACCCGGGTACCCTCCACCTCTGGGCCGAAGGGACCGTGGCGCTGGACGGGCGGGGCGGCAAGGAGTCCTTCGCGATGCCGGACCCCAACCTCTTCACCGCCCGCGCGTTCCGCCGCGCGCTCGCCGAAAGCGGGATCAGTGTCCTCGGCACCACACGCAGCACCACCGACTCGATGAAGTACGCCGCGGCCCGGCAGAGCCCACCCCTGGCCGAGGCGGCGAGCCGACCGCTTCACGACTGGATCTTCCCGATCCTCAATACCAGCCAGAACTGGTACGCCGACATGCTGGTCAAGCAGCTCGGCCGGCAATTCGGCAAAGCAGGGAGCTGGAATGAGGGCCTCTCCGTGGAACGCCGCTTCCTGATCGATTCCGTCAGGATAGACTCGACTCTCTTCGCGCTGAGCGATGGGTCGGGGCTCTCGGCGGCAAACCTCGTGGCCCCGCTCGCCTTCACGAAGATGATCGGTTTCATCCGGCGGCATCCCAACTTCGACGCGAACTTCAAGACCGGTCTGCCGCAGTCCGGCAACACCGGCTCCCTGAAGAACCGCTTTCTCGGCACACCGCTCGAGGGGCGGGTCCACGCGAAGACCGGCAGCATCTCCCGGGTCAACACCCTCTCCGGGTACTTCGAACTGCCTGACGGGCACAGCTACAACTTCTCGATCGAGGCGAACCATCACACCCAGGGCGGGCGGCGGATGCTGGCCGAGATCGACAGCGTGGTGGTCGCGATGGCGCAAGCGGTGACCAGGAAGAGATGACGGCTCGGTTCCCTTCGGAGCACACCCATGCAACTGCTGCTGATTCGCCACGCCGATGCCGGCGATGCCGACCCGATCCTGTGGCCCGACGATGCGCTGCGCCCTCTCACCGAGAAGGGCCGCAAACGCCAGCAGCGGGTGACCAAGCGGCTGGCCCGGCACGACCTCACCCCGACCCTGCTGCTGTCCAGCCCGTGGCTCAGGGCCTGGCAGACCGCGCAGCTGACGGCGGAGCACTCCAGATGCCCTGCCCCGACGGCGTGCCCGGCACTCGCGGCGGATCCGAGTCTGCGTTCCCTCGCGGCCGCCATCGGCCGCCCACCTCGCGATGCCATCGTGGCTCTCGTAGGCCACGAACCGTGGCTGGGACAACTTGCGTCGCTGCTGCTCACCGGCGACGCCCGGCGGCTGACGATAAGCTTCCCCAAGAGCGGAGTACTCGGCCTCGAGATCGGCGCGCTGGAGGCGGGCGCAGGCGTACTGGACTTCTTCTGGCGCCCTAAGGGGAGCTAGGCCCCCGCCATTGACGCATCCGGCGCGGCCGCACCCGCGTCGGCTCCCTGTCGCTGCAGCCAGATCCCCGTATTTTCCGCGGCATGCCTACCACGACACTGCGGGTCGCGATCATCGGTTCCGGTCCCTCGGGCTTCTATGCCGCCGAGCACCTCCTCAAACAGCCGCCGGCAGTCGAAATCGACATGTTCGACCGGCTGCCGACTCCGTTCGGTCTCGTCCGCGGAGGCGTCGCCCCCGATCACCAGAAGATCAAGTCCGTCACCCGCATCTACGAGAAGGTCGCCGCACACCCGGCGTTCCGGTTCTTCGGAAACGTCACCATCGGACGCGACCTCACGCGCGAGGAGCTGCTCGAGCACTATCACGCCGTGATCTACGCCGTGGGTGCCCAGAGCGACCGCGCGCTCGGTGTCCCCGGCGAGGACCTCCCGGGCAGTCACGCCGCCACGGAGTTCGTGGGCTGGTACAACGGGCATCCGGACTATCGCGACCGACAGTTCGATCTGTCGCAGTCGAGCGTGGCGGTCATCGGGATGGGCAACGTGGCGATCGACGTGGTCCGCATCCTCGCGCGGACGCCCGAGGAGTTGCATGGCACCGATATCGCCGGGCACGCGCTGGAGGCCCTCCGGCTGAGCCGGGTGCGCGACATCTACATGATCGGGCGACGCGGCCCCGTGCAGGCGGCGTTCACCAACCCCGAGATCAAGGAGCTGGGGGAGCTGGCGGACGCCGATGTGGACGTGCGCGCCGAAGAGCTGGTGCTGGACGAGGCCAGTCAGGCGCTGCTCGCTTCCGGCGAGGACAAGTCCGCCGAGAAGAACCTCGAGACGCTGCGGCTGCTTGCCGCCAAACCGAGGCTCGGCCGGACCAGGACGGTGCATATCCGTTTCCTGCGCTCCCCCGTCGAGCTGACCGGTAACGGACGGGTGGAGCGCATGGTCCTGGGCGAGAACCGACTGGTGGCGGGCCGGCCCGGCGAGGTGAAGGCCGAGGCCACGGGAAGGACAGAGACCGTGACCACGGGTCTGGTCTTCCGATCGGTCGGCTACCTGGGCACCGGCGTGCCGGGTGTGCCCTTCGACGCGAAGCGGGGGGTGATTCCTAACGAGGGGGGGCGCGTCGTGACGGCACCGAGCATCGTGGCGCGCGGGGAGTATGCGGTGGGCTGGATCAAGCGCGGCCCAAGCGGGGTCATCGGCACCAACAAGCCGGACGCCGTGGAGAGCGCCGACCTGCTGCTCGCCGATCACGCTGCCGCCGCGCTCAACACGCCAGCGGCGCCTGACCGGACCGCGGTCGAGCGCCTCCTCGCCTCCCGCGGTGTACGGGTGGTGGACTGGGCCGGCTGGCAGCGACTCGACGCGCTCGAGAAGGAGCTGGGCGCCGCCCGGGGCCGCCCGAGACTCAAGTTCACCCGCGTCGAGGAGATGCTCGCCGCGCTCG
>Ga0209798_10001934_pt1 | contig 12260 bp, 10 predicted proteins | sample DOMMetBare3Fresh_FD_187475 | JGI IMG/M metagenome (GOLD analysis project Ga0209798, IMG submission 187475) | Wetland sediment microbial communities from St. Louis River estuary, USA, under dissolved organic matter induced mercury methylation -... | ecosystem: Environmental > Aquatic >...
AACGTCAACGGCTCGGTGACCTTCACGTGCACGGTCACCGACGATCGGGGCGCCACCACGGTGGTGCCGGCCACCGTCAACGTCGGCGTGAACGCGGTCAACGACCCGCCGGTCGCGGGCGACGACAGCGCCGAGGTGAACGAGAACACCACGCTCACCGTCGCGGCCCCCGGCGTTCTGGCCAACGACAGCGACATCGATGGCGATCCGCTCACCTGCGAGATGGTCGACGGGGCGCAGCACGGCACCGCGACGCTGTCGGCCGACCACCGAGCGACCGACGGCCACGTCGGTGGCCTGTACCTGGCGGCGATGGACGCACTGCTGCAGAAGCCGGAGGACCTGTGATGGCCGTGTCCGCGTACGAAGCGCTCGAGGACGCCCTCGGCCGGGTCGCGCCGGAGGCCGACCTGGCGTCCGTCGACCCGCGAGAGAGCCTGCGTGAGGGCCTGGACCTCGACTCCATGGACTTCCTCGCGGTCGTCGAGCGGATGGCCGAGCTGACCGGCGTCACGGTCCCCGACGGGGACTACCTGCAGGTCGACTCCGTGCAGGGCTTCGTCCGGTACGTCGAGGAACGCGCGAACCGCTGACGGTCCGCACCGCCCCGGCGCCCCTGCCGGGCGCCGGGCGGTGCGCAGGACGAACGGACCCGGTCTGCGACCGCGCGGACGTGATGGGCTGGGGGAGCACGGGCGCGGCTGGAGCACCAGACCTTGGCGCTGTGCCGGACCGCGCGTGGTCGCGAGGGAGCGGTCATGTTCGTATCCATCCTGCGACTGGACGAGATCGGTCTGTCGGACGTCGACCGCGCCGGGGGCAAGGGCGCCAACCTCGGCGAGCTGACCAGGGCCGGCCTGCCCGTCCCGGACGGCTTCGTCGTCACGGCGCCCGCGTACCTGCAGGCGATGGAGGAGGCGCACCTGCGCGACCGCCTCGCCGCACCGACCGGCGCCGCCGGCCCCGGCGACACCGCCCGCCTCGAGCAGGTCGCCGGCGAGCTGCAGGGCCTCGTCCGCTCGGCCGGCCTGCCCGGGCCCCTGCGCGACGACATCCTCGCCGCCTACGCCGTCCTGGGCGAGGGCTCCGCCGTGGCCGTCCGGTCGTCCGCCACCGCGGAGGACGCCGCGGACACCTCCTTCGCCGGGATGAACGCGACGTTCACCGACGTCGTCGGCGCCGACGACCTGCTGGCGCGCGTGGTCGACTGCTGGGCGTCGCTGTTCTCCCCGCGCGTCATGGCCTACCGCGCGAGCCGGCAGGTGACCGGCGAGCCGGCCATCGCCGTCGTCGTCCAGGCGATGGTCGCGGCGACGTCGTCAGGGGTGATGTTCACCGCTGACCCGGTCAGCGGTCGACGGGACCGGCTCGTCGTCGAGGCGGCCTACGGTCTCGGCGAGAGCATCGTCAGCGGGGCCGTGGAGCCCGACACCTACGTGCTGGACACCTCGGGGGCGTTGCGGATCCTGTCCGTCCGGGTGGGCCACAAGGCGCTCGAGCTCGTCCGCGACGCCGACGGCGCGGACGTCAGCAGGCCGGTGCCACCGGCCAGGGCCGACGTCCGGGTGCTCGACGACGACCACGTCCTCGAGGTCGCCGGGCTCGGGGTCCGGGTGGCCGCGCACTACGGGCTGCCGCAGGACGTCGAGTGGGCGTACGCGGGGGACCGGCTGTGGCTGGTCCAGTCCCGCCCGGTGACGACGCTCACGGCGACGCTGGCCGAGGAGCCGGCGCCGTCCGCGACGACGACCCGGCGTCCGGTCGCGCTGGTGTCGGGACTGCCGGCCTCGCCGGGGCGTGCGGTGGGCCGGGTGCGGGTGCTCTTCTCGCCGAAGCAGGGTTCCCGGCTCCAGGACGGCGAGGTGCTCGTGGCGCCGATGACGAGCCCGGACTGGGTGCCCGCGATCCGCAGGGCGTCGGCGCTGGTCACCGACGGCGGCGGCATGACGTGTCACGCCGCGATCGTGTCCCGCGAGCTCGGCGTGCCCTGCCTGGTGGGGACGCGGACGGCCACCGCCAACCTGCACGACGGGGACCTCGTGACCGTCGACGCCGTCGCCGGTGTCGTCCTCGCGGGCAGGGTCGCCGCCGACGGCGCCGGCACGGCGTCCGGCGCGGTCGTCGGCTCGACCTCTGTCACGACCGGCGACCTGTCGGCGGCCTCCGGCGACGGGGCCGGCTCCGCCGCATCGGTTCGGGCGCCGGTGCCCGCGCCTGCCGCGGCCGCGGCCGCGGTGGAGCCGACCGCGACCCTGTTGTACGTCAACCTCGCGATGCCGGACCGGGCGGCCGCCGTCGCCGCTCTGCCGGTCGACGGCGTCGGCCTGCTCCGCGCCGAGTTCATGCTCGCCGCGGCCCTCGGCGGGGTGCACCCCAAGGAGCTGCTGCGCCGCGGCGAGCGGGCCCGGTTCGCCGACAGCCTGGCCCAGGCGCTGCTGACGATCACGCGCGCCTTCGCGCCGCGTCCGGTCGTCTACCGCACCACGGACTTCCGCACCAACGAGTTCCGCGGCCTCACCGGCGGCGAGGCGTTCGAGCCGGTCGAGGAGAACCCGATGATCGGCTACCGCGGCTGCTACCGCTACATCAAGGAGCCGGAGGTGTTCGCGCTCGAGCTGGAGGTTCTCGCCCGGGTGCGGGAGGAGACGCCCAACCTGCATCTCATGATCCCGTTCGTGCGGACGACCTGGGAGCTCGAGGCGTGCCTCGAGGCCGTCGACGCCAGCCCTCTCGGACGGCAGCGCGGGCTTCACCGCTGGGTGATGGCAGAGGTGCCGTCGGTGGTCTACCGGATCCCGCAGTACGCGGCACTGGGGATCGACGGGGTCTCGATCGGTTCGAACGACCTGACGCAGCTGATGCTCGGCGTGGACCGTGACAGCCAGGTGTGCGCCGAGCTCTTCGACGAGTCCGACGCCGCGGTCCTGGACGCGATCGCGCAGATCCTGGATCGCTGCCGGGAGGCCGGCATCACGTCGTCGCTGTGCGGCCAGGCGCCGTCCAACCGGCCGGAGTTCGCCGAGTTCCTCGTCCGGCACGGCATCACCTCGATCTCGGTGAACCCGGACGCCGTGGACCGGTCCCGGTCCGCGATCGCCCGGGCGGAGCGCCGGATGCTGCTGTCGGCGGTCCGGGGCGCCTGCGGCTGAGGCCGGGGGACCGATGGGCCTGCTGCCGGGTGCGCGCGCCGCGCACGCCTCACCCGTGCGACGCGTCCTCGACGACGCGCGCTGCGACCCTGTGCGCGGGCTCGCGGCGGCGGAGGCGGCCGTCCGGCTGGCCCGGGACGGACCGAACGACTGCGCGGTCGCCCCGTCGGAGACGGTCTGGACGTCGCTGAGACGTCAGCTGCAGGACCCGCTCGTGCTGCTCCTGCTCGCTGCTGCAGGGATCGCCGCCGCGGCCTGGGCGGTGGAGGGCGCCGTGGGTGCGCCCTACGACGTCCTGGTGATCATGGTCGTCGTCGTTGCGAACGCCGTTCTCGCGACCGCGCAGGAGGGTCGCTCGGCGCATGCCGTCGAGGCCCTCCGTGCGCTGTCCGTGGCGCCCGCGTGCGTCGTCCGGGACGGGACGCTCACGAGGCTGGACTCGACGGGAGTGGTGGTCGGCGACCTGCTGGTCCGCTCGGAGGGCGACGCGGTGACGGCCGACGGCCGGGTCGTCGACGCGACGCGCCCTGTCGTCGTCGAGGCGGCCCTCACCGGCGAGAGCGACCCCGTCACCAAGGCGCCCGAGGCGGTCCCGCCCGACTGCCAGCTCGCCGACCGGACGTCGATGGTCTTCGCCGGGACCGCCGTCGCCTCGGGCGGTGCCCGCGTCGTCGTCACGGCGACCGGGACCGACACCGAGACCGGCCGGGTCGCCGGCCTGCTCGCCACGGCGACGAAGCGCCGCTCACCCCTGGAGGAGGAGGTCGCGGCCATCGGCGGCACCCTCGCCCGGCTCGTCCCCGCCGTCGCGGTCGTCGTCGTCGTCCTCATGCTCGTGACGGCTCCCGGGCTCGGCTCCCGGGAGGTCGTGGCCGCGCTCCTGGTCGGCGTCAGCCTCGCGGTCGCGGCCGTCCCGGAGGGACTGCCGGCCGTGGTGACGCTCGTCCTGGCGGTCGGGATGACCCGGATGGCGGCCCGGAACGCCGTGGTCCGCCGGCTGCCGGCCGTCGAGACGCTCGGCTCCACGTCGGTGCTCTGCACGGACAAGACGGGCACGCTGACGACCGGGGCCATGACCGTGACCGCCGTCGTGGGCGCGCTGCCGGGTCTCCCCGACCGGAGCGACGAGGTGCTCCGGGCGGCGCTGCTGGCCGGGGACGCCCGCCCCGCGGTGGACGCGGGGGGATCCGCGACCTGGGCGACCCCGTCGACGTCGCGATCCTGCGCCGGGCCCGGGACGACGCCTGCGTGCCGGCCGCGACGACGACCGTCGACCGGCTGCCGTTCACCGCCCGACGGCGCCGGGCCGGCACGGTCCTGCGCGGGCCTGACGGGTCCGGGGTGCACGTCGTGGTGAAGGGCGCCCCGGACGCGGTGCTGCCGCTGTGCAGCCGGGTCCGGGTCGCCGACGGTGACGTGTGCTGGGACCAGGACCTGCGTGCCGGTGTCGACGCCCACGTCGACGCGCTCACCGTCGCCGGGCTGCGCACGCTGGCCGTCGCCGGGCGCAGCGCGCCGACGACGACGGACCTGGGTGCCGACCCGGAGACGGACCTGGTCCTGCTCGGGTTCGTCGGCCTCTCGGACCCCGTCCGGCAGGACGCTCCGGAGGCGGTGCGGCGGGCGCGTGGCGCCGGGATCGACGTGCTCATGGTCACCGGGGACCATCCCCGGACAGCCTGCGCGGTGGCGCGGGACGTGGGGATCCTGCGACCGACGGACGGCGACGAGCAGGTCGTCACCGGGCGCCGGCTCGAGGCCGCGGACGACGACACCCTGCGCGACCTCGTCCGTAGCGGCCGCGTCTTCGCGCGCGTGGCTCCCGAGCACAAGCTGCGGATCGTCCGGGCGCTGCAGTGCGACGGGCAGGTCGTGGCCATGACCGGCGACGGCGTCAACGACGCACCGGCGCTACGGGCCGCCGACATCGGCGTCGCGATGGGCGCGGGCGGCACCCAGGTGGCCCGCGACGCCGCCGACGTCGTCCTGACCGACGACGCGTTCCCGACCATCGTCCGCGCCGTCGAGGACGGCCGCGCGATCTACGACAACATCCAGACGTTCCTGCGGTACCTGCTGTCCTCGAACCTCGCGGAGATCCTGGTCATGGCGGTCGGAGTCGCCCTCGGGGCCGCCGGGATGCCTGCGTTCGCGGCCGGTGCCCCGCTGCTGGCCGCGCAGATCCTCTGGGTCAACCTGCTCACCGACTCCGCTCCCGCGCTGGCACTGGGCGTCGAGCCGGCCGATCGCGACGTCATGCGGCGACGACCACGTCCGGCCGGCCGGCACATGCTCGACGCCACGCTGCTGACGGGTGTGGTCGGTCTCGCGACGGTCATCGCGGCCGCGACCCTGACGGCTTTCGCGATCTTCGCCGCGCACGGCGCGGCCCTGGCCCGGACGGCGGCCTTCACGACACTGGTCCTAGCCCAGCTCGTCAACCTCTTCGTCGTCCGGGCGCGCCGGCGCAGCGCGCTCCGACGCGGGCCGTCGAACCGGTGGCTGGTCGGCGCGGTCCTGCTGTCCGTCGCGCTCCAGGTGGCGGTCGTGCACGTGCCTGCGCTCAACGCCGTCTGCCGCACCGTGGCGTTGACGGGGTCGCAGTGGCTGGTCTGCCTCGCGCTCGCCAGCGCCGTCCTCTGGGTGCACGAGGTGCGACGGTGGCTCGTCGGTCGGGCCGGCCGGGGGGCACGGGACGTGGAGCCGACGCCTGACGTGGCCGGCCCGGGTGCCGGGCGGTCGCAGGACGTTCGGCTCGCCGCGCCGTCGCCCCGCCGTCGCAGGCTGGAGGCGAAGGCGTCGGACGGCGCCCGACGGCGCTGACCCGGCGCCCGATGTGGGGAGATGGTGGCGGTGCCCAACCTGGGGATGGCCGTGGTGCGGCAGTACGAGCGCGGTGTGGTGTTCCGGTTGGGCCGGCTGCGGTCGGTCCGGGAACCCGGTCTCCGGTTCATGATCCCGTTGGTGGACCGGATGCGGAAGGTCGGCATGCGGACCGTCACCATGCCCATCCAGTCGCAGCAGATCATCACGCGGGACAACGTGTCGATCGGCGTCGCGGCCGTCGCGTACTACCGACGGGTCGACCCGGTCCGGTCGATCGTGGAGATCGAGAACGTCGGGTCGGCGATCAACCAGATCGCGCAGACGACGGTCCGCAACGTCGTGGGCCAGTCGATGCTCGACCAGGTGCTCAGCGAGACCGACAAGATCAACGAGTCCATCAAGGAGCTCCTGGACCGCACGACCGAACGCTGGGGAGTCCTCGTCGAGTTCGTGGAGCTCAAGGACATCGAGCTCCCGCCGACCATGCAGCGGGCGATGGCCCGCCAGGCCGAGGCCGAGCGGGAGAAGCGCGCCAAGATCATCGCCGCCGAGGGGGAGGCGCTCAGCGCGGGCCGGCTGGCCGAGGCGGCCGACGTCATCGCCGCGCACCCGATCGCGTTGCAACTGAGGAACCTGCAGATCCTGTCCGAGATCGCCGTCGAGAAGAACTCGACCATCGTCTTCCCGGCGCAGTTCATGGAGAGCGTCCGCGCGGTCGACGCGTTCGTACGGCGCGAGGCCACGCACTGACGGGCGGGCCGACGGGCCCGGCCCGGTGCTCCACGCCCTGCGTCGACGCGGTACAGCAGGCCCCCGCCGGCCGGGTCCAGGACCCGGCCGGCGGGGGCCGACGGCTTTACGCAGGCTGTCCGGTCGCCCGCCGCTCGAGCCACTTGTCGACCCAGGGCCGCAGCACGTCGTCCAGCGTCGGCGTGCCGGCGTCCGCGGACGTGTACGTCACGCCGCGCACGGCGGGTCCGAGGTCGACGATCCGGGACAGGTCCATCGGGGTGCCGACGACGACGACGTCGGCCGCGCCGGCGGCCAGCGCCGCACGGACGGTGGCGCCGAGCTCGCCGAGCTGGGCGTCGCCGTAGCCCATCGCCGGCAGGACGGGCCCGATCGCCGGGTATTTCGTGTACGTGTCCGCGATCGAGCCGACGGCGTAGGGCCGGGGGTCGACGATCTCGGCCGCACCCGCGGCCCGGGCGGCGACGGTGCCTGCGCCGTAGGGCATCCCGCCGTGGGTGATGGTCGGGCCGTCCTCGATGACGAGCACCCGGCGGCCCGCGATCCCGGCAGCCCGGTCCGCCCCGTCGGCGCCGTCGCCGGCCGGTTCGAGCCGGACCGGTGACGCAGTCCGGACGAGGACCGCGCGCGGGTTCGCGGCGCGGACGGCGTCCTCGACCCGGACGACGTCCCCCGGGTCGGCGGAGTCGACCTTGCCGACGACGACGACGTCCGCCATCCGCATCGCCGTCTCGCCCGGGTGGTAGCCGGTCTCGTGACCGGGGCGCAGCGGGTCGACGACGGTGACCATGAGGTCGGGGGCGAAGAAGGGGGTGTCGTTGTTGCCGCCGTCCCACACGACGACGTCCGCCTCCGCCTGGGCGGCGGCGAGGATCGCGGCGTAGTCGACGCCGGCGAACATCACCATGCCGTCGCGCACCGGTGCCTCGTACTCCTCGCGCTCCTCGACGGTGGGCCGCGAGGCGTCGATGTCGGCGAGGGTGGCGAACCGCTGCACGCGCATCGCCTCGAGGTCCCCGTACGGCATCGGGTGCCGGACCAGGGCGACCTTCAGGCCCGCGTCGAGCAGGGCCCGCCCGATGCGGCGGCTCGTCTGGCTCTTGCCGCAGCCCGTGCGCACCGCGCACACCGCCACCACCGGTTTGCTGCTGCGCAGCATCGTCTCCGCGGGCGACAGCAACCGGAAGTCCGCTCCCGCGGCGAGCGCGATCGACGCCTTGTGCATGACGTCGGCGTGCGCGAGGTCGGAGTAGGCCAGCACCACCTCGTCGACGTCCTGCTCCCTGACGATCTCGGCCAGACGTGCCTCGGGGACGATCGGGATGCCCTCGGGGTAGAGCGGTCCGGCCAGCGAGGCCGGGTAGGTCCTGTCGTCGATGCCGGGGATCTGGGCCGCCGTGATGGCGACGACGCGGACCTCGGCGTCGTCCCGGAAGATGGTGTTCACGTCGTGGAAGTCGCGCCCTCCGGCGCCCATGACGACGATCCTGCGCATGTCGGTCAGCCCTTCTCTGTGGATGCTGCGGTGTCCCGGCGGGCGTGCTCCGTCGCGGTGAGCTGCTCGAGCGCCGCGTCGAGGTCGTCGGGAAGGTGGAGTTCGGTCCGGTGGGCGAGGATCGCCTGGGCGGTCCCGGTCGCGACGACCCGGGTGCCCTTGCGGGCGGCGGCGAACTTCATCCCGCAGAAGACCGGGATCCCGAGGAGCAGCAGGATGAAGCCCTGGTAGACGACCGCGTAGCCGGAGCCGGCGACCGTCCAGATCGAGTAGGCCATGGCGATGACGGCGACGACGGCGTCGCGCCGGAACGTCCTCGCATCGAAGCGCTGCGGGTCGGTGACGAGCAGGAGCAGCTCGGCCGCCGCGGAGAAGACGTACGGAACGAGCGTCGTCAGCGTCGCGAGGAGGATGACGAAGTTGAACTGGTCGATCAGGCTCGCGTTGTACCGGGTGAGCGTGAGGGCGGTGACGAGCGCGCTCGACGTCACGAGTCCGACGACCGGGACGCCCTGCTTCGTCGTCCGGGCGAACGCGGCGGGGAAGATCGCGTCACGCGCCGCCGCGAACGGCACCTGGGCCTGCAGCAGGATCCAGCCGTTGAGGGCGCCGAACGCACTGATGCATGCCGCGACCGCGACCGTCGTGCCCGCCCAGCCCCCGAACGCCAGCTCCGCGGCGTCGGCGAACGGCGCCGTCGAGGCGGCGAGCTGCGACGACGGCAGGATTCCCATGACGGCGACGGTGCCGAGGATGTACACGGCGGCGGCCACCAGGGTCCCGACGACGGTTGCGCGCGGGATGTTCCGGCGCGGGTTCTCGACGTCCTCGGCAGGGATCGTCGCGGACTCGATCCCGATGAACGCCCACAGCGTCAGCGCGGCCACCGAGGTGACGGCGCCGTAGCCGCTCTGGGTGCTCGCGTTGAAGGGGGTGAGGTTCGCGGAGTCGATGAAGAAGATCCCGACGAGGCCGATCGCCGCGAGGGGCAGCAGCTTGAGCGCGGTCGTGATGGTCTGGACCGCGCCGGCAGAACGGATCCCGGCGGCGTTGACGGCGGTCAGCAGCCACACCGCACCGATGGCCACGGCCGCGGCGAGCGGCCGGTTCGTGCCGAGGTCGCCCCAGAAGTAGCCGAGGTAGCCGACGAACGCTACGGCGATCGCGGCGTTGCCGACCCACACCGCGATCCAGTACCCCCACGCGGTGAGGAACCCGGTGAAGTCCCCGAAGGCGCGGCGGGCGTAGGCGTACGGGCCGCCCGTCGTGGGGAAGGCCCGACCGAGCCGGGCGAAGACGAGCGCGAGCATGAGGGCGCCGCCGGCGGTCAGTACCCAGCCGACGATGCTGATGCTGCCGAACCCGGCCAGCGAGCTCGGCAGCAGGAAGATCCCGGACCCGATCATGTTGCCGACCACCAGCGCGGTGGCCATCCACAGGCCCAGCCCGCGGCGTCCGGGCGCGCGGGTCGGTGCGGCGGTGGGAACGACGACGGGAGACATCGCCGGCTCCTTGGTCCATCGGTACCCATGGGTCGTGTGCGACGTGACAACGGGTGGTAGTGACCCCCGTTCCTTCATCCGACACCTGCCGGACGCCGTCCGGAAGCGGCGTTCGTCCCCGTGCCGAACGGCTGTCGCGGCCCTGGGTGGCGGTGACACCCCGAGTGTCTGCGGATCAGGCGATGCCGGACATGAGGTCGAGGGTTCGTCGTACAGCGGCAGCGGGCCCTGGCCGGGATGCGCCGGGCGCTGCGCGGCGGCGGCCGGATCGCCGCGGTGGTGTACTCGACGCCCGAACGCAACGAGTTCTTCTCGCTGCCGGTCTCGATCATCCGGACCCGGGCCGAGTGCACCCGGTTCGAGCGCGAGTCCTTCGGTGCCCTGCACCGCTTCGAGACCGGCACCGGGTTCACCGGCCCCTGCGAGATTCTCGTCGCAGCAGGAACCCGCTGAAGCACCGATCAGCCGACGTCGCGCCGCTGCAGGGCGACGGCCGCGAAGGCCGTGAGGGCGAGGGCGTAGGCCGCGAGGAGGAGCCCACCCGCCAGCGGCGTGAACAAGTGCTCGGCGGGACCGCTGAGCATGGCCTGAGCGGCTCCCGTGACCGGCAGCCAGGGCTTGGCGGCGATGAACAGCCCGGCGACGATGCTCTCCCCCAGGAACGCCCAGCCGAGGACGACCACCAGAGCGGTGGCCTGGTTGCGGACCAGGAACCCGACGGCCGCGCCGGCGGCGGCTTCCAGCCCGCCCGTGACCGCGAGCTCGAGCAGGACCGCCGCACTGCGGCCACCCATCGGCACGCTCTGGCCATGGGCCACCAGCCACACGGCCGCGACCACGAAGCAGGCAAGGGTGGCCGTGAGGGTGAGCACCGCACCACCCATCGTGATCACCACGGCCTTGGCGACCACGGTCTGCCAGCGTCGCGGTCGCGCCAGCATCGCCCGCACGATCGTGGCGTACCGGAACTCCGACGTGGCCTCTGTGACACCGAGGGCCATGGCGAGGAACGTGGTCGCCGCCGCGAGGGTGGCGAAGTCACGCAGTTCCGCGTCGGAACGGATCTGCGTGACGACACCCTCGACCCGGAGCCCGCCCTTCCCGGACGTCCCGATGACGAGGACGAGAACGCTCACCCCCGCGGCCAGCAGCGGCCCCGCCGCGATCAGCCTGCGTGAGGACGACGTCCCGAGCAGCTTGCGGGCCTCGGCGGCCAGCACCCCGGTCATGCCCGGCTCCGGTGGTCACCGGGCCGCGCCACGGGTGCTGATCGATCCGAGGTCACCGCGAGAAATGCCTCCTCCAGGTGGGAGACGTCCTCGAGGAGCCCGTGGACGGCGACACCGGCCTCGGCGGCCACGTCACCCACCTCGGCCGTGGCGAGCCCGCGGACGCGCAACGTCAGACCGTCCCGGCTCACCTGCGCGCCGCGGGCTCGCAACGCCAGCGCCAGGGCATCCGGGTCGGCGGACTGCACGAGCACGTCGCTGCGCACTGCGGCGGTGAACTCGGACAGTGCGGCATCCGCCACCAGCTGCCCGTGGTCCAGCACCAGCACGCGGTCGGCGACCTGCTCGACATCGTTGAGCACGTGGCTCGACACCAGCACCGTCCCGCCCGCCGCCGCGCGTTCGTGCAGATACCCGCGCAACCAGACCTGCCCGGCCGGGTCCAGTCCCAGGGACGGCTCGTCCAGGAAGAGCACCTGGGGATCTCCGAGGAGCGCGGCCGCGACACCCAGCCGTTGCCTCATACCGGTCGAGAACCCGCCGATCCGTTGCCGCTCGTCGCCCAGCCCGACCAGGTCGAGCACCTCCTCCACGCGCGCGAGAGGCACCCCGCCCGCGGCTGCGAGGATGCGGAGCTCGTCACGTGCGCGGCGACGTGGATGGAAGCCGGCGCTGTCCAGGAGCGCGCCGACGGTTCGCATCGGCTCGGCGAGATCCCGATAGGCACAGCCCTGCACGAGCGCCCGTCCGGCATCGGGTGCTGCCAGCCCCACGAGCAGCCGCATCGTGGTCGTCTTGCCGGCGCCATTCGGTCCCAGCAGCCCGGTCACCGTGCCCGGGCTCAGAACGAACCCGACGTCGGCAACCGCCACCCGCGACCCGAAACGCTTGGACAGCCCCTCGACCACCACACTCGGGGTCGACCGCTCTGTCGCGGAGCTCATCTGCTCATGGTAGGAAGGCCGGTCCCGTCACCGAGGGGTCGATCGTCCCCGATCGCAGCATCCGGCCGGCCTTGCCACCTGGGCAGGCCCGACCGTGAGATGGGCCTACCGTCGAGATGACGGCACATGGCACAACCGCAGCGGCCGGACTGGCGCGACGCCAGCAGTGGCTGGAATCGAGTCCATCGTGACGACTACCCCCACGACGCCCACCCCCGAGGACAAGGGCCAGGACGGTCCGTCCCGCCCTGATCCCGGGCCGAGGGACATGTCGGCTGGATCGTGGCCGGGTCGTTGGCCACCGGACTGGTCGCTGCTCTCCTCCTCCTCCTCCTCCTCCTCCTCCTCCTCCTCCTCCTCCTCCT
>Ga0209798_10001935_pt1 | contig 12258 bp, 11 predicted proteins | sample DOMMetBare3Fresh_FD_187475 | JGI IMG/M metagenome (GOLD analysis project Ga0209798, IMG submission 187475) | Wetland sediment microbial communities from St. Louis River estuary, USA, under dissolved organic matter induced mercury methylation -... | ecosystem: Environmental > Aquatic >...
GTCTTATGTCATCAACCAAATACATGACAGATCAACTCACCTAAATGGGGAGTTAGTCAAAAACCCACGCGATGACATGTTGGAATACGCAATGAAGTTTAAAGGTAAGGAATGCTATCTGTTCGTTGCTATATCTGATAAAAAACGGCTCGACGCTGAACTGGCCAAACGATACCCAGAGATATCACGCAGCACCTGGCAGAAATATATCAAGGCCGGTCACGTTAGTGTTAATGGAAAAATCGCCGACACGCCGAAATATGAGGTTACCGACACTGACGATATTGCCGTAAGCTTACCAGATACACCTGATTTTAGTAGTAACAGCTTACCGATTATCTATGTCGACGATAATGTTATCGTAATTGATAAACCAGTTGGCGTACTAACACATGCCAAAGGTGCTATTAATGAAGAGTTCACTGTTGCTGAGTTTTTCCGTCGCTATACAACCTATAACCTAGATACAAACCGTCCGGGTATTGTTCATCGCCTAGATCGTGACACCAGCGGTCTAATTATTGGCGCACGCAACGAGGAAGCGGCTAATTTATTACAGAAACAGTTTGCAGACCGCAAAACTAAAAAGACGTATTATGCTGTACTAGATGGTCATCCGAAACTGGACAAGGCTAATATAGACTTGCCGATTGAGCGAAATCCATCATCGCCAAGTACTTTCAGGGTCGGCAGTAACGGCAAAAATGCTTTGACTCGATATGAGGTATTGGCGTCGAACGAGCGATATTCACTTGTTAAACTACAGCCCACAACGGGACGTACTCATCAACTGCGAGTTCACATGAAGTACCTAGGTACGCCAATCTTGGGTGATAGGGTGTATGGCAAATCGGCCGACCGACTTTACCTACACGCCGCAGAGCTAGAAGTGACAATACCAGGCGGTAAGCGTGAGGTATTCAAATCGACTGTGCCAAAAGAGTTCGTAGGCCTATTCCCAGACGAAAAGATTAGTTTATGACAAAATTGTATCTGAATAATAATACCGAGCGGCTTGTCGAGGCTGTCGTAAATAATTTACCTCAGTCACTACTGGTCACTGGGCCAAGCGGCGTCGGGCTGACGACTTTAGCCAAAGAGATTGCTAATCGCTTAAATGTAAAACCAACCCTAATCTTGCCCGAAAAAGACGACAAGATTAATATTACTCAAGGCGTAATTGGCGTCGAAACAATGCGTCAGTTATCAAGCGAGACAAATACTAAATCTGACAGAATGCGTATTATTATTATCGACTACGCCGAGACTATGACTACTCAGGCTCAGAATGCCTTTCTAAAGCTGCTGGAAGAGCCTGGAAAGCAACTTCATATGATATTAGTGTCAAGTAGTACCTCGCGTTTACTACCGACTATTCTATCCCGTGTCGAAGTTATCAATGTTAAATCTATTACCGTCGAACAAACTAACCGACTATTAAGTGATTTGAATGTGACCGAACAGACAAAGGTCAGTCAACTACTATTCATGGCTAGTGGGCTGCCGGCCGAGATAACCAGACTAATTAAGGATGATGAATATTTCAATCGACGAGTTGATACTATCAAGGACGCACGTGAATTTATAACCGGCAGTCTATACCGAAAACTTATGGTTATTAATGGTTACAAAGATGACCGTTCTTTGGCTATCGCTTTCTTAAATGATGCCTCGAAAATGCTAGAAAAGTCCCTGTTGGCGAACGCCCAACCAGAAACTCTTAAGCTATCCGACAAGATAATCAAAGCTACTGAACGCTTGAATGCTAATGGCAATATCCGCCTCTGCTTAGCTCAAGTCGTCCTCTAGATGTGGTATAATTGGACCATAGTATGTTAGGACTATTATTAATATTGGCTATTGGCGTTTGGGCCATTTACCAGCCACAAACCACAAACGAAGTCACGACTGATTTACCAGCCAAGATATCCGAAAAATTGGATCAGCTATGGAGTATCGCTCAGGAGTCACTGCAGACTAATAAGTACCTGCGAGCCGAGAAGGCATTATTAACCATACTCCGTATAGACGAGCGTAATGCCAGCGCCTATAACCGCCTAGGTATTCTGTATGCTAAACAAAAATCACTAGACGATGCTATCGAGTGTTTTGAAATTGCGCAAAGCCTAGAACCAAGCGCCAGTAGCCTTCATAATGTTGGTTTAATTTATCTAGAAACAGGTAATTATGACAAAGCATCACTAGCGTTCGAACAGGCTTTGGAAATTGATAGTGATTTGGCGTCACGTCACATTGCCTACGCTAAAGTACAGGAAAAGTTAGGCCATGACAAAAAAATGATTGAAGCACTAGAGCGCGCAGTTGAACTCGATCCAATACCTCAGACCCTAAATATTTTAGCAGACGCCTACGAAAGAACCGACCAATTAGAGCTTGCTACAACACTGCGCGAAAAAGCCGCAAAGATGATTATCCCGCAGGGACAACCACGCCGCATCAAGCAACCACGTCGCGTTGTGATGTAGGTAATTGATATTTAATTACTTTTGTGATATAATATTGTTAAGCAACCCAAATAGTCAGGAGGATAATCCGACCGACACAGGCTGTCAGATAGCCTAGCTCAACCGAGAGGAGGGATTGCTATATGATCAGGCTGCCACTGCCGACTAGTCAGGATGAAGTCCTTGGTTTCATGAAGGACGTTGTCCATGAGGTCAACCAGGCAAAGCTCCAGTCAGCACGGACCAGTACGAAGGCCGGTAAGGTCGTCGTTACGGGCGCCATACTGCAAAATGCGGCGGATAACGAAGAGTTTGAAGCCGTCTTCAAGTGCGAAACGCTCCGTGGTGTGAGCTTCACATGGTCTGAGCGTCTGTCTGCTATCAAGTTCGACCGTCTTGGTTCCGACAATGACCTATATATGGTCGGCGCAGACAACTGCTCGCTACAGCTCATCGGGCTGTAGGCCACACAATCAGCGCAACCTGGTTATCCCCCTGGCGAATCTGACTCGTCGGGGATAGCCCTAGATATAAAAATAACCCACGTGATGTGGGTTATTTTATTTAACTCGTGCTGGAAGTAGGACATTGCAACCAAAGACTACTCCTGCGCCTGTTCGGAAAAATAGAAGTAGGACATCGACTTTCAGCTTCCTTTGTTCGTTTATAAATTGGAGCAGGACCGCAATCAAAGATTGCTCCTCCGCTCATTTACGTAAAAATGTAAACACTTTTACGTTTCATTCGCTATGCCGAACCCTTTTGCTTTGCAAAAACGGTTCGAGGCTTACTAACAAACTAAATAATTAAACCCTCTGCAAGAGAGGGGTTAATTATTTGGTGCTGGAAGTAGGACTCGAACCTACGAAGCCGAAAGGCGGGAGATTTACAGTCTCCTGTGATTGCCACTACACGATTCCAGCGTTCTGGAGCCGCCTTTCGGATTCGAACCGAAGACCTACGGTTTACAAAACCGTTGCTCTAACCAACTGAGCTAAGGCGGCACGTTTGTTAAAAGATACCTGACTATCTTATCTGATAATTATAACAGTTTCAAGCTTTATTTTCACTAAACATTCACAGATGTCGTAGTACTTTTAAATTACTGCATTTTATATTATAATATACTAATCTATAGATGATTGTCCATTAAAAACCGAGTGAAAGACAAGGTGATGGTGGTGAAGAATAAGCCGTGGTGGTGGCCCAAGTCACACCGTGACGTCGATAAGTTGCTCGATCGTATCGAGCGACACAAGAACAACTATGTTCTGTTCATGATTGACCGTGCCGTGGTCTTCGCGACAGGCTGTTTCTTTGCCTTCGGCATGTCGGTGGCATTCGCCACACTAATGCTGATAATTGGCAAGGAACCATCGGGCTGGAACAGAGTCACCCTGTTGGGGTCGTGCTTGATTGGCGGGCTGTGTGCACTCATAGCCCAACGAGTCGACCATGACGTCTTTCGCGAGATGTCGGAAGTCTTTCTGGGAATACCACTCTCCCGAAGGACCAGGTCGCAACTGGCCGATGAATTCGGCATCCATCTATAGCTATACGCCCACGACTAGGAACGCGAAAGCGCCCGTTGTGGGCGCTTTCAATATAATTAGTGGAGCCGCGATCGGGATTTGAACCCGAGACCTCATCCTTACCATGGATGCGCTCTACCAACTGAGCTATCGCGGCATATATGCAATTGTAACCTATGTACGATTATATCAGTTGGTAGAGCGCTGCGCAGTAAATGATATTACTCGCTATGCATCTCGGACAGCAACTGAGCTATCGCGGCACTTGATAGATTTTAGCACAAATTACCCCATATAATCAACGAATGGTATACTCTAACTATGGCAACATTTAGTTTTGATATAGTATCCGAATACGACAAGGCCGAGATGAACAACGTTTTCGCTCAGGTCGAGAAGGAAATTAGCAATCGTTACGATTTCAAGGGAACACCAGCCTTAATTGATTGGTTGGGCGACAAAATAGGTTTCAAGGTGGTGGGCGAGAATGAGTGGCAAATTGATAGCATTATCGATATTATTCGCAAAAAGTTAGCCGCTCGCGAACAAAGCAGTAAGGTATTAGATTTATCAAAAACTATTGTAACTAGCAACCTGAAGGCTACCAAGGAAATACCATTTGTTGCAGGGCTGAACCAAGATAAAGCTAAGCAAATTACTAAATTGATACGTGACGAGTTCCCAAAGGTCAAACCACAAATTCAAGGTGAGGCCGTTCGTGTTGTAAGTAGCAGCAAAGACGAACTGCAGTCTGTTATGCAGTTGATAAAGGCCAGCGACCTAGATTATCCAGTTTCATTTACCAATTACCGATAAAAGTCGGGCTATACTCGAACTGTACTTTTATAACATCTGCAACCCAAGTCTTTATAAGGCGCCGGGGCCCTTAGAAAGTATGGCGTGAAGCCGTTATAAATGATAATTAGGTTATAGTCTGTGTTTATCAACCACTTGTAATAAGTATGTAATTTTGTTATAATTACCTCTAATAAGCGATACAAATTTAAGGAAATTATATGGCAAAAAAGAATACCAAGCGTAAATTAGTCGGTTTAGTGAGCGAATTAACAGGTCACAGGACTTATTACACGACCAAAAATACTCAGAATACAACTGAAAAAATTTCGTTGAAAAAATACGATCCAATTGCTCGCGTTCACGCACTTTATGTTGAAACCAAGAAAAACCTTGGGCGCAACGAAGTCAAAGCCAAAAAGCACTAGTCTTCTGACGAACCAGCATTTCTATCTAGATGAGCGGCCAACCATAGGCCGTTTTCTAGCATTGCGTCTAATACCCTCGGGTGAATATTCTCGTTAAGAGCATAAATATACAGAACGTTGTCGTGCTGCTCGACTGATAATGGCCACAGGTGTGCGCTGACATAGCGCCTGGCATCAATTGTGAATAACGATTCGATATCAGATGATTTAGCCGGACGGGCATAAACTTTGAATCGAGTTCTAAACTCGTCATCAGCAATTTTCTCATTTTCACAGATATCAATCGGGTGCATGTTAGGAAATGACGAGAATAAGTGCTCGAACGCCCGCATATCCTGATTGTTAGCACCTATCAAGAAATGTGGGATAGGGTGGTCGGTATGTAAATCGATAGTCATAATTAGCCAGTCACACACCAGGTGTGTTCTACCGTGGGTATCGACATCATTGCGATGGATGATATTTACATCGTAACCATTAATCGTGCCTATACATTGATGATTGTCGGTGTGCGAGACTGAAACCGTAAAGCCTTTGATTGGCTTATGTCCATCCGAAGATGGGTCGATGTAACCAAAGTATATCAAACCAGCCCTATCGGCAAATTTCTTTATCATTCCCCGATAATTAACTGATTTAAGCCTATTTACGATCCTACGCAATATAGCCATGTTATTTGTCCGTCGATATCATATCAAGTAATGTCGAAATATATTCGGCATGAGTCCAAGTCAAAGGCGCAGGCGAGATAATTTCGTTAGTGACTGGGTCTAGTTGTTCTGCCATCATACCAGTGCTTAAAGCGTGCGACTTAACCCAATCCAATATCTTGTGTGCTTTATCGTAACCGTCATTATCGATATAATACTGGGCTAACCATAATGAACATATAAACCAATAATTGCCAGTTACACCAGCACTGACTCGGCGATATTCATCATTTTCATAGCGAGGAAGGCCATAGTTAGTTTCAGTGATACCAAATAGTGATTCGATGGTTTTTATCGATGATGTCATTTCGTTACTATCGGCGGCAAATAGACCGAATATATAAGCACCGAATATACTCGAACAATCAATCGTGTCATTATAGGTAATATGACCATCTTTGACGCTAAGACCCATATAAAAAGCCTGTTTCTCTTCATTATAAAGATGCCTGTGAGCAGCTTCTTGAATATCATTAGCTGCCGAACGCCACCGGACGGCGTTATCTGAATCATTAGCGGCTGATGCCAAATCGGAGGCCGCTAAAAGTGCGGCATATACCGTCGCAGTTGTGTAAGTAGTCGTCAAATAGGATTGCTCCCATAAGTCATAACTGGCCTCGGGTAGTCCAGTTGTCTTGTCAACTGATTGAGTCATAAACTCGGCCATTGGCAAAATCATTGACTCGTAAAAGTCCTTTAATAAGGACTGATCAGGATGAAGACGGTAATACTGCGCAAACATGAATAGCGGCAAGGCAGTTTCATCCTCTTGAATCGGTGGTGCCACAACGCCACCATCATGCACCCATGAATGCCAACTACTGCCTAATGCTCCGTCGGCACGGTACTTGTGCATCATGTAACCATCACTATGCAAGCCTCGTTTTACAAATTCAAAGAAACGGTAAGGTTCGTCTTTGTAGCCCATACGTATTAGCGGCCAAATAGCAAAAGCGCCATCCCTCGGCCAGCAATAGGCATAGGCGTCGCGGGAGTAATTCAGCATCGATGTGTCGGTACTTGCAATTACAGCACCTCGCTTGTCGATCTGCGATTTGATAATCATCACACTCTGTAAAAAAGTACCGCGATGTTCCATGTCAACTTTATCTAGTATGCCGTTAGTTGGTTTCAGCCAATCATTCCACCAATCAGCGGTTCGATTCATGAATTGCATAGCACCATCACTGTCTTTGACCTTTTCGTGAACATACAATGCCTCACGTATCGATGAACCAGCTGCTATCCAGTAATGAACACGTTCTGAATTATGTGGGCCAATCTTTAATTTGAATCTTAGAGTCGAGTCCACTCGGCCATGCTCGACATTATTCATACCTAGTTCGCCGTCCTCGGCGTCACGCCAGGTGCCTTCCTTACCTTCAATGCCAAATAAACCAATCGTGTGTTGGTCAAAAGGTTTGCCATTCGTATTTCCAGATACAACCAAGGCGATACGACCACGATAGTGTAGGATAGCATTACTATTCGGTAGATACTGCGCGGTATCCGTATTGCTACGTGAGTCGCTGATAGCAAAGGCCTGGTGCATAAATAATCTGATATCACGTTCGTTGTCGCGCATATTAATGATATGAATGTTGCGTATAAATACGCTCATATTGGCGTCGACGAAATCGTCGAACTCCAAGATAATGCCTAAGCGGCTGTTTTTAGCAACAATATGACCTATCAGGGCAGCGTGAGGATATTTAAATTCGAATACCCACTCGTCAACTGGGTTAAGTGGATTATCAATCCAACTAATTTCACCATCCACCCAGACGCCAACCTTGTGACGCAAATTACTTCCAGCTGAGTGATTCTTGAACCCTACATACGGATAATAAAAGTCGTGTACAGTCGCAAAACCATTCAGGCCAACGTGTAATTCACCGTTGCTTAATACTATCGGCCTAGCCATTTAGACCCCCGATTTTATGATAGGCGTGCAATCTCCAGCGGAGGTCGCGAACAGCATTCATAAAATACAGGAAGGCGTCATAGGGTGATTCGTATGGGCTGAAATAGGCGTGAACATCGCCATCGCTAAACCACTTGGTACACATATAATAAACGTGGTCAGAAGTTTGCAGCTTACGCCAATCGCTGATTAAATCAATGTCATTAGTACTAAGGATGTCATTTTCAAGGGCGTATAGATGTCTTAAGGCCTCTTGCTGCATGTTATTGCCCAACCACGCCGTCAGGTCACGTTCGGTATCCGCCCAAGTAACAGTGTATGGCATACTGATTTCAGCAATCGGCGTAAAAGCATCAATCGCACCTGATGCGGTATAGAATGTATTATGCGGATTGTCCAACCATTTCCTAATAAACGCATAGAAGAAGTCGAATATACCAGTATCAGACCACTGATGTTCACCGAATGTCTCGTAATCCATAAACAGGTTAACTATCTGCTGATCACCAAGCGATACATTAGCCCACTCGTTATATGTGTCTGCCGACAAAGGCCACTGAGGCCAAGCCTTGTCACTAAAGCGGAAGGCAATATCATCACTTAAGCGGTAGTTTTTCATCAATAGCGAGATATTATTCGTACCGGCTGGACGATAGACATAGTGTGGACTACGCCACTCCAGTACTGGATCCCAACCCTCAGCCAATATACCTTTAAATCCATAATCTTCAGCCCATTTTGCCAATGAGTCGTTATAGGACAGTTCGGTATTCCTAAACACACTAGTCTCAACACCAAACGTGTCGCGTATCTTTTGCTTGTGCGATTCAACTTGATGCTCGAACTCGTCACGACTATAGAAGAAGGCGAGTGAGTGATAATATGTCTCAGATATGATCTCTACTCGACCAGTATTTACTAGGCGCTTGAAACTATCTAATACATCTGGCGCCCACATTTCAGCCTGTTCAATAAATACTCCCGTAATACTGAGTGAGACTTTGAATTCAGGATTTTCCTCTAGTAAACGCTCGAGTAGTGCGTTCATAGGTCGGTATGATTTATCGGCAACCTTCTTGAACACCTGTTCGTTATTACGGTCTGTTAAATAATCAGGTTCGTTGAAGTAGTCATGATTGACGGCAGTATCAAACACACTATAACTGCGCACGCGGAACGGTTGGTGAGCATGCAAATAGAGAACTATACCACGCTTACTCATGCCGATACCTGCCTTGATGCATGATAGACACTGAAACATTTCTGGGCTACATCATGCCACGAAATTCTGGCATACTCCCGTTGGACATTATCCTGTAGTGTGTCCTTGAGTACTCTCGATGTAGCAATACCGACCAACTGGTCAGCTAACCTGTCCTCATCCCAAAAATCATATCTGAATACACTGTTTAGGACTTCGCCAACACCAGACTGTTTAGTTAGGATAACAGCGTTGCCATGATGGGCAGCCTCGAGAGCAGTTAAACCAAATGGCTCACTTACTGAACTCATCACGAACACATCGGCTACACTATAGGCGTCGCGCCACTGTTTACCGCGGATAAATCCGGTAAAGAATATCTTGTCCGATATACCTAATTCAGCAGCCATTCTGATTAACTCGTCACGTTGCTCACCATCACCAGCTAATAAAAAGGCGAGTTTATCGTACTTACTACAGGCCTTAGCGGCAGCTCGCATCAAGCAGGTTAGACCTTTCTGGACAGTAAAGCGGGTAACTGTCGAGACAATTGTATAGCCTTCACTCTTTAATGATTCGAGGTATCTGTATGTCCTATCGTCATAAACATATCCGTCGTTCAGACTGGCTACATCAATGGCATTATGGACCACTTCTATTTTGTCAGCCGGTATACCGTACTTTTCAACAATAATGTTTTTGGTCACACCGCTGACGGCAATAATACGATCAGCCATAACCATACCCTGATATTCAATCTCGTGTACTAGCGGATTACCAGCCTCACTACCGGAACGGTCGAATTCAGTTGCATGAACATGAACGATTAAGGGCACGTCGATCAATTGCTTGGCGCGCATACCAGCTTCCATAGTGAGCCAATCGTGAGCATGAATAACATCAGGTTTTAGTTTCAAGACAAGATTCTCGACATAACGAACGTAGCGTTTTTGGACACCGCGCATATCGCGTAGGTCATCCATATCGGCTTCGACTAGTGATTTCTCTAAAACAGCATCGCTATCATAGGCACCCAGTCCATAACGCTCTAAGGGTGTTAAGTTCGTCGCACTGTGAATATTCATGAAATCAATACCAGGATGCTCCGCCAGATAGGGGACAACAAAATCAATAGTAGCACCGCGCTCGGCCAAAGCTTTGGACATGTGATAACAGGCTACGCCCAGTCCACCGCTGTTATGTGGAGGAAGCTCCCACCCGAGCATCAGTATATTCATTTACCTATGTTCAGCGGTCAGGATGACCAACTACTCCTTTGATTATGTTTATGTAACTTCTTACAACATTATAGGACTATGCTTAAGCTTTGACAACCTTTTAAGCATAAAAAGTTTTACACATTTCAGACAGGCGAGTCGACGGTCATCTAGACTCGAAAATGTAACTAACTTCATCTATAATAGACACAATGAACGATGCAAATGATGCCCAAAACCTAGTACGAGATATCGATAATTTTTTCACACAACCAAATCTACTACGAAACATCGTTATATTGGCCATTGCTGTCACTGTAGCTTATTTACTGAGTAAGTATTTGGCCCGTATCGTCATACGACTAGCACAGACAGTTTCGCGACACTCTGATAGCGAGACGAACGAGGAAAAACATATCCGCTTGCGTCAGATCGAAACTTACTTGAGTATTGCAGCGGCGGCTATTCGCGCCACGGTCGTAATTATAGTTGGCTATATAACCTGGTGGATTATAACAGGCGGAAAATTCGCAACCAGTGGCGGCTTAGCTACGATAGGAGCAAGCGCTTTTTTTATTGTATTCGCTGGTCAATCACTAGGTCTAATAATACGCGATGTGACAGCTGGTTCGATTATGATTGCCGAACAGTGGTTTAATATTGGCGACCACGTAAAAATCGAACCATTTATGGATGCTAAAGGAGTAGTGGAACGTTTTACGCTTCGTTCGATAAAATTACGCAGCCTAAACGGTGAAATATTATGGGTTCACAATCAGTACATTCAAGGTGTGCACGTTACACCAAAAGGCATTAGAACAATTATCGTCGATGTATTTGTAAATGATATGGAACGTGGTAAATCTACACTTCAACAGATTATTGATGCAGTACCAGCGGGAAAAACACTACTAACAAAACCTCTAAAAATTATTTCAACCGAAAAATGGAATAATGGACTATGGCGTATTAGCGTTATTGGCTATACGGCGCCCGGCCGAGAGTGGCTAATCGAGAACTTCTTTGTTAATGCCATCAAAGATGTCGATAAAGATAAAAACTCCAAGGACGAAAGAGTATTCGTATACGAGCCAATCGCCAGATTCGCCGACCCGGTTGCTGATAAAAAGTTCTTACGCGCAGTCCGCTCACCAAAATCCAACAAGTAAACACCTTTGTTTATATCGGTGTAATTTGATACAATATCCTAGTCTTCATTACGAAGGGGCATAGTACAACGGCTAGTATATGGGTCTCCAAAACCTAAGATCGAAGTTCGATTCTTCGTGCCCCTGCCATAAGCATTTTTACCTCTGTTAATTCAGAGGTTATTTGTTTGTGTAGTGTTTATGCTAAACTTAGATTAATATGAATAAACGATCAGGTTTTACGATTGTTGAATTGTTAGTTGTAATAGTTGTTATTGGTGTATTAGCTGCGATTACTATTGTTAGTTATTCGGGGATAAGCAGCAAGGCGATAGTCTCGTCTATACAAGCAGATTTGAGCGGTAATGCCAAGATGTTGAAGTTGTACTACGTTGAATATGGGTCATACCCAATAGGCGATTTTGCTACCGCTTTTAACGGAAGTATGTGTCCTACGGCAAATCCTACTAGCAAGTATTGCTTAAAATTAAGTGGCAGTAATAGTGTTGATTATTATAACGGAACATCGAGTGGATTTACTTTGAGGATTAAGAATGGGACGACGGTGTATGTTATTACTGATAATACGGCATCTGGACAGGTGACTGCACTAACTGGGATAGGTGACATAGCTGGATCAACACATATTGGCTCAACATTGACTGCGGGCACTCTATCTCCAGCTGGAGCAACCGCTACCTACCAGTGGCAAAGTGCCACGACTTCTAACGGAACATATTCAAATATATCTGGAGCAACTTCATCTACATACACCATAATGTCTAGTGATATAAATAACTATATCAAGGTTGTCGCAACTGGGTCTGGTGCTAGTTAC
>Ga0209798_10001936_pt1 | contig 12254 bp, 11 predicted proteins | sample DOMMetBare3Fresh_FD_187475 | JGI IMG/M metagenome (GOLD analysis project Ga0209798, IMG submission 187475) | Wetland sediment microbial communities from St. Louis River estuary, USA, under dissolved organic matter induced mercury methylation -... | ecosystem: Environmental > Aquatic >...
TGGACCCGGCACGCCAGGGTCGGGGCCTGGGCTCGCGGTTGCTGCTGCACCTGCTCGACCATGCGCGCCGGGCGGGGTTCACCCGGCTCAGCCTGGAGACAGGGTCGATGGCGGCCTTCGCGCCCGCCCGCGCGCTCTACGAGCGGCACGGGTTCGTCTACTGCGAGCCGTTCGCCGACTACGTGCTCGATCCGCACAGCGTGTTCATGACCCGGACGCTGTAGCCGAGCCGAGCGCGTCCGCACAGGCCGTGGGGCGGCAGCTGCCCTCCGGCGGCCCGAGATCGCTCGCCAGCCCGGCCCGGGCGCTCGGGATGGGTGCGAGGGCGGCGGTGACCTGCCCAGGGTGGCGACCACGGAGATCTGCACCGCGGGCGGCCTCGGCGCCGGTCCCGAGCGGCTCGGTCAGGGGTGGGTCCACGCGGTGACCACGGTGGCATCGTCCCGGGTTCGCAGGATCAGGCGGAACATCCCCGCCGGCGCCGGCGAGATGGTGAACCACCCGTCGTCGGCAGCTTCGACCGCGGCGTCAGGCCCGTCGTACTGCTGCAGTTCGATCCGGCTCGGCTGCGGCGGCACGAGCTGACCCTGCAGTGCGCGCGGGGTCAGCTCCAGCTCGACGCTCACCGTGGACGTGCCGAACGTCAGCAACCGCGCCCCCGGGACCGCATCGCGAACCCCCTCCGGTTCCGCCGTATCGACCCGGGACTGCAGCTCGGCCAGTTCGGCGTCGACGGTGAGCCAGGACAGCGCGCCACGCCCGACGGCGAGGAACGACTCGGGGATCTGTTGCGACTCCCGTTCCGCCGCAGCGAGTTCGGCCAGCAGCTCGTCGTCGGTCATGATCGGCCCCCCGTCGTGATCCGGTCGGGTCGGTCGTCGAGTGCGGCCAGCTGCGGGTGGGCTCGCAGTGCCTCGAGGCAGCGTCGCCGCGTGGGCCCGATGCTCCCGATCGCCATCCCCGTCCTGGCCGAGATCTCGGTGTAGTCAGCCGGAGGGTCCTGGAAGAGCAGCGACAACAGCTCGTGGCAGCGCTCGGAGAGATCACGGAACGCCGTGCGCAGCGCGATGTTCCGCTCGTGCTGCAACAGCCAGGCATCCGAGGCGGCGACCGTCTCGTCGGGGATCCGGGACCCGTCCACCGGCACCTGCCGCTGCTTCGCCCGGATCAGCTGCAGGCACGCGTTGCGGGTGGTGGTCGCCAGCCAGCCGGGAAGCGCCTGCGGGTCGCGGATCGAGCCGAGGCGCTCGACCAGGCGCAGCCAGACGTGGGCGGAGGCGTCCTCGGCGTCCGCCCCCGTCAGCCGGTGACGCACGCAGGTGGACCACACCAGCGGCGCGTACCGCTCGACGATCTCGTTCCACGCAGCCTGATCGCCGTCCTTGGCCCGTGCCACCAGCGCCAGGACGGACGAGTCGGGGTGCGTGGTCGTCATCGCGCGCTGGGCAGATAGGGACGGCCGTCGATCGAGCGCTCGCCGTCACCCGGCCGGACGCGGGTGTCTCGTCGGCGCCGCCAGGCTGCCCGAGCGTCCACGCCCAGCTCGATCATCGTCGCGGCGATCATGCCGGTGACCGCGGCGGCGGCGAACGAGGTGCCACTCCACCGGCACCAGGCGTGCTCGCCGTCCTGCAGCCGTGGCCCGAGCACCATGGCTCCGTCGGCATAGACGTCCACCCAGTCACCGTGGTTGCTGAAGGCAGCCCGTGGCGGCCAGTGAGACATCGAGCCGCCTTCCTGCACGCTGTAGCGTTCCAGCACCCACTCGTCGACGGCGCCGACCGAGATCACCTGCTCGGGGAAGACCCGATTGAACGCGGCGGGGAATGTCGGCGCATCGGTCCAGCGGTTCCCCGCACCGACGACGACCACGAGATCGGGCCGGACGGCGAACAGATCGGCCAACGCCTGCCGGATGCTGTCCGGACCCACCGGCTCGTCCTTGCCGAAGAAGGACAGGTTGACCAGCCTCAGGGCGGGCACCTCCCGCAGATCGCGCAGGTGTCGGACAACCCGCGCGTCCTGCTTCAAAGGGTCGGTCATGTCGAGCCCGTTGCGCATGGCGATGGTCGCCGTCGGAGCATGGCTGAGGATCACTGCGGACACGAAGGTGCCGTGCCCGTCCTCGGTGAAGGACGAGTCGTCTGTGCCCGCGTCCGGTTGCGCCTCCCAGCCGTCCGCCAGGTGGCCTTCGAGGTACGGGTGCGGTCGCTGCGCCACGACCGAGATGCCGGTGTCGATCACCCCGATCAGGAAGGGTGGATCCTGCGCCGCAGGCAGGCGCGGCAACAGCTCGGACGTAGCGATCGGTGCAGTGGCAGCGCCTGGTACGCGACCGGACATGGTGAACCCTCCCCTGGATCCGACGTCGGGTGGACATCGGATGGTGGAAGTCTGCCGGTGATACCCAGGTCGCGGAAGGACAGCGCAGGATGGCCCCTGTGGTGCACGCACGAGAAGCCCTCGGACAGGCGCTGGTGGCAGTGGACCTGGCGTTCACCGAGCCCGCGCGGGCCCGCCGATTGGCCGACCAGGCGCTGCTGGCAGGTGACGCCGAGACCCGTTCGGTAGCGCTGCGGGCGTTGGGTCTGGTGGGGGTTTCCCTGCAGCGGCTCATCGAGGCCGAGGCCCACCTGCAGTCGGCAATCGACGTGGCCGAGGACGCCGGGCTCTCGGTGCGGGCCGCCGAGGCGCGCGGCTCGACTGCCTACCTGTTGGTGATCACCGGACGGTCCGCGCAGGCCCTGGCCGCCGCCGCCGAGGCGCTGCCGCAACTCTCGGGCCTTCCGCGGGCCCGGGTGCTCATGTCTCGCGCTCTCGTTCTCACCGAGCTGGGCCGTTTTCGGTCTGCGCTGGGAGGCTTCGACGAGGCGTTGGACGCCGTGCGCAGCAGCGGCGGGAACCCGGTGATGGAAGCCGACGTCCTCACCAATCGCAGCATCGTGCAGGTCAACCTGCGCGATTGGCAGGCCGCGGACGCCGACCTCGACCGCGCCGAGCAGCTCTATCGGGATGCCGGCCACCTGGGGAAGACCGCCATGGTGGCCCACAACCGCGGCCTGGCCGCCGCCGTCCGGGGGGACGTGCCGGCCGCGCTGGCCGCCTACGACCAGGCGGCCGAACGGTATCGGGCTGCGGGGCGCGGACTGGGCACCCTCCCGCTCGAACGGGCGGAGACGCTGCTCTCGGTGCTGCTCGTGGACGAGGCACGGGAGGTGGCGGAGCAGGCGGTGCTGCAGTTCGCACAGGAACGCAACGCGATCGACCTGGTCCATGCCCGGCTCCTGCTGGCCCGAGCCGCCCTGTTGGGCGGTGACTGGGAGGTTGCCTCGGAACAGGCCACCCGAGCCGGTCGCTCGGCGTCGCGCCAGGGACGTCCGGGCTGGGTTGCGCTCGGCGGCTACCTGGCGCTCCGGGCACGGTGGGAGAGCGGCCTGCGCGATGACAACCTGATCCGCGCCGGACGTCGGGTTGCGGTGGCGCTCGACCGGAACGGGTGGGTGGTCGAGGCGCTCGACGCCAGGATCGTGGTGGCCCGCGCCGCGATCGCGATGGGGCGCCATCGGACCGCCCGCCGACAGCTGCAGGATGCACTGTCCGACTTCGACGGCCCGGCCGAGCAGCGGGCTCGGGCCTGGCACGCCCGTGGCCTGCTGTGCTCTGCCGATGGTGACCGCCCCGGAGCCGAAGCGGCCCTGCTGGAAGGGCTGCGCCTGGTCGAGGAGTTCCGCGCCGGCCTGGGCGCCATCGAGCTGCGGGTCCGCAGCGGTGGCCTGGCCGGCGAGCTGGCCCAGGCCGGGTTGCGGCTGGCGGCCGAGTCCGGTGATCCACGGGCGGTCTTCGCCTGGTCGCAGCGCTGGCGGGCCGGGGCACTGATGCTGCCGCCGGTCCGCCCAGCCGCGGACCCCGACCTGGTGTCCGAGCTCGCCGAGCTGCGCCAGATCGCTGCCCTCCTGACCCAGGCCTCGGCGACGGGTTCCGACACCGAGCACCTGCGCGAGCAACAGGAAACGCTGGAACGGGCTGTCCGGGACCGCACCCGACGCGTCGCCGGCGCTGGTCCGTCGGGCGCGAGCGGCTCGACTCCGATCTCGGTGGAGGACGTTCAGGAGCATCTCGGCCCGGCAGTGCTCGTGGAATACGTGGATGTCGGCGGCCTGCTCCACGCGCTCGTCGTCTCCGGCAGCCAGGTGCGGATGAGCCATCTCGGCCCCTCGGCCGTCCTCGCGGACCACATCGAGGCGCTCCGCCATGGCATGCGGCGGCTGGCCCACCGAGGCGGCACCGGCGGCCGGCCGGCGGCCTCGTTCGCAGCGGCCCGGTCGCTGGTGGACGAGCGGGCGCGCAGGCTGCAGGCGCTGCTGCTCGACCCGCTGCTCGAGGACCTCGGCGAGCACCCCCTGGTCGTCGTGCCCACGGGCGAGTTGCACGCCCTGCCCTGGGCCGCGCTGCCGTTCTGCGCTGCTCGGCCGGTGAGCGTGGCGCCGTCCGCCTCGCTGTGGCAGCGGGCGATGGTCCACCGAGCCTCGCCGGTCGACGAACCGTCCGCCGGGCGACTGGTCGCCGCCGCCGGACCCGGCCTGCCCTACGCCGAGCCGGAGGTCCGGGAAATCTGCGCCGGCCTGCCCGATGCCCGGTGCTTCACGGGCGACCAGGCGCTCGTGGAGGTGGTGGCGGCGTCCCTGGACGGGGCAGGGCTCGCCCATATCGCCGCCCATGGACACTTCCGCGCAGACAACCCGCTGTTCTCCTCACTGGAGCTCGCCGACGGGCGGCTGACGGTGTACGACCTGGAGCGATTACGCCGCCCACCCGGGCTCGTCGTGCTGTCCGCCTGCGAGTCGGGGCGGTCCGCCGTCCACCCTGGTGACGAGCTGCTGGGCCTGGCGGCTGCCCTGCTCTCGCTGGGGTCGCAGTCCCTGATCGGCGCCGTCGTGCCGGTGCCGGACGAGGCCGCCCGTGATCTCATGCTGTTGCTGCACAACGAATTGCGCGCAGGGCTACGGCCCGCTGCAGCACTGGCGGCAGCCCGCCGCGAACTCACCGATGCCGACCCCTGGACTCGGGTGGCGGCCCACGGCTTCCTCTGCCTCGGGGCCGGTTGATGTATCACCGGACGGACCTCCCCATCCGTGCAGTGCCGATCCGCTCGGATCGCCCTGACCACAGGAGGACGTCATGGCCACTCGGACTCCGCAACGCGTCGACACCGTCCCTGCCCCGCTCGTTCCGACGCCGGGCACCCCATCCGTGCACCGGCCGGCCCGCCGCCGGGACGGCGTCGCCGCCCTGAAGCCGGCGTGATCGCCGCTCCCTGCGTGACCGGGTTCGTCGTCAGCACCCGTGACGCAGCGCAGACCAGCGGTCGGCGGGTCAGCGTCGAGCCGAACGCCAACATCCGTGAGGGCCGCGCGACCCCCTGAGCTGCTCGTCCCCCGACCCGAGGAGTCACCGATGTCTGTCCGCACTGTCGTCCCCGGCGATCCCTACGAGTACCCCTGCCTGCCTGAGGTGACCGCCGAGCTGCAGGCCTTCGAGCACGACCTGGCCGTCAAGGCCGACACATTCCTCGGCTACCCCGAGAGCATGCGGTTCGACTACGACCCTTTGCTGCCGCTGATGCGGTTCAACATCGACAACCTCGGGGACCCTTACTCTGACCTGCTCTATGCCGTGAACTCGACCCCTCTCGAACGCTGGGTGCTCTCCTGGTTCACGGACCTGTTCCGGCTCGACCCCGGCCGGGCGTGGGGCTACGTCACCTCGTCCGGTTCGGAGGGCAACCTCTACGGGCTCTACCTCGGGCGAGAGGCGTGCCCGGACGCCGTCCTCTACTACTCGGCCGCCACCCATTACTCGGTGCCCAAGGCCGCTCGCCTGCTGCGGCTGCCGTCGGAGGTGGTGCCGGCCGACGAGGACGGTGAGATCGATTACGCCGCACTGGAATCTGCGCTGCGGACGCACCCCGGGAAACCGGCGGTGATCAACGCAAATCTCGGGACGACGATGACCGGAGCGGTGGACGACGTGTCGCGGATCGTCGAGATCCTGACCCACTGCGGGGTGGGACACTCCTACATCCACTGTGACGCCGCGCTGTCCGGCATGATCCTGCCCTTCCTCGACGGCGCTCCGGCGATCGACTTCGGGCAGCCGATCGGCAGTGTCTCGGTCTCCGGGCACAAGTTCCTCGGCGCGCCGTTCCCCTGCGGCGTGGTGATCACCCGGCGGGAACACGTCCGCCGGATCACCACCGAGATCCCCTACATCGGTGCTGTCGACGCGACGATCGGCGGCAGCCGCAACGGGCAGGCGCCCCTGTACCTCTGGTACGCGATCCGCACCAGAGGAGAGGACGACGGGTTCCGCCGCGAAGTCGCGACCTGCCTGGCGAACGCCCATCACCTGCACCAGCGGCTGGCCGAGCTGGGCTGGAACAGCCGGCTGGGAGCGCACTCCGTGACCGTCACCTTCGACGAACCGTCGGAGGCGCTGGTGCGGCGCTGGAGTCTGGCCCGCGCCGGCGGGCGTGCGCACGTGGTCGCTGTGCCTCATGCTGCCCGGTCCATGATCGACACCTTCCTCGCCGAGATCAGCCGCGATCCCGGCGCAACCACTCGGAGGTCCTGATGCCCACGCCGATCTGCTGGTGCCAGTGCAAGATGTGCCGCGCACCGCGGCCGCCGCACTGCCACGCCCGGCCGCGCTGTGCTGCTCCGCGGGCCGCGTCCTCCGCTCCGCTGCCGGCCCGCGCCGAGCCGGTAGCGATGGTCACGGTGCCGGGTACGCCACCACCTCCGTGGCCTTGGCGGTGAGCCAGACCTGTTGTCCGGGCTGGAGTTCCAGCGCGGTCAGGGCGGCCGCGGTGATGTCGACCAGGGCCTCGGGGTGGCCCTCGACGGCGACCCTGACCCGGTCGGTGAGCAGTTCCAGGCCGGCGATCGTGCCGCTCCAGCGGTTGCGGGCCGAGCCGGGGTCCACCTCGTGCGTGTGCAGCGAGATCGCGGTGGGGGAGAGCGCGACCAGCATCCGGGTGCCGACCATCGGCACAGCCCGGACCTCGGCGTCGGCCGGTTCGTCCCGGTCGTGGCCGGCGGCGTAGAGGCTGCTGCCGTCGTCCAGGTCGATCCGCCGGGTGGCCCGATCGGCCAGGGTGCCGGAGTACAGGTTCAACCCGACCAACTGGGCCACGTACTCGGTGGCGGGCCGGCGGGCGACCATCGCCGGCGTCCCCTCCTGGACCGCTCGGCCGCCCTCGATCACGAGGATCCGGTCGGCGAGCACCATGGCTTCCAGGGGGTCGTGGGTGACCAGGATCGTCGGGCCGGAGAACTCGGCCAGATAGCGCCGCAACTCGCCGCGGATCTCCAGCCGGGTGCGGGCGTCGAGAGCGGCCAGTGGCTCGTCGAGCAGCAGCAGGCGTGGCCGTGAGGCCAGGGCCCGCGCCAGCGCCACCCGTTGCGCCTGCCCTCCGGAGAGGACCGCCGGACGCCGATCCGCGAGCTCGACGATGCCGAGCCGGTCGAGCACGGTCGTGGCGTCTCGACGGGCGCGGTCGCGGCCGGCCCCCCGGGCGCGGGCGGCGAAGGCCACGTTGTCCCGCACGGTCAGGTGCGGGAACAACCGATAGTCCTGGAAGACCAGGCCGACCCGGCGGTCCTCGGTGGTCAGGCTCAGCCCGCGGTCGGCGTCGTCCCAGGTGCTCTCGCCGACCGTGATCCGCCCGGCGGTGATGGGGGTGAGCCCGGCCAGGGCCCGCAGCAGCGAGGTCTTGCCGGCGCCGTTGGGACCCAGGACGGCGAGGATCTGGCCGGGCGCGACGTGGAGGGCAAGGCCCAGGGCGAAATCCCCTCGGGCGAGCTGCAGGTCGGCGGTCAGCTGTCCGGCGTCCGCGAGCGGTTCCGTCGCCGGGGATTCGGATGGTTCGCTCACCACGTCGTCCCCGGGCGCAGCCAGCGGTCCCGCAGCAGGACCAGCACCGTCACCGACACCGCGAGCAGCACCAGGCTCAGTGCCACCGCCGCCGGGGGGTCGGTCTCGAACGCCCGGTAGACCGCCAGCGGCATGGTCTGGGTGACCCCGGGCAGGTTGCCGGCGAAGGTGATCGTCGCGCCGAACTCACCCAGTGCCCGCGCCCAGCCGAGCACGCCGCCGGCCGCCACGCTGGGCATGACCAGCGGCAGGGTGACCCGACGGAAGGTGGCGAACGGTCGCGATCCGAGCGTGGCGGCGGCCTCCTCGAGCCCCTGGTCGGCCGAGCGCAGCGCGCCCTCGACGGTGACCACCAGGAAGGGCATGGCGACGAAGGTCTCGGCGACGACCACCCCGAGCGTGGTGAACGGCAGGGTGGCCCCGGTCCATGCCTCGAGCCAGCGCCCGACGATCCCGAGTCGGCCGAAGGCGAGCAGCAACGCCACCCCGCCCACCACCGGCGGCAGGACGAGGGGCAGGGTGACCACGGCGCGCAGCAGAGGGATGCCGCGGGCGCTGGAGCGGGCGAGCACCCAGGCCAGCGGGACCCCGAGCAGCACGGAGATCACGGTCGCGCCGGTAGCGCAGATCAACGACAGGCGAAGGGCTTCCACGGCCTGGGTCTCGGCCAGGATCCGTGGTAGGTCGTGCCACGGTGCTCGCCACACCATGCTGATCAGCGGGAGCAGCAGGAAGCCGGCCGCGGCTGCTGCGGGGACACCGAGCGGCCAGGGAGTGCGTCCACGCCGGACCGGGCTTCGGCGGGGGCGGACCGCGGATCCAGTCGGCGTCCTGAGGGTCACGTGCGGGTCACGGAGTGGTGAACCCCGCTTCCTTCAGCACCGCCGCCCCGTCGGCGGAGAGCACGTACTGGACGAACGCCGCGGCCAACGCCGGGTTCTTCGAGGAGGTCGTGGTGGCGATCGGATAGCTGGTCGAGGCGTTCACGGCCGCCGGGATCCCGATGCCCTTGACCACGGTTGCGGCGGCCAGGACGTCGGTCACGTAGACCACCGCGGCGTCGACCTCTCCGAGCCGGACCTTGGCGAGCGTCGACTTCACGTCCGCCTCCTGGGTCACCGGCTTCACCGTCAGCTCGGCATGGGCGAACACCTTCTCCGCCGTCGCGCCGCACGGTACCGCCGACTGGCACAGGGCCACCTTCACGCCCGGCTCGGCCAGATCGGCCAGCCGGGTGATGCCGGCCGGGTTGGCCGGTGGGACGGCGATCTCCATCTCGTTCTGCGCGAACGTGGTCGGCTCGTTCGCTGCCTCGGCCGCGACGACCTGGTCCATGTTCCTGGCCGAGGCCGAGGCGAAGACGTCGGCGGGGGCGCCCTGGGTGATCTGGGTGGCCAGAGCCGAGCTGGCACCGAAGCTGAAGGTCACGGCGGTGCCGGGGTGGGCAGCCTGGAACTGCTGGCCCAGCGCTGTGAACGATCCGGTCAGGGAGGCGGCCGCGAAGACGGTGATCGAGCCCCGGAGCGAGGCGGATCCGGAGCCCGCCGCGGCTGACGACCTCGAGCCGCTCGAGCCGGTGGGCGACGAACCGCAGGCGGTGAGCACGGCGAGCGCGACGACCGAGCAGGCCGCGGCACTCGACGACAGGGCGGAACGATTCACGCTGCGCCCCGCTCAGCTCTCGGGGATCTCGACGACGATGTTCGTCGATTTCACGCTGGCGACGGCCAGCACGCCGGGCTCGAGCCCGAGGTCATCGGCGGCCTCCCGGCTCATCAGCGAGACCACCCGGAACGGTCCGGCCTGGATCTCCACCTGGGCCATCACAGTGTCCTTGACCACCCGGGTGACCAGACCCCGGAAATGGTTGCGGGCGGACTGGGCGACGGTGCGCCGGGTCGGCGGAGGCAGCTGGGATGCCAACTCCTCGGCGAACCCGGCCAAGGCCCGGCCGTCGACGACCCGGCGGTTGGTGGAGTCGAGGGAGGTGGTCAACCGCCCACTGTCGGCCCAGCGCCGCACGGTGTCGTCGCTGACCCCCAGCAGCTCGGCTGCCTGCCGGATCCGGAAGCTCGTCATGCACCGCATCCTATCCGCAACTGCGGAATCACACCCCCAATCCAGCCGCGGTTGCGCCTCAATGGTGGTGATCATGCAATTCTGTCGGCTCGGCGAGAGGCTGACGGCCACGCACCCGACCGAATTGCATGATCACGGGTTAGGCGGGGCCAGCGTGGGAGCTGCGGTGTCGCCTCCCCGCCGGACGGCATCGGGTGTGCGGGAAGACTGGTCCGATGTGCCGAGACGACGGACCGTCCCCCGGCCACGGTGGCGCACGCTGCCGGGTTCGCCAGGGCCACTGCCGACCACCCACGATCGCTGGAGTGTCACCGGAACTCGGTGCGCCAGGAAGCGATCGGTTCGCCGTCCGGCCCGAGCACGGTGAGTCCGGGCCAGCGATCGAATGCCGAGCAGGGATGGGAGATGCCGAGCTCCACGACGTCCCCGACGTGCAGTCCCTCGACCTCGGTCAGCACCAGGTGATGATCGAACATCCTCACGGCCGTTCCGCGCAGCGGCGTTCGCGGTGTGCGGTCGGGGGAGCAGGCCGTCAGCAGCACCGGCAGTCCCGCGTCGCAGGGCAGCTCGCGCCGTCCCGCGGCGACGACGGCGCAGCCGGGTTCGGGCACCGAGCACACGGCGGCGCGCACCCGCAGGGCCGCCTGCAGTCCGATGATCGGAGACACCTGCGCGTAGGTGCCGTGATCGTGCGTGACGTAGCAGCCAGAGCGCAGAACGGTGGTGATCGGGCCGGTGTCCTCGGTGCGGTGCCGGGCGAGCGCGCCGACCACCCGGTCGGGGAACGCCGAGCCGCCCATGGTGAACACCGGGTCGGCCACCTCCAGCAGGGCCCGGACCCGTTCCAGCAGAGCGAGGCTCGCCCGGCAGTGGCGATCGATGGCCGCGAGCGTCGCCTCGTCGCGGTCGTTGGTCAGGATGCCCTCGTAGGCGGCGACACCGGTCAGCACGACCCCGTGGGTGCGGGCCACGTACTCGGCCAAGGCCACCGCGTCGGCCTCGGAACGGACTCCCGTGCGACCGCCGGGGACTCCCAGGTCGACCAGCAACCGCAGCGGGTGCGAGGTCCGGGAGGCGGCTCCGGCTGCCGCGGCGCCGTCCACCGAATCGACGAACAGGTACACCTCGGGAGCGTCGGTCGCCGAGGCCAGCGCGGCGAGGCGGTGCAGGTCCCGCGGTAGGACGACTTCGTTGGCGACGACGACTCGGCGGGCGCCCCACGCCGCGCCGAGCTCGGCCTGACGCGCGGTGGCCACGCTGACGCCCCAGGCCCCGGCGGCCAGTTGTCGCAGGACGATCTCGCGGGTCATCGTGGTCTTGATGTGCGGCGCCAAGTGCGCCTGCGCTTCGGCGCACCAGCGCTGCATCACGGCCACGTTCGTCTCCATGGCGGCCAGGTCGAGGTAGAGGCCGGGGATCGGCGGATCGGCGACCTCGGACGTCGTCGCAGTCATCCGGGCACGGTATCCGGCTCCTGATGCACGGACCCGGCAGGCAGGGTCGGGGCACCCGTCCAGGCGGACGCGTTGGGGTCGCTTCGACACCAGGCCGAAACTGTTGTCGTTCCTGACCACCTCTGACGGCGGGTGGGTGGTCTCAGCTGGCGGTCGACGCCCCCGTGAGTTCCGCGGATCGCTCCCAGAGTTGCGCAGCGAGCGCGTCGTCCCGACCCTGAGGGCTGGGATCGACGGGGCGTCCCTTCACCAGGTAGCAGCCGCCGAGAGCCCGGTCGGGCGGCTGGGAGGCGAGATGCACCAGCGTCTCCGCGCCCGCAGCCGGCGACTTGAAGAAGGGGCTGGCCAGGGTCATCGCGAGCCGCGTCAGCGCGCCGTCGTTCCTCCCGAAGCCGCTGCGGATCACTCCGGGGTGGAAGCAGATCGCCGTGAGTTCGGGGTGGCGGCGTTGCAGCTCCCGCGTGAACAGCACGTTGCACAGCTTGCTCGTCCCGTACACGGCGAACGGCCGGAAGGCTCGGTGTTCCGTCTGCAGGTCGGCCAGGTCGAGCCGTCCGCGGCGATGGGCGTCGCTGGCCGTGGTCACCACCTGCGCACCGGCGAGGCGGTCGATCAGCAGCGACGTCAGGAGAAAAGGTGCGAGGTGGTTCAGGGCGAAGGTCTGCTCGAAACCGTCGACCGTGGTGCGTTGCTCACCGAACATGGCGCCGGCATTGTTGGCCAGGACGTCGATGTGGGGGAACGCCTCACGCAGGTTCTGCGCGACATCCCGCACCTCGTCCATCCGGG
>Ga0209798_10001937_pt1 | contig 12253 bp, 6 predicted proteins | sample DOMMetBare3Fresh_FD_187475 | JGI IMG/M metagenome (GOLD analysis project Ga0209798, IMG submission 187475) | Wetland sediment microbial communities from St. Louis River estuary, USA, under dissolved organic matter induced mercury methylation -... | ecosystem: Environmental > Aquatic > Freshwater...
GTCAGGCGTCAGCTCGTAGTACTTGCGTGGGTTGCCCGGCGCGTCGGTTGCCCACGACGCGGCCACGAGCCCGTCCGACTCCAGGAGCTTGAGCACCGGATACACGGTGCTCACGCCGGCGACGAGGTCCCCGAGCTCATCGAGTGCCTGCACGATCCCGTAGCCGTGAAGCCTGCCGCGCCGATGCAGGAGCTCGAGGACGAACAGCTCGACGATGCCCTTGCGGGCCTGTGCGACCCACGATGCGAACGCGTCCACCCGGCCCCCTCGTGTCGATACTACACATAACGTAGTACATCACGACGTATAGTACCCATCCCGCGCCGTGTCAAGCGCTGGCACGCAGGTCGCTGCGGTCCTATACTGTGACTCCGCTGCGACAAACGGGCGGCTGCGCGCACGTTGACATGGTCGGGTGCGCCCCCTTGGGGGCGACTGGATTCGACACGATACGTTTGAGGGAAGAAGCAGGCCGAGGTCTCCTCGCCTCGTTAAACAGGGGTACAAGACGCCAAGCGTCGACAATAACTACGCTCTCGCTGCCTAAATAGCCAGCGACGCCGCCCGGTGGGAGTCCCCGCCACCGGATCCGACGTCATCCAGGGGACTACCGACCGGCTGATGGACGTATGCCGCGGGGGAATCGAAACTGCCCTGGGTCTTCGACACGCGGGTCGCCGGTGTCGCGAGGACCGAGAACCAACTGGCGACTGAGCCTGGAGATGCTTCCTGGAGATGTGTCGTGGACCGGAGTTCGATTCTCCGCGCCTCCACCAGACCTCGCAATCGATGCCCGTCCGGCCTTGCCGGGCGGGCATCGCCGCGTCCTGGGCCGCGCTGACGACGGCAGGCCACTCCACGACACCGACGCCCGTTGTCTAGTCCTCGCCCGGCGCCGGCGGCTTGCGCAGGCGCTTGACGGATCCGCGCCGGACCTTGGAGTCCACGACACGGCGCTTCGCGGAGCGAGGCTCCTTGGTCGGGATCCGGGGCTCCTCCACGCGGTTGAGCGTCTCAAGGCGCTCCCTGAGCCGGCGCAGGCAGATGGACTTGTTCATGAGCTGGCTTCGCTCGCGCCTGCACGTCACCGTGACCCCCGTGGGCAGGTGCACCATCCGGACGGCGCTGTCGGTGGTGTTGACGCTCTGCCCGCCCGGACCGGTCGCCCGAAACGTCTGGACCCGGCACTGCGCGATCAGGGCCTCGTCCGTCTCCGGTATGTCGATCGGTCCCTCGGCCATGCCCCCACCTCCTTCGCCGATCATACCCGCGCCGGCCGCGCCGCGGGGCAAGCCGGGCCCTCGCGCGCGACAACGGCTCGGTGTCGCCTGCGCGGACGCGCGCGTGGGCGGACGCCCGTGTGCGATACTTCCCGCATGCCGGACGACACCCACTACGGCTTCCCGCGCGCGGACTGGGACGCCGCCAAGCTCGAGGCTGAGGCCGCGCTCGTCGCTTGCGCGACGCAGCGCGGCGTTCTCACGTACGCCGGACTCTGCGGATCGGTGGACGCCATAGCCCTTCGGCCGTACTCGTTCGCGATGGTCGCGTTCCTCGACGAGATCTGCTCGGGAGAAGACGCGGAGCACGGCATCGTCCTTGCGTCCATCGTGACGCGGAAGGATACGGGCATGCCCGGCGAGGGCTACTTCCGGGCAGCGTCCCGGGCGGGGTGTGATGTCACGGATCGAAGGGCGTTCTGGACGGAGCAACTGGACATGGTGTATCGGGCCTACGGCGACGGGACGGACCGCTAGATGGAGCTGATCCGCACGTTCATGGACTTCCTGCGCGACCCTAAGGAGTGGCTGACCGCCGTTCTGGCGCTCTACGGATCTTGGGTCTACGTGTTGCTGTTTCTCGTCATCTTCTGCGAGACGGGTCTCGTGGTGACGCCGTTCCTGCCCGGAGAATCGCTCCTGTTCGCGGCCGGGGCCGTGACCGCGAGCGCCGGCGAGCTGAACCCTTGGCTGCTCTTCCTGCTCCTGTGCTTCGCCGCGATACTCGGCGACACCGTGAACTACTGGATCGGGCACACGCTCGGGCCGCGCATGCTCTCAAAGCCCGACAGCAAGATACTGAAAAAGGAGTACCTGGACCGCACGCACCGCTTCTTCGAGAAGTACGGCGGCAAGACGATCATCCTGGGCCGCTTCGTGCCGTTCGTACGCACCTTCGCCCCGTTCCTGGCCGGGGTTGGGGAGATGACCTATCGGAAGTTCGTGCTCTACAACGTCGCGGGCGGCGTGCTCTGGGTCGGCGTAGCGTTCGGCGCGGGCTACCTGTTCGGTGGACTGCCCTTCGTCGAGAACAACATGACCGTCATCCTCATCGGGGTCGTGCTCGTGTCCCTGGTCCCGGCGATGTACGAGGGCTTCAGCCACAAGCTGAAGGAGCGCAGGGCGGCGGTCGCCGCGCAACGAGGCGGAGACGGCACGGAGGGGTAGCATCCCAGTGACCCTGGATATCGTCCGGGGAGCGTGTCCGTCCGTCGCCGGACCGTCAACGGGGGCGCTCACCGGACCGAACCCAGTATCGTAGGGCTTGTTGGACCATGACCGGAGGCGGTCTGTAGCGTGGGGGGCATGGACCAGCTGAGGCGTGTCATCCTCGATGCCGAGGATCGCATCGTGCACGACGTCATGGCATCGGCGCGCGAGCACGGGTACGCGCACTACATGCCCAGTCTCGAGGAGTCGTACCGGCTCGCCGTCGCCACGATATCGGCCAGTCTCTCGCAGGTGATCTCGGTCGCGGGCGACGTGCCGGAGCTCCGCGCCGCGGAAGACGTGGCCGCCGACCCGATCGCAGCGCTGGGGGTCCGTTTCGCCCGGATGCGCCGGGGCGACGGAACAGACCTCACCCTGTTCCTGGGACTGCTCAAGTTCTACCGGCGCGCCTACGCCGAGGTGGTGCGGGACTCCGACCTGGACCGCGACGAGATCGCGGCGGCTCTGCAGATGGTCGAGCGGTACTTCGACCGCCTCGAGATGGGCTACGTCGCCACCTGGACGTCGTACTCGCCCGAGCAGGTGGGGGAGGAGATCGTCGAGCGGAACCGCCGTACGTCGATGGAGAAGACGCGGTACATGGCGGCCGTTAGCCACCTGCCGCTGCCGCTCATGCTGCTCGACGCGCAGGGACGAGTCGAGAACATCAACGCGGCCGCGGCGTCGCTCTTCGGACCGGCAGGCGCTCGCGGCGGCTACTTCGCGGATCCCCTCCGGCGCGAGGCTCCGCCGGTGCTCAGGGACGAGATCCACGAGTTCCTTTCCGGCGACCAGACAGCGGCAAGCCTGGAGCGCGAACTCAGGACAGGCAAGGGCACCCGCTACTTCGAGGTCAGGTTCTCGAAGCTCTACGGGTCGGAGAGCGAGTACTCGGGCATGCTCGTGGTGCTGTCCGATCTCACGTATCGCCGCACCGCCGAAGACGCGCTGCGGCGCAGTCAGAACAAGTACGTGTCGCTGTTCGAGAACATGCTCATGGCCTTCGCCTACATGAAGGTCGTCCTCGACAGGCGCAACCGTCCTGTGGACTACGTGCTCGTCGAGACGAACGAGGCGTTCGAGCGGCTCGTCGGATGGCCGTCGGGCACCATCGTCGGCCAGCATCTGTCCGCGGTCATCCCCGGCCTGCAGGAGTCGCGCTACGACTGGTTCGGCCGGCTCGGCACGGTCGCGGTCACCGGCGAGACGGCGGCGTTCGATGCGCTCGCGGAGCCGCTCGGCCGGTGGTACGCGGCCTCGGCCTACAGCCCGTCCACGGGCTACGTCACGCTGATGCTGTCGGACATCAGCGAACTCAAGTGGGTGCAGGAGTCGCTCGCCCACTCGCGGGACTTCTACCTGACGCTGTTCGAGGGGTTCCCGACGCTCATCTGGAGAGCGACCGCCGACGGCGCACACGACTACTTCAACGCCTCCTGGCTCGACTTCACCGGCCGGGCGATGGAACAGTCCCTCGGCTCGGGCTGGACCGACGACGTGCACCCGGACGATCGCGAGCGCCGCGCCGCCGCGATCTCCGCGGCGGTGCGAGACCGGCGGCCGTTCACGCTCGAGTACCGCCTGCGTCACCACAGCGGAGAGTACCGCTGGGTGCTGGACAGCGGCCGGCCGTACGCCGAGGTCGGGGGCGCGTTCGCAGGGCTCATCGGCTCGGTCCAGGACATCAGCGAGCGCAAGCGCAGCGAGCAGCAGCTGGAGCACCTCGCGACCCACGACGAGCTCACCAACCTGCCGAACCGCCGCGTGTTCGAGGAGGCGCTGGAGCGCTCGGTCGCGCACGCGCGCCGCGGGCACCCGGCTTCGCTGCTGTTCATCGACCTCGACGGCTTCAAGGCGGTCAACGATTCCCTGGGCCACGCGGAAGGGGACCGCGCGCTCGTGGGGATCACCTCGGCCGTGCGCAAGGTGATCCGTGGCGAGGACATGCTGTCCCGCATCGGCGGCGACGAATTCGGTGCGTTGCTCGTGGACACCAGCCTCTCGGACGCCCGAGGGATCGCCGAGCGGATCCGTCTGGCCGTGCGCGACATGGTTCGCACCGGCGGCACGAGCCGGATCACGCTCAGCATCGGGCTGGTCGAGGTGGACGGGACAGCCACGGCCGACGCGGTGCTCTCGCACGCCGACGCGGCCATGTACCGGGCGAAGGACTCGGGCGGGGATCGAGTGCTCATCTATCAAGCGGGGTTCGAACCCGCCGACATGAGCGACTCGGGGGCCGGTCTCATGCTGGCGAAGCTCAAGGACGCGCTCTCGCGGGATGGCGCGCTCGTCTTCCACTACCAGCCGGTGTTCCGGGTCTCCGACGGCACGATCGAATACTACGAGGCGCTGACGCGCCTGGTCGATCGCGATCAGCGTATCATCGCGCCCGCGCAGTTCGTGGGTATCGCGGAGCGCTTCGGGCTGATGCCGCAGCTCTCGCGATGGGTCGTACGGCAGGCCGCGGGCGTCCTGGCCGAGAACCCCGACCTGCGCTTGTCGGTGAACCTGTCCGGGCTCGACGTCGAAGACGGCGTCCTGCTCGACGACATACTCGGCATGGTCGCCGAGCGCGGCGTGCAGCCCGCCCGATTGAGCTTCGAGATGAGCGAGTCGGCCGCCCTGAAGGACGTCGGGGCGGCTCGCGAGTGGATCTCACGAGCGCGAGAAGCGGGTTTCGGCTTCGCCTTGGACGACTTCGGTAGCGGCGGCAACTCGTTCGGCTACCTGCGCAGCCTGCCGGTGGACCGCGTGAAGATCGATGGGAGCGTGACTCGTTCGCTCGTGGCCGACCCGCGGCAGCTGACGCTTCTGGAGGCCGTGCGGGCCGTGACCACGCTGACCGGCGTCACGACGGTCGCGGAGTGCGTGGAGAACGAGTACGTGCTTGAGATCGTGCGAGATGTGGGCATCGACCTCGTGCAGGGCTACCATCTCGGCCGTCCGGGGCCCGAACTCGGGACCAGCGGAGCCGACTGGACGGGACGGTTCCCCCGGCCGCGCGGAGCGTAGTCCTGCGGCGTGGGCGGTCGCGAAAGCGCGTCCGGGGGCGAAGCAGACCAAAAGAGAAGGACGCGCAACCTGCGCGTCCTTCTCTTTTCGAGGCTGGCCCGTGTCCGGCTCAGTGGCAGACGCAGCCGACCCAGCCCGGGGCGGCCGTGAAGTCCCCGCCGGTGTGGCAGTCGGTGCACGCGCCGTCAGCCGACGTGTGGCTGTCGGGCAGCAGCGGATGCTCGAAGTGGAGTTCGGTCCAGACCGTCGGCCTGTGGCACCGCAGGCAGTCGGTCGGCCCGACATGGGGTGCGGCGTGGCAGTCGGCGCACGGCTTGGTCGCCGCGTTGAAGGTGAGCGTCGGGTGGCACAACGTGCACGCGCGCGCGGTGTGTTTCACCCCGAGGACGATCGGCGCCGGGTGCGTGACGGCCTTGATCGGGGAGAAGGCCGTCGTCGTGTGGCAGGTGGCGCACTGGGTCTGGTTGCCATGCTTGGCCCCGTGGCAGTCCACGCAGTTCACGCCGGGAGCGGACTTGAACGGGGAGCCGTGGCAGGCCGTGCAGGCCAGACGCGTGTGTGCGCCGACCAGCGGGAAGAAGCGGTTGTGGTCGATGGCCACGACGGCGCCGGTCGACGAGTGGCACGGCGTGCACGTGCTGAACCCGTGGACCTTGCCGTGGCAGCCCGCGCACGTGCGGCCCTTGACCTTCGCGTACTGGAGCCTGTAGTGGCACCGCGTGCAGGCGAGTCTGGCATGCGGTCCCGGTGAGAGCCGGAACACGCGGGAGTGGCGGAACGTCGACGGCTTGAAGCCCGACGTCGTGTGGCACTTGGCGCAGTTCGTGAGCCCCCCGTGCTTGGAGCCGTGGCAGCCGGAGCAATACGGCGGCGTCCCCGCGAAACGGCCGCGCGGGTGGCACTGCGTGCAGGTGAGTCGAGTGTGGCGGCCGGTGATCCGGAAGAACACGTTGTGGTTGAAGCTCCCGGGCTTCCACCCGTTCGCCGGGTCGTGGCAGAGTCCGCAGTCCGTAAGCCCGCCGTGCTTCGTGCCGTGGCAGCTCGTGCACGTGCGAGGCGGCACGGGCGTCTTGGCCTTCGTGTGACAGTCGAAGCACACGAGGTTCGAGTGGCCACCAAGGAGCGAGAGGTGCTTCGACGGGACGGGCCGGCGCATGAGCCAGGTCAGCGGGACGTGGCAGGCCACGCAGTCGGTCCAGCCACCATGCGGGGCCAGGTGACAGTCGCCACACTGGGCGGACGGGGGAGCCGAGCCCTCCGTGTGGCATCGGGAGCACCCGAGCGTGCCGTGCAGCGCCTGGTTGAAGTCGTCGTTGGCGTGCTGGAACACGATGGTCCGCCAAGACGTCGACCCGTGGCACTTGTCGCACGCGCCCGTGTAGGGCGGCAGATGGGTCTTGTCCTTTGCGTGGCACTCGGCGCACGACTTGCCCGCCGGATACGGGGAGTGCTTCGGTGTGGGAACCGACGCGGCGATGGCCGTGCAGCCCACCAAGGTCAGTGCGGCGAACGCCACGATCGCGGCCACGATAAAGCCTCGAACGTTCCGACCCATGCTGGTACCCTCCGGCGAAGGTGAAGTCTCCTGAAGATGATACCGCGAATCGTACATACGTACGCACGTCGGCACCACAAAAGGAAGGGACCCCGGCGCGATCGCCGGGGTCCCTCCTCACATCAGGCTGTCGCCTGACGTTGTCTCGTGACTAGCGCAGGACGATGGAGATGACGCCCGAAACGCTCGGGTCGTACGTCGGACCATCGTAGACAGCCTTGAACTGGTACGTGCCCTTGGCCATGCCGGCCCTGAACAGGTACTTGTACATCCAGGCAGCTGCGCCGCTGGTGTTCGCGTAGATCGTGCGGTTGGACGAGTAGGTCCAGTAGGACCGACCCGGCTTCTTCACGTCCACGTGCATATTCTTGCCGACCATACCGGGCGTCGGCGATGCGAGCCCGGCGAGCCACGCGGTCTGGCCGATGAGGGCGCTCGTCCGGTTGGTGGAGATAGTGATGGACGAGGGGAGACCGGTCGGCGGAACCACCGGGGCGACGACGTTGATCGACACGAAGCCGCTGGTGAGGAACGTGTACGACGGGGTCGCGCGCTGCCAGACGACCTTGTAGGCCGTCGTGGCGGTCGGGGCAACCGTGAACGCGAAGTTGCCGGCCGCGTCGGAACGAGTCTCGCCGAGCCACGTGCCGCCGGAAGTGTACAGAACGACCTTGGCGTCAGCGGCACCGGTGTTGTCACCGTTGTCGAGAGCGCCGGCGACGAAGCCCATGTTGCCGAGAGCGATGCTGCTCGAGGCGCCCAGGGTGTCGAAGTGACCGCCCAGGGACTTGGCCGCCTTGGTGCCGGCCTTGAGGCCCGCCTCGACGTACGGCGGGTTGTGCACGCCGCCCGAGTGGTCGTTGTTGTAGATGGTGTTGTTGACGTAGGCGACCGCAGCCAGGTACTGACCGGCGGTGCCAGCGGTGGCGCTGTACTCGGAGCGCAGCTTGGCGGCGGTGAGCTCGGTGTTCAGCTCGGTGCTCAGAGCTGCAGCCTCACCCTGCCACTCGTCGACGTAGTCCTGCAGGGCCAGGCGAGACTCCGCGTGGCACTTGGAGCAGGAGTCCTGACCGACGGTCACGCCGGACAGTGCATCCCAGCGCTCCGCGTCGCCCGGCAGCATGATCTTGAAGCTGTGGGTCGGGCGGTTGGCTGAGGAGTTCGCCATGACGGCGTGGCACTCTTCGCACTTGACGTCAGGCATGAACTCGTCGGCGGCAGCGGTCTCGAAGAAGATGCCGCGGTCGCCGTGCAGGACTTCGCGCTGCGGATAGTGAACCGCGGGCCTGCCGCTGACGACCGGCACGAGCGTGGTGCCCCGTACCTCGTTGCGCCAGTTGTGGCAGTCCTCGCAGATGCTGCTGTTGGCCGGACGACCGACAGCGGATCCTTCGCCGGCCTGATCAGGCTCGCGCAGGACTTCCTGGCCGCCGGGGATGCCCTCGGCGCCCGGGTGACCGGTGTGGCAGACGACGCACTCGACGCCCGCGAAACCGACCTTGCCGGTCTCATACGTGAAGCCGTAGTCCTCGACTGCGGACTCCATCACGCCGACCTTGTCCTGGCGAATGAACATGTAGCCTTCGCCGGAGTGGCAGTAGTAGCACTGCCCGGGGTCTTCGCCCGCGGGATCGCCGTAGAGGCTCTCGCCCGATGCGCCCGACTTCTGGTACGGCAGAGCTTCAGGTGAGGTCGAGGTCAGAGCGGGACGATACGAGTGAGGTGTCGTAGCCCACTCGGTGTAGTACATGTGGCTGCCGAGGTTGTAGTTCGCACCGTTGGGATAGAAGCGGTACTTGCTCGGCGTGGCGGCGAACTCCGCCTCGGTCGGGATGTAGTTGTAGCTCTGGACACCGCCGCTGACAGCGAAGAGGTCCAGCCAGTTCAGCAGGTTCTGGTCCGGCGTGTAGCCGACGGTTGCGCGGCTGAGAGCCGAGACCTTCTTGCCGCCGGCGCCGTGGCACTGGCCGCAGACCTGCGAGTCGATGATCGAGTTCTTGCTGCCGACAGTGTTGGCACCTACGACCTTGACGCCGGCGTTCCAGTGGCCGCCGTTGGCCGCGCTGGCCGCGACGCCGGTCCCGTGGCAGTTCTCACACGCGATGCCCATGCCGGGAACCCAGCTGTTGAACTCGGTCTTGTCCGCACCCGGCTCCATGGCCCACGCGGTCGGGGTCATGGACGTGGCCTGCGCGGTGAAGTGGGTGTTCGGGTTCACCGTGCCATCGGCAGCGGCGTCCTGGTAGCCCAGCTGATGGCAGGCGCCACAGCCGTACTTCACGTCATACATGCCGCGAAGCGAGCCGTTCGAGTAGGTCAGGCTCTCCAGCTCGTAGCCGACACCCGGCTCGGCGATCATGCCTTCGACCAGGTTCCAGTACGTGCCGACGCCCTTGGCGTCGACAGACGGGTTGAAGAAGATATACTCCGTGGCGCCCGTCTTGAAGGCGCCGAGGGTGACCCACCCGAGACCGGCGACGGGGTAGGTGCCGCCCTGCACGAAGAAGGCCGGCGCCGAACCGGACGTGCCCGCGATGGAGCCGGGCACAGCACCGGAGGTGAAGGCGGTCGTGCCGGACAGCGGCGTGGGCCGCAGTCCGGGCTGCGTGAACTCACCGTGGTACGTGTTTCCGTACTCGGTGTAGTTGTGGCACTCGACGCACTTGGCTTGACCGGCGAAGGCCAGACCGAAGTCGTTGGTCAGCGTTGAGTCGTACGACACCCCGAAGTTGGTCGCAAAGGGTATTGCGTACGCCGCTGCTGGCGCAACAGCCATGGCGAAGAGCGCTACAACTGCAATTACGATTAGACGCTTGCGCATGTTTCCTCCGTTCGAGAGGTGCAAGAAGAGAGATTCGCGCTACTGGCTTGGGCCGACCGCCTCCTTCCCCAAAAGAGATCGTGTACACCAGCCTGTGTCGATGGCCCGAAGATGCTCGCCACAGCCGACGCTCACCACGTATCGAGCCTGTGCGGCGCTGCGGCAAGGGGCGTGAGGGACACTGCGGTTCCGGCGACCGCGACATGAACAATCATGTGCCCCCGCTTCCGGCATCTTTACCCAGATTAGCGCAGATTCTGGGAGAACGGTGACCGCTCGGCGCCGAGCAAAAAGTCATAGGAATAGTGCTAATAGGCGAATCGCCCCTGCTCAGAGTAGGTATACGTGTGGTTTGTGACCGTTCTCACAGTGGGGCGCGGCTCCCGATGTCCCCGGATATGGCCCTCGGCCTATCTCGCACCCAGACAGTAGAGGTAGCCGTCCCGGCATCCCAGGTAGACGCGGGCGCCCCAGACCAGCGGGGTCGCCTCGAACGCGCCGCCCGCCTTGAAGGTGGAGACCTCCCGGACACGCACCTTCCAGGAGCTGCCGTCGCGCGCCTTCAGGAGAGTCCCCGCGCCGGCGCCCCCGGCGGGCAGGTAGTCGATCTTGTAGAGGTGCACGCGGTTGTCGTAGCCGGCGGAGACGATCGTGTCGCCGACGATGACGGGCGTCGAGATCGATGCGCCGATGCTGTCCCTGAACACCTGGACGGGGGTGGGAACGGAGCCCTTGCCGTCGAACAGCGGTACGCGCTTGCCCGTCATCGTGTCCTGTGACACGACGTACAGGTTGCCGTCCACCGAGTTGAACGCCGCCAGGGCCGGCTTCGCCCCATCCTGGTTCGTCTCGTCGTTGATCGCGACCGACCCGATGAGGCCGCCCTTCCATTCGGCGATCCCCCGGTCCGGCGTCGGGAAGTACCAGACGGTCGCCTCGGCTGGCGGCTTCGTCGGATCCAGCATCACGGCGCCGCCGTGGCCGGCGATGTACTGCTTCTCGATGCCCACGAGCAGCTTGCCGTCGCGGTTGACGACCGTGCTGCCGTCGATGTCGGACCCCGTGCGGTAGTCCCAGACGATCTTCAGGTCAGGGAGGGCGAGCCCGTAGATGTGCCCGGCCCCGGAGGATATGTAGAGCACATCGCCGATCCGCGACGGCGACGCCTCGATGGCGATGTTCGCACCGCCGACATCGGGGTGCGCCTTCACGTCCGCTGTGGTCCACAGCGGCGGGGACTGGTAGCGCACGAGCGGCTTGCGCCACGACATCCACGACTCGGTGGCGTTCGGGGCCAGGCCGTACACATAGCCGGACTCGACCGGCACGTAGAGCGTGTCGCCGACCAGCAGCGAAGACGAGTCGACGTCCTGGCTGTACTGCGGCGTCTTCGGGATGGGGAATCTCCATAGCTCCTTGCCGGTGGCGAAGGACACCGCCTTGAACGGCGCGATGCGGGGGTCGCCGACCTTGTACGACGACCCGCGCCTGGAGCCCGCCACGACGATGATGCGGTCCTCGTCACCCGTCGGGTGCGGGTTGGCGAAGACCGTGTTGGTGCCCTTGATGACGTCGTCGAACTTCGAAGTCCACACGACCTTGCCCGTGAGCGCGTCGATCCGGCGCAGGTTGTGGTCGTAGGCCCCCACCAGCAGGTAGTCGCGACCACCGTCACTTACGACCGTGCACTGGCCGGTCCAGCCGTTCCCGGACCAGCTGACGAGCTTGTTGTCGATCTTGCGCTGTGTCGGGCCCGAGCCCAGCTTGACCCTCCAAATGAGGTCGAGCCTTGCGGGACCGGGGGCCTCGCCGTAGGTGCGACGCGTGTCGCCGCCGAGGAACGAGCCGAAGCGGATCTGCTCCTGTGCCGCGGCTACGGCCGGATCGACTTCCCGGGTCGCTGCGCTGGTCGGTGTCGCAGTCGCAGACGAGCCGGTGGGCTCTGCAGAGGAGCCGGTGGCCGCGGGGGTCGCACGCGGCGTCCCGCGAGCGATGAGCCATGAAGCCCCGGTGACAAGCGCCACCAGCAGCACGCTCAGCACGACCGCGGCACGGACGAGCTCGGCCAACGCCACATCCTCCACCGGCTCCTGCTCGGTGTCGGGGTCACGCGCCAGCGTCACCAGCTCGGACACGAGGTCGGCGAGCTCGTGCACCTCGAAGCGGATGCCGTCGGAGACCTGCTGGCGCTGGTCGACGGTGAGCCGGTCGGCGCGGGTGAGCAGCTCGGCGTTGGTCTGCAGGCTCGTGAGCGGGGTGCGCAGCTCGTGGCTGGCGTCGGCGATGAGCCGCTGCTGGCGGGCCTTCGAGTCGCCGAGCGCGTCGACCATCGTGCGGAAGCTCGTGGCCAGGCTGCCGACTTCGCCGGGTCCG
>Ga0209798_10001938_pt1 | contig 12251 bp, 9 predicted proteins | sample DOMMetBare3Fresh_FD_187475 | JGI IMG/M metagenome (GOLD analysis project Ga0209798, IMG submission 187475) | Wetland sediment microbial communities from St. Louis River estuary, USA, under dissolved organic matter induced mercury methylation -... | ecosystem: Environmental > Aquatic > Freshwater...
CTGGGCTCGGATGTAGATCGGAAGGTCGGCCATGCCCACGCTGGACTGCTCGCCCGTGTGCAGATCGCGCACCGTGACGACCTCCGCCGCCACCTCGTCCTCGCCCACGATCGCGGCAAGGCGTGCGCCACTCTTGGACGCCGCCTTCATCTGGGCCTTCATGGAGCGCCCGTCGAAGGCGCGATCAGCCGCCAGCCCGGCCAGGCGCAGTCGCTGGGTGAGGACCGTCGCCACGCTGCCTCCCGTGGTGTCGACCACGAAGCAGTCGAGGCGTGACCCAGGCGCAGTGAACACACCCTCGGCGTCGCAGGTGAGCAGGACGCGCTCGATGCCGCTCCCGAAGCCGATGCCCGGCGTGGGGGGACCGCCGAGCTGCTCGATGAGCCCGTCGTAGCGACCGCCCCCGAGGATGGTGGACTGGGCGTTGCCGAGCGCCGAGCTCTGGAACTCGAAGAGGGTGTGCGTGTAGTAGTCGAGGCCACGCACGAGGGTGTCGTCCACCTCGAAGTCGATGCCCAGCGACCGCAGTCCCTCCTGCACCCGTTCTCCGTGGGCGACCGACGCCGGATCGAGGTGCTCGGCCATCCGGGGCGCGTCGGCCAGCACGGCGCGGGTGGCCTCGCGCTTCGAGTCGAGCACCCGCAGGGGGTACGACTCGACCTTGACGGCGTCGTCCGGTGACAGCTCGGCCAAGCGCGCCCGGAGCCACGTCTGGAGCACGACCCCATAGACGACGCGGTCGTCCGGCGTGCCCATGAAGTTCAGCACGAGGCGCCACTCCCGCAGCCCGAGGGCGGCCAGGTAGGTGTGCCCGAGGGCGATGACCTCGACGTCGACGTCCGGGTCGGCTGAGCCGATGCACTCCACCCCCACCTGGTGGTGCTGGCGGAGACGGCCGGCCTGTGGCTGCTCGTACCGGAACGCCGGCGTCGCGTACCAGACCTTCCACGGCATGGTGGGACGATGCTGCACGAAGGCACGAGCGACCGGCGCGGTGCCTTCGGGCCGCAGCGCAACGTGCCGGCCGCCCTTGTCCTGGAAGTCGTACATCTCCTTGGCCACCACATCCGTGCCCTCACCGATGCGCTGGAACACCCCGATGTCCTCGAACATCGGTGACTGCACCAAGCCGTAGCCGAACCGCCGCGCCACCCCGGCGAAGGTGGCCACGAGGGCCTCCCAGCGCGCCGACTCGGGAGGCAGCACGTCCTGGGTGCCCTTGGGGGCACGGAAGTCGGGACGCTCGGCCATGGCGGCCGAGGGTACCGGAGCCCCTTGACCGCCCCGAACTCCTTAGGCTCGAGCCATGACCAGTGGATCGGGAACCAAGGACGACCCGTGGGAGCTGACGACCGCTCCCGGGTCCGCGAAGTACACGATGTACCGGGACGACCACGCGGATCCTCCGCTGCTCGTCTGCCAGGTGGGATCGACCAGACTCACCTATCTGGCACGGGCCATCGACGACCTCCACGCATGGCTCGTCGCGCAAGGGGACTGGGTGCCGCTCGGCGCCGCCGACGAGAAGAAACCGGCCCAAGACGGCACCGTCGAGGCCTTCGGCCGGGCCGGGGACAACCCGGTGGGGGGGTGGTACGGCCAGCGCAGCGGCTACCGCGGCCGCTTCGGCATGTACCTGCCGCCCCTGCTCGAGGCCCTCGGTCTGGTCGAGCTCACCCACGACGCCCGCAACAACTCGGTGCGGGCGCTCTAGGCGGAACGCTCAGCGCACTCCGATGAGGTCGACGATGAACACCAGGGTCTCGTCGGGGCCGATGACGCCGCCGGCTCCCTGGCGCCCATAGGCCTTGCTCGGCGGGATCACGATCCGACGGCGGCCACCCACCTTCATGCCGGCCACGCCCTCGTCCCAGCCTTTGATCACCTGTCCCGCGCCGAGCCCGAAGCTGAACGTGTCGCCCCGATCCCAGCTGGCGTCGAACTGCTTGCGGGTGCGCCACGACACGCCGACGTAGTGCACCTCCACCTGTGAGCCGGTGGTGGCCTCGGAGCCCTCACCCACCTCCAGATCCTCGGTGACCAGCTCGACGGGCGGGGCCTCGCCGGCAGGGACGTACACGTGTGGCTTCTCGTCAGGCATGCGGGCGACCGTATCGCCCCTTCGGCCCAGCACCTACGCTCGACCGCCATGTCGCTCACGCCGCCGTCCGCTCCCCGCCGCCCGCACGCCATCGTGGCCCACGGCGACGAGCGGATCGATGACTGGTACTGGCTACGAAGCGACGACCGCACCGATCCCGAGGTGCTCGACCACCTGGCGGCGGAGAACGCGTTCGTGGCCGACGCCCTCGCCCACACCGAGGACCTGCAAGCGGCCCTGTTCGCGGAGATGAAGGCCCGGATCAAGGAGACCGACCTGTCCGTGCCCTTCCGAAAGGATGGCCGCTGGTTCTACAGCCGCACGGAAGAGGGCCAGCAGTACCCCATCCTGTGCCGCACGGAGGTGCGGCCACCGGCCGACCTGGCCAGCGACCACCCTGTTCCGGGTGAGCAGGTGCTGCTCGACCTCAACGTGCTGGCCGGCGACAGCGACTACTTCGCCCTGGGTGCCTATGACCTGGCTCCGGCACAGGACCTCCTCCTCTACTCGACCGATCACGACGGGTCAGAGCGATACACGATGCGCATCCGTGACCTGCGCACGGGAACCGATCTCGACGACCTGATCGAGAACACCACCTACGGCACGGCCTGGGCCGGAAACACGACGGTGTTCTACGTGCGCCCTGACGCCACCATGCGGCCGCATCAGGTGTGGCGGCACGAGGTCGGCACCCAGACCGAGGCCGACGTGCTCGTGTACGAGGATCCCGACGAGCGGTTCTTCGTCGGGGTCGACCTCAGCCTCACGGAGCAATGGGTCCACATCTCCTCCGGGTCGAAGGTGACCTCCGAGGAGCTCCTCGTGCCGGTCGAGGACCCGACGCGGATCCCCTTCTCGGTGCAGGCACGCGAGCAGGGCGTGGAGTACGACGTCACGCACGCCCCCAGCCCGATCGACGGTGATCGGTTCGTGATCCTCACCAACGCCGACGGCGCGGTGAACTTCAAGCTCATGACGGCGCCGGTCGCCAACCCGGGCCGAGAGAACTGGCAGGAGCTCGTGGCCCATCGGCCCGAGGTGAAGCTAGAGGGTGTGTCGGCCTTCGCCGGCCATCTCGTTCGCTACGAGCGACGAGAGGGCGTTCGGCGCATCGTGGCCACCGCCTACGCCGACGGCATCGCACACGAGCTCGGCATGCCCGAGCCCGTCTACGACACGGGGCCAGCCACCAACGCCGAGTTCGAGACCGGAACCCTGCGCTTCGTCTACACCTCGCTCGTCACGCCGGCCACGGTGTTCGACGAGGACCTCACCTCCGGTGAGCGCACACTCCTCAAGGCCACCGAGGTGCTCGGCGGTCATGATCCGGCTGAGTACGAGACTGGGCGGCTATGGGCCACAGCCGACGACGGCACCCTGGTGCCCATCTCCTACGTGCACCGCGCCGGGATCGCGCGAGATGGCTCGGCGCCGTGCCTGCTCTACGGCTACGGCTCCTACGAGACATCGATCGATCCGTCGTTCTCGACCCTCCGGCTATCGCTGCTCGACCGCGGCTTCGTGTTCGCCATCGCCCACGTGCGGGGAGGGGGTGAGATGGGACGGCCGTGGTACGACGATGGCAAGCTGGACCACAAGCGCAACACCTTCACCGACTTCATCGCCTGCGCTGAGCACCTCGTGGCCGAAGGGCTCACGTCGCCTGATCGGCTGGTGGCCCGCGGCGCCTCCGCGGGCGGTCTGTTGATGGGGGCCATCACCAACCTGCGCCCGGACCTTTTCGCCGCCGTGGTGGCCGAGGTGCCCTTCGTCGACTGCCTCACCACCATCCTCGACGAGAGCCTGCCGCTGACCGTCACGGAGTGGGAGGAGTGGGGCAACCCGGTCGAGGACCCCGAGGTCTACGCCTACATGAAGGGCTACAGCCCCTACGACAACGTAGGCGCAGTCTCCCACCCGACCATCCTCGCCACCGGCGGCCTCAACGACCCGAGGGTGTCGTACTGGGAGCCCGCCAAGTGGGTGCAGAAGCTGCGGGCCACGGGCACCGGCGACCACCCCGTGTACCTCAAGACCGAGATGGGGGCCGGGCACCAAGGCCCGTCGGGCCGATACGACGCGTGGAAGGACGAGGCCTTCGTCTTCGCGTTTGTGCTCGACGCGCTGGGGATGGCGGACGGGACCCCCCGGGCCCGCGGGTCGACCGCCGTTCCGGTCTACGGTCGACTAAGGGGTGGTCACGCCCCAGGCAGCGACGAGGGGTGATGCCGCCAGCGGCGCCCAGGTGTCGCCGCCCGGCTCCGGGCCAGCCGACCGGGCGGCAGGCGGACTGCAGGGCTGTGGTCCTGGGTCGGTGGGCACCACGATCGTGGGACGACTGGGATCCGGGTGCCGGAAGTCGAGCACCTGTGCGATGTTGTTGGACGCGGCGTCGCGCGGAGTGAGAGCTGGCAGCCCGAAGCGCCACTCCACGAGCTTCAAGATCGCACTGTGCTCGAAGGTCGTCCGGGCGACCCGGCCGCCGCGGCTGAAGGGCGACACGAGGAGTGTCGGCACCCGGAACCCGGCCTGTGCGTGGTCGGGGTTCGACACATCACCGCCGGGGTTGTCGACGAGGTCAGGAAACCTCGGGGGTACCTGCGTGTCGAAGAACCCACCCCACTCGTCATAGGTGATGATGAGGAGCGTCGAGCCCCATTGCGGGCTGTTGACGAGCGCCTCGACGATCCTGCCCACGAGGTTCTGGCCCCGGCGGATGTCGGCGTGGGGGTGATCGTCGTTCTGGGCACCCCCCAAGAACGCCGGGTCGAGGTAGGCGTAGCTGGGCAACGTCCCCGCCGCCGCGTCGGCGAAGAAGGCGTCGAGCCGCCTCGCTCCGGCCAAGTACTTGGTGCCGTACAGGGCCAAGACGGGCAGGTCGCTGTAGTAGTAGGTGGCCCGCACCGCCCGCGCTTCCAACAGGTCCCAGATCGTGGGGAGCGTGCACATGGTCAGGGCATTGGTGACCCGATCCGTTGCCGCCGAGTGCGTGTAGAGGCGGTTCGGGTAGGTCGGCCCGAGGATCGATGAGAACCAGCGGTCGCACACGGTGAACTGGTCGACAAGCTGGCGGGTGAGGGGTAGATCATCACGGGTGTAGTAACCGAGGGCGAAGTCATCATTGCGGCCGCGGCGGAACCCGTCGCACGCGCCGTCGTTCAGCTGCACCCGGCCACCCCCGTAGGAGTGGTCCGGGTCGTTGAACCCGCACCCGGTGAACCCGCTGAGGTGATGCGTGACGTGCTGGCCACCGGCGTCGTCGAGGTAGGGCAGATGTGCCTGCTTGCCCTTGGCCCCGGGAACCCAGCCGAGGAAGTGGTCGAAGGAACGGTTCTCCATGCAGAGGACCACGATGTGGTCGAGACCGCACGTCGCCGGGTCCGGCAACGCACGTCTCGCGGCCGGGACCACCCACGGGGGGCCGACGCGCTCGCACCCGGCGAGAACCCCCGTGGCTGCCATGCCGAGCAGGAAGTCTCGACGCGAAGCGGACATCGCCATCTCCCCTCGTGTTCGCTAGCCGGGGACGGTCGAGTTCGTCGCCGCCGCCAAGAGCTCGGGCGCGTCGCCCGGCGTGATGAACCCATCAGCGACGGCGGAGTCCAGCGAGCTCGACCACTGGGCGACGAAGTCGGCGTGGGTGGGGTAGAGGGCCGTTAGCTGCGCTGCTGTCAGTGGCGTGGTGCTGCCGAAGAGCCGGCAGAAGCCGGGCCCGGTGTTGAGGCCGCTGAGCGTCGCGACGGGTGCATCGACGTGCGGCGAGCGCACGCCGCCGACGGCATTGCCCTGCGCGTCACGCACGAGGACCACCGGCGAGGAGCTGGCGACCTCGAGCGGCGCGGCAGAAGGGGGCGCGACGCCCGTTCGCACCCAGGCCTCGAGTCTGTGGAACGCGGCATCGAGGATCCAGTGGTGGGGACCGGCGTTGATGGGGAGGGCGCAGCCGGCTGACTGCGGGCTGCGCATGAGCGCGAACATCTGCGACGCGCCGCTTCCATCGCCGACATCGCTGAAGCCCACGGAGATCGTGTACGAGTCCGCATGAGCGGTCCCGGCGATCTCCCACTCGCGAAACAGCGCCGTGTCCGGCTGTCGGGCGCCCAGGTTCGAGCCGATCACATCGCCTTCGGCCTCCACGACCATCACCGGCACGTCGAGATCGTTGCGGATCTGCACCGGGGACGGGACGGGGACATCTGGGAGCGGCGCCTGGCTCAACGGCGAACCGCCTCCGAAGCGGCTGTGGACCATGAACCCGTCATAGACGTGCACGAGCGGGTGGACCGCGTTGATGTAGGTGACAAGCCGGCTGGCCGACTGCGATTCGCCGGTGGCGATCAACCGCTGCGGCGTGAGCCCGCCGAGCACCGTGGACGCGTTGGACCGGATGCGCTGCCCAGCCTCCGTGAACATGGCGTAGGAGTAGCTGTCGCCCGGATGAGTGAGCGAGCCGTAGCGGGCAGGAGCGGTCGTCTTGAGCGCGTTGACGCCAACGGCTTGCGCGGACACACCGACCCACGCGTAGCCCTCGCGGACGAACTCGTTGTGGGCCATCACCCAGTCGTTGGCGAGGTCAACGCCCGCCGTGACGTTCAGCCACTCGACCACGACGGTGCCGTTGAACTTGGAAGCGTCGATCGGTCGGTAGACGACGAATCGGGTCTTGAACCCGGCCGCGCCGCCCAGTGGATCGGTGCCCACGGTCCACTTCCCGTCTCCTGTGAGCGGTGCGTTCGGCGTGTAGCTGTTGACGAGGCCCGCCACGAAGAACTCCGACCGCTGATATCCAACCTGGCCGAGATCGAATCCCGTCGAGAGAGCGATGCTGCCGGGACCGGTCACCGGACCACTCACCAACGAGCAGGAGGCCACGGCCAGCACGAGGGCCACCGTGGCGCCGATCCTGCCGACCCGGGTCGTGAGTCGCATCATCACCGTGCTCCTTCCTCATGGGGCTCGGGTGAGTCTGCCAGATCCACCTCCAGACCACCTCGAGTGGACGAGCCTCGCATCGATCAGGGGTCGTCGTCGACGATGATGAACAGCCCGAGGCCGTAGAAGGTGGTGGTGTTGAGGGTGGCGTTGGTGGGGTTCGTGAAGCTGACGAGGCCCCATTCGCCCCACAGCAACGGTGGTTCGGCGAGGGTGTCGCCGAGGATCTCCAACGAGATGTTCTGCACGGTCTCACCGGGCTGGAACGTCACCGTGCCCGACGCAGCCACGAAGTCGTCGCCTGCTTGCGCCAACGGGGCGCTGAGGGTGTCGATGGTGGCCCAGTCGATGCTGACCGGCACGTCCGACGGGCTCGACAACCTGACCGGCAGGTCCCAGAACCTCGAGCCGCTGTCCCCCTCCTCCCAGACCCCCACCCCGCCAGGAGTGATCACCGGCAGCGTGTCATCGTCGGTGATCACCCCGAAGCCAAGACCCCAATAGCCACCCAGCCTGGCGTTGGCGGGCAGACCGAAGGACACCACCAGCAGCTCGTCCAGCTCCGCCTCCAGGTCACCGGAGATCACGATCGACGCCGTCTGCTCCGTCTCCCCCGGGGCGAAGGTCACCACCCCGCTGGCCGCCTCGTAGTCCACACCCGGCTCCGCCGCCGCGAAGGTCCATGACGGGTAGAAGATCGTCCTCCACCCCACCGTCACGGGCACCCCCGCCGGCGACGACAACCGCACCGGCACCTCCAGCACGCCCGTCCCCGAATCGCCTTCGCCGACGGAACCGACACCCGGCAGCACCGTCGGCAGGATCACGAGGGGCGTGAAGGCGACCGTACCCGGGAAGTCGACCGCCTCAGCCGCCGCGAACACGCAGGCACCCGGGGTGGTGAAGCAGTCGGTCGCCGAGCCGCCACCGGGCTGCACCGTGCCGACCACCGTGATGTCGACCGTGAACCCACCGGTGCTGTCCGTGGTGGCCGACGCCGTCGCCAGGTTGCACGCCGACGGGTCGACCGGCGCGGCCTCGCACTGGAAGACCTCGACGAACGAGTCCGGCCGGAAGCCCGAGCCGGTCACAGTCACGACAGCCCCGGGCGCAGCCACCGCCCACGGCACGACCGCGATCGTGCCACGGACCGCAGGCGGTTCCGGCGGAGGCGCGAACCCCAGAGCGCCCGACGCCACCGCGGTCCCGGCGATGTCGGTGATGTCTGCCGCACCGATGACACAGCTCTCCCCCGGATCGGCGCAATCGACCCAACGAGCGGCGCTGGGCACGTAGATGAACCGTTGGACCCGGTACGACCCGGTCAGGGCGCCGGAGGCGTCAGCGGTGCCCTGGCCGATCGGCGGCGAGCAGTCGTCCGCGCCAGACGGGCCAATGACGAGGCACTGCGCCCAGCCGAGGCTCGCGAACGGCGCGAACCCGCCCAGCTCGACATCCACCAGATCGCCACCGCTCAGGCCCGTGGCCGGCACCACGGCAATCGTGCCGGGACGGGGGGCAGCCGAGAACCGGAACGTGTCGAAGCCGATGTTGGAGTCCGGGCGGAAGCCGTCGTCGTCATACTCGTCGATCACGAGGGTGGCGATGTTCCGCGTCGGGGACACGAAGCCCACGAACCACGGGGCCCCAGGGGGCACGGCACCCGGCGGCTGTGGCTCAGGGCCGCTCGGGATCAGGTCGTTGGCGTAGAGCACGGCGCCGGAGGGATCGAGGAGCCGGACCGACACCCCCGAGTAGCCGTCCAGGGACTGGAGGAGCAGATCGAAACCGACCGCCGACACCCGTGGGCTGAACCCCACGACCAGGTCATCGTTCTCCACCGACGGATCGGGCCCGGGCGAGAGCGTGGGCCCACCAGGCGAGACGACGTTGGCACCGCTGGTGGCGATCAAGGTGTTGTCGGCGGGATCGAAGATGCCCCCGCTCCCGAAGCCCTCCGGAGTCACCGTGTCGGCGGCGCGCACGACCACCGGTGCCGCGTTGTCACCAGGCCCGGAGGAGAACGTGGCGCCGGCCAGCACCGCCCCCTCGATGTCGGTGGCGTGAGCGAGGTCATCGAAGGTCACCTTCACCGGAGCACCCGCCACCGCGTCGAACCCGGCCAGGTCCCCGAAGAAGGCTTGCACGGCGGGCGCGGCCACAGCCGGGCTGGCACTGGCGCCTGACGCGAGGCCGCCAGACGACGCGGCGAACAGCAACGTGACGAGGATCCGACGAGACGTCTGAAGCGGACGACGAGCCATGGCTGACCTCCCGAGCTCGGGGCCGGGGCTCAGCCCCGGCTTCTGTGGACCCGGCGATGGCGATCCACGCCCTTGAAGCTAGGGCTGGCGTCCTGCAGCGACCAGGGGCGAAGGTCCCTTGATCCAGGCCTCCGCAGCCTCTGCCGCGACGAAGTTCGCAGTAGGACGCCAAGGAGGATGACCAGGACGGCCACGATGAGCAGCGGGGCGCTCGTGCCGCTGCCCGTCACTGGGAGCTCTGACGGAGCTGGTGTGACGGGCTCGGTGATCCCAAGCGGTTCTCCCCGCAGGTAGTCGGCACTCGGGAGCCCTGTGGTGCCCACGAACCGAACAAATGGCGGGGTCCCGAAGAACAGGGGGAAGGTTGGTACGGAGCCCCCCATGACCTGGAGATTCAGCTGAAATGACCCCGGCCCGTTCGCGCTCGTGGTATCGAGCACCGTCCATGTGCCTTCTTGGCCATCCCCCACCGCCCTGATCGTGGTCCCGTCTGCATCGCGCACGAGTCGATGAAAGCGCGCGTCGGCGGTGAACTCGATCCCGACCTCGCCCGCCGGATCGCCGAGCACTGACGTATCGCCACAGCGGGTCCACGCGCCAACCAACAGGTCCTGGACCTGCCCAACGGCGGAAGGTGTGATCGGACCGGTGGGATGCCCGCAGCCTCCACTACCTGCGTCAGGTGGCGGTCCGGAAACGGGTGGAGCGCCGGTCCAAAGTTCGTAGCGGGCGGATCCTGGATTCGCGTCCAAGCGAAGCGATGACGGAGCATCGAGGAACGCCGGCAAGGTGCTGAGCGTCCCGCCCCCCAAGATGCTCCAGTCAATCTGGTAGCTGCCCGGCCCGTTGACGCTCGTGGTGTCGATGACGGTCCACTCGCCTTCTTGGTCGAGACCGTCAGCCCGGATCAACGTGCCGTCAACTGCCTCAAACAGTCGGTAGAAGCGCCCGTCGACGTCGACCTCAATCCCCACCTCGCCGCCTCCGACCTGACCGAACTGGGGTGGACCCTCGCATCGGATCCACGTTCCCACGGCGAGTGCCGAGACCTGCTCGACCGATGTCAACGTCACCGGATCTCCAGGCTCCGCGCACGCGCTCTGAGCCCGACGTTCGGCGCTCGCAGCCCGGGCCTCGGCGGACACATCACTGGTCGCAATGACCTGGGCGAGCGCAACCATCAGGATGACGATCGCTCGACAACGGATTCGCGGGATGTGCTTCATCGCGTCCCCCCGGTCAGGGCCGCGGGACGAAGCACGAAGAACAGCCTCCGTCGGGCGGCACGTTGCTGCGTTCAGTAGACGCCCGCACGCCCCGACAGTCAAAGGCTGCGCCAGTGTTCTCCGTTGGCTGATGCTGACTCCTGCTCGCCTCAGGCCACCCCTCCGCGCTGCCAGATCATCCTGCCCAAGGGGGACTGAGCCCCGCCCGGCGACGTGATCGCGCTGCCGGATCGCACCGCCCGCCCGACGAGCAGGCCGGGGTGCGAGCCGGGGTGATGCGGAAGCATCAGTCTCTGAGATGCTATGATGACGCCATGCGCACCACGGTCACCCTCGATCCGGACACCGAACAGCTGGTGCGGCGCCGCATGACCGAGCGCGGCGTCTCGTTCAAGGAGGCTCTGAACGACGCCATCCGCGAGGGCATGCTCGGCGCGAGCCCAGCTGCTCCCTTCCGCACCGCAACCGCGGCGATGGGTGCGTCACGCGTGAACCTCGACCGAGCGCTGCAGATCGTGGCCGACCTCGAAGACGACGAGCTGATCCGCAAGCTCCGGGGCGGCTCGTGAAGCTGGTCGACGCGAACGTCCTGCTCTACGCCGTCAACACCGACGCCCCGCATCACGACCGCTCGGTTCGGTGGCTCGACGGTGCCCTTTCCGGGGCCGACACCGTGGCCTTCGCGTGGATCGCCCTCCTGGCCTTCGTGAGACTGTCCACCAAGGTCGAGCTGTTCCCAACGCCCCTGGGTGTTGAAGCTGCGATGGATCGGGTGGACGCGTGGCTCGGCGCCGCCCCCGCCGTGATCATCGAACCAACGGTCGACCACCCGAGGATCCTCCGCGATCTGCTCCGTCCGCTGGGGTCGGGCGGCAACCTCGTGAACGACGCTCACCTCGCGGCGCTCTCCATCGAGCATCGATGCGGGATCGTGTCGTTCGACAACGACTTCGACCGCTTTGCCGGCGTGGACTGGACCCTCCCGCCGGCCTGAGCGAGATCATCTGCGCGCGCTTGCTGTTCCTGATGATGAGGTTGGTGCCCTCGGGCGTCGGGCAGTCCCTCGGCGACTGCGGTGGCGCAGGGCTGGTAGGCGTCGATGCACGCGCCGCAGATCCCAGCCAACCGCGACTTCGAGGCGAGCCAATCGGTCACTGCGACAGCGCTGCGAGCAGGGAGAACGTCTTGCGCTACCCGCCCTGGCCCGGCACGACGCGGTACGCCTCGTAGACGCTGTCGATGCCCTTCAGGGTGGCCAGGAGCGAATCGAGGTGGCCGGGATCGGCGAGCTCGAACTCGAAGCGCATCCTGGACACCCGGTCGGGGCCCGTGTGAGTCGTGGAGCTGAGGATGTTCACGTGGTGGTCGCTCATCGAAGCGGCCACGTCGCGGAGGAGGCGGCCACGATCGAAGGCCTTCACCTCGATGGCGGCCACGAAGGTGCCGTCGTGTGAATCGTCCCACTCCACGTCGATCAGTCGGTCCTTCTGGCCGGCCGCAAGCGAGAGAGCGTTGGCGCAGTCGGCTCTGTGCACAGACACCCCTCGCCCCCTGGTGACGAAGCCCAGGATCTCGTCGCCGGGCACCGGCGTGCAGCAGCGAGACAGCCGGACCATCACATCGTCGAGCCCCTCCACGTGCACCCCAGCCGGTGGGCGCTTGGCGGACCCCGGCCGGCGCGGCTGCCTGACCGTGGTGGGCAGCACCTCGTCGTCCTGGTTGGAG
>Ga0209798_10001939_pt1 | contig 12250 bp, 7 predicted proteins | sample DOMMetBare3Fresh_FD_187475 | JGI IMG/M metagenome (GOLD analysis project Ga0209798, IMG submission 187475) | Wetland sediment microbial communities from St. Louis River estuary, USA, under dissolved organic matter induced mercury methylation -... | ecosystem: Environmental > Aquatic > Freshwater...
GCGGGCTGTGGCACGCATCGCACTCACGACCGAAGGACGAACCGGACATGTTGTCGGTGCGGTGGATCGACCATCCCGCATTGCCCGTACCCGAAGACCCGCCCGGTGCGATGCCGGAATCGTCGTTGAAACGCGCCTGCGAGTCCATCGTCGACTTCGCGCCGTATGAGTCCTCGCCCGGCGTGGACCCGTGGCACTTGTAGCAGGCCGCCGCGCTGCGCGCGCCGAGCTTCGGCGAGAGGCCCGGGCCACCGTGCACGGAGTGACAGCGGAGGCAGTTGGATGTGTTGGCAGTGGTCGAGTAGGTGCCGTGCGGGTTGGGCGCTATGTTCACGGACGGCGCGGACGTGTGGTTGACCGAGTCGCGCGCCACGACCACGTAGTAGTAGGTGTAGGACTTCGCGGCCTCGTCGCCCGCGATCGCGAACGTGGTCGACAGCGTCGTGCTCGGAACGGTCGCGGCAAGTACGGAACCGGCCATGTCGCTGGCGCTCATCGCCACGGCGCGCCGGTAGATGTCGTACCCGGAGATCGCCACATCGTCGACCGAGGCGGTCCAGCTCATCTCGACGCTCGAGAGGCCGCTGACCTTCGCGCCGTTGAGGTACGGCGCGCTGGGGATGCCGACGTCGGCCGCGGCGGTGACCGTCGAGAAGCTGACGAGCAGGGGTTCGCCCAGCGCGTTGCCCGAGGCGTCGGTGACGACCGGGTCTACCGTGAGCGTGTACGTACCGTCCGCGAGCGCGGCGTCGGGCTTCACGGTCGCCATGTTCGCCAGGGCCGAGTAGCGCACGGTCGCCGGCACCTTGTCTCCGGTAGCGGCGTCGATGACGCTCAGCGTGGCGCTGTTGACCGTCAGGGGATCGAGCGCCTCGTCGAAGAACACGGAGACGCCCGCGGTCTTCGAGACGCGCTTCTCGCCGGGCTGCACCGAGGTGGACATGACTTCGGGCGCGGTCACGTCGCCGCCCGTCGAAAGCGTGGCGAGCTGGAGCGAGTCGATGAGGCTCGTGACCGGCGCGAAGAACGCCGCGACCCGGGCCATCGCCGTCAGGCCCTCGTTGAACACCGCACGGACCCGCATGCGCGCGCCCGCGGTCTCGATCCAGGCCACGTTCGTCCCGGAGACCACGAGGCCGACCACGTCGCCGGAGCTGTAGGTGTAGAACGGCGCGCCGGTGCCGGTGGAGAAGTCGTACGTGTCGACGTGCAGGGCGTCGCGACCGACGTTGTCGATCCAGTAGGCCTTTCCGTCGGCGATGACCGGCATGGTCTGCTCGCCCGGGCCGCTGGAGAGATCCGTGTACGAACTCGTCGCGGTGTCGAACCCGCGGATCTTGTAGCCGTCGGCCGTGGCTTCGGACCAGACCACGTAACGTCCGTCCGTCGCCGCGTAGTACTCGGTCGCGAGCGAGGTCGCGACTCGCGTGGACAGGCCCGTCACCAGGTTGAGGACGACGACATCGGGGTCGGTCCTGCCGGTGTACTGCAGGCCGTGGTCTTCGTAGACCAGCAGGTCACCCGCTATGCGCGGATGCTCGGCGGGGGCGTTGTCGCCACCGAGGCGGTAGACCTTGTTGCTGACCAGGTTGCGGACCTCGATGCGTCCGCTACGGGTGCTGTGGTCTTCCCAAGCGACCCAGTCACCGGAGATCGTCGGATCGGTCTGGTCGCCCGTCAGCGAGATGCGCGTCGTCGGACCGCTGGGGAGCGTGCGGACCATGATGTCGGACGTGCCCGTGCTGTAGTCCGCGTACGCGAGCCGGCTGCCGCTGATCGACGGCATCGCCTGGTCGTCGGCGTCGGAGGTCAGTCGGGTGGTCTGACCGCTCAGGCCGTCATACAGGAAGATGTCCCAGTTGCCGTCGTACTTGTCCGCCCACACCACCTGCGAGCCGGAGATGGCGGGTGAGGACGGGCGGGCGCCGCCGATGACGACCGGCTTCCCCCCGGCTTGAGCCGTGCCGATGCCAGCCGTGGCAAGTGACGCGGTCACGAAGACCACCGCCACGACCAAGACCGCGAAACGGCCGTGTCGCCTTCTCATCGCTGTCGACCTCCCCAGGTGACCAGCAGCCCAAGAGCAGGCCCGCGGACGCAGGCCTCCTCGATCATACGTATCGGTATCCCCGCGCCCGTCATGTGTGCGCCCCGTCACAGTCGACCACCCGCTCGAACCGGGACGTATCGCCCCCGTACCCAGAAGGGAGCGCCACCCCGGCGCTCCCCCGTCCGATCTTCGCCTTCGGTCCGGTCTCGCCGAGCGCTACGGTAGCCCGGCCGGCTGGTGGCAGTTCAGGCAGAGGTTGTCGTCGGTCTCGACCATGAAGCGCCGGTTCTGGGTCTCGTGGGGGAAGTTCTGGAATCGCGGGTTGTCCGTCCCGGCCGTGCCGTCCAGCGCGGTGATCGTGAATGCGGCAGGATCCGCCTGCAGGCTGTCTGCCCGCAGCAGCCCGACATCGCGGGAGTCCTCGTGGCACTGCTGGCAGATCGGTCCGCCACTCACAGCGCCGAGAGCGCCGACCGTGGCGGCGGTCATGAGGTAGCCGCGATTCGATCCGCCCAGTGACGAGGTCTCGGTGGAGCCGCCCATCGCGTCCGATGCCATCCGGATGAGGCTGTTGTACGTCGCCACGGTGTCGGTGGCGACCGGGTGGTTCAGCACCAGCGGCGTGGACATGCTGCTGCGGCCCTTGTGGCAGGCGATGCACCAGTTCGAACCGTACTGGTTCACGTCGTAGGTGATGCCGCCGGGGCGCTTCTTGAGGAGGCGCGTGCTGGCGATGGGCCTGCTGATGTCCGATGCGGTGCGTGCCCGGTCACCCGTGAACGCCGCCACGACGTTGCCGCCGTGCGGCGTATGGCAGTCGGTGCACGTCAGGTAGTAGTTGGGCTTCGCCGAGAACGTCATGTCGATCGAGCCACCGCCGACCGGGTCACCGCCCGGAACGGACCGGGTCACGCCGATGCGGTGGGCGGCTGCCGGCTGAAGGCTGGTGCGCGCGAAGACCGTGCCGTACACCCCGTTGCCGCCGGTCCCGTCGTGGCAGATGTTGCACGTGCCCACGATCGTCGCATCCGGCAGCAGCTGGGCCGCCGTCGCGACGTGAACCTGATGGCACGACTGGCACTTGCGTGACGTCGACGTGTAGCCCATGTGCGGGCCGGTGACCGTGGAGGTGTCCGCGGTGGACGTCGACGGCAGCGACCCGGCGGCGAGGTTCTTCGCGCCGTGGCAGTCCACGCATAGGGCGCGCGACGCGCTCCCCTCCGCGAATGCGAAGGCAAGCGAGGGCATCATGGCGAGCAGGGCGAACACGGCAACCGTAGCAGCGATGCTGCGGTTCCGCGCGCTACCCCCGTTCAGGCGCGTGCCGTCTATCGCGGTCACTCCATTGCGTTTCTGGGGCGCGAGCCCTGGACGTTTCCCAGTATATGGTGGCCGGGCGACTCGCAACAAGGCGAAGGCCACTCTGTTAGGCAACCTGAGGAGGATCCGTGCTCACGCTCTTCCGGCAGCTACCGTTCGTCACTGCGTGACGATCTCCACCACCTGCACGCGGTTGTTCTCTTTGTCGGCCACGACCAGCCGGTTGCCGGACGAATCGACGTCGTTCGGGAAGTTGAACTGCCCGGGCTCGACGCCGCGACCACCGTAGCGACCGACCAGTTTTCCGGCGGCGGTGATGCGCGCGAGGTCGAAGTTGAACGCATCAACGACCACGATGTCGCCGTTGTCGAGCGTCGTAAGCCCTCTCGGCAACGACAGCGCCGCCGAACTCGACTCTCCGGAACCCTCGGGCGGCGATCCGTAGTTCCACATCAGCATGCCCCCGGCGGTGAACGCCGTCACGCGGGCGTGGTTGGAGTCCGACACGTAGACGGAGCCGTCCTCGCCCACCGCGACGCCGTTCGGGTGGTCGAGGTCGCTCGGCCCGCCCCCGGGCTTGCCGAACTGGGTCACGAGACTCCCGTCGGAGTTGAAGACGAAGACTTGGTAGGTGTCCGTGGCGTAGACCTTGCCGCCGCGTGCGGAGACGTCGGTCACCGCTATCCCGGTGCCGTCCTGGCCCGAACTGCCCTTCCCCGTCGGCTTCTGCGGATCCGGGAACGACCGCAGTGGCTTGCCGTCGGGATCGAATGCCTGGACCTGGTCGTTGCGGAAGTCGGCCACATACACGGTCCCGTCCTGGTCCGCGTCTATGCCCACGGGGTAGTTGAGCTTGCCGGGCGCCCAGGAGTTCTTCGCGCCCGGCAGGGGCTTGGCGACGCCGAACGTCCCGAACTCGAAGAGGAACGCTCCGGTGGAATCGAACACGCACACACGGTTGTGTCCGCTGTCGGTCACGTAGATCCGACCGTCGAGGCCGAAGGCCGCGCCCATGGGACGGTCGAAGCGCGGGTAGGTGCCCGTGCCCGGGCCGTCGATCACGAACAGCGGCCGGATGCCTGCCTGGACAGAGCCGCCGCGCGTGACCAGCCCGCCGCTCTTGCCCATGAAGAAGAGCGCGTAGATGAGCAGGGCGATGAGCAGCAGGCCGAGCACGATCGCGATGCCGGCGAACGCTTGGCGCGGCGTCAGGTAGAGGCCGCGCCGCTTCGGTGCCGGGGTCGCGGCGCGCGCTCCGATGGGGAGTCCGGTCTCCGGATCGACGGGGCCGTCGAAGTCGTGCCCTTCCACGATCTCGGGCGCCTGCTGAGTGGGATCGTCGGTCACGGGGCGACCTCTCCGAGTCGGCGGAGACCGTCCAGGGCCTCCTGCATGTCTGGCGAGTACTTGAGCGCGTTGCGGTAGTGCTCCTTGGCCAGGTCGGTCTGGCCTGTCTTCTCATAGCCCAGTGCGGCCAGGTACTGGAGGTCCGCCAGCGTCGGCTTCGCCTCGACGACCGGCTTGACCGCCACGAGCAGCGATTTGTACTGGCCCTTTGCGGCGTAGTACTCACCGAGTTCTTTCGCCGCGAGCGCGTTGGCGGGGTCGATCTTCAGCGCCGCCCACAATGCGGCCTCGCCCTTCTTGGCTTGGCCCGTGGTCATGTAGATGACGCCCTTGTTGTACAGCGCGGCGGTGCTCTTAGGCTCCTGCTGCAGCACCCGGTCGTACTCGGCCAGCGCAGCCTCGTACTGCCCGTCTTGCTGGTAGGCGTAGGCGAGGTTGAGCCGCGCGTTCGCATCGCCCGGGTTGGCGTTCACCGCGGAGGCGTACTCGCGGATGTCGGCCTTCTTGGGCGACTGCTCCTGGCTGGTCGTCATCATGCCGCGCACGACGAAGCCGCCGACTCCCACCACCGCGATGATGAGCACGAGCACGAGCAGGGCGAGCCAAGCCGGTACCAGGTTCTCCTCTGCGGAGGGTCCGGCATCGTTCGCGGGCGTGGTCACGTTGTCGGTCATGTCGTCCTCTCAAGGCCCCGTGCCGGCGACGCTGCCGCCGGCCTGCGGGGGCGCCGCTCTACGGCTGGGTGGTCGTGTTCGCGCTGGCAGTGGGCGACAGTGACGCGAGGCCTGCCTCCGCCTGCTGCCTTGCCGCCTTGATCGCGTCGGTGTCGCCGACCGCGACGGCCAGCACCGCCTTGTACTGTTCGCGTGCCTTGTCGAGCTGACCGTCGCGCTTGTAGGCGTCGGCCAGCACGACCATCGGGTCGGTGTAGTTCGGGTCCATCTTCACGGTCTCCTCAAGGAGCGTGATGACCTCGGAGACCCTCCCGAGGTTGTAGAGCGCGAGCGCCTTCTGGAACCGGACGGCGGGGCCGTACTTCTCGGCGGCTATGCCCTTGTCCCCGATGGCTACGGCCTGCTCGAAGTACTTGGGATCGAAGTACGAGCCCGCCTGGTTGTACAGCGCGGCCAAGAACACGTAGTTGTCGTACTCGGCGGGGACGAAGTCGATCGCGTCCAGGAAGGCCCTCTCGGCAAGGCGGAAGTCGTTCCGCGCCTTCTCGAGCGAGGGTGCCGGATCCTGCGAGGCCTGCTGGTCGTTGCGTGCCTTCTGGATCCACTGCAGCATCTGCCGGTTGTAGGTCTGGCCGAGCTGGCTGCGGTACATGTCGTTGAACGGGTTGAGGGCGATGGCGGTGAGGTTCAACTGCACCGGCTCCTCGGCCGTCGTGGGGAACTGAGCGCGGAGATAGTAGTTGTCCGCGACGATGTAGACCACGTTGTAGATCGAGGCCGCCATCGCCACCGCTGCGATTGCGATGCCGACCGCCGGCCCCCAGGTCTTCGGCGAGACCTCGACCGTGCGGGCGGTCGGGGCGAGGACCATGGCCAGCGAAAGCCACAGGAAGACCGTCGAGCCCGTGACCGACAGCCCGAACATCAGGTGCACGATGTAGCCGAAGGCCGCCGCCCAGAAGGCGGTGATGATCAGCCGCTCCGCGCCCTTGCCCTTCGCGAACGCGTTCGGCGCGCCCAGGTAGAGCACCCAGCCGAAGAACCCGTAGAGCAGCGCGAAGCCCACGATGCCGATCCCGGCGGCGAGCTGCAGCGGGTAGTTGTGCACGTTGTCGGCCACGGACAGATAGCCGGCGTCCTTCACGTACGCGAGCGGCTTGGTGTGCGGGAAGACCAGACGGAAGGTGTCCGCGCCGAAGCCGAAGATCGGGCGTTCCTTGACTGCTCGCAGGGCTGCGCTCCAGATCTCGAAGCGCGTGAGCGCACTGCCCTCGTTGAACTTGAAGATGGACACGAGGCGCGTGAGGATGTTGAGCACCTCGTTGGTCGAGCTCATGCTGCGAGCGACGAAGCCCGCGCCGGCGAGCGCCGAGATGCCGGTGGCGGCCCAGTCGAGCGTGCCCCACGGAGCGCGGGCGAGGACCGCGCCCACCGCCAAGGCTATGAGCGCCACCCCGCCGCCGATCCACGCGCCGCGCACGAACGACGCGCCCCAGCAGAAGGCGGTCATGAGGAACACGCCCCAGTAGACGATGCGCCAAAGCGTCCGCTTGTCGCTAAGCGCCATTGCCAGCGACAGGACCAGCGGGAAGATCAGATAGCCCCCCAGCAGGTCCGGGTTGCCGAAGGTCGAGAACGCCCGCTGGAACTCGAACGGCAGCGTCGAGCCCCAGCTGATGGGGTCGGCCCCGAAGAACTGCAGGACGCCGTAGAGGGAGACGAGCGCGCCCGAGACGACCAGTGTGTGCGCCAGCGATCGGATCCGCGCGGGCCGATCGGCGAGCTGTACCACCAGGAAGAACACCACGGCGTACGTCAGGAACGACCAGAACCCTTCGAAGCGGCGGTACTTGCCGAAGAACGCGGTCGCGACGCTGATCGAGGTGAACGACGTCACGAGCACCCAGCCGAGAAACGCGACAATGAGCCAGTCGGCCTTGGTCCGCCGCAGCTTTCCGCCGCGGACGAAGAACTCGAAGCCCCACGCACCGATGCCCACGAGCGCACAGGCGCGCATAACGAAGACCTTCACGATGTCGAACTGGTCGTACGTGAGCGGAAGCCCGAAGCTCAAGATGTTGAAGGGCGGCTGCGCGAGCCAGTTCATGTTGCTGATCGCCAGTGGCACGGCGAAAACGAGGACGTGGAGCGCTATCCACGCCACCTGGTGGAGCGCCGACATGCCGGCAAGCGGGTTCACTGCCGGCGCGGGGGCGGTTGCGCGAGGCGCTGGTCGGCCGCTCTTGGGCGAGCGAGCGGTCGAGCCGCCCTTCGGCTTGTTGGCTGCCACGGTTCCTCGGTCCTCCTAGCGCGCGCCGTGTCCGGTGAGGACGACGCGCGCGGTCTCGACGAGTATCTGCACGTCCATGAGCAAGTCCTGATGATACATGTAGATCAGGTCGTACTTGAGCTTGCGCTCGGGTGTCGTTGCGTAACCTCCACTGACCTGCGCGAGGCCTGTCGCGCCCGGCTTGACTTTGAACCGCTCGCGATAGCCGGGGATGTCGCGGACGTACTGGTCCACGAAGAACGGCCGCTCCGGGCGCGGGCCGATGAAGCTCATCTGCCCGACAAGGATGTTGGCGAGCTGCGGCAGCTCGTCGATGCGGAAGCGGCGCAGGACGTTGCCCACCGGCGTGATGCGCGGGTCGGCGTCGCTCGCGAGCACGGGGCCGCTCACGCGCTCGGCGTCCCGCACCATGGTCCGCAGCTTCAGGCACCGAAACGGCTTCATCGCTCTGCCGCAGCGCTCCTGGATGAAGAGGACCGGGCGGCCCATGGTGATGAGGACCGCCAGGGCCGCCACCAGGATCAGCGGCGCGAGCACGACGAGCAGGACGAGCGACCCGACGACGTCGACCAGCCGCTTGAAGGGCGGATACCACGGCGGCGTGGTGGCCTTGGTGAGCTCCATGAGCGGGATGTCGCCGACGACCGTGTCCACGGTTCCGATGAAGATCTCGTAGAGCTCGGGGACTACCTCCACGTGCACGCCGGACTCCTCGGAGAGCGCGAGCTCCTCGACGAGTTCGCGGAGCGAGCCGGGCGACGCGACGATCACGCGCTCGATGGCGTACTCGCGTACCAGGCGCGGCACATCGGCGACTGTCCCGAGCACGGGCACGGCGGACGCACCGGCGTCGGACGGCTGTGAGGCGCCGCCGAACTCCTGCGAGCGCGTGACGAGCCCGACCACCCGATAGCCCCATGCCGCGCGGTGCGCGATCCCGTGCGCCAGCTCTGCTGCCGTCGAGCCTGCGCCGACGATCAGCACGCGCTGCTCGGGCCAGCGGATCGGCGTGAACCGCAGGGCCACCGTGCGCCACCCGACGAGCAGCGTGATCTGCAGGGCCCACGCGATAAGGATGACCGCGCGCGAGAACGAGAAGAAGTCGGTGCCTGCGAAGAACGAGATGGCGGCGGTCGCGGTGGTGCCCACCGTGACGGCCATGAAGGCGGCCCTCCCGACGGTCCACGCGCTCTGCGTCCGCTCGGGCGAGTACAGCCCGTACACGTAGCCGGCAGCCAGGTACACGAGCGTCAGCACGGGCCAGAGCGCCAGATAGGGACCGAAGTTGAAACTCGGCGGCGCGCCCCGGAACCACAGGAAGTACGCACCGAGGAACGCCGCGTTCACGAGCAGCGCGTCGAGTGCGAGCGAGAGTGCGGCGAAGAGGCGGCGCGTCATCGTGAGGACAGGGCCTCCTCGAACACGTCGATGGTCTGTGTAACCATGCGCTCCACCGTGAAGTCGCGCAACGCGCGCTCCCGGGCGGCCGCACCCATCCGCGCGCGCAGCGACTCATCGGTGATGAGTGTCCGGAGTGCCGCAGCAAGCGCGGCGACGTCACCCGGCGCCACGGTGAGTCCCGTGAGGCCGTCCTGGTTCACGAACGGCACGCCCGTGGTGAGCGTGGTGGATACGACCGGTGTACCTGAAGCGTGAGCCTCCATCTGCACGAGGCCGAACGCCTCGGAGCGGGCGACCGACGGAAGGCAGAACACGTCAGCCGCGTGGTACCAGGCCACAAGCTCGTCGTCGTCAACCGGCGGCAGGAACGTCACGCGGTCTGCTATCCCAGCGGCGACGGCGATCTCGCGCAGCTCGCCCTCGAGCGGGCCCCTCCCTATCACGACCAGGTCCGCGTCAACGTCGCGCATTGCGCGCATCAGCACGTCCGCACCCTTGTAGTAGATGAGACGACCCACGAACAGCACGATCGGGCGGGCGTGGCCGACGCGCAGTTCGGCCGCGCGGGCCAGGGTCTTCGGCGTGTCTGCGTACTTCGCCGGGTCAAGGCCGAAAGGCACGACCCGGCACTTCGCCGCGACCGGAGCGAGGACCTCGCTGTGCTCGACCATGTTCGGCGACGTCGCGATGACCAGGTCCGCGCGGTCCATGAGCCGGCGCATGAGCGGCCCGTACAGCGTGCCGAGCGCCTTCTGCCGCACGATATCACTGTGGTAGGTGATGACCATGGGGACGCGCTTCCCGTCCGCCGTGCGCGGGTCCGCCATCTGGAAGGCGGTCTCGCCCCACGGGTACGGGAAGTGCAGGTTGAACAGGTCGGGCGCGTCGGGGCGGCGCATCTCGGCGCGCATCACGGACGCCATGTCCGTCACGACCGGTGTCGAGGCGTAGGCGAACAGCCGGCCCATGCGCGTGACGTCGACGCCGCCGACCGTCTCGCGCACGGTCTCGGGGCCCTCGTTCGCCACGAGCGCGCGGGCGCTCATGCCCGGACGGGCCGCGACGCCTTCGGCGATGTCGCGCAGGATGTACTCCACGCCACCGAGGTGCGGAAACCAGTACTTGTTGACGAAGGTCACTCGCATGGGCGCGCTACCGGTCGCCCTCGACGAGGGCCTTGCCCGCGGCCAGCAGTTCGTCGACGACGCCCATGCTGGGAGCCTCGGCGTAGACGCGGACCAGGGGCTCGGTGCCTGAGGCCCGCATCAGCAACCACGCGTCGTCGGGCAGGAGGAACTTGATCCCATCGACGCGCACGATGTCCCGCACTGCGAGACCAGCGAGCGCTGCGGGCGCGAGGTTCGGCCACGAGGCGACGAAGGCGTCCTTCACGGCCGGGTCCAGCTTGAGGTCCACGCGGCTGTACTCCATCGGGCCGGTGAGCTCGAGCAGGTCGTCGACGAGCTCGCCGAGGCCCTTGCCCTTCTGGGCCATCATCTCGGCCAGCATGAGCGCCATGAGCAGCCCGTCGCGCTCGCGGACGTGGCTCGGGATGCCGATGCCGCCGGACTCCTCGCCGCCGATCATGACGCCGCCCTTGACCATCTCCTCGTAGATCCACTTGAAGCCGACCGGCGTGGTGACGACCTCGACACCTAGGCGGCTCGCGAGCCGGTCGACGAGCACCGACGTGGAGAGCGTCTTCACGATCTTGCCGCGCTCGCCCTTGTCCTCGAAGAGGTGGCGGGCGACCAGCGCGATGATGCGATGCGGGTTCACAAAGTTGCCGAGGCGGTCGGCCGCGCCGATGCGGTCGGCATCGCCGTCGGTGATGAACGCCGCGTCGAGTCCTTGGGCGCGCACCAGCTCGCGGACATCGTCGATGTGCGGCGGGATGGGCTCTGGATGGAGTCCCCCGAAGCCGGGATTGTCGTCGCCGTGGATCTCGGTGACGTCCACGCCGAAGCCCTTCAGCATGTCTGCGAGGTACCCGCGGCCGGCGCCGTGGAGCGGATCGACGGCGACCCTGAGGCCCGCAGCGCGGATAGCTGCGGCGTCGACCATGCCGCGCAGGTCGTCGAGATACGGCGTCATGAGATCGATCGTCGCGTACGAGCCGCGCGCGGTCGGAGGCTCGGGGAGCAGGGCGGCCTCCACCTGGTCGGTGAAGGTCACGGGCGAGGCGCCGCCGTCCGACATGCGCAGCTTGAACCCCAGGTAGGGCGCAGGATTGTGGCTGGCGGTGAGCATCACACCGGCGGCGGCGGCGGCGTCACGCGAGACGGCGAAGCACAGGGCGGGCGTCGGACAGTAGCGGTCGGAGACCTTCGCAGCGAGACCGTGGGCGCTCAGGACCTCGGCCGCCGCGGCGGCGAACGAACCAGCCTGAAAGCGGCAATCGTAGCCGATGTACACCGTGCCGCCGGGGTTGGCAGCGGCGATGACCCGGCCGGCGGCGTCGGCGACCCGGCGCAGGTTGTCGTAGGTGAAGTCGTCGGCGATGACGGCGCGCCAGCCGTCGGTGCCGAACTTGATGCTATCCGGAGTCATGAGGGATGTCCTCCCGAAGCGAGCGGCAGACTCAGGGGCATTCTCCCACACGAGCGCACGGTCTGCCGAGGCGCGACACGCCGGCGCAGGACTAGCGGCCGAGTAGCTCCCCGTAGACGTCGAGGGTCTTGGCCACCATGGCGTCCACGGTGAACTCGGCTTCGACCAGCGCCCTCCCGGCGGCGGCCGTGCGCAGCCTCGCGCGGTCGTCTGCCAGCATCTCCGAGAGGGCCGCGGCCAGCTCGGCCGGTCGTCGCGCGGGAACGAGACGCCCGGTCTCCCCGTCTTGGATGACCTCGCCGGTACCGCCCACGTCCGTTGCGACCACCGCAACGTCGAGCGCAAGCGCTTCGAGCACGGTCGTGTTGAAGCCCTCCGAGAGCGACGGCAGGCAGTACACGTCGAGCGCGGCCATGAACGCCGGGGCGCTGGGCACAAAGCCGAGGATCTCGACCGAGCCGGCCAGTCGGGCGTCGCCCGCCACCCTGTCTCGAAGCGCCTCGGCCATCGGGCCCTCGCCCGCGACGAGGAACCTCGCAAGCGGGTGATCGGCCAGTACGAGCGGAACCGCGTCCAGCAGGATGTCGAGGCCCTTGACGGGCTCGAGCCGACCGACCG
>Ga0209798_10001940_pt1 | contig 12248 bp, 16 predicted proteins | sample DOMMetBare3Fresh_FD_187475 | JGI IMG/M metagenome (GOLD analysis project Ga0209798, IMG submission 187475) | Wetland sediment microbial communities from St. Louis River estuary, USA, under dissolved organic matter induced mercury methylation -... | ecosystem: Environmental > Aquatic >...
GCCCGCAGCGCTCAAGGCCGAGGCCACCGGCACGACGGCGATCAAGTTCTCGATCGACGCCACCGGCATGGTGGTCAGCGCCGACGTCGTCAGGCCGTCAGGCGCATCGCGCGAGCACCGCCTGCTCGACCGCGCCGCCGTGACGTCGCTCAGCGGCTGCACCTTCCGACCCGGGCGCGATGCCAACGGGCAGGCCGTCGGTGCGGTAACCACCGTCGAATATGTTTGGAAGCTCGAGTGAGCGGCCGCCCTGTCTCCCTGCCAAATTGCCCCGTTACCCACGTTTGTTCACGCTGTCGCGCGGCTGTCCATTGAGAACGCGCATTCGATTCCCGGAGGAACCATGTCTTTGATCCAACTCGTTCGCGCGCCGCTTGCTGCTGCGCTGATTGCCGTGGCCACGTTGGCCTCCAGCCTGCCGACGGTGGCGTTGGCGCAAGCGGCCTCCGAGCCGGCAGCCGCAACGGCACCGGCGCCTGCAACGGCGCCAACCGCCGCACCGAAGGTCGAAAAAGAAACCGTCGACAACCCCTACGGCATTGCTGCCATGCTGAAGGATGGCGACTTCGTGACCAAGGGCACCTTCTTCATCATGGTCATCATGTCGATGGCCAGTTGGTACGTCATCTTCACCAAGCTGTTCGAGCAGGGCAAGCTGATGAGAAGCGCCAAAGCCGCGGCCGAATCGTTCTGGAATGCCGGCTCGATCCAGAAGGGTGCCGCCACGCTCAACGACGGCAGCGCATTCCGCTTTCTCGCCGATTCGGGCCTCAAGGCCAGCGACCACCACGAGGGCGCGATGCTCGAGACGATCGACAAGCACACCTGGATCGGCATGAGCATGCAGCGCGCCACCGACAGCATCAACAGCCGTCTGCAGGATGGGCTGGCCCTGCTCGCCACCGTCGGTTCGACGGCTCCGTTCGTCGGCCTCTTCGGCACGGTCTGGGGCATCTACCACGCACTCACCGCCATCGGCATCTCGGGCCAGGCCTCGATCGACAAGGTGGCCGGCCCGGTGGGTGAAGCGCTGATCATGACGGCCATCGGCCTGGCGGTCGCGGTGCCGGCGGTGATGGGCTACAACTGGCTGGTGCGCCGCAACAAGAGCGCGATGGAGCGCGTGCGTTCGTTCTCGGCCGACCTGCAGAACGTTCTCCTGGCCGGTAAGCGTTGAGTCCATGTTCCGAGACCGAGCGCGAGGAAATCTGCCATGGGCATGAACATCGGCGCCGCCGACGACGACGGCGATGAGCACCAGATGAACTCCAGCATCAACACCACGCCTCTTGTGGACGTGATGCTGGTGCTGCTGATCATTTTCTTGATCACCATTCCCGTGGTCACGCAGTCGATCAAGATGGAGTTGCCGAAAGAACGCAATCTGCCGACGCAGACCAAGCCGGAGAACATCGTCATCCAGATCAACCGTGATGGCGACGTCCATTGGGGCATGGAGCGGCTGTCCGACACCGAGACGCTGGTGTCGCGCCTGAAGATCGCCGCGGTCAAAGACCCGCAACCTGAGGTGCACATTCGCGGCGACCTGGAAGTGCGCTACGAAGCGATCGGCCGCGTCATCGTGGCCTGCCAGCGCGCCGGCATCCTGAAGGTCGGCTTCATCACTGAACCGCCGGCTGGCGGTGTCACGAGGTAACTGACATGGCCATGGCCGTAGGCTCGTCGAGCGAAGACGACGTGATGATCGACATCAACACCACGCCGTTGATCGACGTGATGCTGGTGTTGCTGATCATGTTCATCATCACCATTCCGATCCAGACGCACGCCGTCAAGCTGAACATGCCCACGCCGAGCAACGTGCAGCCGACCAAACTGCCCGACGTGATGCGCATCGACGTCGACTTCGACGGCACGATCGGGCTGAACGGCACGCTGATCACCAAGCCCGAGCTCGACGGCAAGCTCGCCGAGTGGGGCCGCCTGCCGGTGGCCGACCAGCCCGAGGTGCACCTTCGCCCGAACAAGCTCGTCACCTACAAGCATGTGGCGGCGATCATGGCCAGCGCGCAGCGCCAGGGTGTGAGCAAGATCGGCATGGTCGGCAACGAGCAATTCTTGAACTGACCGAGGGCTGTCGGCGGGACCATCGCGGGGATCGTTACCAGTGCTGGAACGGTCCCCGCCTCACTTTCACGAGAGTCGCTCAAGATGAAATCGCTTCGTCTCCTCACCACTGCCACCCTCCTGGCTGCCGGTATGCTCACCGCAGCGCACGCACAAGGCATCCGGCCCGAAGTCGCAAAGCCGCTGCAGGCGGCCAGCGATTTCCTCAAAGCCGGCAAGGCCAAGGAGGCGCTGGCCAAGGCGCGCGAGGCCGACGCGGTGGGCGGCAAGACGGCGTCGGAGCAACTGGTGATCGATCGCATGAAGGGCGCCGCGGCGCAGCGCACCGGCGACACGGCGACGGCGATTGCGGCGTTCGAATCGGTCTACGGCCGCAGCTCCGGCGCCGAGCAGGCGCAGATGGCCGAACAGATTGCCTTTGCCTACTCGCAGCAGAAGAACTGGCCCAAGACCAGCGAGTGGGCCAACAAGGCCAAGGCCGCGGGCGGCAACAGCGCCTCGCTCAATCAGTTGATTGCCTTCGTGCAATCGCAGAGCGGCGACTTCTCGCAAGTCATGCGCGACTCGCAAGCCGCCGTGTCGGCAGCCGAGAAAGAGGGCCGCCGCCCCGGCGAGGACGACCTGCTGCGCCTGGCCGATGCCGCGCGGCGCATGAACAACACCGGCGTGTACTCGAACACGCTCGAAAAACTCGTCCTCTATTACCCGAAGAAGGACTACTGGAGTGCGCACTTGGCGAGCATCCAGCGCAAGCCCGGCTTCTCCGACCGCCTCGCACTCGACGTGCAACGCTTGAAGCTGGCCAACGGCCTGGTGACCAAGGCCGACGAGTACATGGAGCTGGCGCAGCTGGCGCTGCAAGCCGGCTTCCCGGTCGAGGCCAAGAGCATCGTCGACAAAGGCTATGCCGCGGGCGTGCTCGGCACCGGCGATCAGGCGCCACGGCACCAGCGCTTGAAGGATCTCGTCATCAAGTCGCAAGGCGAAAGCGAAGCCGGCTTGGCGAAAAACCTGGCCGAAGCCAACGCGCAAAAAGAAGGCAACGAGCTGGTCAAGGTCGGCACCGTCTACGCGTCGATGGGTCAGCACGACAAGGCCGTTGAGCTGATCGAAAGAGGCATCGCCAAGGGCAGCCTGAAGCGCCCCGATGACGCCAAGCTCCGCCTGGCGTTGTCGATGGCCGCTTCGCCGAAGACCAAGGCCAAGGGCCTTCAAGCGTTGCGCTCGATCGGCGGCACCGACGGCACCGCGGAGATCGCGAAGCTCTACACCGTGGTGATGCAGTAGCGCCGGCAAGGCGGTGATCGCCCAACCGTGGCCCTGGCGTCAACGAAGGCCACCCCATTGCGTTGAGCCTGCGTCGTCCGACCGGAGCCGGCCATGATCAGGCGCCTTGGCTTTTCCTTGCTGTTGTCTGCCGCTGCACTGGCCCAGGCACAGACCGAGCGCGCGCCGGTCAATCCATTGATCGACTATGACGCCTTTGCCGCCAACGTCGGCGTCGTGCGCTCGCTGCGCGAGTCGCGCCGCGTCTCGGAGACTGAGTTCCGGCGCATGGCGCGCGAGCCCGGCACCGTCGTGCTCGACGCGCGCAGCGAACGCCTGTTCAAGCTGCGCCACATTGCCGGCGCCGTGAACCTGAGTTTTCCGGAGTTCACGCAGAGCACGCTGGCGCGGTTGATTCCGTCAGCGCAGACGCGGATCCTCATCTACTGCAACAACAACTTCACAGGCGCGCCGGAGTCGCTGCCGACGAAGGCGGTGTCGTCGGCGCTGAACGTCTCGACCTTCGTCTCGCTGTACGCCTATGGCTACCGCAACGTCTACGAACTCGGGCCTGCGATCGACGTGGCGCGCTCGAGCTTGCGCTTCGAGGGCTCCGAGGTTCGCTAGCGGTAATGGCCGTGACGCTGCAAGACTTCGATCTTGTAGCCGTCGGGGTCCTGGACGAAGAAGAAGCGCGCCAGCAAGTCGTCGCCGCGCTTGAACTCCTTGATCGGCAGTGGCGCGTATCCGGCGGTGATGATGGCCGCATGCTTTGCATCGAGGTCTTCCACCACCACCCCCACATGGCCGTAGCCGGTGCCGTGCGTGTAAGGCTCGGTGCGGCCCTTGTTGTAGGTCAGCTCGATCTCGGCATCGTCCTCGTCGTTGCGCAAGTAGACGAGCGCGAAGTCGGGGAAGTCGAGCGTGTGCGACGGTGTCATGCCGAGCACGTCGCGGTAGAAGGCGAGCGACTTGTCCAGGTCGAGCACCCGGATCATGGTGTGGATCAGTTTGGCCATAACGTTTCGTCTGTCAATGCAGTCAATGCCTGGCCGAAGCCTTCAGCGCCACGACAGGCGCCTTGGCGACGAGCGGCGCAGCATGGCCACTGTCAATGCCCAAGGCGCGATCACACTTTCGGCGCAGGTACCTCAGGCAGGTCACACGCAAGAACGACGAGAAGTTGGCCACGTCGCCGCGGTGCAGCAGGATCTCGTCGTGGAATTGCGCGATCAATGCGTTGGTGGTGCAACTCTCGTCGCAGGCCATTTCACTCAGCGTGTCCCAGACCAGATTCTCGAGCCGGATGCTCGTCAACACGCCATGAATGCGCACGGTGCGCGTGCGCGATTCGTAGAGGATCGGATCGGCCTTGACGAAGAACTCGCACATGGTGACGCCCCTTCAGATCGCTTTGCTCGTCATCTGCTGCGCAATGTAGTCCGCCTGCCGGATCGCCAGCGTGACGATCGTCAGCGTCGGATTCTCGGCGCCGCCGGACGTGAACTGGCTGCCGTCGCTGACGAACAAGTTGGCGATGTCGTGAGACTGGCCCCACTTGTTGACGACGCCATCCTTGGCCTGTGCGCTCATGCGGCAGGTGCCGAGGTTGTGCGTCGATGGATACGGCGGCGTACGGAAGGTCTTGATCGCACCCGCGGCCTGGTAGACCTTCTCGCCCTGCGCAAAGGCGTGGTTGCGCATCGCGATGTCGTTCGGGTGATCGTCGAAGTGCACGTTGGGCGCCGGCAGGCCGTACTGGTCCTTCGCGTCCTTGTTGAGCGTGACGCGGTTGCTCTCGCGCGGCATGTCTTCGCCGACCAGCCACATGCCGGCCAGGTTGGTGTAGTTGTCCATCCACCAGGCGAACTCCGGCCCCCAAGCCCCGGGGTCGAGGAAGGCGGCCATGAAGGGCACGCCGAGCGACAGCGTCTCCATCTCGTAGCCGCCGGCAAAACCGCGCTTGGTGTCGTGGCGCGCCTCGTCGCGGATGATGCCGGCCATCGTCGTGCCGCGGTACATGTTCACCGGCTGCTTGAACGCGGCGTACACCGAGCCCGTCATGTGGCGCATGTAATTGCGGCCGACCTGGCCTGAGGAATTGGCCAGGCCGTCCGGGTACTTCGCCGAGGCCGAGAGCAGCAACAGCCGCGGCGTCTCGATCGAGTTGCCGGCCACGCAGACCGCGCGCGCTTTCTGCCGTTGCTCCTTGCCGTCCTTGTCCATGTAGACCACGCCGGAAACCTTGCCGGCGTCGTTGTGCTCGATCTTGGTCACATGCGATTGCGGCCGCAGCTCGAAGTTGCCGGTGGCTTCGGCCTTCGGGATCTCGGTGTAGAGGGTGCTCCACTTGGCGCCGCTCTTGCAGCCCTGGAAACAGAAGCCGAGTTGCATGCAGCGGCCGCGGTCATGCCGCGGCACGCTGTTGATGGCCATGTTGCCGGTGTGGCAGTCCTTGTAGCCGAGCTTCTTGGCGCCCGCGTACATGACCTTGAAGTTGTTGTTGCCCGGCAGGCCAGGGATGCCGTTGGTGCGCGTCACACCCATCTTGTCTTCGGCCTTGGCGTAGTACGGCTCGAGTTCCTGGAGCGTCACCGGCCAGTCGAGCAGGTTGGCGCCGTCGATCGCGCCATACACGGTGCGCGCCTTGAACTCATGGTCTTCCAGGCGCAACGAGGCGCCGGCCCAGTGCGTGGTTGTGCCGCCCACCGTCTTGCAGATCCACGCCGGCAGGCCGGCGAAGTCTTTGGCCAAACGGAAGGTCCCGGAGGTCGTGCGCTTGTCGAGCCACGCCAGTTGCACGAACGACTTCCATTCGTCGTTGATGAAGCTCGCATTCGATTGCTGCGCGCCGGCTTCGAGGCAGACCACCTTGATGCCCTTCTGGCACAACTCGTTGGAAAGGGTCCCGCCGCCGGCGCCCGAGCCGATGACCACCACCACCGCATCGTCGTTGTTGTCGAACTTGGCCATGATCTTGTCTCCTCAACCGAAATAGGGCTTGGGGCTGGCTTCAAGCGTCGGCGACGGCAGCCACTTCAGATCCTGGAAACCGCGGGTGATGTAGCCGCCCTTCTCCCAGGCCGAGCCGGGGTAGCCGAAGACCTTGTAGGCCATGTCGTTGTCGTAAAGCGAGGTGATGGCTTTGCCGCGCACGGCGGCGAAGAACGGCTGGCCTTCAAGGGACTTCACGGCCGCAGCGCGCTGCGCCGGCTTGGCCTTGAGGAAGTCGCCGCCCGCGGCCTTGTTGAGCGAGGCGATGCCGTCGCGCATCATCTTGGCGCTGTCGGCGCTCTTGGCCGCGTCGGCATCGAGGTCCTTGGCCAGCAGTGCATAAACGGCGTCGGGCAGCTTCTTGTGCGGGAACAGCACTCGGCCCATCTGCAACAGCGTCGCGCCTTCTGTTTTGGACAAGGTCTTCAACTCCACCGCCCACACCGTCGACGGTGCGAGCAGGGCCAGCGGGCTGCCGGCGACGAGCGTGCCGATCAGCACGCCCGAGCCGCCGAGCAGGCTGCGCCGCGTCAGCGGCAGATCGAGCTTGGGCACCTCACCCGATTCATCGTTGCACGACGATGAAAACACAGTCGCTGCGGTGGCAATCGGAATCACCTTCATGGTTTGTCTCCTGGTGCGTGTTCGAGGCCGGGTCGTCGCCGACAGGATCGAATGTAGATCGCACGACCTTTGCCCGGGTGATATCTGACTAACTACAAACACGGTTGCGTTGCGCCACGATGACGCAGCACGCTTTCTGAACTCAGGGTCGACCCTGATGTCAGCGTTGGACGACCGTTGCGTAACGCCACTGCGTGCGGCGCCGCATAAGGCGTAAGCTGCCAGCAACGAAGTGAAGGCGCATTGCAGCGCGTTCACTGCTCAAGGAGTTGGTCATGGCCGCGCGAATTGTTGCCCTGCTGATCCCGCTGGCGATCACCCTGCCTCAATTGCAGACCACCCGTCCGCCCGCCACTTTGACGCCGGAGCACACCACCGTCATGGCGTCGACCACAGCGCCCCAGTGGTCGCCCGAGACACGGTGCGGCGCGGATGCGGCTCTGACGCGCGTCGCAATCGACGCGCCGGCGCATGAGGCCATGGCCACGCTCGACGGCCGGACGCCTGTCGCCGTGCTGCAGGCAGCGCCGGATGCTGCAGTGCGCAAGGTGCCGACAGCGCGTGCATCCACCAGGCTGGCCCGGCCGGCGTTGCTCGCCAAGGGCTCGGCAAGCGTCGCTGCAGTGCCCCGACCGTCCTCGCGACCGGCCAGGACGCTGGCGCTGCAGGCCCGCTGCGAGCCCCGGACGCATTGCGCACCGGTCGAGGTGGCCAAGGTGACGCCCGTCAGTCGGCGATCGATGTGATCCGGAACGTGGCGAAAAGGCGGTCCCTAGAATTGGCCGATGCTGCCTGACTTCGTCGAGGATCTCGGCCACAACGTCTTCGCCATCGACACCGGCTTCCATCGCCCCCGATTCGACGCCGCGTACCTTGTAGTCAGCGACGACGGTCGCGCCGCATTCATCGACACGGGCACCAATCACGCCGTTGCGCGCAATCTGGCCGCGCTCGATGCCCTCGGCCTGGCGCCTGACGCCGTCGATTTCGTGATCCCGACGCATGTCCATCTCGACCATGCCGGCGGCGCGGGCGCGCTGATGCGCGAGTTGCCCGCGGCCACGCTGGTAGTCCATCCGCGCGGCCGGCGGCACATGATCAACCCGACCATCCTGTACCATAGCGCGCAGTCCGTGTACGGCGCCGACGAGATGCAGCGCTCGTACGGCGCACTGATTCCGGTGCCTGCCGAACGCGTGCGCATCACGCACGAGAGCATGGACCTCATGCTCGGCTCACGTCGTCTGCACTTCATCGACACGCCGGGGCACGCCAGGCACCACCACTGCATCTGGGACGAGCGCACCCGGGGCTGGTTCACCGGCGACACCTTTGGCCTGTCGTACCGTGAGTTCGATGTGGCGGGACGCGGTGCGTGGATCCTGCCGACCTCAACGCCGGTGCAGTTCGATCCCGAGCCCTTGCGCGACTCCATTCGTCGCCTGCTGGCGTTCGATCCGGCGTGCATCTATCTCACGCATTACAGCCGTGTCACCGACGTGCCACGCCTCGGGTGTCTGCTGCTGTCGCTGCTCGACCAAATGGTGGCGATCGGCCGGAGCTGCGCCAAAGAGCCACAGCGCCACGAGCGACTGAAACAGGCCCTGACAACACTCTATTCAGTCAGCCTTGCCGAGCATGGTTTGCAGATCACGCCGGCGCTGCTCGAACTGCTCGCCCTCGATGTCGAGCTCAACGCGCAAGGCATGGCGGTCTGGCTCGACCGCGAAGCACGACTGCGCGCGCTCGAGCCTTCGTGACCCTTGAAGCCTTCGCCGTCAGCACGGGCATCGTCGCGCTCGGCGAGGTCGGCGACAAGACCCAGTTGCTGGCACTGATCCTGGCGGCGCGCTACCGCGCCCCGCGGCCGATCATCGCCGGCATCCTGGTGGCCACGCTGGCCAACCACGCCGCAGCAGCCGCACTCGGCGCATGGCTGACGCGCGTGGTCGACCCGACGTCGATGCGCTGGGGCCTGGGTTTGTCTTTCATTGCCGTGGCGCTGTGGATGCTGGTTCCCGATCGCGCCGACGACGACCTCCAGGCCAAGGACGCCACACGCGCCGGCGTGTTCTGGATCACCACTGGCGCCTTCTTCCTTGCCGAGATGGGCGACAAGACGCAGATCGCCACCGTGATGCTGGCGGCGCGCTTCGACGACCTCATCACCGTGACCGCGGGCACGACGCTGGGCATGATGATCGCCAACGTGCCGGCCGTGTTGCTCGGCGATCGCGTCGTCAAACACGTGCCGGTGCAGTGGATACACCGCATCGCGGCCGTGGCCTTTGCGTCGATCGGCGTGGCGATCCTCGTGCAGTGACCTTATGCTTGCGCCATGAAATACCTCCACACGATGGTCCGCGTGACCGACATCGAAGCGTCACTTCGTTTCTATCGCGACGCGCTGGGCATGGAAGTGCTCTCGCGGCGCGACAACGAAGGCGGCCGCTACACGCTGGTCTTCCTCTGCGCGCCAGGCGATAACAGTGCTCAGATCGAGCTCACCAACAACTGGCCCGACGCCAGCGGCAAGGTCGAGCAGTACGGCGGCGGCCGCAACTTCGGCCATGTGGCCTATGCGGTCGACGACATCTACGCGACGTGCAAACGCCTGATGGACCATGGCGTGACCATCAACCGCCCGCCTCGCGACGGCCGCATGGCCTTCGTGCGCTCGCCGGACAACATCTCGGTCGAGCTGCTGCAAGCCGGGGATGCGCTGGCGCCCGCCGAGCCGTGGACGTCGATGCCCAACGTCGGCGCCTGGTAGATGTACCTGCCGAAGCACTTCGAGCAGACTGATCGCGAGCACCTCGGCGGGTTGATGCGCGAGCGCCCGCTGGCGACGTTGATCACGGTCACACCCGATGGCCCGAGTGCCGACCTGATCCCGCTCGAATACATCGCAGGCGTCGGCGCGCACGGCACCCTGCGCGGCCACGTTGCGCGCGCCAATCCGCTGTGGCAGCGCGCGGGCACGAGCGCACTGGCCGTGTTCACCGGCCCCGAGGCCTACATCTCGCCCGGCTGGTATGCGAGCAAGAAAGAGCACGGCAAGGTCGTGCCGACGTGGAACTACACGATGGTGCAGGCGCGCGGCGTGCTCGGCGCGGTCGACGACGCGCCGTGGCTGCGCGCGCTGGTCGGCCGGCTGACCGCTCACCACGAAGCCAAGCAAGCGCGGCCCTGGCAGGTCAGCGATGCGCCGGACGACTTCGTACAGCAGATGCTGTGCGCCATCGTCGGCATCGAGATCGCGCTGACCTCGCTCGTCGGCAAGTGGAAAGTGAGCCAGAACCGCAGCGCCGCCGACCGCGAAGGCGTGGCAGAGGGCCTGGCGGCCGCGCACGCCGACATGTCGGTGTTGGTGCGGCTTGCCAAGCCGCCGGGCGCGGCGTAGCCTCTCGCGCCATGCGCCCGAGCACCCTCGCTGTCTGCTTTGGTCTTGCCACGGTGGCACAGGCCGCCGACATCGGCGGCTGGATGCAGCACAAGAGCCGCGCCGGGTTGCCGTCCGATGAATGTACCGAGCTGATCGCCCAGGCCGCGCGCACCGGGCCGCAGGCCGCAGGCGCGGCGCAGAGCTACTACGCCAGCGCCATGTGCTATCTGTACAGCGACCGAGTAGGCCGCGACACGGTGGCCGCCGGCGCGTGGCTGACGCGCGCCGCCGAGCTCGAACACCCGCTGGCGCGGCGCGCCTTGCTCGAGTTGCGCGAGAACACACCGTCTGCCCACCCCGCGGGCTACCACTGCCATGACCTTGGCCTCGGCCGCAAGGTCTGCCACGGTGGCCCAGTTCTGCAATGACGCCACCGGAGACAAGAAGAATGACGCTCGCTCGCTCGTTGACCATCGCTGCGGTCTTTCTCTGCGCATTGACCAGCGGCACGCTGGCCTGCACCGACAAGGACTGGAAAGCCTGCAAGGGCAAGCCCTGGGTGACGGGCGACACGATGGAAACGCCGATGGGCGAGCGCTGGTGGCCCAACAAGCTCTGGGGCGCGGGCGACGAGGCTGGCTCCACCAACTGGTTCACCAAGCCCGAGGTCGTACAGCGCGCACTCGCTGAAGCCAAGAGCGGAAAGACCTACAAGCTCGGCCGGCCGTACACCGGCACGATGCCGACCTTCGGCGAGCGCAAGTTCGTGCTGCGCATTCCCGGCGGCCCGACCGGCGGACCCTTCGGCGCCAACGCGCTGGTCTACAACGACGAGTTCGTCGCCACCGAGATCGGCCAGATCGGCACGCAGTTCGACGGCATGGGCCACATCGGCATTGCCATCAACGGCGCCGCCGACAAGAGCCAGATCCGCTACTACAACGGCGTCACGCAGTTGGAGATCGAAGGCTCGACGGGCCTGAAGAAGAACGGCGTCGAGAAGCTGCACCCGATCGTCGCCCGCGGCTTTCTGATCGACATTGCCGGCGCCAAGGGCGTGGCCAACCTCGAAGCCGGCTACGAGATCACGATGGCCGACGTGCGCGAGGCCCTGGCCAAGCAGGGCTTGACCGACGTCAAGTTCCTGCCCGGTGACGGCATCTTCTTTCGCACCGGCTGGGGCGTGCACTGGATCAAGGACAACGCCAAGTTCAACAGCGGCGAGCCCGGCATCGGCATGGAAGTGGCGCGCTGGCTCTCCGACACGGTGCAGGCCGGCGTCGTCGGCTCCGACACCTGGGGCCTGGAGAACATCCCCGCCAAGGATCCAGGCTGCGCCTTCTGTGTCCACGCCCACATGCTGACGCGTCACGGCATCGTCAACCAGGAGAACATGGACCTCGACGCCCTGGCCGCCGACAAGGCCTGGCGTTTCCTCTACCTGTACAGCCCGATGCCGATCGTCGGCGCCACGGGCTCGGCGGGTTCGCCGGTGGCGGTGCGCTAGCGGCAGGTCCATGACGCGCCGCCGAACGTCGGTGCGCGCGTTCTCCCCAGTTTGAAGGGTGCCGCGCCTGGCGCGGTAGGACGCGCGTAGGACCGCGGGGCGCACCTTGGGGGCGACACAACATCGTGTCGAACGCCAAGGAACCTTCACCATGAACACGCTGCAAGTTCTCTGCCTTTCTTCCACCCTGACGTTGGCCGCGCTCGGCGCCACGCTTTCGGTGCAAGCCCAGACCCAGCCGGGGCAACGCGTCGAGATCAACGGGGTGTCCCCGTTGCCCAGCCTGGTGCGCCAGGGCGACGAGTGGGTGCTCGACGTGCCCTTCGTCAGCCAGCGCACGCGCGAAGAGGTGCGCGCCGAGATGATGGCCGCCCGCGCGAAAGA
>Ga0209798_10001941_pt1 | contig 12243 bp, 10 predicted proteins | sample DOMMetBare3Fresh_FD_187475 | JGI IMG/M metagenome (GOLD analysis project Ga0209798, IMG submission 187475) | Wetland sediment microbial communities from St. Louis River estuary, USA, under dissolved organic matter induced mercury methylation -... | ecosystem: Environmental > Aquatic >...
GGACGACTACCGCTACTTCCCCGAGCCCGACCTCGTGCCGGTGGAGCCGCCGGCCGACCTGATCGAGCGGCTGCGGCGCGAGCTGCCGGAGCCCCCGGCGGAGCGCATCGCGCGCCTCGGGCAGCGACTCGACCTCGAGCGTGCGCTCGTGCTCGTGACAGGAGGGCTCGACGGCCTCTACGAGGCGACGGTGGCGGCCGGAGCCGACCGCGTCGCGGCGGCGAACGTGATCGCGAACAACCTCGTCGGAGCCGGTGTCGACGCGTCCGCCGTCCGGGCCTCCGAGCTCGCGAAGCTCGTCGAGGCACGGGACCGGATACCCCGCCAGGCCTTCGACGAGGCGATCTCGAGGGCCGGCGAGCAGGGCTTCTCGGCCGAGCCGTACCTGGCCCAGGAGGCGGTCTCGGACGCGTCGGCCCTCGATCCCGTGATCGACGCGATCATCGCCGCCAACCCCGGCCAGGTGGCGGCGTTCAGGGGCGGCAAGGAGGGCCTCCTCGGCTTCTTCGTCGGCCAGGTGATGAAGGAGACGAACGGCGCCGCCAACCCGCGGGTCGTGTCGGAGCTCGTGCGCGCCAAGCTCACCGCCTAGAATCCCGGGATGCGCCGCGCGCTGACTTGGATCGTCGCCCTGCCGCTCGCGGCCGCGAGCATCCTCGCGGGCCACGCCGCCGCGTACTCCCTCACGGGCACGCCCCTCGGCCCGACGCACGGCTACCTCGAGCACGCGCCCCAGATCGTGGCCGTGCTCGTGCTGCTCGCTCTGCTCGGCCTCGCCCGGGACGGGCGCGCGCGGGCGACCTCGGGCGCTCCCGTCGCCGCGCTCGCCGCCGCCGGGTTCGCCTGCCAGGAGCACCTCGAGCGCGCGCTGCACTCGGGGCAGCTCCCGTTCCTCCTCACGAGCCCTGCGTTCTGGCTCGGCCTCGCGCTGCAGCTGCCGTTCGCGGCCGCCGTCTGGCTCCTCGCCCGGAGGCTCGCACGCACGTTGACGGCGCCTCCTCGCCCAGGCCCGCCGCGCCTCGCGACCCTGCCGGTGACGCTGTCAGCCCCGGTGGGGCCTGCTCCGGGACGCCCCGCTGCCGGCGCCGCACGCGGTCGCGGCCCGCCGCTCCCCTGCTGACCCTCGATTCCCGCCGCACTCTGCGGCTCCCGATCAGCAGGAGGTCGACTCGTGAAGAAGCTCGCACTCGTCGTCGCGGCCGCATGCGCCGTTGCGTCGCTCGCCGGCACAAGCCGCGCGGCCGCCGAGACGCGCGCCGTCAAGCCGTTCGTCGTCTCGATCACGGTGCAGAAGGGCCGCCCGGTCGGCGGCATCAAGCGGCCGAAGGTGAAGAAGGGCAGGGTCGTCCGGTTCGTCGTCCGGACGGACGCCGGCAAGGAGCTCCACCTGCACGGCTACGACATCGAGAAGACGCCGAGGCTCGGCAAGACGACCGTGATCCAGTTCACGGCCAGGATTCCCGGGCGCTTCGAGCTCGAGCTGCACAGCCCGAACGCGCTCCTCGCCGACCTCACCGTCCAGCCCTGAGCGCGCTCGCGGCGCCGGGGTTGCTCGCCCACGGGATCGGGGGGGTCAGAGACCTCCCCGTGCCCGCGTGGCTCTTCTACTGGGGCGGTGCCGTCGTGCTCGTCCTCTCCTTCGTGCTGCTCGGCGCGCTGTGGAAGCGCCCGCAGCTCGAGCGCCACGCCGGCGGCCGGGCGCTCGGGCCAGGTCTCTCGCGCCTGCTGCTCGGCCCCGTGCGCGTCGCCGTGCAGGCCGTCTCCGTGGCGCTCTTCGCGCTCGTGCTCGCCGCCGCCCTGTTCGGGACAACCGACCCGTTCCGGAACCTCGCGCCGACCTGGGTGTACGTGGTCTTCTGGCTCGGCGTGCCTGCCCTGTCGGCGCTCCTCGGCGACGTGTGGCGGGCACTCAGCCCCTGGCGGGCCCTCGCCGACGCGTACGTGTGGCTCCGCGAGGCGGCCGGCGGCGAGGCGCAGCCGCTCGCCGAGTACCCTGACCGGCTGGGACGCTGGCCGGGTGCGGTCGCGCTGTTCGCCTTCGCGGCGCTCGAGCTCGCGTACTCCGACCCGTCGAGCCCGCGGGCCCTCGCGTTCGGCATCGCGCTCTACACGTACCTGGCGCTCTTCGGCATGGCCGTCTTCGGCCGGGACACGTGGACGACGCGCGGCGAGGGATTCGCGATCCTGTTCGGTCTCGTCTCCCGCATCGCCCCGGTGACGAGCAGCGGCGGCCGGGTGCGGCTGCGGGTGCCGCTCACGGGCCTCGCCGGCGCCGAGCGGGTGCCCGGCACCGTTGCGTTCGTGGCGGTCGCGCTCGGCACCGTGGGGTTCGACGGCTACAGCCGCACGATCACCTGGCAGGACCTCGTGGCGCGGGTGGAGGGGCCGTACGTCGTCAACCGTCCCGGGCTCGGCGAGCTTCTCGTGACCGGCGTCAACCTGGCAGGGATGCTCGCCGCCGTCCTGCTCGTCGGCCTCGCGTTCGTCGGGGCGTGCGCCCTCTCGCGCTGGCTCGTCGACGCGCCGCGGCCGCTCGCCGGCGAGTTCCTCTTCTCCCTCGTCCCGATCGCGTTCGTCTACGAGGTCGCCCACTACTTCTCGCTGTTCGTGATCCAGGGCCAGTTCACCGTGCCGCTGCTCTCCGACCCACTCGGCCGCGGCTGGGACCTGCTCGGCACCGCCGGCGTGACGCCCGACCTCGCGGTGCTGAGCCCGAACACGATCTGGTACGTGCAGGCGGGCGCCCTCGTCGCCGGTCACGTCGCCGGGCTCGCCGTCGCCCACGACCGCGCCGTCGGGATCTTCGCCGACCGCGAGGATGCGCTGCGGTCGCAGTACGCGATGCTGGCGCTGATGGTGCTCTACACGGTGGGTGGCCTTTGGCTCCTCTCGCGCGGCTGATCCCCCATCTCGTTGCCCACGGAGGCGTGCCCGGCCTGATCGCCGAGACGGCGATCGGCGTGCTGGTCGCGGGGGGGCTCGGCGTGGTCTGGTGGCGGGAGCGGCGCCGCCGCTCACGTCACGGCCGGCCGCCGGCACGGATGCGCGACCTGTGAGGGCCGTGTGGCCCGCTCACTTGCGCGGCGTCGGGGCGACGAACCCTCCATAGAGCAGCACCGCCGCGCCCGCAGAGAACAGGGCCGATTCGGCCTCGCCGAGCCCGGCGAGGGCGCTGCCGAGAGCCGCGACCGCCAGGCCGGCGAGGATCAGGCCGTTCCCGAGGGGACGGCGGCGGATCCCGATCACGGCGACGACGGCCGCGGCCAGCGTGCCGAGCCCATTTCCGGCGATTGCGAGCACACGGGCCGGGAACAGCTCCAGGTGGTCCTGCGCCCGCGGGATGGAGCCGCCCGTGACCGGCTCGCTGATCTGCATCGCGACGGCGACGCCGACGGCAAGCCCCGTGTACAGAAGCGCAACCGGAGCCGCCCACGTCTTCCCGGCCCGCAGGAGCGAGCCCGCACCGAGCAGCGCCGCCGTCAGCAGCCCGCCGAACAGGTAGTAGACGCGGAACGCGCGGTCGTCCCAGCCGGCCGCCGCGCCCCAGGCGAGCGCCCCCGAGCCGAGCGCGAACGCCGCGAGCGACCCGGCCCAGGCGACAAGCTCCGCCGCCGGCCTCGCCCGGTGCCGCCGCAGCAGCTCGGCTGCCAGGCGCAGCGAGACGAGCGTCGCGGCGAAGGCGAGCAGCGCATCCACAGCGGCACATGGTAGGGGCCGGGGCGTGCCCCGCCCCGACCGGCTTGCCGTGCCGACGCCCGACCCTTGTAATCTCCCGGCATGAGGATGCGGGCCACGCTCGGAGGCTCGGTTGCCGCACTGGCTCTCGTCGGCGTGCTCGGCGCATCCGGCGCGGCAGCCCCGCGCGACTTCGCCGCCGAGGCGTGGACCGTCCTCCCGCCCGGTGAGAACGGCGGGCTCACCTTCGACCGCAACACGCGCGACCAGGCGAAGCTCTACGACGGCCTGACACCACTGCGCGGCAAGGTGACACGGAAGGACATACAGCGGTGGTTCAAGCGGGCGCCGCTCGGCGCCGGCGGCAAGCCGGTGAAGGTCGAGCGGCTGCGCAAGGGCGTCACGATCGAGCGCGACCGCTACGGCGTCCCGCACGTGATCGGCAAGACGGAGCCCGATGTCGCCTACGGCGCCGGCTGGGCGACCGCCGAGGACCGCGGCCTGCTGTTGAACCTGATCCGCGGGCCGGCCAGAGTGGCGGCGCTCGACGCGCCCGGCCTCGACCCGTTGCGGCTCGCGCTCTCCGGGAAGACCTTCGTGCCGAGCCTCGAGACCGAGGCGTTCCTCGCCAACCAGATGGACGCGCTGCGGCGCAGCGGGCCGGTGGGCAGACGCATGGCGGCCCTCGTGACCGCATACGCGGCGGGCGTGAACGGCTACTACGCGTCGAAGGGGATTCCCGCGCAGCCGTTCACCGCCAACGACGTGATCGCGTCGGCCGCGCTGATCGCAGCCCGCTTCGGCGCGAACGGCGGCAGGGAAGCGCAGAGCTCCATGTTCCTCGCGGCGCTGCGCGCACGCCTCGGCGACGCCAAGGGCGATGCCGTGTTCGCCGACCTGCGGCGCGCGAACGACCCAGAGGCGCCCGTCTCCCTGCCTGCCAGCTTCCCGCAGGAGCTGCCCTCCCAGGCTGCTCCCGGCAGCGTCGTCCTCGACGACGGGTCGTTCACGGAGCCGCCGCCGTTCCAGCCTGCCTTCGCCTCGAACGCGCTCCTCGTCGGTGCCAAGCGCTCCGCCACGGGACACCCGCTCTTCGTCGCCGGCCCCCAGGTCGGCTACTTCTTCCCGCAGTTCTTCGCCGAGATCGAGCTCGCGGGCGCCGGCTTCGCCGCCCGCGGGGCGCTGTTCCCGGGCGTGCCCTTCGTCGTGATCGGCCGGGGGCCCGACTTCGCCTGGAGCGCCACCTCCTCGCAGGCCGACAACATCGACCTCTTCGTGGAGACGCTCTGCAACGGCGACGACCGGCATTACCTCTTCCGCGGCCAGTGCCTGCCGATGCGCCGCTTCTCCGCCGGCGTGCTGAAGGCGAACGGCCAGCCGGATCAGCCGATCGCGTTCTACGAGTCGGCCCACGGGCCGGTCGTCGGGTACGCGACGGTGAAGGGCACGCGCGTCGCGATCGCCTCGCAGCGCAGCACCCGCGGGCGCGAGCTCCTCAGTGCCCAGGCGTTCTACGCCGTCAACACCGGCAAGGTCACGTCCGCGGCGTCCTTCCTGACGACGATGTCGCAGGTCGAGTTCTCATTCAACTGGTTCTACGCGGACGACCGGGACATCGCCCTGTTCTCGAGCGGCCGCCTGCCCGTGCGCGCCGCCGGCACCGACCCGGCGCTCCCCACGGTGGGCACCGGCTCCTACGAGTGGCAGCGCTTCCTCACCCCCGCCGAGCATGCACAGGGGATCAACCCGCCCTCCGGCGTGATCCTGAACTGGAACAACAAGCCGGCCCGTAACGTCGGCGCCGCCGACTCGAACTTCTCCTACGGCCCCGTGCAACGCGTCGACCTGTTTGCGCCCGGGATCGCGAAGTCGAGGAAGCACACGCTTGCGAGCGTCGTCTCCGTCATGAACGAGGCGGCCACGCAGGATCTGCGGGTGATCGAGGTGTGGCCCGTGATCCGGGCTGTGCTCGCGGGCGCACCGGCACCGACCTCGCGGGCCGACACCGCCGCGAAGCTCGTCGACGCCTGGCTCACGGCAGGGGGGAGCCGCCTCGACCTCGCGCTCGACGGCAAGATCGACGACCCGGGCGCGGCCGTGCTCGACGCCGCCTGGGGGCCCCTCACGGAGGCCGTGATGGCGCCGGTGCTCGGCCCACTGACGACCCGTCTCGAGCAGCTGATGCCGCGCGACGACGCCGCGGGGCCCGGAGGCTCCTCGTACATCGAGGGCTGGTACGGCTACCTCGACAAGGATCTCCGCACCCTGCTCGGGCGCCCGGTGCAGGGGCCGTTCTCCACGCGCTACTGCGGGGGCGGCGACCTCGGCGCCTGCCGCGGCGCGCTGTGGGCGGCGCTCGACCAGGCTGCGGCGAAGCTCCAGCAGGAGCAGGGCGCCGATCCGGCCGGCTGGCGGTCGGACGCGACCAGGGAGCGGATCGACTTCAGCACGGGCATCCTCCCCGACACGATGCGGTGGACGAACCGACCCACGTTCCAGCAGGTGATGAGCTTCGACAGGCATCGTTGAGAACGGGACTGCGCGGGGTTGTGCGTGTCGCTTCAATCCGTATAGCTAGGCTCTGAGCGATGGCCACGAAGCGCTACCTGCTGACTCCCGGGCCGACGCCCGTGCCCCCCGAGGTGCTGGCGGCCATGGCGGAGCCGGTCATCCACCACCGCTCGCCCGACTTCAAGGCGGTGTTCGCCGAGACCCGGGCGCACCTGAAGGAGGTGTACCGCACCCGGAACGAGGTGCTCGTGTTCGCGTCGTCCGGGACGGGTGCGTTCGAGTCCGCCGTGGCGAACCTGCTCTCGCCCGGCGAGAAGGTGCTCGCCGTCTCGCACGGCAATTTCGGCGAGCGCTGGCAGAAGCTGGCAGCCGCCTTCGGATGCGACGTGCACGCGCTCACCTACGCGTGGGGCGAGTCTCCCCGCGCCGAGGACGTGGCGGCCGCCCTGCGCGAGAGCGAAGCCGCCGTGGCCCTCCTCGTCCACTCGGAGACCTCGACGGGCGTGGTCTCGGACCTGGAGCCGCTGCTCGCGGCCTGCAACGCCGCCGGCGCGATCTCGGTGGTCGATGCGATCTCGAGCCTCGCTGCCGTCCCCCTCGAGACCGACGCCTGGGGCGCGGACGTCGTCGTGACCGGCTCGCAGAAGGCGCTGATGACGCCTCCCGGCCTCGCGTTCGCCTCCGTCTCCGACCGCGCCCTCGGAAAGGCCGCGCACGCGACGCTGCCACGCTTCTACTGGGACTGGGCGCGTGCCCGAGAGCAGCAGGAGAAGGACAGCACCCCCTTCACGCCGCCGACGTCGACGATCGTGGCGCTGAACGTCGCACTCCGCCGGATCATCGCCGAGGGCCTCGACCACGTCTTCGCCCGTCACGTCGCACTCGGCCGCGCCTGCCGGGCGGGCGCGAAGGCGATGGGCCTCGACCTCTACTCGCCCGATGACGACAGCGCCGCCGTCCTCACGGCGCTGCTCACCCCGGAGGGCGTCGACGCGGTAGCGCTGCGGCTCGCGCTGCGCGACCGCTACGGCATCACGATCGCAGGCGGGCACGGCGACATCGTCGACAGGCTCTTCCGTATCGGTCACATCGGGTACGTCGACGTGTTCGACATCACGACGGCGCTCGCGGCCATCGAGCTGGAGCTCGTCCGGCTGGGCGCCGCTGTCGAGCGCGGCGCCGCCGTGGCGGCTGCCCTCGAGGCGTACGAGTCGACCGTCGCCGCCTGAGATGAGGGTTCTCGTACGCGAGAGCATCGCGGAGGCCGGCATCGAGCTCCTGCGCTCCCGGTTCGACGTCGACGTCGACGCCGAGTCGCCGCTCGACGAGATCATCGGAAAGTACGACGCGATCGTGATCCGTTCGGCCACGAAGCTCACCGCGGCGCTGATCGAGCAGGGGGACCGGCTCAAGGTGATCGGTCGGGCGGGGGTCGGCATCGACAACGTCGACGTGGAGGCGGCCACCCGCCGTGGCATCATCGTCGCCAACGCTCCGGGATCGACCGTCGTCTCCGCTGCCGAGCAGACGGTCGGCCTGCTCGTCGCGCTGGCCCGCAACATCCCCCAGGCGCACGCGGCTCTGAAACAGGGCCGCTGGGAGCGCTCGCGGTGGGGCGGGGTCGAGCTCGACGGCAAGACGCTCGGCGTTCTCGGGTTCGGGCGCATCGGGCAGCAGGTGGCGCGCCGCGCCGTCGGCCTCGGCATGCGCGTCGTCGCGTACGACCCGTTCGTCTCCGACGAGCGCTTCCGCGAGCTCGGCGTCGACCACGCGCCCACCGTCGACGAAGTGCTGGCGGTGGCCGACTTCCTCACGCTGCACTCGCCGCTCACCGACGAGACGCGCGGGATGATCAACCGCGAGACGATCGCGAAGATGCGTGACGGCGCCCGGATCGTCAACGCGGCCCGCGGCCCCCTGATCGACGAGCAGGCGCTCGTCGAGGCGATCCGCTCGGGGAAGCTGGCGGGCGCTGCACTCGACGTCTTCTCGAAGGAGCCCTACGACGGCCCGCTGCTCGAGCTCGACGAGGTCGTCGTGACACCTCACCTGGCAGCTTCGACCGACGAGGCGCAGGACCGTGCGGGCATGATCATCGCGGAGCAGGTGGTGGCCGCGCTCGACGGCGGCCTCGTGCCGAACGCCGTCAACATCCCCGTCGTCGACAAGGCGGCGCTCGAGGTGCTGGGACCGTTCCTGCCGCTCGCGGCGAAGCTCGGACGGCTCGCCGTCGAGCTCGCCGGCGGCCGTCCCCACACGATCGTGGTCGCGGCCCACGGGCCGCTGTCGGATTACGACACGCGACTGCTCACGATGGCAGCCCTGAACGGCGTCTTCGAGGGGCGCGTCGACCAGGCGGTCAACTACGTGAACGCCCCCGCGATCGCCGCCGAGCGCGGGATCACGGTGTCGGAGGAGCGCTTTCGCGCCTCGCGCGACTACATGAACGTCGTGGAGGTGCGCGTCACGCCGGAGGGGGGAGACGAGGTCGAGGTGTCGGGCACGACGATCGGCCCCGAGCCGCGCCTCTTCCTCGCCAGCGCCTTCGGCTTCGGGATCGACATCGAGCTGGCACCCGACATGGTCTTCTTCCGCTACGACGACGTCCCCGGCGTGATCGGCCGCGTCGGCACCATGTTCGGCGAGAGCGGCTTCAACATCGCGAACATGGCGGTCTCGCGGACCCACGACGGCCAGCAGGTGCTGATGGCGCTCTCGGTGGACGACCCGCCCTCGGACGAGCTGATCGAGCAGATGCACAACGTCGGCTTCGGCGACGCCAGGTTCATCCGGCTCGGATGAGCGCGCGGCGGGGAGCCGGCTGGGTCGTCGCGCAGTTCGTGCTGCTGGCGCTCGTCGTCGTGGCAGGCGTCGTCGGGCCCGGCTGGACGGACGGTGCAGCACGCTCGCTGCTCCAGGTCGCCGGCGCCGCGCTCGTCCTCGCCGGCGGCGCCCTCGCGGTGCGCGCCGCTCGCGCGCTCGGTCGCTCGCTGACCCCGTTCCCGCTGCCCTCGGCTGCGGGGACGCTCGTCGAGCACGGTGGCTACGGCGTCGTGCGGCATCCCATCTACACCGGCGGCATCCTCGTCCTGACGGGCTTCTCGCTCGGGACCGGGGTGTGGGCGCTCGCGCTCACCGCTGTGCTCACGGTGCTGTGGGCGCTGAAGGCACGGGTCGAGGAGCGGCACCTGGCCGCCCGCTATCCCGCGTACGGCGCCTACTGCAGCCGGGTGCGGTGGCGCCTGCTTCCGTTCGTGTACTGAGTGACCGGCGGCACCGGCGTGCCCGGCCTCAACGTGCGGCTCGGCGCCGGGTAGCCTCCCGTGATGGAGCCCGTCTGGCCGGAGCCTGTGGAGCGCGTCGCCGCCTTCCTGCGCGAGGCGGGCGCGGAGGCCCGGCTCGAGCAGTTCGACGAGGAGACGCCGACGGCCAAGGCCGCGGCGGGGGCGATCGGCTGCAGCCTCGACCAGATCGTGAAGTCGATCGTGCTGATCTGCGACGGGATTGCCGCCGTGGTGCTCATCCCGGGCGACAGACGCGGCGACACCGCCAAGGTCGCAGTGCTCATGGGCGCCGCGAAGGTGCGGATCGCGACGCCGGACGAGGTCGTCGCCGCAACGGGGTTCCCACCCGGCGCCGTGGCACCGTTCCCGCTTCCCGGGGTGCAGCGGGTGCTGATCGAGCGGACGCTGCTCTCGGCCCCTCTCCTCTGGGTGGGCGCGGGCTCGGACCGGCACATGGCCGCTCTGGCGCCACTCGAGCTGGTGCGGCTCACGCGCGGTGACGCCGTGGACGTCGTGCAGGAATCCGCATAATCAGTGGACACTCAGCGAGAACAGCATGCGGGTGTCTCCCTTGCCTTCTCGGCAGACACCTTGCATTCCGAACAAGGAGCACACTGATGCAGGAGACCGCGAAGATCTGGATGAACGGCGAGCTCGTCGACTGGGCCGACGCGAAGGTCCACGTCGGCGTGCACGGGCTCCACTACGGCTCCGGTGTGTTCGAGGGCATTCGCTGCTACGAGACGCCGAAAGGGCCTGCCGTGTTCCGTCTCGGCGACCACATCCAGCGGCTGCACGACTCGGCACGGCTCCTGTACATGGAGATCCCGTACTCCGTCTCGGAGCTCCGGGATGCGACACACGACCTCGTGCGCGCGAACGGGCTGCCCGCCTGCTACATCCGGCCGATCGCCTTCTACGGGTACGGCCAGCTCGGAGTCTCGACGCAGGGGAACCCGGTCGAGACGGTGATCATGAGCTGGCCGTGGGGCGCCTACCTCGGCGAGGACGCGCTGGCGAAGGGCATCACCGCGAGCATCTCGTCCTGGAAGCGCGTCGGCCCGAACACGATCCCGCACGTCTCGAAGGCGAGCGGCGTCTACCTCAACTCGATGCTCGCGACGACGGAGGCGCGCCGCGCCGGCTACGACGAGGCGATTCTGCTCACCGACGACGGGTACGTCGCGGACGGGCCCGGAGAGAACATCTTCGTCGTCAGGAACGGCGTCCTGCGCACGCCGCCGCTGTCGACCTCGATCCTGCCGGGCCTCACCCGCGACGCCGTGCTGACGATCGCCCGCGACCTCGGCCACGCCGTCGAGGAGGCGCCGCTGATCCGCTCCGACCTCTACCTGGCCGACGAGGTGTTCATGACCGGCACCGCCGCCGAGGTGACGCCGGTTCGCGCCGTCGACGACCAGGAGATCGGCGTCGGCCCCGTCACGCGCGAGATCCAGACGCATTACCTCGACACGGTGAACGGCCGCAGCGAGCGCTGGTCGAGCTGGCTCGACGTCGTCGAGATTCGCGACGAAGTCGCGAATCTCTAGTCGAGACGGTTGGTCTCCCAGGCCATGTCCAATCCGGTCGTCGCCTCTAGTGCGGCGTCTCGGAACGTTGCACGCGAAACCCCGGGCGCGCGAAGCGCGCCCCTTCAGGATCATGGTGACCAGCTGCGCAGCAGCTGGTCACCATGCAACAAGCATCGAGTGGGGCGTCTCACAACGTACGATCCCGGTCGAACGTTGTGAGACGCCCCACTAATGATTCCGCGCAGCGGAATCACATCGGCCTCTCGGCTCCCTGGCTCGACGAGCGGGAGGAGGAGCTCGTCGTCGAGGTGCTGCGGTCGGGCCGCCTGTCGCTCGGCCCCTGGATCGACCGGTTCGAAGAGCTCTTCGCCGAGGCCGTCGGAGCACCGTACGCGGCAGCCGTGTCGAGCGGCACCGCCGGCCTGCACATGCTGTGTGTCGCCGCCGGCGTGGGGCCGGGCGACGAGGTGATCACGTCCCCGTACTCGTTCGTGGCCTCGGCGAACTGCGCCATCTACGAGGGCGCGACACCGGTGTTCGCCGACATCGACCCGCGCACGCTGAATCTCGATCCGGCCGCTGTCGAGGCGGCGGCGACCGACCGCACGAAGGCCGTCGTCGCGGTCGACATCTTCGGATACCCGAGCGAGTTGGAAGAATTGCAAGCGATCTGCGAACGGCGCGGCCTGGCCCTGATCGACGACTCCTGCGAGGCACTCGGCGCCGTCTACAAGGGGCGTCCGCTCGGAGCTCAGGGCCAGGACGCCGTGTGGGCGTTCTACCCGAACAAGCAGATCACCACGGGCGAGGGCGGCGTGGTGACGACCTGGTCGGAGGACACCTGGAGGCTGCTCAAGAGCCTGCGCAACCAGGGCCGGGCGGACGGCGGCGGCTGGCTCGATCACGCGCGGCTCGGCTTCAACTACCGCATCGACGACATCAGGGCGGCGATCGGGATTGGGCAGCTCGAGAAGCTCGAGCGCATCCTCAGCGCCCGGCAGCAGGTGGCGGCGCGGTACACGGCGCTGCTCGAGGGGATAGAGGGGTTGCGCCTTCCGTGCCCCGACGACGCCGACCACGTCCGCTCGTGGTTCGTGTACGTGGTCGAGCTACCGGCAGGCGTCGACCGCGAGGCGGTGATCGCCGCGCTGACTGAGAGAGGGATCGGCACCGCCCGCTATCTCCCCTGCATCCATCTGCAGTCCTACATGCGCGAGCGGTACGGCTTCGGCGAGGGGCTC
>Ga0209798_10001943_pt1 | contig 12235 bp, 11 predicted proteins | sample DOMMetBare3Fresh_FD_187475 | JGI IMG/M metagenome (GOLD analysis project Ga0209798, IMG submission 187475) | Wetland sediment microbial communities from St. Louis River estuary, USA, under dissolved organic matter induced mercury methylation -... | ecosystem: Environmental > Aquatic >...
ATGGCGGGAGTTTATTCGTGCTGTTTACGAACTGAAAGGAATCGAACAGAGAACAAAAAATTATTGGAATTTCAAACGAAAGATTCCGGCAAGTTTTTGGAAGGGTGAAACCGGAATTGAACCATTAGATATAACTATAAAAAAGGTTCTTGAAACAGGTTATTGTCATCACATTGAAAGATTAATGGTGATAGGAAATTTTATGGTTCTTTGTGAGTTCGATCCCGATGAGGTTTATCGCTGGTTTATGGAATTGTTTATTGATGCCTACGATTGGGTGATGGTGCCGAATGTTTACGGTATGAGTCAGTTCGCTGATGGCGGTTTAATGTCAACAAAGCCATACATAAGCGGCAGTAATTATTTAATGAAGATGAGCGACTATAAAAAAGGTGATTGGCAATTAATCTGGGATGGTTTGTTTTGGCGATTTATGGATAAACACAGAAAGTTTTTTCTATCTAATCCAAGATTAGGAATGCTTATAAAAACTTTTGATAAGATGGACATCACTAAAAAACAAAATCTTTTATCAACAGCGGAAAATTTTCTTCGTTCCTTTTGAGGATTATACTGTTTTATATCATCTGTTTAAGATTTAATTTAGCTTTCAAAAAAAGCATAAGATGGACTTCCAAATTTTAATTTCAAATCTTACTAATCCCACACTGCTCTTTTTTATTCTGGGTATTCTTGCAGTCATCATTAAAAGTGATTTACAAATACCTGAATCCTCCAGCAAGTTTATTTCGCTTTACCTGCTTTTTGCTATCGGATTTAAAGGCGGGCAGGAATTAGCAAACAGCAATTATAGTAATGAAATAACTTACACTCTTTTATTTGGAATTGTTATTTCGATTGTTATTCCCGCCTATACCTTCTTTATTCTTAAAAGAAAATTAAGTGTCAGCGATGCCGGAGCAATTGCTGCAGCTTATGGATCAGTGAGTGCTGTTACTTTTGTAGCAGCTGTTTCTTTTCTGGAAATGCAGCAAATATCATTCGGTGGACATATGGTTGATGATATGGCTTTAATGGAATCTCCCGCCATTATAATTGGGGTGTTTCTAATGCTGCAATATGGAAAACAATCTAATGCTCAAATTAAGTGGAAGTCAATAATCGAACACTCTTTTGCTAATGGAAGTGTTGTTATGATTTTAGGAAGTTTGATTATCGGTTTAATTGCTGATACAAAGCAGGCAGAAGGTATTAAGCCATTTACAACGGATCTCTTTAAAGGCTTTTTGGCAATATTTCTTTTGGAAATGGGTATGGTTGCTGCAAAGAGATTTTCTGCATTTACAAAGTATGGTTTATTTGTTTCATTATTTGCCGTAGTTATCCCTTTTATAAATGGATGCGTTGTTGCTTACCTTAGTCAATTCATAACTCCTGATATTGGCAACAGATTCATTCTTTCAATACTTGCAGCTAGCGCATCCTATATTGCTGTGCCCGCAGCAATGCGATTAGCTGCGCCGGAAGCTGATCCTGGGCTTTACATACCGATGGCAATAGGAATTACTTTTCCATTTAACATTACGGTTGGTATGCCGGTTTATTTTATGGTTGTAAATTTGTTTAAATAATAAAAGCATATGTCTGCGAATGCAAAATGGAAAAACTTGTAACATCAGAAGTCAAACTTGGTATAATTGCGAGCGGACAAGTAGGTAAAATGCTTGTCCTTTCAGCAAGCAATTGGAATGTTAAAACTTACGTTCTTGACAAAGATGATCACTGTCCCGCCTCCACTTCGTCCACATTCTTTTATAAGGGTGATCAGCTCAACTATGATGATGTTTATAGATTTGGGCAGCTTATAGATGTATTAACTCTTGAATTAGAAAACGTAAATATTGATGCTCTTAAAAAATTAAAGCAGGAAGGTAAAAGAATTTATCCCGATCCGGATAAACTTGAGATCATTCAGGATAAAGGATTGCAAAAGCAATTTTACGAAAAAATAAAAGTTCCATCATCATCATTTTTACTATTTAATAGCAAGCAGGAAATAATTTCGGCATTTGAATCAGGAACGTTAACCATCCCGTTTGTTCAAAAGCTTCGTAAAGGCGGTTATGATGGAAGGGGTGTTTCAATAATTCGCTCAAAGGATGATCTGATTAATTTACTTGATGGTGCTTCGGTTGTAGAAGAGCTTATCGAAATAGACAAAGAGATCTCAGCAATTGTAGCAAGAAACGAACCAGGAGAAGTAAGGTGTCATCCAACAGTAGAAATGGAATTTAATCCAACAGCTAATCTCGTTGAAAAACTTATCTGTCCATCTACATTACCGGAAGAAATTGAAACGACCGCTGAAAATATCGCAATTAAAATTATGACTGAGTTAAATCTTTACGGTTTGTTGGCCGTTGAAATGTTCGTCGATAAAAATAAAAAAATATGGGTTAACGAAATTGCTCCGCGTCCTCACAATAGCGGTCATCACACGATTGAAAGTGCAATTACATCACAATTTGAACAACTGCTGCGTGCAATTTTCAACCTTCCACTTGGCAGTACAAAACTTAAAATGCCTGCTGTAATGATAAACCTGTTGGGTGAACCGGGTTATGAAGGAAAAGTTGGATACGAGGGCTTAACAGAATGTCTAGCAGTCGAAGGAGTTAAAATTCATTTATATGGAAAGAAAACAACAAAGCCATTTAGAAAAATGGGACACGTTACTATACTGGCTCCAACTGTAGATGAAGCAAAAAGCAAAGCCGATTTTGTTAAACAAAAATTGAAGGTTGTATCATGGTAAATCCACTAGTAAGTATTATAATGGGTTCAGATTCAGATTTACAAGTAATGCAAGAGGCAGGAAAAGTTTTAAAAGAATTTAATGTTCCTTTTGAGATTACAATTGTATCTGCCATCGCACGCCTAAACGGCTATATGAATTTTCTGAACGAGCGCATCAACGAGGAATTCAGGTTATAATTGCTGGTGCCGGAGGTTCAGCTCATTTACCTGGAATGGTTGCTGCAATCTCACCGCTTCCTGTTATTGGTGTTCCTGTAAAATCTTCAAACTCTTTAGATGGATGGGATTCAATATTATCTATTCTTCAGATGCCGGGTGGTGTGCCAGTTGCAACAGTAGCATTGAACAATGCAAAGAATGCCGGATTACTTGCTGTTCAAATTCTTTCGGTGAATGACAAAAAGCTTAGAGAGAAAATGATTTCTTACAAAGAGAAACTTGGCTCAGATGTTTTAAAAAAGATTGATAAGGTTGAAAAAAGTAGTTTCTAATTTTCTAATCGGGGTTTCATATTTCTTTCGGATCAACGCCTGGCTTTGCATAAGATAGTCTTGCAATACTTTTTGTCTCGTGGTAATTATCCAATCCACTGATTGCAATTGTTCCGGCTTTTTCAATATCAACATAACCGTCCTTAGCAACAACATCATCAGGTAAAACCACCTCAACAATTTCTCCAACAATAAAAATTGTTCCGTTAGATTTTATTTCTTGTTCCTCAACAAACTTCAACCCGATTTTAATTTCAGATTCTTTAACATAAGGGGCCTTAACAGCATCGGTAAATTGTGGGGTCAATTTGCATTCAACAAACTCGGAAATATTTTTTTCATATCTAGCAGATGTTTGATGTGCCTGCATAAATATTTCTTTATTAATATGATTGATTGTATAGTAACCAGTTTCCTTTATGTTATTGTATGTGTGTCTTTCTACTGAAACCGGACGCATTAATAATCCCATCAAAGGTGGATTTGCTCCAACATGAATTACAGAACTGAATATCGCAAGATTCGTTTTGCCTTCTGAAGAAATTGTTCCGACCAGGTTTGCGCTCTTGAATCCGGAAAGTGAGTTTATGAAATTTGTCCGGTATAGTTTGTTAAGCAATTCAATTTTTTCTTTTAGAATTATCATATATAATCCTCAATATTTCTTATAAAATCAGACTGCTCGAAGTCAGATATATATGCTTACTGCTGTTGAAAAATTAATCCTGTTTGAATTGATAATCAATTATAACAAGGATAGTGGAAAATCAGTTCTGGAGAAGTAAGCATTTTATATAAATTAAATTTTAATTGAGTCCACTCTTCTTTAGTTTTTCATTTCTTCCATTTATAATCCGGTATGGATTTGTAACGACCCCAGAACTTGTAATATGTTAAAGATGTTAATAAGATCAATTTCCCAATAAATTTTTTCCCGATTACCAAATGCTGGGCTTTGTATAAAATCCACAGAAAAACCATAAAGACAGAATTCACAATTATGAATCTTATTGAATCATTAAAAAAGTTTTCCGGCAAAAGCGGTGTAAGTATTAATGATGACAGCGTAGAAATTAAAAAAATAGTAATTATAAAAAGTCCGTGTGCTGTTTCGATTGCTCTTTTGGGACAAGAGTTCATACATTTCATACAGCTTTCGCAATTGAATGTCCAGTATGGACGGTTATTAATTTTCTCAATGGCCTTCACCGGACACTGTTTTATACATATATCGCAATTATCACATTTGTTAGAAGCATAAAAAGTTTTAGCAAAAGCAAATCTTCCTACTAAGTAATATCCAAGAGAAACCGGGGCGATAAGGATATCCTGTATTAAATCTCTTAATGCTAAAAAATCATTTTTACCGGAAAATATTTTCTCAGCATGCTTTTCGGCTCGAGCATAATTTTTTTGATGAATAAACTTAACTGCATTTTCTCTCAGGGCCGGATGTATTGAAATCCAGTTGGACGGCATATCAAAGGGAATTTGTCCGGCTATTTTATAACCTTTTCTTTTTAATAAAAGCGAAGATAGAATAAACGCTATTCCGGTTAGTCCCGGCGTAACAAATGAACCAATTTTCATTCCGGCTCTGGTATTCATCAAGACAATTTTATTTTTCCCTGCAGGAAAATGCATAATAAAGTCTAAGGTTATTTTGGGATAATTAAACCCGTGCACTGGAGAGATAATAATAATCAACGAATTGTTATTTATCGGTTCTAAAGCGCCTATTTCAATTTTTGAAATATCGTAAATACGGCTGGCAATGTTCCTCTTAGCAGCAAATTCCGAAAACCATCCAGCAACTTGTTTTGCATTGCCGGTTCCGGAAAAATAAAATATTACTAATTCGCTGTATGCATTCATACGTTTTTGTTGTTTCAAATTCTGTTATTCAATCATCTCAAAAATATCTAATTAGAAAGATTGTATTGGATGGTTTTCAAATTGAATTTTCCATATACGAATTCCCCTTCCGGATAGTGCCATATTGCTTCACCATAAGTTGGAACATTTATTTCGTTTATGTTTTTGTAACCTGTGACCGGTGTTGAGAATCGGTATTGCTCCATGTCAGATATTGCAGTTCTATCATCCGAAGAAAAATTAATCAACTGTCCAGTCTCGTTGAAATATAGTATTGCGGAAATAGAAATTCCCTTGTTGGTAAAAACAGCTTTGGCTGTTAAACTATCGATCGGTTCCCATTGAATTCGCTTGTCAATCAATGTTGCCGGAATCATAAGACACATATCGTTAAACAAAGTAACAGTTTCTGTTTTGTTCATAATGTCTCCCGATTGCTTTACTATAGAGAATAAGCCTAACAAGCGGATATCCATCGTTGCTTTTGCTTCAACATATCTGTGATAACCGGGGACCGTCATACCAAACATCTTCCCCTTCATAAAGAAGAGCCGGGTTGGTTCATCATAAAAATTGTACTGAACAGATGTTGCTTTAAACCAGTCTTTTCCTTTCTCGCGCATTTCAACATCAAAAACTATCTTAACATTATTAACTTTTTCTTTATTGATTACTCCAGCGTATCTAAGATATTTTTGTACCGGTGGAGGAAGATGCTCAATGTCTTTTTCGGTAAGAAGATTCTTTTCAATATTTGAACTTGTCTCAATTCTGTCGGCTACATCATTGTTAAAAATATTTTCAAAGCTCCAGAATCCATATCCTGCGATTACAGATAGGAGAATAATAATATTGGCTATTGTTCCAAACTTGGCATCCTGCCAGAATAAAATGATGAGAACTTGTGATAAGATTATTGCGGCAAGAGCGGTTATCCACCACAAATCGTGATTGCTTATTAATTGAATTGCTGCTGCAAGGAAAAGTATTAGTGCAATTAGCCAGAGTATTCCCATTGGCTTAGAGATGTTTTGTGTAAGCTGGTTGATTTCCGCAAGCTGAAATGCTTTAAGGAAACCGAGCAGATGAATCAGTGCGTGAGTGATAACGATGGAGAAGAAAATCCATTTCATAATAAACCTCTTAAATGCGCTTCGAAAATTAAAGACAATTATAAAAATAAACCGTTAAATATTCTTTGCGACTTTGCGTGAAATATTTTCTTGGCAAGACGCTAAGCAGCAAATATTATTATCCAACCATTTCTTTAATTCCAGCTTCTGGTGAAGTTGGTGTAAAGTTAAATCTCTTGTTGAACTTGCTGCTGTCAAAATAATAATCGCCACTATACTGATAATATATATCTTTAAATTCTTTCAGAACCGGAATAAACAATCCAAGAAATCCAAGCATGCCCTTTGAAAGAGTTTGTATTTTCTTTTCATTCTTCATTTCTTTTATCATCAACGCAATCCACTGGAGCGATGTTAACTTTTCCTGTGTTGTTGGTAAATGCCAAACCTGATTGAATGCGTCCGGAGTGTTGCCAAGTATTGCTAGTGCTTTACCAATATCTTTATTGTAAGTAAAGCTATGAATCACATCCAGCTTACCGATCCATTGAGGTTTTTTATTTTTAAGCAAATTATAATATACGCTTTGTGTTAAAGCGCTTTGAACAACGCCTGGCCCATAGAAATCTGCCGAGCGAGCCACTAATCCCGTAACATTTCCTTTTTGTATTGCATCCATAAGCATTAAATATATTTCCGCTCTCACTTTTCCTTTTTCACTGCAGGGATTAATCGGCGTTTCTTCTGTCATATGACCAAGATGATTTTTATCATACATATACATGTTATCAACAAAAACAATCTTTGCTTCATGTTTACTGCAAGAAGCTATAAGATTCTTCATAAAATTTGGCCAGCTTTCTTTCCAAACGGCAGTCTTGTAATCGAATGCAATACACACATAAACAACTTCAGATCCTTTAACTGCTTCATCAAGCTTTAATGGATTTGAGAGATCGGCACTCATCAGCTGATCTGTTTCGTTTACCTTTTTCGGATTTCTGCTTACAAGCCGAATGTCTTTTGCATAGTTGGGTAATTGTTTTGCCAGCTCAATACTGGTAGTTCCACCGGCGCCCAATATTGTTTGCATATAATTTTCTTCAAAAGTTTTTAATAGTCTGACTTTCAAATATATCAGAATTTTGTCTGTCGTTTATTTTGTGGTTGTTTTAATAAATTCCTGATAGCATTTTACAAGTAAAGAATGAAAATGTTTTTAGTACTTAATATATTTTACTAATGACCTTTATACCATCATATAAAAAAATATCTAAAGAAGAGTTCGAGAAGCGTTTAATTCAAGCTGAAGAAATTCTTAAAAATTGCACAAGCTGTCCCCGCAATTGCCTTGCAGACAGAACCAACGGTGAATTGGGTACTTGCCAAAGCGGAGATCAACCTATTGTTTCTTCTTATACTCCACACTTTGGTGAAGAACCGGTTTTGTCTGGAACAAACGGAGCCGGAAATATTTTCTTCGGAAACTGTAATCTCAGATGTGACTACTGCCAGAATTTTGTAATCAGCCAAAACCCGAAAGCGGAAATAAAAAATGAAGTTTCAATCGAAAGACTTGCGGACATTATGCTTGAACTTCATAATAAAAATTGTCATAACATTGGTCTTGTTTCGCCAACTCATTTTGCCGTTCCGATTCTCAAATCAATTAAACTAGCATCAGAAAAAGGATTAAATCTTCCTATTATTTACAACACAAATGGATATGATTCTGTTGAAATGTTAAAACTTTATAAAGATGTCATTGATATTTACTTGCCCGATTTTAAGTATGGCAACAATGATTATGGAAGACGCCTCTCAAAAGTACCGGATTATTTTGACAAAGCCAGGCTTGCAATCAAAGAGATGTATGAACAGGTTGGAAGCGATCTTATTTATGAAAATGGAGTTGTTGTAAGAGGAATGATTATCCGCCATCTTGTTCTCCCAAATGGTCTGTCTGATTCTGAAGAAGTGTTCAAGTTTATCTCGGAATTAGATTCAAAAATTCATCTCTCTTTAATGGCTCAATACTTCCCGACGAATCGTGCTGAAAAAAATATTTTATTGAACAGAACTATAAGGTATTCAGAATTTACGCGCGTTACAGAACTGCTTGATAAGTACGAATTGAAAAACGGTTGGATCCAGGAAATGGAAAGCCATGAATTTTACCGACCAAATTTTAATGAGGATAGAGAAGATCCGTTTGGCAATAAGAACCTTTTTGAAATTGCTAATGCCGGAATTGATTAATTCTTAATCTGCCCGTTTTGACTTAAAGATATTCTACTGTCAGGCCTTCATGGGTCAATGTGAGCGATTCAATGATAACATCGCTTTTATTAGCCTGGAGAGGAGAATATTCAAGTTTATTAGGAAAAGCATTTCTAATCTTCCAGATAACGACAGGTTCATGTTTTTCGTTAAGAAGAGAAATTACTACATCGCGTCTCTCCACCTGGTTAAACGTCGCCGTGCTAATCCACCGATAGAAATCATCATCATTCTTAATTATACCCCGCTTTAATACAACATCTGAAAATTTTTTTAGTCCCGGCATTTTTCTAAAGATGCTTTCGGGAGACCCCCCTTCACGATAATCAACAACATCAATTTCCATTGTAAGTCCGCTAACTTCCATAAAACCAATATTGGTTCCACCCCATTCAACTTTAAAGTGATTTTTTGTGTGGGGATAATTCATAAACAACCTCCTTAAAATTTTAAATGGTAAACAACCCTTTGCTGATGAACTCATTTTATTAATTAGCCATTTCTCTATTTAATACTTTTTCGGAGCGAGAAATTTATTATAAAGTACTAATCCAATAATTGTAACAACGCCGATCATTGAAAAGATAATCCACAACGTGCTGGGCTGATTTAAGTTGTCAACAAAGTGTACGTAAAGATTCGCGCCGAGAATGCCACCGATAAAACTTCCAAGTACGCCATAGAGAAAAGCATAACCAAGGTAAAGCGCTTTTTTATCTTCTGGGGCAATCAACCCAACATAGCTGATAAATTTCGGATGTGCTGTCATCTCACCGATAGAAAAAATCACTATCCCAACAATGAAAACCCAGATGTCTGTATTGATTGCAAGAATAGCCATTCCAATAGTGCCCATCGCAATGCCGGCAATCATTGTTGGAAGAGCTTTCGTATGTTTAACAATGTTTGAAACAACTATCTGAAGCAAAATAATTGTCCCCGCGTTAATGACAGTTACATGCTCAACATCAAACTTCCAGTTTAAATTGATTCCAACAGAAGAAAAAATTCCATTAACTGAATTATTAAGCGTCGAAGCATCTACATATTTCTGAACATACCACAATACAGAATCAAACATCTGAAAATAGAGAATCCAGAAACCGGAGTAAATAACAATCAGCCCAATAAAGCGACCGTCAGTTAAGACCATTACGGCCCCCTTTAAAACCTCGCCAATGGTTTTTGTGTTTTCGGGTTTTTTCGGTTCTTTGTAAACAAATAGCGTTGGTATCAACATAGCTGTTGTTCCAATTGCCGATGCCATCATAACATACTGCCATCCGAATGTACTTTTAATGTATGGAACGAGAATCAGCGGGAATAAAAATGCTCCAAGATTTATTGACCAATAAAAAATTCCGAAACCAAGTGTGCTGTTGCTTTCGTTTGTTTCTCTTGCAATTGTTCCGGAGATCATCGGTTTAAAAGCACCGGCACCGACAGCCATAATTATCAGACTGGCAAATACCATTGCATATTCTGTTGTCTGACTTGTAAGAAAATATCCTATCCCTAAAAAGATGAAGGCAAAAATTAATGTTTTCCTGTAACCGAATCTTTCGCCAATTGCGCCAGATAATATCGGGAGAATATAAAGCAGCGGCTGAATTGTGCTTTTAATTACACCAACACTCTCTTTTGTGTAGCTTAGCTGGTCAGTCATATAAACGGAGAGAATGCTCATCATTCCATAGTAGGAGCCTCTTTCAAAAAACTCCATCATTATCACGATCCAGTAATTTTTAGAGAAAGATGATATGCCTGACTTTTTTTCGGGAGTGTTGTCTGCCATAAAAGAGCTCCGTTTATTTTATAGAAAGAGAATTTTGAGGGGCAAAATAGATGCTGCGGTTGATTTCACCAAACACATTTTAACTCTGTTTTATCAGTTAGTAGTTGAGTATCGGGCTCAGCCACCTCTCGATTTCCTCAACGCTCATTCCCTTCCGGCGGTGGTAATCGAGAACCTGGTCTTTACCGATTTTTCCCACAGTAAAATATTTTGCTTCAGGGTGAGAGAAATACAACCCGCTTACACTTGCAGCGGGGTACATTGCCAAACTTTCGGTGAGTTTTATTCCGGCATTCTTTTCAACATCAAGCAAAGAAAAGATAATTGGTTTTTCGGTATGGTCTGGCTGAGCAGGATACCCCGGTGCAGGACGAATTCCAGTATATTTTTCTTTTACCAAGTCTTCATTAGAAAGTTTTTCATCTGAAGCATATCCCCAATATTCCTTTCTTACAAGCTCGTGGAGATGTTCAGCAAAAGCTTCGGCAAACCTGTCTGCAAGAGCTTTGGTCATTATGCTGTTATAATCGTCGTGATCTTTTTCAAATTTTTCACCAAGCTTTTCAATTCCAATCCCAACAGTAACGGCAAACATTCCGATATAATCTGCGACACCACTTTCTTTTGGTGCAATGAAGTCTGCAAGAGCAATGTTCGGTTCGCTGGCAGACTTCTGCATTTGCTGTCTTATTGTGTGAAGAACTCTTTTTACACCACTGCGTGATTCATCAAAGTAAACTTCAATGTCATCCACTCCAACTGAGTTTGCAGGGAACAATCCAATAACCCCATTTGCAGTAAGAAGTTTTTCATTAATGATTTTATCCAGAAGCTTATTAGCATCATCAAATAGTTTTTTTGCTTCGCCACCAACGAATGTATCTTCAAAGATTGAGGGGTATTTACCTTTCAATTCCCATGTCATGAAGAATGGTGTCCAATCAATGTAATTTCTTAAAGTTGAAAGAGGATAATCTTTAAGAACAGTCACCCCTAGTTTGTTGGGCTTTTTAACTGAAGATTCTTTCCAATCAATCCTAGGTCTATTCGCCCGCGCACTTTCTAAGGAAATATACTTTTTGTCTGACTTTCTCTTATTATATTCTTCGCTTAATTGTACATATTCATTCTTAAAAGATTGGATATATTTATCTCTCTCCCCTTCGTTTTCATTAAGCAGATTTGAAACAACCGGAACGCTGCGCGAAGCATCAAGGACGTGAATAACTGCCCCGCTGTAATTTGGAGAAATCTTTACCGCTGTGTGAACGCGTGAAGTTGTTGCTCCGCCGATCAGCAATGGAAGATTCATTCCTCTTCTTTCCATTTCCTTTGCAACGTGAACCATTTCATCAAGCGATGGAGTAATGAGTCCGCTTAATCCAATCACATCAACTTTTTCTTCAATTGCCGTTTGAAGAATTTTTTCGGTGTGAACCATAACTCCAAGATCTAGCACATTATAATTATTACAGCCAAGTACAACTCCAACAATGTTTTTACCAATGTCGTGGACGTCTCCCTTCACTGTGGCCATTAAAACCTTTCCGCGTTCGCGAGTGTTTTGATTTTTTTCTTTCTCGGCTTCGATATATGGGATTAAGATCGCCACGGCTTTCTTCATCACTCTTGCGCTTTTAACAACCTGAGGAAGAAACATTTTTCCAGCACCGAACAAATCGCCAACTACATTCATTCCGGCCATCAACGGGCCTTCAATAACTTCGAGAGCACGAGCGAAATGAGGACGGGCTTCTTCCACATCAGTGGCTACATCAGCATCCAGTCCATGAACCAAAGCGAATGTGAGGCGATCATTCACCGGCAATTCGCGCCATGCTTTAGCGGCAACTTCAGTTTTTTCGGTGGCTTTCATTTTCGAGGCATAATTTATCAGCCTTTCGGTTGAATCAGGCCTGCGGTTGAAAAGCACATCTTCAATA
>Ga0209798_10001945_pt1 | contig 12231 bp, 9 predicted proteins | sample DOMMetBare3Fresh_FD_187475 | JGI IMG/M metagenome (GOLD analysis project Ga0209798, IMG submission 187475) | Wetland sediment microbial communities from St. Louis River estuary, USA, under dissolved organic matter induced mercury methylation -... | ecosystem: Environmental > Aquatic > Freshwater...
GGCCAGACCGTCGCCGCGGCGGAAGAGGAACGGTTCAGCCGCCGCAAGCACGGCAAGCGTCCGGTGCCGTTCGCGGCCTGGGAGCTGCCGGAGCAGGCCATGCGTTGGTGTCTGACCCGCGCCGGCCTGCGGGTGGAGGACCTGGACGCCGTGGGGTACTCCTTCGATCCCGCACTGTGTCTGCCGGCCGAGCACCTCGGCCTGTCCGACCCCTGGGACCACCTGCGCCGCACGTACGCCGAGCGGGCACCGTGGTTCCTGGCCGAGGCCCTTCCCGGCCTCGATCCGGACGACGTCCACTTCGTGCCCCACCACGTCGCCCATGCCGCCTCGGCCGGCCTCGCCGCCCCCGGGCCGAGCAGCGCCTGCCTGGTCCTGGACGGCCGCGGCGAGCGGGCCTCGCACCTGGCCGGGCACCACCGCGAGGGGCGCCTGGAGGTCCTCGCCGCCCAACAACTGCCGCACTCCCTCGGCCTGCTCTACGAGGGGCTCACCGAGCACCTGGGTTTCCTGCGCTCCAGCGACGAGTACAAGGTGATGGCGCTCGCCTCCTACGGCATCCCCCGCCACCTCGACGACTTCCGGTCGCTGATCCGGACCACCCCGGACGGCGGATTCGTCACCGAGCAGATCGACTGGTCGCGCTACGCGCCGCGCGTGGCGGGCGAGCAGGGCGGCCCCACGCTGGGCCGAGCGCACGCCGACCTGGCGGCCGGCGTGCAGCGCCGGCTCGAAGAGGTGCTGATCGAACTCGCCACCTGGGTGCACGAGCGGACCGGCGAGCAGATGCTCACCATGGCCGGCGGGACGGCGTTGAACTGCGTGGCCAACACAGCGATCGCCCGGCGGACCCGCTTCGACCAGGTCTGGGTGCAACCGGCGGCGGGTGATGCCGGCACGGCCCTGGGCGCCGCACTGCACCTGACGACCGTCCTGCCCGACCCTTTCGAGGGCGGGTCGGCGGCAACCCCACCGCGACCGATGACCACCGCTGCGCTGGGACGGGACTGGTCCGACGAGGAGCTGGCCGATCACCTGCGCTCGGCGCACGTGCCGTTCGCCACCCAGGCCGACCTCGACGCCCTGGCCGATGAGGTCGCCGGGGCCCTGGCCGCGGACGACGTGGTGGCCTGGTTCCAGGGACGCTCGGCGTTCGGCCCGAGGGCGCTCGGTTGTCGCTCGCTGCTGGCCCACCCCGGCGCGCAGCACAACCTGGAGCGGCTCAACGCGATCAAGGGTCGGGAGCAGTTCCGCCCGGTGGCGCCGCTGGTCCTGCTGGACCGCGCGGCGGACATCTTCGACGGTCCGATCCCCAGCCCCTACATGCTGTTCGTGCACGACGTGCAGCCCGCCTGGCGATCCCGGATCCCGGCCGTGGTGCACGTCGACGGCACCGCCCGGATCCAGACCGTCGACCCAGCGGCCCAGCCCGTCCTGGCGGCCGTCCTGCAGCGGTTCGAGGAGCTGACTGGTCTGCCGGCCCTGGTCAACACCAGCTTGAACACCGCGGGCCGGCCGATGGTGGACTCCCCGCGGGATGCCCTGGAACTGTTCGGCTCCGCCCCGGTCGACCTGCTCGTGATGGGGCCGCACCTGGTCCGCCGGTCGGACCTGTTCGCGGAGTCCGGCCACGCCGGGCGCCGTACCGAGCAGCGGACGGTGGCGGCCCTGGAGCCCACACGGTGAGCGCGCCGGAGGGGCTCGCGGTGCGGGGCGAGGTCTCGCTGTCCGAGGTGGTCACGGTCGTCGTTCCGACGGTGGGCCGACCCAGCCTGGTGGCGTTGCTGCGCTCGCTCGCCGAGCAGCCCGCCCACCCGGCCGAAGTGATCGTGGTCGATGATCGTCGCGCAAGCCCGAGCGGGCGCGACCTGCCCCCGCTCACCCTGTCCGACGGCCCGTCGATGACCGTGGTCAGCACGGGCGGGCGGGGTCCGGCGGCAGCCCGCAACGCCGGCTGGCGGCGCGCCCGGACGCCCTGGGTGGTCGTCCTGGACGACGACGTGGTGCTGCCGCCGGACTGGTCCACGCTGTTGCAGCGGGACCTGTCCGTGGCACACGACGTCGCGGCCGTGGCCGGCCGGATCGAGGTCCCGCTGCCCGCCGACCGCCGCCCGAGCGACGTCGAACGCGCCACCGCCGCCCTGGAGGGAGCAGTCTGGGCCACGGCTGACATGGCGCTGCGACGGTCGGCGCTGCGCGCCGTCCACGGGTTCGACGAGCGGTTCCCGCGGGCCTACCGCGAGGACGCCGACCTCACCCTGCGCCTGGTCCGGGACGGCTGGCGGATCACTTACGGCCACCGGGCGGTCCGGCACCCGGTGCGACCGATCGGTCGCTGGGACGAGCTGTGGTCCAGCGTGCGAGCTCAGCGCGGCAACGCCGACGACGCCCTGATGCGCCGGCTGCACGGCCGCGGCTGGCGGCGCGAGGCGCAGTGCCCGCGTGGCCGTCTGCCGTGGCACGCGGCCACGACGGCGGCGACGGCGCTGTCCCTCGCGAGCTCGGGCCGTTCGGACCGATCGCACCGGCGCAGGCGCCTGGCACGGCTGGGCGCGGGGGCGGCCGGCGCCCTGACCGCGGAGTTCGCGCTCCGCAGGATCCTGCCGGGACCCCGCACCCCGGCCGAGGTGGCCCGCATGATCCTCACCTCGGTGCTGATCCCTCCGGCCGCCGTGTGGTGGCGCGCCGTCGGGACGGTCCGGCACCGAGCGGCCCCGCCGTGGCCGGTGCCGCTGCGGGCGGTGCTCCTCGACCGCGACGGGACGCTGGTCCACGACGTCCCGTACAACGGCGAGCCACGGTTCGTCGAACCGGTGGGCGGAGCGATCAGTGCGTTGGACCGTCTGCGGGCCAAGGGGTTTCGGCTGGCGATCGTGACCAACCAGTCCGGCGTCGCCTCGGGCAGGGTCAGCTCGGCCCAGGTCGACCTGGTGAACACCAGGGTGCAGGAACTGCTCGGGCCGTTCGACGTGGTGTGTGTCTGCCCGCATGGGCATGACGAGGGGTGCGCGTGCCGCAAGCCGCGGCCGGGGCTGGTCCTGGCCGCCGCCCGGGCCCTGGGGGTCCAGCCGTACGAGTGTGCCCTGATCGGCGACATCGGCTCGGACGTGGAGGCGGCCATGGCCGGGGGCGCCCGCGGCATCCTCGTGCCGACGCCGCAGACCCGGCCCGAGGAGCGGGCGAGCGCCGAACGGGTCGCCGCCGACCTGCACGAGGCCGTCGATCTGCTGCTCGCCGACCCGGTGGAGGCGACCCGATGAGGCGCGTCCTGGTGGTGCGGCTGGACAGCGACGGCGACGTCCTGCTGGCCGGACCGGCGGTGCGGGCGGTGGCCCACCAGGCTCGGGTCACCCTGCTGGTCTCCCCCCAAGGCGTACAGGCGGCCCGGTTGCTGCCGGGGGTGGCCGAGATCCTGGTCTGGGACTGCCCCTGGGAGGGGTTCGCGCCGCCTCCGGTCGACGCCGCCGGCGTTCTGCAGCTGGTGGACCTGGTGCGCAGCACAGCGTTCGGCGAGGCGATCGTGCTCGGATCGTTCCACCAGAGTCCGCTGCCGGCCGCCCTGATACTCCGCCTGGCCAGGGTAGGGCGGATCACCGCCCGCAGCGAGGACCACCCCGGTTCGCTGCTCGACGTCCGTCTGCGGCCGTCGGCGGACGACCCGGCACACGAGGTGGAGCGCGCCGTGCAGGTGGTCGCGGCGGCCGGGTTCCCACCGGCCCGCGGCGACTGCCTGGCACTGGCCGTCCGCGGGCCCCTGCCGAACGTCGACCACCTGTTGCCCGAGCGGCCCTACGTCGTTCTGCACCCGGGTGCCTCCGTACCGGCACGGGCCCCGGCTCCCGAACATGCCGCGCAGATCGCCCGGGCCGTGGCCGAGGCGGGCTGGCCGGTGCTGGTGACCGGATCCTCCGGCGAACGCGCGCTGACCAGCTGGGTCACCGGTGAGGCCGCCTCGACCAGCACGAGACCCGTTGTGCTGCAGGACCTCGGGGGCCGGACCAGTTTCGAGACCCTGGCCGCGGTGCTGGCCCGGGCAGCATGCATGGTGGTGGGGAACACCGGCCCGGCACATCTCGCCGCCGCGGTCGGCACGCCCGTGGTGTCGCTGTTCGCGCCGGTGGTGGACGCCGACGCCTGGCGGCCCTGGGGGGTGCCGGGGGTGGTGCTCGGCGACCAGTGGGCCCCCTGCGCCGGCAGTCGGGCGCGGGCCTGCCCCGTGGCCGGGCACCCGTGTCTGACCTCGATCGCGCCGGAGCAGGTGGTGGCCGCGATCGGTCGGCTGACCGCGCGGGCACCGCTGCCCCGGCCCGAGGGGGTGCGGATCGCATGAGGGTGCTCGCCTGGCACGTGCACGGTTCCTGGATGACCTCGTTCGTCCAGGGCCGACACGAGTACCTGGTGCCCGTCCTGCCCCACCGCCGTCCCGACGGGCGGGGTCGGGCCCGCACCTTTGCGTGGCCGGAGCGGGTGCACGAGGTCTGCCCGCAGGACCTGTCGGACCGGGAGGTCGACGTGGTGGTCCTGCAACGCCCGCACGAACGCGAGCTGCTGCAGCGCTGGGCGGGGCTGACCGCCGGCCTCGACGTGCCGGCCCTCTACGTCGAACACAACACCCCGCGCGGCGACGTCGACGGGTGGCGTCACCCGCTCGCCGACCAGGACCGGATCCCGGTGGTCCACGTGACCGAGTTCAACCGCGCGATGTGGGACTGCGGACGCGCTCCGACCATGCTGATCCGGCACGGCGTGCTCGATCCCGGCCATCTCTGGTCCGGAGAGCGCACCACGCTCGCGGTCTGCGTCAACGAACCGGTGCGCCGGCGCCGGGTGGCGGGCATCGACCTGGCCGCGACCGTGGCCCGGGTGGTACCCATCGAGGTGTACGGGATGGCCCTGTCGGGCCTGGGCGAGCTGGTACCGGTCGGTCTCGCCGCTCGACACGAGGACCTGCCCCAGGTCGAGCTCCACCGCCGGATGGCCACCCACCGTGCCTATCTGCACCCGTATCGCTGGACCAGCCTGGGCCTGGCGCTGATCGAGGCGATGATGCTCGGTCTGCCGGTGCTCGTGATGTCGGCGACAGCGGCACCCGAGGCCGTTCCGCCGCGGGCCGGACTGGTCAGCAGCGATCCGGAGGCACTGGCCACCCGCGCGGCGCAGTTGATGCGCGATCGGGATCTGGCAGAGCACTTGGGTCAGGCCGCTCGCGCCCATGCCCTGGCTCAGTTCGGTATCACGCGGTTCACCGCCGACTGGGACGCCGCCCTCGAGGAGGTCTGCCGATGAGGATCGCCATGGTGTCCGAGCACGCCAGCCCGTTGGCGATGCTCGGGGGTCACGACGCCGGGGGGCAGAACGTGCACGTGGCCTCGCTCGCCACGGCGCTGGCCCACCGCGGGCACCTGGTGGAGGTCCACACCCGCCGGGACGGGCTCGAGCTGCCCGATGTGGTGCGGTACGCCCCCGGCGTGGACGTCGTCCACGTACCCGCGGGGCCGCCGACCGTGATCGACAAGGATGAGTTGTGGCCCCTGATGCCGGCCTTCGGCGACTGGTTGGCCGACCGCTGGTGGAGCGACCCGCCGGACATCGTCCACGCGCACTTCTGGATGTCCGGCAGCGCCGCGGTACGGGCGGCGCGGCGGCGCCGGATCCCCGTGGTGCAGACGTTCCATGCCCTCGGATCGGTGAAGCGGCGTCACCAGGGCTCCCGGGACACCAGCCCTTCCGACCGGATCGCGGTCGAGACCTGGCTGGCGGCCACGGTGGACCGCGTGGTGGCGACCTGTTCGGACGAGGTGGCCGAGCTGGTCCGGCTCGGTGCCCCTGCGGAGCGGATGACGGTCGTGCCGTGCGGGGTCGACCTGTCGGCCTTCCGTCCCGATCAGCCGCGGATGCGGGCCCTCGTCCGCCCCGCCACCGGGTACGGGGACCGGCGTCCGCGGCACCGGCTGCTCTGTCTCGGCCGGCTGGTCGAGCGCAAGGGGATCGACACGGTGATCGCTGCGCTGGCACGGGTTCCCGACACCGAGCTGGTCATCGCCGGGGGACCCCCGGCCGCCGAGATCGTCCTCGACGAGGACTGCCGACGATTGACCCGGGTGGCCGCCGAACACGGCGTGCTCGATCGCGTGCTGCTCGTCGGTGGCGTGGAACGATGCCAGGTCCCGGCACTGATCCGTTCGGCCGACGCCGTGGTGTGCGTGCCGTGGTACGAGCCGTTCGGGATCACCCCGGTGGAGGCGATGGCCTGCGGCGTGCCGGTTGTCGCCTCGGCGGTGGGCGGCATGCTCGACACCGTGCTCGACGGGGTGACCGGCGTCCATGTGCCGCCTCGTGACCCCGACCGGCTGGTCCGGGTCCTCAGCGACCTGCTGGCCGATCCGGAACGCTGTCGGACCTTGGGGAACAACGGATCTCACCGCGCACAGCGCTACAGCTGGGCCGACGTGGCAGCCGAGACCGAGGCCGTCTACCGAGCGCTGGCCGGCGGGTCCGCCGGCCTGCAGCCGGCCACCGCCGCCGGAGGCGAGCGCGCAGAGGACGTCGCCGGGGGTCCCTCGTGAGCGCCCCGGCGGTCCACCGGTTCGGGTCTCTCGCCGCGCATCTCGACGATGTCCGCACGGCACTGACCGCCCTCCAGGCCGAGGGGGCGACGATCGACCGCTGGGCCGCGTCACTGACCGAGCTCTTCACCCGCGGCGGGCGGCTCCTCGCCGCCGGGGGCGGCGGCAGCGCAGCAGAGGCGCAACACTTCACCGCCGAGCTCGTCGGGCGGTTCGAGACCGAGCGGGGGCCGCTGTCCGCAGTGGCCCTGACCGCCGAGACGTCGTCGATCACCGCTGTCGCCAACGACTTCGGGGCCGAGGAGGTAGTCGCCCGGCAGGCGCAGGCGCACGGGCGCCCCGGGGACGTGCTGGTGCTGCTGACCACCAGCGGACGCAGTCCCAACCTGTTGCGCGCGGCGGAGCGGGCGACCAGGAGGGGCCTGCGGGTCTGGGCGATGACCGGGCGAGCCCCCAGCCCCTTGGCCGACCTGGCCGACGAGACCCTCGCCGTGGACAGCCGCTCGCCCACCGTGGTCCAGGAACTCCAGCTGGTCGCCGTGCACGCGCTGTGCGCTGCGTTGGAGTGCCGGCTGGCCGGGGTCCCCCGGCCGGCAGTGGGTGCGTTGGCAGAGGTGGCGCGGTGACCGGCGTGCTGGTGATCGGCGAGACGCTGCTCGACCGCGACGTCAGCGGCCGCGTGGACCGCCTCGCCCCGGACGGTCCGGCGCCGGTCCTCGACGTCGAACACGTCGTGCAGCGTCCCGGCGGTGCCGGCCTGAGCGCGCTGCTGCTGACCGGTCGCGCGGATCGGGTCCGGCTGGCCACCGCCCTCGGGCCCGCCGACGAGGACGCCACCCGGATCGTGCTCGGGCTCCTCGCCCGCCACGGGGTCGCAGTGCTGGAGCTGGCCCGCACGCCGGGCACCCGGACGCTGACCCGGTTGCGGTGCGACGGGCGTTCGCTGCTGCGTGCCGACCAGGGATCCTCCGAGCCGATGTCTGCCGCCGTGCGCCTGGACCCGGCCGGGCTGGAGTCGCTGGAGCAGGCGTTGGCCGAGGCGGACGTCGTCCTGGTCAGCGACTACGGCGCCGGGATGATCGGTCATCCCGTGATCCTCGACACCCTCGGCCGTTGGGCGCTCCGCCGTCCCGTGGTGTGGGACCCGCACCCGCGCGGGCCGCGTCCCGTGCCGGGCAGTGTCGTGGTGACCCCCAACCGCCGGGAGGCACTGCACTTCCTGGCCCGGGGCGGCCGGGCAGGGTCGCCGCCGTCCCCGTCGGCCCCGTGGACACCGTCGATACCGCCGCTCGACGTCGCTGCCGCGAGGCTGCGGGAGCTGTGGGGCGTGCGCTCGGTGGCCGCCACGGACGGCGGCCGGGGCGTGTTCACCGCCCTGGCCGACAGCCCACCGCTGTTCACCCCGACACCGTTCACCGCCCCCGGCGATCCGTGCGGTGCCGGCGACCGGTTCGCCGGCACCGTCGCCCTGCGGCTGGCCCGCGGAGCAGTGATCACCGAGGCGATCGCCGCCGCGGTGGCGGACACCGCCGCCTGGTTGGCCTCAGGCGGCGTGGGCACCTCGACCATTCACGACGACCGCCACTCGTCGATCCCCGGACATGCCGCCGCATGGGCGGCGGGCTCCACCGTGGTGGCCACCGGTGGCTGCTTCGACGTCGTCCATGCCGGACACGTGGCATCGCTGCGGGCCGCCCGGGCGCTCGGCGACCATCTCGTGGTCCTGGTCAACGACGACGCCTCGGTCCGCCGGCTCAAGGGTCCCGGGCGCCCGGTGCACACGGTCGCCGACCGGGTGGCGGTGCTCTCCTGCCTGGAGTGCGTCGACGAGGTGGTGGTCTTCTCCGAGGACGTGCCCGACGGTGCGCTGCGCCGGCTGCGCCCGGACATCTGGGCCAAGGGCGCGGACTACGCGGCCGCCACGCTGCCCGAGGCCGAGGTGCTGGCGGACTGGGGCGGACGCGTGGTGCTGCTGCCCTACCTCGAGGGTCATTCGACGACCCGGATCCTCGACCACGGAACCCGACTCGCGCTGCGGGGCACGGGACACGACAGGAGGAGCTGACATGGCAGCGGAGGGACCGGTCCTGGTCACCGGCGGAGCGAGCGGTCTGGGTGCCGCGGTCGTCGCCGAGTTGACCGCCGAGAAGATCGACGTGGTGGTCCTGGACCGTCAGCCGCCCGAGGACGGGATCGCCTGGGTCGCCGTCGATCTCGCCGATCCGTGGGCCGCCGACGAGGCGGTGCGGGACGCCGTCGCGGTGCACGGCGACCTGTCCGCCGTGGTCACGGCGGCGGGCACGGACAGTTGTGGCCCGCTCGACGGCGTCGAGTTGACCGACTGGGTCCGGGTGATCCAGGTCAACCTGGTCGGCACCGCCGCCGTGGTCCGCGCGGCGCTGCCCTCCTTGCGGCGCCGCGAGGGCCGGGTTGTCACGGTTGCCTCCACCCTCGGTCTGCGCGCCCTGCCGGACGCGACCGCCTATTGCGCCTCCAAGTTCGGCGTGGTCGGCTTCACCCGGGCCCTGGCCACCGAGACGGCGGGTCAGGTCGGGGTGACCCTGCTCATCCCGGGCGGCATGCGGACTGCCTTCTTCGACGGCCGGTCCAAGCAGTACCGGCCCGGCCCCGATGCCGACCTCTGCGACCCCGCCGACGTGGCGCGAGCCGTGGTCAGCGCGCTGACCTCCCCGGCGCGCTGCCAGGTGCGCGAACTCGTGGTCACCTCCCCGGGGGAGACCTCCTGGCCGTGAGGACGGCGTCATGAGCCTGCCGAAGGCAGCCGCGGATCGACCGGTGCTCGTGCTCCGCGCGCTGGCCCTCGGTGATGCGCTGACCGCGGTCCCGGCCCTGCGCGGCCTGCGCCACGCGCTGCCCGGACGCCGCCTGGTGCTCGCTGCGGACGGCGCGGCGCCCGCGTGGCTGGCCGACCTCGGCGTGGTCGACGAGGTGCTGCCCACCCGATCCCTCGACGACCCGCCGCCGGGCGCGCGACTGGGCCCGCACCTCGCGGTCAACCTGCACGGCCGGGGGCCACGCAGCCACCGCCTGCTCGCGGCGGCCCGACCGCTGCGATTGATCGCCTTCGGGGAGCCGATGACCCGTACCCCGGGGCCGCCGTGGGACGCGGAGGAGCACGACGTGCTGCGTTGGTGTCGACTGGTCGACAGCATCGGTGGCCGGTGCACCCCGTCCGACCTGCGCCTGGTGCCAGGCGACGGGCCGAGGGACGGGCCGATCGTGGTGCACCCCGGTGCGTCCCGGCCGGCCCGACGCTGGCCGGCCGACCGGTTCGCCGACGTGGTCGCCACCCTCACCGGGCGCGGTCACCGCTGTGTGGTGACGGGAGGCCGGGACGAGACCACCCTGACCCGGACCGTGGCCGGGCGAACCGAGGGCGACGGCCCGGTCGAGGACGCCGGCGGGCGATGGGACCTGCCTGACCTGGCCCGGGCGATCCGGCGGGCCCCGTTGGTGATCTGCGGCGACACCGGCCCGGCCCACCTCGCCACTGCCGTGGGAACGCCATCCGTGCTGCTCTTCGGCCCGACCCCACCGGCGCGCTGGGGTCCGCTGGTCGACCAGGAGCGTCACCGGGTGCTGTGGCGAGCAACGGTCGGTCACCACGGAGATCCCCACGGTGACACCTGCGATCCGGCCTTGCTCGCGATCCGGGTTCAGGACGTCGTGGCGCAGGCCGAGTCGCTGCTGGCGCTGCTGGCCGGGCGATGAGCGACCGGGTCCTTCCGGCCGATCACACCTCGACAGCGCGTGCAGGGGCTGGTGCAATGCACGACGTGGTCGACGAGGGCGGAGCAACGCGCCGCTGGCTGCCCCTGCTCCCGGCGGTGGCGATCCTCGTCGTGGCGCTCGTCGACCTGAGCCTCAGCCGCGATTACGTGTACGGCCTCGTGATCATCGGCCCGCTGCTCGCGGCGAGCCTCAACGGTCCCCGGGTCACCGCCGCGTACGCGATCGCGGCGCTGATCATCATCGTTCTCTCCGGGGCGTATCACGACGTCTACGGCGCGACGGGCAGCCGCGACTCCCAACTGGTCCGGCTGGCCATGATCACCACGATGGCCCCGCTCTCCGTGCTGCTTGCGCACTACCGGATCGAGCGCGAGCAGCGGCTGATCCGCATGGTCAAGGTGGCCGAGGCCGCGCAGCGGGCGATCCTGTTGCCGGTGCCGGACCGGCTGGGGCCGGCCAGGGTCGCCGTCCACTACGACAGCGCGGCGACCGACTCCCTGATCGGCGGGGACCTCTACGGCATGGTGCTCACCCCGTTCGGCCTGCGCATCCTGGTCGGCGACGTGCGTGGGAAGGGTCTGGACGCCGTCCAGATGTCCGCCCGGGTGCTGGCCTCGTTCCGGGAGCGGGCCAACGACGAGCTGGACCTGGCGGCGTTGATGAACCGGATGGAGCACGCGGTCGGCACAGCGCTCCAGGACGCCGAGGATTTCGTCACTGCGGTCCTGGTCCAACTCGACCCTGACGGCCGGCTCACCGTGGCCAACGCGGGCCACCCGCCGCCGGTGCTGATCGACACCACAGGCCGGGCCACCGCGATCGAGCCGCGATCCATCCGTCCCCCGCTCGGACTGGGCGGGACCGCGATGGTCGAGACCGTGGAGCTGACGCCGGGGGATCGGGTCCTGCTGTACACCGATGGGTTGACCGAGGCCCGGCGTCCCCGGGACCGGACCTTCTTCCCCACCGAGGAGATCGTGCGCACAGTGGCGGAGCACGAGGGTGTGGCGCCGGCGATCGACGCGCTGAGCAAGCGGGTGTTGGCGTGGAGCGGCGGCGCCCTGCACGACGACATCGCCCTGGTGCTCGTCGAGTACGTCCCGCAGGAGGCCGGGCACGAGGCGGAGGATCAGTCGCGGACCAGTCCCGCACTCACCACCACGACGTCGTCCTCGATCGCTTGCCCCACGGTGAGTTCGGTGATCAGTGCGTCCGACAGGTTCTGGAAACCGGCCCGGTAGAGGCGTTCTGCGGCGTCGCGCAGCCTGTCCAGGCCGGTGGAGATCGACTCGCCCCGCCGCTCCACGAGACCGTCGGAGTACAGCACGAGGATCGAGCCGGGTTCGAGCTCACGCTCGGCCTGCTCCCGACGGAGATCTCCGACCGGGACGGCGAGGGGCCACGACCGTCCCTCCTCCAGGAACTCGGCGCCTCGCTGGGGGGACACCAGCAGGATCGGCGGATGCCCGGCCGAGGCGTACGAGAGCACGCCCGTCTCCGGGTGGAGATAGGCGCAGACCACCGTCGAGGTGCGCGCGCTCGGCACCGTACCGGCGAAGTCGTCCATCTGGTGCAGCACCTCCGAGGGACACCCACTGCGCTGGGCCAGGGCGGCGAAGGCCGTGCGCAACCGGCCCATCGTGGCTGCGGCCTCCAGCCCGTGCCCGACGACATCGCCCACCGCGAGCGCGATCCGGCCGTCCGGGCGGGCCATCGTCTCGTACCAGTCGCCGCCGACGTTCAACCGGCGATCGCCGGGGCGGTAGCGGGCGTGCACCACCAGCCGCGGATGTTCGACCAGTCGGTCCGGCAGCAGGGCGGCCTGGAGGCGCATGGCCGTGTCATGTTCGTGCTCGAGCAACCGGGCCCGTTCCAGGGCCAGACCGACCTGCTGGGCGATACCGGTGACCAG
>Ga0209798_10001947_pt1 | contig 12225 bp, 12 predicted proteins | sample DOMMetBare3Fresh_FD_187475 | JGI IMG/M metagenome (GOLD analysis project Ga0209798, IMG submission 187475) | Wetland sediment microbial communities from St. Louis River estuary, USA, under dissolved organic matter induced mercury methylation -... | ecosystem: Environmental > Aquatic >...
CCTGGCGGCCGACGTCATGGGGGTGCCCACGGTGCTGGTGGCCCGCACCGACGCCCACTCGGCCAAGCTCATCATGAGCGACGTCGATCCCTACGACGCGCCCTTCATCGACGGGTCGAAGGGCCGCACCTCCGAGGGCTTCTCCCACCTCCACGAGGGCATCAAGACCGCCATCGCCCGCGGCCTGGCGTACGCCCCGTACGCCGACCTCATCTGGTGCGAGACCTCGACCCCGGACCTCGAGGAGGCCCGCGAGTTCGCCGAGGGGATCCACGCCAGGTTCCCCGGCAAGATGCTGGCCTACAACTGCTCGCCCTCCTTCAACTGGAAGAAGAACCTGGACGACTCGACCATCGCCAGGTTCCAGCGCGAGCTCGGGGCCATGGGCTACAAGTTCCAGTTCGTCACCCTGGCCGGCTTCCACGCCCTGAACCACGGGATGTTCGAGCTCGCCCGCGAGTACCGGGACCGCGGCATGACGGCCTACACCGAGCTGCAGCAGGCCGAGTTCGCCGCCGAGGCGCGGGGCTACACCGCCACCCGCCACCAGCAGGAGGTGGGCACCGGCTACTTCGACCAGGTGACCGAGGTGGTCTCCGGCGGCCAGTCCTCGACCAAGGCCCTGGTGGGCTCCACCGAGATGGCCCAGTTCACCCAGGCCGACCGGCTCGCCGCCGCCGAGAAGGCCATGGCCGAGGACCACCGCCGCCTCGACTTCGTCATCGGGCGGGTGCGCCAGGCGCAGGGTGCGGAAGACCTGGCTCGGGCGCTCGAGGAGATGTCGGGCTTCCTCGCAAACCACTTCGAGCGCGAGGAGCGGGACCAGGGCATCTTCGGCATCCTCGGCAAGGGGACCTCCGCCGTCGCGGACGCCCTGCTCGAGGAGCACCGGCTCATCCTTGCCGAGATCCAGGCGCTGGCGCTCGGCGTGCGGGAGGGCATGAACGGCGGGGCGGCGGGCGAGAAGGCCGCCCAGGTCATGAAGCGGCTGCGGGACCACGAGCGCCGGGAGCACGCGCTCGCCGAGTCGCTGCTCGGGCGGAAGACCCGGGCCGTCGCCTGATCCGGGACGCCGGCGAGCCGCCGGGCTCCCCCCGCGGGGGCCTCAGGGCTCGTCGCGCGTCCGCAGGGCGAGCCCGCGCAGCACGATCTCGTACAGCTCGCCCAGGTTCCAGCCGCCGCTCGCCCCCTCCGCGCGGAGCGCCGCCACCGCCCGCGTCCGCCGCGGCCGCGAAAGGCGCCACAGGGCGCGCCTCGCCCCGGAGGCGGAGAGGGCACTCCAGACGAAGTGGGCGAGCGCGGCCCTCGAGCCGCGGGGGTGCTCCGCGCGCCACTCGCCCGCCAGCATGTCCACGTAGCGCCAGAACGGTTGCTGCGCCCAGCACTCCTCGCAGGCGCACCAGTGCAGCTCGCCGCCCGCCACCCAGCGCAGGGTGTCGACGGAGAAGGCCCGCGCCGGTGGCTCGGTTTCCCCGGTCCCGCGCGGATGGAAGGCCGCCATGCCTTGCTGGAGAGCAAGCGGCGTGCCTTTCAGAAGCAGCACCTCGGGCCGAAATCCGAGGGGCTCCGCCGCCATCCCGTCCGCAGCGCGGACGCGGGTCTGCGGCGCGGCCCATCGCCCCGGCGACGCGGCGTCCCGGTTACGGGTGACGCCGCCGCGTGGGAAGCCCGTGACGGAAAGCGTCAGGTCGCTGTGACCCGGGGTACGGCTCGCGCGGCGCCTTCCTCCCGTTATCTCTCCCCCGTGGCCGCCCGGATCCTCCTCTTCGCCCTCGACGACCTGCGCCGGCGCTACGGGCACCTCGTCCCCGAGGGCGAGGACCCGCGGCACGATGCGGCCCCCTTCCGGGCCTTCCGCGAGCGGCTCCTCGAGGCCGCCGCCGCGGCGGCCCTCGCGCCAGCGCGGCTCACCATGTGGTGGGAGGGCACGTACAACGGGTACTGCCTCGCCGTGGCCTGCGACCCGCCGGAGGCCCTCGCGGCGCTCGACCCAAGCGAGGCCTGCCCGGTGGAGGCCGAGCGCCTCGCGCCCCCGCGCGCGGACGGGTATCCTCTGGCCGATGTCGGTCCCGGTGGCGCCGCCGTGGCGCGAGATCGGGACGGAGCGGTCTTCGAGGCGCCCTTCGGCGCGCCCGCCGGCCACTTCGGCGCGCCGGGAATGCGGAGGGTCACATGAAGGCGGTCGTCTTCGTCGGCAGGGGCGGTCCGGAGGTGGTGGAGGTCCGCGAGGTCCCCGAACCGTCGCCGGCGCGCGGCGAGGTGCTGGTGCGCGTCCGGGCCGCGGCCCTGAACCGCGCCGACCTGCTGCAGCGGCGCGGCCTCTACCCGCCGCCCCCGGGAACGCGCGAGGACGTCCCGGGCCTGGAGCTCGCGGGCGAGGTGGTGAGGTGCGGCGAGGGCGTCGCCGCCTGGAAGGCCGGCGACCGGGTGATGGCCATCGCCTCCGGCGAGGCGCAGGCCGAGCTGGCGGTGGTTCACGAGCGGATGCTGGTCCGCATCCCCGACGGGCTCTCCTTCGAGCAGGCGGGGGCGCTGCCGGAAGCCTGCGTCACCTCCCACGACGCCCTGTTCACCCTCGGAGGGTTGCGCCCCGGCTGGCCGGTACTGGTCCACGCGGTGGGCTCGGGCGTCTCCACCGCGGCGCTCCAGATCGCGAAGGCGGCGGGCGCGACCGTCATCGGCACGAGCCGCACCTCGGCGAAGCTCGACCGGGCGAAGGCGCTCGGAATGGACCACGGCATCCTCGTCGGCAGGGACGAGCCGCGCTTCGCCGAGGACGTGCGCCGGCTCCTCGGCGGCAAGGGGGTCCCGCTGGTCCTCGACTTCGTCGGCGGCCCCTACGCGCCGGAGAACGTCGCCTCCCTCGCGCTCGGCGGCCGCATCGTGGTCATCGGGACCATGGGCGCGCCCAAGGGGACGGTGGACCTCGGCGTCCTGATGCGGGCCCGCGGCAGCATCGTCGGCACCGTGCTCCGGCCGCGACCCCTGGACGAGAAGATCCAGGCGACGCAGGCCTTCGCCCGCGACGTCCTCCCGCTCCTCGCCGCCGGGAAGGTGAAGCCGGTGGTGGACGCGGCGCTGCCCATGGCCAGGGTCCGCGAGGCCCACGAGCGCATGGAGAAGAACGAGAGCTTCGGGAAGCTCGTGCTCCTGCCCTGAGCGGGCCCGGTGGCTCAGCCGGCGTTCGGGCGGCCGTCGGCTCGGCGGGGAGGAAGCGGGATGAAGGCGCTCGTCCGGGCCACGTAGGCCGCGTAGCCCGGCCGGCGCGCGGCGATGTCCGCTTCCAGGAGGGAGACGCCCGAGACGCGCAGCAAGAGCACGGTCATGAGGGCCGGCCCGGCGAGCGCCCACCAGGCGCCCGCGCTCGCTGCGACGAGGCCGATGCCCCACCACACCAGCGCGTCGCCGAAGTAGTTGGGGTGGCGGGTGAAGCGCCACAGGCCCGTCTGCATCACCTGGCCGGCGCTGGCCGGGCTGGCGAGGAAGCGAGCGAGCTGCGCGTCGCCGACGGCCTCGAAGCACAGGCCCGTCGCGAACGTCGCCACCCCCAGGACGTCGAGCAGCCCGAGCGGCCTCGCGTCGCCGAGCGCCGCGCCGGCCTGGAGCGGCAGGCTCACGACCCACATGAGCACGCCCTGCAGGAGGAAGACGGTGAAGAGGCTCGCGACCGGGAACCGCGGTCCCCAGGTCCGGCGCATGGCCTGGTAGCGCCGGTCCTCTCCCTTGCCGCGCCAGCGCCTGGCGAGGTGCAGGGCGAGCCGGAGCCCCCACAGCGCCGCCATCGCGGCGAGGAGCAGCGCGCGGGGCGACGGGGACCCGAGGGCCAGGGAAGCGAGCCCGACGGCGGCGAACCCGAGCCCCCAGAAGACGTCGGCGATGCTCGCGTCCGAGAGCCTCAGGCTCAGGAGCCAGAGGGCCACCATGCAGGCGAGGATCAGCAGGGCGTTGGCGGCGAGGACCGCGGTCATGGCCCGGCCGGAGAGGGAGCGGGCGCCGGCGCTCGCCACAGCACGACGGATGACGCCACCACGAAGGCGAGCCAGAGCGGCGCCGCGACGGCCAGGAAGGAGGCCGCGCGCTCGGACACCACCTGCAGGCAGACCGGGATCGTGGCGAGGCCGGCGACGAGCGCCAGCGCTCCGGTGCGCCGGGCGCCGCGGCGCAGGAGCGTCGCGCCCAGGGCGGCGAGCCCCGCGCCGAACAGGAGATTGAAGGTGGCGTCGAGCGTCAGCGTCAGGCCCAGGAGGGCCCGCGCCACGGGCCAGCAGGCCTCCCCCGTCGCGCAGCCGGGGAGGACGTGCGCCACCAGCACCAGCGGCGCGACGCACCCGGCCGCGTTCAGCACCGCGCCGGCGACCATCGACGCGATGGCGGCGCGGCCGATGGCGCCGCCGGCCCAGCCGGCGAGGCCGCGGGCCCAGCCCGCCAGCGCGAGGAGGCCGAGCGTGAACGCCACGGCGCTCGCGGCAGCGGCGCCGGAGTGAAGGGCCGACTCCGCGGCCCAGGCGTCGAGCGAGGCCGGACGGTAGGCGGCGGGCGTCTCCCAGAGCAGCGCGACGCCGGCGACGTTTCCGGCGACGCCGAGCAGGCCGAAGACGGCGGCGAGGCGGTCACGGGCTGGAGTCGTCGTCGGCATATCGGTAGAGGATCTCGACCTGGAGCGTCTCGCCCTGGTCGCCGGAAAGGTTGGAGACGCCGCGGTAGCGGAGCAGGCGCCCGGTGCCGGGCTCGTAGTCGGCCTCGATGGACGGGGCCAGAAGGCGCAGGATGAAGCTCGAAGGCTCGAAGCGGACCCGGATCGCGGAATCGTCCTTCCTCTCGCCGACGGCGCGGATCCTGAATCCATACGAATCGAGCCGGGAGGGCAGGGCGAGCTCGACCCGGATCTCCGCGCCCCGGGCCAGGTCCTCGAGCCGGGCGCGCGCGAGGCGATCGAGCCCCTGGCCGGCCACCATCGGGACGGCCCCGGGCGGGGAGAGAAGCTGGCTCTTGCCGTCGGAGCTCAGCTCCAGGCTTCCTTCGTTCCACCGGACCGCCTCGGCGGCTCCGGTGCGGAAGTCCTCGAACACGTAGTCGGGCGCGAACGGGTCCCGCGAGTAGTCGGACCGCAGCCGCGCGATGAGCCGCCCGTCGGGAGAGAAGTACCGGGTCTCCGCGTCCACGATCCGCTCCCCGTCGCGCCGTACATCGTGCTCCTCGGCGTAGGCGATCCGTCCGTCGGAGAGGCGCGCCGTGCCCTGGAAGCTCTCGACCGAGGCCAGGGCCGGCGCAGCCTGGAGGAGGGCGAGGGCCGCGGCCGCGGCGAAGCGTGTCTTGCCTCGTGGAGTCATGAAACCGTCCTTTCGGGAGCGTGCCTGCGTGGATGCGCGAAGAAGGGAGCGCCCTTGGCCCACAGCCGCAGCGCCTGCCAGTAGATGGCGGCGTGGACCTTCCAGGCCATGAGCGGCATGGCGAGCGCGGCGCGCCACAGCGCGCCGGCGCTCCAGGGCCGGCGGCGCAGATCGAGCTGCGCGCGGAACACCTCTTGGCCGTCCTCCTCGTTCACCATCGCCACGGAGAGCGACGGGCCGGGTACGCCGATGCTCCAGCGGTAGCCGTGCTTCATGCCGAGGAACGGGGACACGTGGAAGCGCTTGGGGAAGGAGGCCGCGACGCCCCCCGGCCCGGCCCGGAGCACGTAGGCGTGCCGCTCCATCCAGGGCGTGTTGGTGATCTCGGCGACCACCGCCTCGAGCGTCTCGCCGTCCGCCCCGAAGCAGAAGTAGAAGCTGACGGGGTTGAAGGCGTAGCCGAGCGAGCGGACGTGGGTGAGCAACCGGACCGGGCCGGCGGGCCGGAACCCGAGCTCGCGCTCCACGCGGCCGCGCGCCTCCTCGGCCAGGTCCGGGGCGCCCTTCAGGTAGTCGGCTCGCTCGTACGAGAGCAGGCCGAACCGTCCGGGACGCATCGGGCCCTTCTCGCCGAGGAGCCTCGGCAGCTCGGCCAGGTCGAGGTAGAGCATGTAGAGGCCGTAGCGGAAGGCATGGGGGCGAGGCCCGCGCCGCGCATGGGCCACCGTCCCCCGGTAGACCGCGCTCGCCGTCGTCACGGGGACACCCCGAGCCGCTCGCACACGCGGTTGGCGCTGACCACGCCGTCCTCGTGGAAGCCATTGCGCCAGTAGGCGCCGCAGTAGCTCGTGTCCCGGTGCCCGATGAGCTCGGCGTGGCGGCCCTGGGCCACGACCCCCGCCGGCGAGAAGACCGGGTGGTGGTAGGTGATGCGCTCGAGGACGCGCTCCGGCCGCACCGCCGCGTCGCGGTTCAGGGTCACGAAGTAGTCGCGGCGGGCCGGAAGCCGCTGGAGGCGGTTCATCCAGTAGGTGACGCTGGCCCCGTCCTGGCCCTCGTCGTCGAGGTGGTAGTTCCAGGACGACCAGGCACGCTGGCGCCGCGGCATGACGCGCTCGTCCGAGTGCAGCTGCACGCGGTTCGGTCGGTAGGGGAAGGCCGAGAGCAGGTCCGTCTCCACGGGCGACGGGTCGGCCAGCATGCGCAGCGCCTGGTCGGCGTGGCAGGCGAGCACGACGTGGTCGAACCTCTCCTCCGCAGCTCCGCGAGGCTTCACCAGGACCCCGTCGCCGGGGCGCGAGACGCGCTCCACCGGGCAGGAGGTGCGGACCTCGCCGCGAAACCCATCGAGGATGGCGCGGACGTACTGTCGCGACCCGCCGCGGATGGTGAGCCAGGGAACGGCGCGGTCGACCTGGAGGAAGCCGTGGTTGTCGAAGAACCGGACCAGGAAGCGGGCCGGGAACTCGCGCGCCGCCGCCCGGCTCGAGGACCACACGGCGCCGACCAGGGGGAGGATGTGGTCCTCGACGAAGCCCTGGGAGTAGCCGCGGCGGTCGAGCCACTCGACGAGGCCAAGCTCGTTCCCGTCGGCGAGCAATTCCCGCGCCTCACGGTAGAAGCGCAGGATGTCGAGCACCATGCGGTGGAACCCGGGCGCCAGGAGGTTCCGGCGCTGGGCGTACAGGGCCCGGAGGTCGGGGCCGCCGTACTCGAAGTCGCGGCGGTCGCTGCGGGCGCTGAAGCTCATGTCGCTCTCCTGCCAGCCGACGCCGAGCCGCAGCAGCAGCCGCAGGAAGTTCGGGTAGGTCCGCTCGTTGAAGACGATGAAGCCGGTGTCGACGGGCACCGGGCCGCCGCCGTCGTCCACGTCCCGGGTGTGGGTGTGCCCGCCGATCCGGTCGTCCGCCTCGAACAGGACGACGTCGTGTCGCGTCCCGAGCAGGTGGGCGCAGGCGAGGCCCGAGATCCCGGAGCCGACGATGGCCAGCTTCATCGGCCGCTCCCTCGGACCGCGAGGCGGTAGTGGGACACGACCCACTCGCGCCCGCCGGCGAAGCCGAAGAGCTCGGCGCAGGCGAGGAAGAAGATCCGCCACTGGTTGACCCGGCGCCGGGCCTCCGCGGCCGGCAGCCCGAGCGCCTCGGCGGCCGGGCGGGCGCTCCGGACCAGGTTCGAGTGCCAGGCCTCGGCGGTTCGGGCGTAGTGCGTGCCGGGGACGACCCAGTGGCCCTCGACCTCGAGGGGCCCCCGCACCCTGACCAGCAGGTCGTCGCTGGGCATGATGCCGCCGGTGAAGAAGTTCCGGCCCATCCAGTCGTCGTCGGCCCGCGCCTCGAAGGGGTAGGCGAAGGCGCGGTGCGCGAACACGTGCACGAAGAGCTTGCCGCCCGGGCCGAGCCAGCCGGCGATGCGCCGCAGGAGCTCCGGCCAGTTGCGCATGTGCTCGAACATCTCGACCGAGACGATGCGGTCGAAGCGGCCCTCCGGAGCGAACGCGTTCATGTCGGCGGTGACGACCTCGACGTTGCCGAGCCCTCGCCGCGCCGCCTCCGCCTCGATGAAGTCGCGCTGGGAGGCCGAGTTGGAGACGGCCACGATGCGGGCGGACGGCCACCGGCTGGCGGCGAAGAGGGTCAGGCTTCCCCACCCGCAGCCGAGCTCCAGGATGCGCTGGCCGCCCCCGAGCCCGGCCCGTTCGCAGGTGAGGGCCAGCATGGCTTCCTCGGCGGCGTCGAGGGTGGCGACGCCCTCGGGCCAGAAGCCGCTCGAGTACTTCATGTGGCGCCCCAGGACGTGGCGGAAGAAGGCGGCCGGCACCTCGTAGTGCTGGCTGTTGGCGAAGGCCGGCACGGGCGCCACCTCGCTGCCGGACATCTCGCGGATGAAGCGCGCCAGGGCCGCCTCCCGGTCGGAGTGGCGCCGTTCCTCCTCGGCGACTCGCTTTCGGAGCAGGCTCCGGATTCCGTAACGGATGGCCGCCTCGGGGACGAGGCCGCGCTCGGCCAGCTCGATCGCTGCATTCATGGAGGCTCTTCTAATCCGACTAAATCGACCTGTCAATATATACCCCATATGGGTACACGCGATCCCTGGCCATTGCTGGTATTGCCTAGTAGATACGATTTGGAGATGATGCGTCCTGGCGAGCGTCAAGCCGAGGAGACGATATGGACGATTTGATCGGAACGGCGGAGGTGGCCCGCCTCTCCGGGGTCGGGGCCACCGCGGTCAAGCGCTGGGCCGACGAGGGGCTCCTGCCCTCCGTCCGGACGCCGGGAGGGCACCGGCGCTTCGCGCGCTCGGAGGTGGAGCGGTTCCTGCGCGCCGATGCGCGGGGCGCGGCGGCCGCCCTCGCGGACGCGCTCCTCGCCGCGCGGGACGGGCACGAGGTCGAGGCCCGGTTGCTGGCTGAGCGCGCGCGCCGCGGAGCCTGGTTCCGCGTCGCGGCGGGGGTCGGCGAGGCGGTCGCCGAGATGGGACGGCGCTGGGAGGCCGGCGCCCTCTCGATCGGAGAGGAGCACCTCGCCTCGGAGCGCCTGGCCCGGGCCCTGGTCCACGTCGCGGAAAGCCTTCCGGCCGACCCCGGGGCGCCGCGCTGCCTCCTCGCCTGCGCCGAGGGGGACGACCACACGCTCGGTCTCTGCCTCATCGAGCTCTGCCTCCGCGAGGCCGGCTGGGCCACGCTCTGGGCCGGGCGGCGGACGCCGACCGCCGAGATCGCCGAGCTGGTCCGCCGCGCCGGCGCGCGCATGGTGGCCCTCTCGGCCTCCTGCGCCTCCACCGACGCGCTGGCGCTGCAACGCCAGGCAGAGGCCGCTGCCAGCGCCTGCCGGTCGGCCGGGGCCCACCTGGCGCTCGGGGGCGCCGGCGCATGGCCCGAGCACCCGCGCGGCGCGAGGCGCTTCCGCTCCCTCGACGCCTTCTCCGCATGGGCCCGTGAGCTGGCCGCCGCCGGCCCAGGCGCGGCCTAGAGGCCGCTCCACTCCGGGGCAGCCTGTCCGGCCCGCACGCCGAGGTGCCATAATCCGGGCCGGAACCGGAGCTCGGCATGCCCGACTCGAACGCACGGCTGACCGGCCAGCGGAGGCAGCTCGTCGATCGCCTCTTCCCGGACGGGATCCCGACCCTCTGGTGCCCCCCGCTGACCCACTACGACGAGCGTGGCGCCCTCGACCGGGAGCGGATGCGGGCGCACCTGCGCTCCCTGCAGCCCTGGGTGAAGGGCTTCCTCGTCCCCGGCAGCACCGGCGAGGGCTGGGACATGTCCGGCGAGGAGGCACGCGATCTCGTCGCCTTCATGCTGGACGAGATCGGGGAGGTCCGCGGTCACCTCCTCGTCGGCATCCTCGCGAGCACGGTGGAGGAGGTGCTGCGCCGGATCGACGACGCGATGGCCTGGCTGCGGCGGCGGACGGGGGAGGGGGACGCTCTGGCGTGCCTCGTGAAGTCCTCGGTGTGCGGCTTCACGGTCTGTCCGCCCTCCGGCGGCGGACTCGGCCAGGACGTCATCCGGTCCGGGCTCGAGCAGGTCCTCTCGCTCGGCATGCCGGTGGCGCTCTACCAGCTTCCGCAGGTCACCGGGAACGAGATGTCCCCCGGGACGGTCGCCGCGCTCGCCGAGCGCTTCCCGGGCTTCTACCTGTTCAAGGACTCGAGCGGAGCCGACCGGGTCGCGGCGTCCGGGTTCCGGGAGGCCTTCCTGGTGCGGGGCGCCGAGGGCGGGTACGCGAGCCAGCTCGCCCTGGCCGGCGGCAGCTACGACGGCTTCCTCCTCAGCACCGCCAACTGCTTCGCCCGCCAGCTCGGCGAGATGATCGAAGACGTCCGCGCCGGGAGGCGGAAGGAAGCCGGCGCGTTCTCCGCGAAGCTGACGGCGGTCTGGGGGGAGCTCTTCGAGCCTGCCTCGAAGGTGGGCCACGCCAACGCCTTCACCAACGCGAACAAGGCGATGGACCACTTCTTCGCCCACGGCCCCGGGGCCGCCGCGCTCGCTCCTCCCCTCCTGCACGGGGGAAGGCGGCTGCCTTCGGATCTCGTCCGGGCGGCGGAAGCGGCGCTGACGCGCCACGGCCTCATGCCCGCGCGCGGGTACCTGGAAGATCCTCAGGGCTCCTGGAGGACGTCCAGGTAGCCGGCGAGGAGGTCGGCCACGACTCCGCGCAAAGGCAGCGTGCCCGCCATGCCGTAGACGGGGGCCATCCCGCCCTGGGCGCCGGGGCTCCGCCGCACCTCGTCCACCGCCTCGGCGAGGTCGCCGACGAATCGCTCGACGACGCCGGGCCGGGCGTGCCGCAGCGTCACGCAGAGGTGCACCGCCGGAGGGCGCTGCAGCGCGTTGAGGCTCCAGCGCCTCGCCGTCATGGCGTCGAGGACCCGGTAGACGTCCAGCTCCCGCGAGGTGAAGGCGACGACGAAGAGAGGATCGCCCAAGACCTCGAGCCCGGGGATGCCCGCGATCCCGCGCTTCACGGCCGCGGCCGCTTCCAGGATGCGCCTCGCCGCGTCGAGGTACCCCTCCTCTCCGATGGAGACCAGCGCCGCCCAGGCCATCGCCGAGAGGGCGCCGGCGCGGCTGCCGGCGATGGTCGGCGACGCGTACAGGCCGCCCTCCCAGTCGGTCGAGACCTCGTACTGGAACCGGCGCAGCTCGCGCCCCCGGTACAGCACCACCGACGTGCCCTTGGCGGCGTAGCCGAACTTGTGAGTGTCGGCCGAGATGGAGGTGACCCCCGGCAACCCGAAGTCGAGGTCCGGCACCGGGTACCCGAGCCTGCGGGCGAACGGGAGGAGGAAGCCGCCGAGGCAGGCATCCGTGTGGAAGCCGGCGCCCTTCCGCCGCGCCAGCTCGGAGAGCTCGGCGATGGGATCGACGAGACCGTAGGGAAAGCAGGGGGCCGAGCCGACCACCACCGCGGTGTGGCGCCCCATGGCGCGCCGCATGGCGGCGACGTCGGCGACGCGCCCCTCGCCCACCGGGACGCGCCGGAGCCGCATGCCCAGCCAGTGCGCCGCCTTCTCGAAGGCCGGGTGGGCGGTGCTCGGGGCGACGATCTCCGGGGAGGCGTCGCCGCGCGCGCGGGCCCGGTCGCGGTACGCCTTCATGGCGAGGAAAATGCTCTCGGTTCCTCCGGAGGTGACCGATCCGCAGACGCGGCGCTCCGGGTCGCCCTCTTCTGGCGCGCCGAGGAGCGACGCGGTCATGGCCACGACCTCGGCCTCGAGCTTGGCGATGCTGGGCCACAGATCCGCGTGGAGCGGGTTCGCCTGCGACGCGATGGCGTAGACGCGGTTCAGGAACGCCACGTGCTCCGGGTCGCCGTGGTACACGGCGCCGGAGGCGAACCCCTCCTCCCAGCGCCCGCGCTCCTCGGCCGCCAGCGCCTCGAGCTCGGAGAGGACCTCGGCGCGGCCGATGCCCGCGGCCGGAAGGCGCAGGAACGATGGGTGCCGGCCGCGGTAGGGCTTGAGCGCCCCGGAGAGCTCGGCGAGCACCGCGCCGGACTCCCGCTCGATGCGCTCCCGCACGAACGGGACGGCCTTGAGCACGCGCTCGGCGGCCCTGAGGATCCGCGGATCGACGAGGTCGAGGACGCGCCTTCCCAGCGCTTCGAGGTTCATCGCTTCTCCTCGCGGTTGAGCCGCGCGTGGATGCGACGCGTGGCCCGGTACAGGTGCACGAATTCCTCGAAGAGCGGGTCGTAGACCGGCCGGCTACCGGGATCGGGCTCGTAGGTCCGCGCCACCGGGACGCACGCCGGCACCTCGTCGAAGGCGAGGCGCCCCAGCGCCACCGCCCCGATGAGCCCGGCTCCGCGCACGTTGGCGAGCACGGGACGCTCCACCTGGCGCACGGTGCGGCCGAGCACGTCGGCGATGATCCGGCACCAGAGGT
>Ga0209798_10001948_pt1 | contig 12219 bp, 10 predicted proteins | sample DOMMetBare3Fresh_FD_187475 | JGI IMG/M metagenome (GOLD analysis project Ga0209798, IMG submission 187475) | Wetland sediment microbial communities from St. Louis River estuary, USA, under dissolved organic matter induced mercury methylation -... | ecosystem: Environmental > Aquatic >...
CTGGCTGGAGACGTGGGCCCGTTCCCGCCACGACGCCCTGCTCGCCGCCGAACGGTTGCGCATGGACGGTGCCCTCCGCTCCACCATCGCCCGGATCGTCGAAGCGGGTATGCGGGAAGGATCGATGAGCTGTTCGGACCCCGATGAGTTCTCGACGATGTTCTCCTCGCTCCTCGACGGCCTCGCCATCCAGGTACTCCTCCAGGATCCGTCGGTGGACGGTGCCACCATGGCCCGGATCTGCCGGGATCTCGCCGTGCGCGAGCTTTCCATCCCGGCGACGCACAGCATCCGGCTTTCGCCGACAGCGGCGTGACCATCGAAGTATCGTGACTGAACGGCCATTCAATCCGGCAGCATGATCCCCGAGGAGGCTTCACGTGGCGTTTCACCCCCGCGAGAACTGGGACCGAACCACCGGTCGGAGAGCCCTCACCAGGCGAGAGTTCCTGTGGAGGGCCGGTGCCCTCGGGCTGAGCCTTCCCACCTTGTCGGCATTGCTGGCTGCCTGCGGGGACGAGGGCGGAGAATCGGTCGAGGTGGTGATCGGCTCACCATCGAACCCGGCGACACAGCCGATCCGGTCCGATAACCCGGCCATCGCCTCCGGGCTCGCACCCGAGGCGGGTCCTCTCAAGATCTACAACTGGGCCGACTACCTGAACCCGGACACCATCCTGGCAGCCGAAGCGGCCCTCGGCGTGGACATCGAGTTGACGACCTACTTCAACGAAGAGGAGGCCCTCCAGAAGCTGATCTCGGGAGAAGTCAGCTTCGACGTCTTCTTCCCGGTCTCCAACTCGATCGGGAAGGTGGTCGCCGGCCAGTTGATCCAACCTCTCAATCACGACTACCTCCCCAACCTGGCCAACGTTTGGGACCAACTGGCGGATCCCTATTACGACAAGGGGTCGCAGTACTCAGTGCCATATGTCGTCTATCAGACCGGAATCGCCTGGCGAACCGACATGGTCGACTCCGCCGACGTGGAGACCGACAATCCGCACGACGTCTTCTGGAACCCCAAGTACAAGGGAATGACCGGGTTGTACGACGATTTTCGGGAGACGTTGACGATGGCGCTCTTCCGCCAGGGATCGCCGGATCCGACCGGGGCCTCCCAGGCCGAGATCGACGCGGCCGCCGATTCACTGGTCGAGTTGGTCGACCTGATGAACATCCGGTACACGATCGACGGCGTCTACTCGGGCCTGCCCGAAGCCAAGTTCGGGCTGCACGCCGCCTGGTCGGGCGACGTGGTGGCCGCCCCGTTCTACTTCCCGGAGGGGGGCGATCCGAGCGTGCTTCGTTACCTGTGGCCGGCGCGTACCCCTGGCACCGCCCGGGCAAACATCTCCAGCGACACGATGGCGGTCCTCAAGGGATCGGAACACCCGGTTCTCGCCCACCAGTTCCTCGATTTCATGATGAACGAGGACAACGCCCTCGAGAACTTCGGCTGGGTCGGGTATCAGCCCCCTCAGAAGGGACTCGATGTCGACCGGTTGGTCGCAGACGAGTGGGTGCCGGAATACCTGGCTTCGGCGGTGGTCCAGCCCGAGGACTTCGACGATCCCCGAGGCTACGTTCAGATCCAGATGGACAGCGAGCGAGAGAAGATGTGGTTGGACGCCTGGGCCCGGGTCCAGGCCGGCGGCTGAGCCCGCTCGGTGCCGTCCAACCTCCAGTCGGCCGAGACCCAGGCCGTCGGATTACACCGTTGGGTGTGGCCGGCGCTGGCGGCGCCCGGTCTCACCTGGCTTCTCCTGCTGTTCATCGTTCCGTTCTACGCGGTGCTCGCGGTGGCGATGGGCGATCTCGACCCGATCTTCCTCAAGCCGGTTCCCGAGTGGAATCCACTGCGGTGGGATGTCTCTGCCTTTGGCGACGTCCTGTCCGACCTGTTCGGCGGACAGTTGGGCACGATCGCGTTGCGGACGCTGGCATATGTCGTGTCCGCCTGCGCCGTGTGCGTCGTCGTCGGGTATCCGGTGGCCTATTTCGTGGCGCGCAAGGTGGTCCGTCACAAGGGGCTCTGGCTTCTCGGCCTGCTCGCCCCCTTCTGGATCAACTACCTCATGCGGATGCTTGCGTGGGTCAACCTCCTCGGATCCGACGGCCTCGTGAACAAGATCATCACCTCGTTGGGAGGGGCGCCGGTTGACTGGCTGAGCGGGCGGCATTCGACCGTGATCCTGGGACTGGCCTATGGATACATCCCGTTCTTCGTGCTCCCCCTCTACGCCGCCCTCGACCGCATCGACCCGGCGGTGATGGAGGCCGCCCGCGACCTCGGCGCCAGCCCGGGCCAGGCGTTCCGAAGGGTCACCCTCCCGCTTTCGAAACAGGGTGTGCTGGCCGGGTTGGTTCTCATCATGCTCCCCATGTTCGGGGACTACTACACCCCCAACCTCCTCTCCGGCTCACCCCGGACCCGGATGATCGGGAACCAGATCGACCAGTTCATAAACCAGACATCGAGTCAAGGCGGTCGAGGTGCGGCCCTGACCCTGATCCTCATGGTGCTGGTGGCGGTGTTCATGCTGTATTACCTCTTCAACATCGCCCGTGTCACCGAGGAGGCGCGGGAATGACGGTGCGGGGGGCGATCTCGAATCCGTGGGGCAGACCCAGGCTGCTCCGACTGGTCACGCTGGCGTACATCGTCTGGTCGATGGTCCCGGTGCTGATCGCGGTCCAGTTCTCCTTCAATGCCGGGCGGTCCCGCAGCACCTGGCAGGGATTCTCCCTCCGCTGGTACCTGACCGACGCCGCTTCGGTGGCGCGGGACGAATCGCTGACGCTGGCATTGGCCCAGAGCATCCGGCTGGCCGTTCTGACGATGCTGATTGCCACCCCGATCGGGGTGGCAATGGCGATCGGCCTGGCCCGCTGGCGGGGACCAGGAGCCCGGCCGGCGGGTTTCCTGATGCTGGTACCCCTCGTCACCCCGGAGATCGTGATGGGAGTGGCGCTCTTTCTCGTCTTCGCCAACCTCTACGACTTCGTCCGCTTCGGCACCCCCGCCCAATTACTGGGCCACGTCACGTTCTCCATCTCGTTCGTCGTGATCATCGTCCGGGGAAGGCTGTTCGCCATCGGCCGCGACTACGAAGAAGCCGCAATGGACCTGGGAGCCTCCCCCCGGGAGGCCATCCGACGGGTTCTCCTCCCGCTCCTGTCCCCGGCGATCATGGCTTCGTTCGCCATCGTGTTCGCCATCTCGATAGACGACTTCGTGATCAGCCAGTTCCTCGCCGGCGGGGCTGACTCGATCACCATCCCGGTTCGGCTGTATGCCGGGGCGCGGCTGGCGCCTCCCCCTTCTCTGAACGCCCTCGCCAGCATCCTCTTGCTCGCCACCCTGTGTTCTGTCTCGGCGGCGGGACTCGTTCTCCGCCGCTACAGCAACCGCGAACGCGACGGCCGGGGCGCCCTGGACTCCCTCACCCGACTCGACGTCTGAAGAGACGAGCCCGGGTCAGAAGTCCTCTACCGGAGCGAGATCTCCGTGTGACACCACCCGCAACGCATCGGCGGGTAGCTGGACCGAAACCTGCCTGCCCTTCTCGAGCGACACCCGTTCACCCAGGTTGGGAATCACCGCCTGGACCTCGCCCAGTTCGGGCACGGTCACCAGCACCTGCAATGTGGGACCCATGTAGACGACCCGCTCGACCGTGCCGGCGAGGAGATTCTCGCCGCTTCCGTCGAGGATCACCCGCTCGGGCCGGATGCAGACACTGACCGGTCCGACGGCATCGAACCGACCCGATCGCGACACAAGCGTATGCGGGCCGATCTGGATCCGACATCCGCCTCCCGGCTCGGCCCCTGCCGCCCACCCGTCCATCAGATTGGAGAGCCCCAGGAAATCGGCGATGTAGGCACTGGTCGGCTGCTCGTAGACCTCGGCGGGTGAACCGATCTGCTCGATACGTCCTTTGTTCATCACCGCCAGGCGGTCGGACATCGTCAGCGCCTCTTCCTGGTCATGGGTCACGTAGATGAAGGTGATGCCGACCTCCTCCTGCAGTGACTTCAGCTCGACCTGCAAAGCCTTCCGGAGTTTGGCGTCCAGCGCTCCCAGCGGTTCGTCCAGCAGGAGCACCGCCGGGCTGAGGACCAATGAGCGAGCCAACGCCACGCGCTGCTGCTGGCCACCGGAGAGCTGGGTTGGTTTGCGGTTCTGCATCCCGGCCAGGTGCACCAACTCGAGCTTCTCCCCCACCAGCCGAGCGGCGTCCTGCTTCGAGACATCCTTGTACTTGAGCCCAAAGGCGACGTTCTCGCCCACGGTCATGTGCGGAAAGAGCGCATAACTCTGGAACACCGTCGAGACCGGGCGCTTGTGGGGGGGAGTCTGGGCGGTGTCGGCGCCATCGATCCTGATCTCACCCGAGGTCGGTCGCTCGAAGCCGGCGATCAGGCGCAGGGTGGTCGTCTTGCCACACCCGGACGGCCCCAGCAACGAGAAGAACTCTCCGGCCCGGACCTCGAGGTCGATCGAATCGACGGCAACCACCTCGCCGAAGTGTTTCGCCAGACCGACGAGTTGTACGGTGCCGCCTGCCACCCCGGCAGCCTATTCGCCCAGGCCCCGCATCGCCCGTGCAAAGACCTCGAACGTTTCGAGATAACGATCGGCGTCGGTGGCGGAGTGCTGGACAGAGATCAACCACTGCTCACCCTTGGTCCACGGGGGCAGGAACACCCCGCGGTTGAACTGAATCAGCCAGGCGGCCAGTGCCGCCCGCCCGTCCATCCCCAGCGATTGCCGATAGTTGGTGATCCGTTCCGTGGCGTAGGTCACACTTCCCTTGGCGCCCAGGCGGACGATGTAGGCCGGGAGCTCGTATTCGGCGACGATCCGCTCGGCGCCTTCCCCCATGTGGCGTTCGACCTCGGCCAGACTCCGATACGTCTCGTCGGTCAGGACCTCGGTCAGCATCGCCCGGGCCGCCGCCATGCTCAGCGGGTTGCCGTTGAACGTCCCCACCTGTTCGTAGGTCCCGTCCACGATCAACCCCATCACCTCCTCGCTCCCCCCGATCGCCGAAACCGGGATCCCGCCGGCCAGCGCCTTGGCCAGGCAGATGATGTCGGGGGTCACGCCGAAGAGTTTGGTGACTCCGCCGGCGCCGACAGTGAACCCGGTCTTCACCTCGTCGAAGGCGAGCAGGGCCCCGTGCTGGCGCGTCACCCTGCGCAGCCCCTCGAGGAATCCGGGTTGGGGAACGACGATGCCGCAGTTCATCAATACCGGTTCGAGGATGACGCCGGCGATCGCCCCCGGGTGGGCGGCGAAGATCGCCTCCACCGCCTCCAGGTCGTTGAACGGCGCCACGAGGGTGAGACCGACCAGCGCCTGCGGGATGCCGGGCGAATAGGCGACGCTGTTGGGAAAGCGCTCCGACCCCAGACCCTTGTCGACCCAGGTGGAGACCAGGACCGAGTCGTGGTGGCCGTGATAGGCGCCTTCGAACTTGATGATGAGATCTCGGCCGGTCTTGGCCCGCATCAGGTGGACCGCGTCCATCGTCGCCTCGGTCCCGCTGTTCCCAAAACGCCACAGCGGCAGGCCGTACCGTCGCGCCAGCTCCTGGGCCACGACGACTGCGTCCGCGACCGGCTGGGCAAAGTGAGTTCCCCGGGTCACCCGTTCTGAGACTGCCCGCACGATCGCCGGGTGGGCATGTCCGGCCAGTCCGACCCCATAGCCGCCATGGAAGTCGACGTACTCATTGCCATCGACGTCGAACAGGCGGGATCCGGAGCCCCGCTCGATCCAGATCGGGTGGGGATCGGAGATCTGCCAGCTGGAAGTCACTCCGCCCGCCAGGACGGTTCGGGCTCGCTCGGTGGCGACGGCCGAGCCCTTCATACGATCGAGGAAGCGATTCCGCTCCCGGTCGATGATCCGCTCCAGCACGTCCGCTTCGGTCTTCCGGCTGGTGGCGACCATGAATTCCTCCCTATAAACTGAACCGCCGTTCAGGTTACCTGGCTAGACTCCGCCGTGCGCCGAGGAGTAGGAATTTGTCACCGATTGCACCCATCGACCCCACCGCGGTTTCGGCCTTGCTCGCCCCGTTTGGATCGTCTCGGACCCTCCCGGCCGAGGCCTACCGGTCCCGGGAACTGTTCCAATGGGAACAAACCCACGTGTTCTCCGGATGGGCGGCGCTGGGTCGAACCGACGACCTGCTCGGTTTAGGCCAGGCGCGTGCGATCGAACACGCCGGTGAGAGCGTTCTGCTGACCCGCGACGACACGGGCATCAGAGCCTTCTCGAACGTCTGCCGACATCGGGGTCACCCGCTGGCCGAAACTGGTGAAGCTTTCGACCTGCGGCTGATCCGGTGTGGCTACCACTCGTGGACCTACCGGTTCGACGGGTCGCTCCACTCGGCGCCGTCGATGACGCAAGCCGAAGGATTCGACCCCGCCGACTGGCCCCTGACACCGCTCGGGGTGGGCGAGCTGGGGGGCTGGCTCTTCGTCGACCTCACCGGGTCCGCCCCACCGATCGCCGCCCACTTTGGGAACCTGTCGGGCCTCCTCGCCCCCTACGAGCCGGAGCGGCTGGTCAGCGTGGCCAGAAGCGCCTACGAGGTCTCGGCCAACTGGAAGCTGGCCGTCGAGAACTACCACGAGTGTTACCACTGCACCACCATCCACCCGGCTCTGTGCCAGGTCACGCCGGTCGACTCCGGCAGCGACTACGCCCCGACCGGGCTGTGGTGCGGGGGGACCATGTTGCTCAAGGATCATGCCGAGACCATGTCGCTGGACGGCAAGTCGAAGGGCGTCCGATTCCGGCGGCTTCCCGCTGAGCTCGAACGGAGTGTCCTCTACGTCGGCGTGTGGCCGAATCTCCTCATCAGCGCCCACCCCGACTATGTGATGGCGCACCGTCTCGTCCCCATCGACATCGACCGCACCGTCATCGAGTGCGAGTGGATGTGGGCTCCCGAATCCTTGGATAACCCCGGGTTCGACCCCGCCTACGCCGTCGACTTCTGGGATCTCACGAACCACGAGGACTGGGGCGCCTGCCAGCGGATCCAGAAGGCGACGGCCAACCGGGGATTCTCCCCCGGGCCGCTCAGCCCCTGGGAGACGAGCCTGTACCAGTTCTTGTCCATGCTCGGAAAGGCCTATTCGGGCGAGGAGATGAGCCCGCCGGTGCCGCCCAGCAACCGGATCGTTCCGATCCCGTCACTGACCCGTTCCTGAACTGCGACCGGACAGTCGTCGCCCCGGCGTCATTCCCGCCCGTCAGCCGGCGACGCCTCTCACACCCCGCTTGCCGAGCTGGTCGGCGATGATCACCCGCTGGACCTCGGAGGCACCCTCCCAGATCCGGTCTACCCGCAGCTCCCTGGCGAATCGCTCCGCCACGTTCTCACGCATGTACCCGCGGCCGCCGAAGATCTGGACGGCCCGGTCGGCGACCCGGTTGGCCATCTCGGAGGCGTAGAGCTTGATCATCGAGCAGTGGGCGTGAAGTGTCTTGAGATCGGTCCCGGCGTCCACTTCCCGAGCAGTCTGGTAGGTCATGAGGCGGGCCGCCCACAACTCGGTGACCGAATCGGCCAGCATGAACTGGATCGCCTGCCGGTCGATCAGGGGCTCCCCGAACACCAGCCGTTGGCTGGCAAAGGACTGGGCCTCCTCGATGAGCCTCTCGGCCGCCCCCAGGCAGCGAGCCGCGATCATCAGCCGCTCGTAGCGGAACCATTCGTAGGTGAACGCCATCCCGTCACCCTCGGCCCCCACCAGGTGGGTTGCCGGCACCCGGACGTCTTCGAAAGCCATCTCCCAGTGGTGGTGGGCGAAGGTGTGGGTATAGGCGGGGGTGCGGATATGGCGAACCCCGGGAGTTTCCATGTCGACGATGAACAGCGCATGGCTGCCGGCGTGAGGCCCATCGGTCAGCTTCGCCTGGAAGAACACGTAGTCGGCCAGGTTGGCCGACGTCACATGCCACTTCTCTCCGTTGAGGATGTAGGCGTCGCCGTCCCGGCGGGCGGTAGCAGCGATGGCGTCGACGTCGGAGCCGGCACCCTCCTCGGTGATGGCGTAGCACTCGTGCTTGTCGCCGGCGATGGTGGGCAGGACGTAATGCTCCATCTGATAGGGAGTCGCCACCGCCGGAAGCCAACCCGCCGGAGTGGACACGACCCAGCCGAGGGCATTGGTGACCCGGCCCGTCTGTTCCTGGATGAGGACCTGCTGCAGGACGCTGTATCCGCCCCCTCCCAGCTCTGTCGGCTGGTTGATGGCGAGGAATCCCAACCGGCGGACTTCGTCCTCATGCCGGCGCCCGACCTCGGGAGGCAGCTCGCCCCCGTTCATCTCGGCGTGAACCTCCCAGGGGATCAGTTCCTCGTCGACGAAACGGCGGGCCCGCTCCTGGATCTCGAGGTCGGGGGGCGACAGCTCGTGCGTCACGAGCGTCGGGCGTCGAGATCCTTGAGGATCTGTCGGGAGGCGAGCCGGGCTGGGCCACCCGTCACACACCCCCCGGGGTGAGTACCCGACCCACACTGGTAGTAGCCCTCGATCGGGGTGCGGTATTGGCTCCAACCGGGGGCGGGCCGGAAGAAGAACATCTGCGGGCCGAACAGCTCGCCATGGAAGATGTTGCCCTCGGGCAGCCCCGCCACCCGCTCGATGTCGAGGGGCGTGACCACTTCCCGGTGCAGCACCAGGCTGCCGAACCCGGGGAAGAAGGACTCGAGGGTCGCCTGGACCTGGTCTGCCATCTGCTCCCGTTCGGTGTCCCAGTCGCTGCGGGCGAGGTGGTAGGGGGTGTACTGGACGAAGCAGGACATAACATGTTTGCCGGGAGGGGCCATGTCCGGATCGATGGTCGACTGGATGGCGCCGTCGATGTACGGTCGGGTCGAATACCAGCCGTACTTGGCCTCGTCGAAGGCTCGTTCGATGTACTCGAGCGACGGCCCGATGTTGGTGAAGCCGCGGAAATGATCGCCGCCTTCCAGGGTCGGGAACGTGGGTAGACCATCGAGGGCGAAGTTGACCTTCGAGGAGACGCCCTGAAAACGATATCGCTCGATGCTGTCCACCAGATCGCTGGGCAACTCCCGGGGGTCGACGAACTCCATGAACGTGCGGCGGGGGTCGGCGGCACTCACCACGATCCCCGCCCGGAACTCGGTGCCATCATCGAGCGCCACCCCCATGGCCTTGCCATCTCGGGTGATCACGTGGCTGACCGTGGAATCGAGGCGGATCTCCGCCCCAAATGACTGAGCGGCCCTGGCCAGGACCTGGGTGAACCCGCCGTTGCCCCCCTTGTGGAAGGCCCACGAGCCGAACGACCCATCGTGTTCGCCCATGTTGTGGAACAGCAGCACCAGGCCCGACCCTTGTGACATCGGGCCGACCTTGCTCCCGATGATCCCCGACGACGCGATCCAGCCTTTGATGATGTCCGATTCGAAGTAGTCATCGAGGAAGTCGGCGACGCTGCCGGTGATCAGTCGCACGAGGTTGTGCATTACCCTGGACTCGAGGCCGCGGAGGTGTTGGGCGAGTTCGGCCATCTCCATCAGATCCTCGGGGCTTTTGCCGAACACGTTGGGTGGCACCTTGTCGAACAGGGGCTTGACCGCCTGGATCACCATCGTCATGTCGTGGTCGTACTGCTCGTAGGCGTCGGCGTCATGAGAGGAGTGGCGGGCGATCTCGCGCAGGTTCTCGTTGCGGTCCTGGCCCATCAGCAGGTAGTCGCCGTTCTCCATCGGAGCGAACGTAGAGGGCATCAGCAGCGGCATGAAGCCGTGTTTGGTGAGCTCCAACTCGTGGATGATGTCGGGCCGGAGCAGGCTGAGCGCATAGGAAAAGGTGGTGAACTGGAAGCCTGGATGCAGCTCCTCGGTGATCGCCGCCCCGCCCACTAAATGGCGTCGTTCGAGGATCAGGGTGCGGAGCCCGGCCTTGGCCAGATAGGCGCCATTGGTGAGCCCATTGTGCCCGCCTCCGATGACGATGGCGTCGTAGCTGTTGGTCATGCGGTCTTCCTCTCGGGGTTGTACAGCGGAAGGCGGGCGACGTGAGCCCCGACCTGAACGTAGCGGTGGTTGACCGTGAATTCCAGGTTCACCCTCGTGCCCACCTTGGCGAGATCGGGACGCACCCTGGCCAGGGCGATGTGACGTTGGAGCATCGGGGAGTAGCTGAAGCTGGTGGCATACCCGACCCGGGTGCCGTCGTCCCCATACACCATCATGTCGCCGTGAACCGGGGTGTGATCCTTGGGTGGCACCAGCCCGGCGCCCTGATACAACCGGTCGTACTCCTGGTAGTCGACCACCAGTCCCATCAGCTTCCAGCGCGACGATCCGTTCGCCATCTCGGCCCGTATCGCCCGAGCCCCTATGAAGTTGCGGTCACCCTCGGCCAGGTCCTTGAACATCCAGCCCAACCCGAGTTCGAGCGGCGTGGAACGGTGCTCGTCATTGAAGGCGAACCGGCTCGACTCGAAGTCGACGTTGATCAGGAGCAGCCCGGCCTCGATTCGGGCCATCAGAAGGGCGATCTGACCGAAGGGGATCATCCCCTGCCCGGCCCCGGCTGCGACGATGGCATCCCAAACCGCCAGGCCACCATCGGAGGGGATCCACACCTCGTAGCCGAGATCACCGGTGAAACCGGTGCGAGAGATGGTGACCGGCGTCCCGGCGATCTTGGCGGGGGTGAGATGGAAGTAGGCCAGATCCTCGACCTCAGGTGCGAGAGCCGACAGGATCTTGCGGCTGCGGGGCCCCTGCAGGGCGAAGCCTGCGTACTCGGTGCTGACGTCCTCGATCTCCACCTGGTACCGGCCCACCAGACGCTGGAAGTAGGCGAAGTTCGGCTCAGCGGTGGTGAGCAGGAAGTCGTCGGGGCCGAGGCGGAGGATCACGCCGTCTTCGAGAACGAAACCCCGATCGTCACACCAGATCGTGTACTGGGCCTGGCCGGGCCGGCACCGCCGGATGTCGCGGGCCAGCACCCCGGCCAGGTACGACTCCACGTCGCGGCCGGAGAAGCGGTACTTGTAGAGAGGAGAGGTGTCGAAGAACCCGGCCGAGTTGCGAATGGCGAAGTATTCGAACTTCTCCGACATCTGGTACTTGTCGACCACCAGGTGCCCGGCCCAGTGATTCCACAATTGGGTCTGGTTGAGTGCCTCGACCCGGTCGTGGAATGGTGTCTTCAGCAACATCGCCGCTCCTCCTCACGCTGCTCGAACCGGCCTGACGATAGTGTCTTATTGGACACTTGCGCAACAGGAATGTAGCCTCGCCGAGTGGCTCGACTTCCCGCTCAAGAGCGGCGCAGACGCATCATGGAGGCGACGCTCCTGGTTGCCGCCCGGCGTGGCCTGGGAGGGACGACCGTTCGAGAGGTCGCCACCGAGATGGGCTCTTCGAGCGGCCTGATCCACCACTACTTCGCGTCGATGGACCAGCTGTTGGCCGAAGCATTCGAGCTGGCGGCCGGCTCCGACCTGGCCCGCGCCGCGGACTTCGTGAACCGGCAGTCGAGCGTGCCCGACCGGCTCGCCGCCTATCTGACCGGGCATGCGCCCTCGCAGACCGATTCCACGATGCAGTTGTGGCTCGACGCCTGGTCGGAGGCGGCCCGGCGCCCGCCCCTGCGTGAGGTGTCGCGCAGACTCAACCTCGAATGGCAAACGATGCTGACCCGGATCATCGAAGCCGGCGTCGCCTCAGGCGAGTTCCGATGCCCCGATCCGACCGCCGCCGCCTGGCGCATCCTGTCGGTTCTCGACGGGATGGCCCTGCAGATCGTCGCCCACGGCACGACCGTCGACCGGGCCGACGCCATCGATTGGTCGGTGACCGCCGCCTCCACCGAACTAGATGTCCCTCTCACCTACCTGGAAACGGCAGTCGCACGGGTGCTCGGCGGCCAGCCGGTCGGCATCTGAACCAAGCCGCCGATCGCCCCCAGCGGGTATCACGCCCGACTTATGACGGAGCGGTACCACTCGTTGAACTCGTGGGCCATCGAGTCCTTGTCGGCATAGATGCCTCTGGTGAACGCCCGCGACGAGATCCCTCTCTGCACCCGTTCACACACGTCGTAGTCCTGGCGGGCAACCAACTCACTGAACTCGACGATCTCGCTCGGGTCGAACTCGTCCGCCCCCACCGCCTCGGCCACGAACAGGTACTCGGA
>Ga0209798_10001949_pt1 | contig 12215 bp, 12 predicted proteins | sample DOMMetBare3Fresh_FD_187475 | JGI IMG/M metagenome (GOLD analysis project Ga0209798, IMG submission 187475) | Wetland sediment microbial communities from St. Louis River estuary, USA, under dissolved organic matter induced mercury methylation -... | ecosystem: Environmental > Aquatic >...
GGCCGCCGGATGGGCCGTCAGCACCGCGATCGGCGTCGACGTCGACCAGCACTTCACCGTCTTCGGCTCCAGCGGCGCGGTCGTCGCCACCGCCGCGACGACCGTCCTCCCCCTGCGCCTGCGCCGGCTCCGCCCGGTCGCCGGCGTCTGAACCGGAGAGGAGCACCCGTCATGACTCGTCACGTCGTCTTCGGCACCGGGCAGGTCGGCCGCCTCGTCGTGCAGGCCCTCGTCCGGCGCGGCATCGACGTCCGCGCCGTCAACCGCACCGGCCGGGGCAGCATGCCCGGTGCCGAGATCGTCGGCGGCGACGCCACCGACCCTGCGTTCACCACCCGCGTCACGGCCGGCGCCGATGTCGTCTACTTCTGCCTCAACGCCGCCGGCTACGCCCGCTGGGCGCAGGAGTTCCCGCCGCTGCAGCGCGGCGTCCTCGGCGCCGCCCGTTCGGCCGGCGCCCGGCTCGTGGTCCTCGACAACCTCTACGCCTACGGCCCCACCGGCGGTCGCGACCTCGTCGAGACGCTGCGGGTGAACCCCACCTCCCGCAAGGCCGCGACCCGGGCCGAGATGACCCACGAGCTGCTCCGAGCCCACGACGCCGGCGACGTCGAGGTGGCCATCGGCCGGGCGTCCGACTACTTCGGTCCCGGTACGACGCGCTCGGCGCTCGGCGAGACGGTCTTCGGTACCGCGCTCATCGGCCGGGCGGCGCAGGTGATGGGCGACCCCGACCAGCTCCACAGCTACTCGTACACGCCCGACGTCGCTGCCGGCCTCGTCACCCTCGCCACCCGGCCGGAGGCGGCCGGCGACAGCTGGCACCTGCCGGTCGCCGAGGCCCGGACCACCCGACAGGTCGTCGAGCAGGTGTACGCCCTCGCCGGACGCCGGCCCCGAACGCTCGCCGCCGGCCGCGCCACGTTGCGGATCCTCGGTCTGCTCAAGCCCGAGCTGCGCGAGTACCAGCACACGCTCTACCAGTTCACCGACCGCTGGGTCGTCGACGACACCAAGTACCGCAACGCTTTCGGCGAGCGCGCCACCCCGCTCGACGACGCCCTCGCCGGCACCTTCGAGTGGTACCGCGACGACCGAACCGTCCACGACCCGAGAGGAACCCCGTGATGTCCACCGCTCCCAGCCCCACCGCCGCACCGACCGCCGGCAGCCGCTACCGGCTCGCCGCCGTCCTGACGGCAGCCGCCGCCCTGCTCGCCATCGCCGGCTTCACCGCCCTCGGCTCGGTCTTCGACTACCCGCAGATCCTCGAGTCCCCGACCGCTGACATCCTCGAGTCCTTCCGCGCCCACCAGGGCGTCGTCGTCGCCTGGTTCGCGGTCCTCGTCGTCAGCGCCGCGCTCCTGGCCCCGATCGGAGTCCTGCTCGGCACCGCCACCGGTGGCCGGTCCGGACGCTTGATCGTCGCCACCGGGATCGCGGCGGCGACCGTCCAGGTCGTGGGCTTGTCACGCTGGGTCCTGCTCGTCCCCGGCATCAGCGAGGATGCCCTCGACCCCGTCCGTACCGCGCCGGCGCACCACCGGTTCGAGCTCCTCCACACCTGGCTCGGGACCGTCGTCGGCGAGACCGTCGGCTACACCCTCACCGCCGTCTTCACGGTCCTGGTCAGCGCGACCGTCGTCCGCGCCGTCGCACCGCGCTGGATGGTCGGGCTCGGGCACGCCTCCGCCGTGCTCATCGCCACCGGCGTCCTCGTGCCGCTCGGCGTGCCCGCCGCCACGCTCACGAACTTCGCCGGTTACGTCGGCTGGTGCCTGTGGCTGATCGCCATCGCCGTCGCCCTCTGGCGCGCCGCCCGGCCGGCGGCGGACGCCGGACGGCGCGGCAGTGCCGCCTCGTCGCGCGATGCCGCCCACTGAGCGATACCGCCCACTGAGCGATACCGCCCGGACAGAGGCAGCGAAGATGCCGACCGGCCAGGCAGGAGATCTGGTACGCGGATCCGCGACCTCGTGCCCGAGAGAGCACCCGGACCGGACTCCAACCTGGGACGGCACGTCGCGCTGACGACGGCATCGTGCGACACGAAGGTCACCCGCTCAGCGCGGCAGGAGCGTGCGTCCCGCACGGGAACGGCGGCGCTGAGCGTATGTCGGTGTGAGGCTTTCGATCGCGGTCAGGATGCGTTGGAGAGTCGACGGAGAATGTACTGGTTCAGACTGAGGTTCTCGGCGGCGGCTTCCATGGCCAGCTTGCGGTGGAGTTGTTCCCCGACGCGGAGGTTGAACTTCCCGGAGTAGCTTCGCGAGGACAAGGGTTCGGGGATGGGCTCGTGGTTGTTGCGCAGGTCGTCGATGACGTCTGTGATCAGATCGCGCAGTCCTCGCAGAGCCGCTTCTTGGGTGTCGGCTAGCCAGGACAGCGAAGGGAACTCAAGGCAGCTGGCGACGTACTCGTCGTCCTCGACTGACCAGGTCACGCGGTAGGTGTAGTGGGTGATGTCTGCGTCCGTGGTCATGACTCTCCCTCCTGCTGCCTGTCGATCGCGGCCAGGACTTGGCGCACCTGGTAGGCCTGGGCTGTTCCGTGGTCGTTCTGGATGTTCACTCGGGGATCGCCCTGCCAGGGGGTCTTGAATACGGCGTGTGATCCGCCGCCGGTTCTGGGTTGTCCGAAGTAGTGCTGGCAGACCTTGACCAGGTCCTCGTAGCGGATGTTGCGAGGGTTGGCCCGCATGGCTTCGAGGATCCTGGCTACCGATGCCATCGTTGAATAGTACCGCAGATGGTACTATGTGACAACGGCAAGGGCTGGCCAAGTGACACGCGAGTTCAAGATCAGTTGGTGAAGCTCCACCTGGATCAGCGGTCAAAGGACGTCGCTGGCATGGGTAGCTCGGGAGAACGGTGTCGGTGCCGAGACGCTCCGGAACTGCGTTAGCGCGTATGAGAAAGCGTTCCCCCAGGAGGAGGCGCTCTGTCGGCCTCGGAGCGGGCGGCTTCGGGAGTTGGAGCGAGAACCGTGCTCCCGCATCGCCGTCACCGAACTCCCCGGGCATGACCGGTCACCGTCTCCCGATCATCGTGCGGAACCGCCGGCCGCGCCGTCGGGCGGACGGCTTCTCAGCATGACCACGGCGATGCCAGGCTGTCCACGTGCTGGTGTTCGTGTCCTACCGGCGGCGGGACTCCGCGTTCGCCGCGCAGGCGCTCCGCTACGCCCTTCGCGCGACGGACCACGAGGTCTTCCTCGACACGGGCACCATCGCCCCCGGAGAGGCGTTCCGCGAGGTGATCCGCGACGGGCTGCAGCGCTCGTCCCTGGTGCTGGCGCTCGTCGGCCCCGAGTTCGACCCGGGGCGGTTGCACGAACCGCTGGACGCGGTGGCGTTCGAATGGAGACAGGCCCGCTTCCTCGGCTGCGCCGTCCATGCCGTTCTCCTGGACGGCGCCGCGATGCCGGCCGAGCAGGCCCTGCCGTCGGACCTGCGCTGGTTCTGCAAGCGCAGCGCGTCCGCTCTCGGCGGAGTCGCGCTCGGCCAGCAGATCGACGCCCTGGTGGCCGCGGTCCCGCAGCTCGCCGTCCGTCCAGCGGGCGCCGCGCGCGTGCTGTGGGTGGACGACAACCCGGCGAACAACGAGTACGAGCGGTCCCTGCTGCGACCTCTGGGGCTGGTGTTCGACAACGTCGTGTCGTCGGCGGAGGCGATCGAGCAGCTGCTGACGAGCACCTACGACCTGGTGATCACCGACCTGGGCCGGCGCTGGTCGTCCGACCGCTCGAAGGACGCCGGCCGCAACCTGCTCACCCATCCGGTGATCGCCGACGGCGGCCCACCCGTCGTCGTCTACGCCGGCCGCGGCGCGGCACCCCGGGAGGCCGAGCTGCTCTCCCTCGGCGCCTTCGGGGTGTCCCACGACCGGCAGCACTTCCTGGCGCTGGTCCGCCAGGCCCTCGGCCGGGGCATCGAGCCGCCGGACGCCTGAGCGCGGCCGGTTCAGGATGGCCCGGTCGCGTCTCGTCCCTGGCGCGGCGGCCAGGGCGGCCTCAGCTGACGAGGTCGAGCGTCCACTGGGACCGGCCGCCCTCCAGGGCGGCGAAGAACACGTTCACCTGGACGTCGCGACTGCTGTACCAACGCGGGAGGCCGGTGGACGCACCGACCGTGTAGCCGACCTTGACGTACGCCGCGTCGAGGGCCTGCTTCGTGGTGAAGACGTCCGTCGGCGCGAGCACGACCGCCCTGCTACCGCTCTGCGACAGGATCGCGCCGGCGGGCAGCGGCGCGGTGGCCGCCGGCCAGGCCGAGGACGACGAGCCGCCGCCGGCGTGCGCGGCACCGGGCGAGACGATCAGGAGCGAGAGCGCGGCGACCGCGGCCGCCAGGGTCTTCCTCATCGGACGTCCTCCTTGTGCAGCACGACGGATCCCGTGCAGGACCCGCGTCGAACCTCGCCGCGGGCCCCCGGGCACGCCTCAGCATGTCCACCACCCGGTACGGGTTCACATCGTCCATCCGGGCTGGTACCAACGGCGGACCCGACCGGCGAGGGCGCCGCACGACCGGGGACCTTGCAGCTGCCCGGGGATCACCCATGATGCTGGGGTGACCTTCATGCACGAGTACGGCCTGTTCCTCCTGAAGACCGTCACGGTGGTCGTCGCCGTTGCCGCCGTCCTCGCCGTCACCGCCACGGTCTGCTCCCGCGCCGTCCGGGCCCGAGGCCCGAGCCGTCGTGGGTTGCAGGTCCGCAACCTGAACCGGACCTACGAGGACCTGGCCTGGGCACTGCGCTCGGGGACGATGCCGGCCAAGGCAGCCAAGGCCCAGGCCAAGGAGCTCAGGAAGGCGCGCAAGGCCCTCGACGCCGGTGCCGCACGGCGCGCCGGTGCCACGCCGACCGGTGCCGCGCCGACCTCGGGGCCGGACGCCCGCCCGCGGGTGTTCGTGCTGGACTTCCACGGCGACGTGCGCGCGACCGAGGTCGCGGCACTGCGCGAGGAGATCACGGCGATCGTGACCGTGGCCCGCCCCGGCGACGAGGTGGTGGTGCGGCTGGAGAACCCCGGCGGCCTGGTCGCCGACCAGGGGCTGGCGGCGGCCCAGCTGATGCGGGTGCGCAGCCGTGGGCTGCGCCTCGTCGTCGCCGTCGACAAGGTGGCGGCCAGCGGCGGCTACATGATGGCCTGCGTCGCCGACCGCATCCTGGCGGCGCCCTTCGCAATCGTCGGGTCCATCGGTGTCATCGCCGAGATCCCGAACGTCTACCGGCTCCTGGACCGCACGGGCATCGAGTTCGAGCAGTTCACCGGCGGCGAGCACAAGCGCACGGTGACGCCGTTCACCCGCACGACAGACGCGAACCGCGAGAAGCTCACCAGCCAGATCGAGGACACCCACGCCCTGTTCAAGGAGTTCGTCGGCCGGCACCGACCGCAGCTGGACATCGAGCGGGTCGGCACCGGCGAGTACTGGTACGGAACGCGCGCCGTGGAGCTGGGGCTGGTCGACGAGCTGGTGACCAGCGACGACCACCTGCTCGCACGCGTCGCGGACGCGGACCTCTACACGGTCAGCTGGTCCCGGGGCCGCACCCCGGCGCGCAAGCTCGCCGCCCTCGTGCGGTCGATGACGTCGGTGACACGGCTGGACCATCCGCGTTGAGGCCGCCTGCCTCGTCGTGCCGGCGCCTAGGCTGGCCGCCATGACCGACCTGCCCGTCCTCGACGCCGTCGAGCAGCGGGTGCTCGGGTGCCTGCTGGAGAAGCAGGTGACCGTCCCCGCGACGTACCCGCTGACGCTCAACGCGTTGCGTACCGCGTGCAACCAGACGTCGAGCCGCGACCCGGTGACCGACCTCGACGAGCCCACGGTGGAGCGGACGGCGCGGGCGCTGCGGGACCGCGGCCTGGTCCGGATCGTGTGGGCCGACACCGGGCGCCGCGTGCTGAAGTGCCACCAGACGCTCGTCGACGCGCTCACCCTGGCCGCGGACGAGCGCGCACTGCTGACCGTGCTCCTGCTGCGCGGCGCGCAGACCGCGGGCGAGCTGAAGGCGCGCACAGAACGGCTGCACCCGTTCTCCGACAAGGACGACGTCGAGGCGTGCCTGCACCGCCTCGCCGACCGGACGGGCCCGCTCGTGCGCAGGCTGGAGCGCCGCCCCGGGCAGCAGGACCACCGCTGGGTGCACCTGCTCGGGCCGGTCCCCGAGGGTGCGCCGGCCACGGGCGCAGTCACCGGTGCCGGCGTGGCGGCCGCCGGACCCGCCGTCGACCGTGAGCGCCCGCTCGCGGACGGCGCCGACGCCCGCGACGAGCGGGTCCGCACCGCGTACGCCGCCGTGGCGCAGGACTACGCCGAGAAGCTGGCCGGGGAGCTCGACGACCTGCCCTTCGAGCGCTGGCTGCTCGACCGGGTCGCAGCCGGGGCAGGCGCCCGGCCCGTCGCCGACGCGGGCTGCGGCCCGGGCCACGTCACGGCGTACCTCGTGGCCGCAGGCGCCGACGCCCGCGGCCTCGACCTCACCCCGGAGATGGTCGACGAGGCGCGGGTCCGCTTCCCCGGCGTCCGTTACGCCGTCGGCGACCTCACCCGGCTGATCCGCCCCGACGACGCCGACGGCTGGGGTGCGGTGCTCGGCTGGTACTCGCTCATCCACCTGGCCGGTTCGGAGCTGCCCGCCGTCGTCGCCGCCCTCGCGCGTCCGCTCGCTCCCGCCGGGGTCCTCGTGCTGGCCATGCACGCCGGGCACGAGGTCCGGCGCCTGACGTCGTGGTTCGAGCACGACGTCGAGCTCGACGTCGTGCTGCACGACCCGGCGGACGTCGTCGACGCAGTGACCGCGGCCGGTCTTCAGGATGTCGAGTGGTACGTCCGCGGGCCCGTGGCGGTGCGCCAGGAGACCACGGAACGGTTCTACGTGCTCGCCCGGCGCCCGCACCCCTGACCGGCCCCGGCGTCACACTGGTCGCGTGGACGGCGTGACCAGGCCCTGGGTGCTGCACCTCGACCTCGACCAGTTCATCGCTGCGGTCGAGGTGCTCCGCCGTCCGGAGCTCGCCGGGGTGCCACTGATCGTCGGTGGCCGGGGAGACCCGACCGAACGGGCCGTCGTATCGACGGCGTCCTACGAGGCGCGCGCGTTCGGCGTCGGGTCGGGCATGCCGCTGCGGCTGGCCGCCCGCAAGGCGCCCGACGCGGTGATCCTGCCGGTCGACGCGCCCGCGTACGAGGCCGCGTCCGCCGAGGTGATGGCCGTGCTGCGCGGGACGGAGGGCGTCGTCGTCGAGGTCCTCGGCTGGGACGAGGCGTTCCTCGGCGTCCGCACCGACGACCCCGAGGGCTTCGCGCGGCGGGTGCAGGCCGCGGTACTGGCCGCCACCCGGCTGCACAGCTCGCTCGGTATCGGCGACAACAAGGTGCGGGCCAAGATCGCAACGGGCTTCGGCAAGCCCCGAGGCGTCTACCGGCTGACCGCGGCGAACTGGTTCGAGGTGATGGGGGAGCGGCCGACGATCGCGCTGTGGGGCGTCGGCTCGAAGGTCTCGGGGCGGCTCGCCCAGCACGGCATCACCACTGTGAACGAGCTCGCCGCGGCGGACGTCGACACGCTGGTCGAGGAGTTCGGCCCGCGGATGGGCACGTGGTACGCCGACCTCGGTCGCGGCCGCGGGTCTGCCGTGGTCGACGACTCGCCCTGGGTCGCCCGGGGCCACAGCCGCGAGACGACCTACCAGCAGGACCTCACCGAGCGCGCGCAGGTGGACGACGCCCTGCGCGTGCTCGTCACCGAGGTGCTCGCGGACATCGCGCGCGAGGGCCGCCCCGCCGTCCGGCTGACGCTCAAGATCCGCTACAAGCCGTTCTTCACCAAGACCTTCAGCCGCACCCTGCCCGAGCCGACGAGCGACCCGGACGTCGTCCTCGCCGAGGCCCTGGCCCTCGCCGCCAAGCGCGAGGCAGACCGGCCGATCCGGCTGCTCGGGCTGCGCCTGGAGATGACGATGCCCGGGCCGGACAACGACGCCGAGCGGACGCCGGTCCGCGGTCGGATCTGAGCGCCGTCAGACCCGCTCGCGGAGCCAGGCGATGTCGGCCGCCTGGCCCTCGACCCCGCCCGGGGTCTCGCAGATCACCGGCGCGCCGGCCTCCCGGACGACGGCGACGAGCGACTCGCCGTCGACGAAGCCCGAGCCGAAGTTCGTGTGCCGGTCGGCCCCGGAGTCGAACTCGTCCCGGGAGTCATTGGCGTGCACCAGGTCGATCCGGCCGGTGATCGCCAGGACCCGTCCGACGACGTCCGCGAGGTCGATCCCGCCGGCGTGCGCGTGGCAGGTGTCGAGGCAGAACCCGACGTCCTCGGAGCCGGACGCCTTGCCGACGGCCTCCCAGAGCCGGTCGATCGCCTCGAGCCGGCGGGCCATCGCGTTGTCCCCGCCCGCGGTGTTCTCGATGAGCAGCGGGACGGGTAGGTCGAGCCCGTCCACGCACTTGCGCCAGTTGTCGAAGCCGACCGCGGCGTCCTCGTCGACCCCGAGGTGCCCGCCGTGGACGACGACTCCCTTGGCGCCGATCGCGGCGGCCGCGAGGACGTGCTGCTGCAGGAGCTTGCGGCCCGGGATCCGGATCCGGTTGTTCGTCGCGGCGACGTTGATCGGGTACGGCGAGTGCACGAACAGGTCGATGCCGGCTGCGGCGGCGTCCGCCTTCAGCGCCTCCGCCCCGCCCTCGTACCGGACGACAGGCCCCTTGTAGCTCTGCGGGTCCCCGAGGAAGAGCTGCACGACGCTGGTGCTGCGGGCCCGCGCCTCCGCGACCGGATCGGCCTGGTCGACATGCGCGCCGATAGCGAGTTCACCCATAGCACCACCGTAGGAGGTCGCACGGACGTCGCGGCGGTCGGGCGTGCCCTCGACCTGCACGGGCGCCCCCGTGCTCACTCACCTGTCGACCGCGGCCCGACCATGGTGAGCGTGTCGGCGATGCCGGCGAACTCCGCGCGTCAGCGTGCGAGCGAGGAGCAGCGCGATGACCGACAGGGCCACGGCGTCGATGGCGGGGACGAAGCGGACCTCTCCGTCGCGGATGGCGTAGACGCCGATGCCGCGGACGATGCCTCCGAAGCCGCCGCCGGTCCCTTGGTCGTCCGGGCCGCTGCCGCCTCCGCCACCGCCGACGGCGACCGCCACCGGGATCACCAGCACGCCGTCGCGTTCGATCGGCTCACCGAACACTCGACGGACGCCGAGCACGTCACCAGCCTTCGCGAGGATCTCTTCAGGATTCACGACCGGCCTCCGGGTGTGAGATTGACTGAGGTGTCCAGCATGACCTCGGCCTGTTCGTCGCGCCGCGCCGCGCCGCGGGCGCCGCTGCCGCCGGCCGGGGCCGCGGGCGTCGTCCCTGTGGCGCTCGCGGACCGGGCGTCCTCGCCGGCGACGCGCGGCACTGGTCGTGACACGCGCAGCAGGACCAGCAGCCGAAGGACCGACGTCGACGCGAGGACGCCGACGAGGGTGGCCATGGTGACGGCCAGATCGGGTGCCCACACCCAGATCCCGCGCCATCCGTAGCCGATGCTCCCCGGGGTGGCGAGCAGAAGAGCGATCACGACACCGCGTGCGACCACGCCGAGCCAGGCCGGCAGCACATGACGAGGAGCGCGGCGCAGGCTCCTCGCAGCTCGCCACAGCCCCCACCCCGCGGAGCCGACCAGGAGCAGCACGATCAGGTCGAAGGCAAGGTAGAACCGGGTCGTGGACAGTCGTGCGTCGACGCGCTCACCCAGCATCGTGCCGACCACGTCGCGCGACATCCGATCGGTGGCGGCCGGGTTCCCCGGCACCGGGATCTCGTGGCTGAGGTTCATCAGGGTTGCGACCGCGGTTCCCCGACCCGGTACGACGGCGATCATCGCGCTGGAGTCCGGGGTGTTGCCCGGGTGGAACAGCACGGGTTCCTGCCAAGGGCCGCCGACAAACCAGCCCATCGCATAGCGCGCGGGGGCGCCGTCGGCCCATCCGCCCAGGTGCGCCACCGGACCCGGTGAGGTCATCGTGCGCAGCGCGTCGGACGAGACGATCCGGCTCCCGTCGTCGCTGACGCCGTCGCGCAGGTACATCCGCAGGTAGCGCCCCATGTCCGTGGCGGTGCTGACCAGGTAGCCGGCGGGCAGCAACCCCGACCGCCGGGTCGGTCCGTGCACGATCGTCGCACCGAACCACAACCGGTGACCGGAGCTCACGGCCGGGTGACCGCCGTCCCCGGTGTCGCCCGACAGGTGAGCCGCGCTGCTCGTCATGCCCAGCGGCGCGAAGATCCGGCGCCGGACGTACTCGGCGTAGCTGGTCCCCGACGCTCGTTCGACGACAAGGCCGGCCAGGACGTAGTTGGCGTTCGAGTAGTGCCACACCGTCCCCGGCGGGTCGCTGAGCCGGGTCTCGGCCAGCTCACGGACGGCGTCGAGAGCGGTGCCGTCCCTCGCGCTCTTCAGGACCGGGCCGCCGGCGGTCTCCGGGAGGCCGCTGGTCTGTTGCAGGACCTGCCGTACGGTGATCGAGTCGGCGGCCCGCGGATCGGCCAGTCGCAGATCGGGTACGTACCGCCGGATCGGGGCGTCGAGGTCGACCAGCCCGTCGTCGACCAGCTGCATCACCGCCAGTGCGGTCACGCTCTTGGACGTCGACCCGATCACGAACGGGGTGTCCGCGGTCACGCTGCGGCCGTCTCCCGTCTCGCCGAGCCCGGTGACCACCTCGTCGCCGGTCCGGTCGACCACCGCGAGGGCCGCGCCAGGCACGCCGACGGCGTCCATCTCGCCGGCGAGGACCGTGCTCGCGCGGTCGGTGTCGAGGCGATCCACGGCGGACGCCGGGCTGCCCAGCCCGCCGACGAGCACGAAGGACACGGTCAGGACCCCCGCGCGTCGCGCCGTCCGGGCACGCCGGCCGGAACCCGCACATCGCCGGCTGCTTCGGTGCATCACCGGACGCAGCTGCCCGCTCATGAGACGCCTGCGCCGCGGTCGTCCAGGACGACGCCGGTCATGAACGCGTGGAATGCGTCGGGCTGTTCGAACAGGGGCCGGTGCCCGGACGTCTCGGCGACGCTCAGCTGCTTGCGCGGCGCGCTGAGCATCCCGAACCACTCCTCGGCGAGGTCGGCGCGGCCCGGAGCCTCGTGGCGGCCCTGGAAGAGGTAGACGGGCACCTCGAGCCGGGTGGCCTGGGTGCGGAAGTCGATGTGCTGGATCTGCGGGTACAGCAGCGCCAGGGTGTCGACCACGGCGCCCAGGTTGTGCACCTGGTCGATCAGGGCGTACTCGCCGACGAAGATGCCTTCCGACATCTGACCTTCTCCCTCGGCGTTGCGACTGCGGTCGTACGGGTAGAGCTCCGACTCGTAGGACAGGGCCGGCTCGTAGGCCAGTGCGGACTGGTACGGCGGGGGGCCGTTGCGGATCAGGGTGGCCGCCAGGCTGGTGTTCCCGGTGCGCTGTGCCCAGGCCAGGCTGTCGCGGTAGAAGACCAGGTCGGTCGCCCGAGGGCTGACCATCTGTCCGGCACCGATGAACGCGTGGAACAGCTCGGGACGCTGCTGAACGCTGAGGACACCGAGGATCGTGCCCCAGGACTGCCCGAGCAGGTAGATCTTGTCCTGACCGAACCGGTCACGCAGGTAGTCCGTGACCTCGATCGTGTCGCGGACGGCGTTGGCCAGGGTCAGCGTCGAGGTGGGCTCGAGCTGGTCGTAGGACCGCCCGGTGCCACGCTGGTCCCAGCTGACCACCACGAAGTCGTCCTCCAACGCCTGCCCGTGATGGCGCATCGCCCCCAGCTCGGTGCCGCCGGGCCCCCCGGCCAGGAACAGCAGCACCGGATTGTCGGCGCTCCGGCCGCGGATCATCATCGCCAGGTCGTGGCCACCGATCCGGACCCGGGTGAGCTCGGCGACACTGCCCGACAACCGGTGACCGTCCGGGCCGGTGATCGGGTCGGTGCCCGCGGGCCGCGCCAACGCCACGGCGAGGAGCACCAGGGCCGTCGCCGTCGCCGCCGCGACGGTCCGGCGGGCGTACACCCCGGCCCTCGACATCGCCGACCGGCGCGGACCGCCGCCACCGGAGGTCGCGACGCCAGGAGAGCTCCGACGCCTGGCGACGCCGGCCCCCAGGACCGAGCCCAGGACCATCGGAAGCAGCCCCACCACACCGTGGAACCCGCGGCCCACAGCGAACGCGAGCAGCCCG
>Ga0209798_10001951_pt1 | contig 12212 bp, 9 predicted proteins | sample DOMMetBare3Fresh_FD_187475 | JGI IMG/M metagenome (GOLD analysis project Ga0209798, IMG submission 187475) | Wetland sediment microbial communities from St. Louis River estuary, USA, under dissolved organic matter induced mercury methylation -... | ecosystem: Environmental > Aquatic > Freshwater...
CCGAACCCTGTCCGATGAACCCATCCAGCGAGCTGTAACCACCACCGATGCTGAAGGTTCCGGTCGGTTTCTCCTTGATGTTGACATCCACATTGAGTTTGTTGTTATCACTGCCACGAACGGTGGCGATGTTGGCCTCCTCAAAGTAGCCGGTATTCATCAGGTTCTGCTTACTCCGCTTCAAGCCGGTGGCGCTGAACAATTCACCTTCCACGACCCGCATCTCGCGGCGCACAACCTTGTCACGGGTTTTGGTTTCGCCGTTGATGCTGATCCGCTCGATATAGACCAATTCCCCTTTTTCCATGTCAAAGGTCAGGTCAACACTCTTTTTATCGGCATCGACCTTGGTCAGCGGATTGGCATTGGCAAAGGCGTACCCTTTATCGGCATACACATCGGTCAGGGTGCTGATATCGTTGCGCAGCACCGCGCGGCTGAACAGTTCACCCGGCTCGGCCTTGATTTTTTTACGCAGTTCCGAAGCCGGTTCCAGCAGTTCACCCTTGAAACCGATTTCTCCGATGCGGTACTGATCTCCCTCGGTAATCACAATCGATACTTCCAGAGCATCCTTGGCAGGAGTCAGCTTGACCTGTGGCTCACCAGTCTTGATATTGATATAGCCGTTGTTGAGGTAGTAGTCGGCAATCAGGGCGGCATCGTTTTTAAGCACTTCTTCCTTGTAGGTTCCCGCGCCGGTCAACCACGACATGAACCACTGTTCCTTGGTTTCCATCACTTTGAGCAGCTTGCTTCTGTCGATGTTACTGTTCCCTTCGAAATTGATGGTACGGATCAGGATTTTCCGCCCTTCCGTAATTTTGAAGGTCACCTTCAGGTCATTGCGGGAGGTCGGAATAACCTGCGGTTCGACTTCCGCCAGATAATACCCTTCGTCACCGTACAGCTTCTTGATCTTAACCACACTCTTGGCCAGGTCCTTGGGGGAATAGATCGAATTCTGCCGCAGTTCGACCACCTCTTTCAGTTTGTCAAGGGTCAGTTCCTTGTTCCCTTCAAAGCTGAATGAGCGTACCACCGGTTTTTCCAGCACCTGATAGACCAGCGTCGGTCCCTTGTCCGATGTTTCCAGTACTGCCCGCACATCCTGGAAATGCCCCAGTTTGTAGATGGCGGCAATATCCTGATCGGTTTTGTCGCTGTACAGGGTGTCTCCCGCTTTAAGCGAGATGGCATTCAGAATAGCGGCACTCTCGATGCGCCGGTTCCCCTTGATGGTGATATCAGCCAGTTTTTCACCTTCAGCCTGTACACCGGCTGCAAACATTCCATTGAGCGCCAGCATAAGAGCCAGTATACGAAATTTGGGCACAGATCCCCCGAGACCAGAAATATAGTTATGCAAGATGTCCATCCACCAGACGCACCGTATGACCCATGGCATTCGCCAGGACTTCATTATGCGTCACCACCACCAGCGTCAAACCTTTACGGAGCTGCAAATCGGCTAACACCCCGTGAATCCCTTCACTGGTCTTCATATCCAGATTGCCGGTCGGTTCGTCTGCCAGCAACAAGTCCGGTGAAAGCACCAGGGCCCGGGCAATGGCAACCCGCTGTTGCTCACCTCCCGACAGCTCACCAGGGCGATGCCCCAGCCGGTGCGACAATCCCACGTCATCCAGCAATTGCTCTGCCTGCCGCATCGCGTCGCTTCGTGGAACACGCGCAATCAGGGCCGGCATCATCACATTTTCCAACGCGGTAAATTCGTGCAGCAGATGATGAAACTGGAACACGAAACCTATACTCCGGTTGCGGAACAGCGCCAGGGCATGGTCATTCTTGGCAAACAGGTCTTCTCCCTGGAAGAGCACCGTGCCACTGGAGGGGCGGTCAAGCGCCCCCAGAATCTGCAGCAGCGTACTTTTCCCCGCACCCGAGGCACCCACCAGAGCCGTGGTTGTTCCGGCCGCCAGGGTCAGGTCAATCCCTTTCAAGACCTCAACCGTTGAGGAACCGGTATGATAGGTTTTGCACAGTCCCCGTATTTCCAGCAGATTACTCATAGCGGAGTGCCTCCGCCGGCAACATTTTTCCCGCCTGCCAGGCCGGATAGAGTGTGGCGACAAACGAGATGCAGAGCGCCGTAATCGAGATCAGGACCACATCCGAGGTGACGACCTGGGAAGGGAAACGATCGAGATAATAGATGTCCTTGCTGAAGAAATTCTGCCCGGTCACCTTTTGAATAAAGGCGATAATCGGTTCCAGGTTAAGCGCAATCAACAGACCGGAACTTACCCCCAACAGCGTGCCGACCGTGCCGATGATCATCCCTTCCAGCACGAAAATCTTCATGATGCTGCGGCTGGTGGCGCCCATGGACTTCAGGATGGCAATATCACGGGTCTTTTCCATCACCACCATGAACAGTGTCGAGGCGATGCCAAAGGCCGCCACCAGTACGATCAGGGTCAGAATGATGAACATGACCACTTTTTCGGTTTTGAGCGCAAACAGGATGTTCTTGTTCATCTGCATCCAGTCGCGGGCATAATACTGCACTCCCAACGTCCGGTTGATACTGCGTGCCAGTTCACCGGTATGATACACATCCTCAACCTTGAGCTGTACGCCGGTGACCGTGTCCCCCAGATCAAAGAATTGCTGGGCCTCGCTCAGGGAGACATAGGCCAGGGTGGAATCGTATTCGAACATGCCGGTATTGAAAATGCCGACCACCCGGAATGGTTTCAGTTTTGGCATCACTCCCAGCGGTGTGATATTCCCCATCGGGGAAACCACGTTGACCTTGTCCCCCACCAGCAGGTTGAGATGCTTGGCCAGCTCCTTGCCGAGCATGACACCGGGGAGCGCTTCCTTGCCATCCGTCATGACCGGATCAAGCTTGTCAAGTGAGCCATCAATGACCGTTTTGCTCAAGCGGGTCACCTGACGGTCGGTGGCCACGTCAATCCCGCGTAGCACCACCCCGGAGACATTTTTTCCCGATGACAGCATTACCTGGTTGTAGATAAAAGGGGTCGCGGCCACAACCCCTTTGAACTGCTTCAGTTTTTCCGACACGCCCCGGTAATCGTCCATCGGGGCCCCGTTGCGAACCACCACCACATGGGCATTGGTACCAAGTATCTTGTCTTTCAGGTCTTCTTCAAAACCGGTCATTACTGCCAATACGACGATCAGTGCCATAACGCCGAGTGTCACACCGGCGGTGGAGATAAAGGTAATAATGGAGATAAAGGTCGATTTGCGTTTTGCTTTGAGGTAACGCAAACCTATCATCAATTCAAACGGCATCTATTTGGCTTCTTTTCGTAGTTGCGGGAAGAGGATCACGTCTCGGATCGAGGCGGAATTGGTCAACAACATCACCAGCCGGTCAATGCCGATCCCTTCACCGGCGGTGGGGGGGAGACCGTATTCCAGGGCGCGGACATAATCTTCATCCATGTAATGTGCTTCTTCATCACCCTTGTCTTTTTCCGCCACCTGGGCCAGAAAACGCTCCTTCTGGTCGATCGGGTCATTCAACTCGGAAAAGGCATTGGCAATCTCACGCCCGCCAATGATCAACTCGAAACGATCGACAATCTCCGGATTGTGATCATTCTTGCGTGAGAGGGGTGATACTTCCGTCGGGTAGGCGGTCACAAAGGTCGGCTGAATCAGTTTGTGTTCCACCACTTCCTCGAAAATTTCCATCACCAGCTTGCCGTAGCTAATGTCATCGGAGAGATCCAGACCGATACTGCGGGCATAGGCTAGCGCCAGATCGGGATCGTCCAGCTGTTTAGCTTCAATATCGCCGTATTCCAGGATGGCATCACGCACCGTTACCCGCTTCCAGGGGCGCTGGAAACTGATATCAAGTCCTTGGTAGTTGAAGTCGACTGTTCCCAGCACTTCCTGGGCAACATGGCTGAACAGCTCCTCGGTCAGATCCATCAGATCTTCGTAGGTGGCATAGGCCTGGTAAAACTCCATCATGGTAAATTCGGGATTATGGCGAACCGAAATACCTTCGTTGCGGAAGTTGCGGTTGATCTCGAACACCCGTTCAAAGCCCCCCACCACCAGGCGTTTCAGGTAGAGCTCCGGCGCAATACGCAGATAGAGATCCATATCGAGCGTGTTGTGATGGGTAATAAACGGGCGGGCAGTCGCCCCACCCGGGATCTGGTGCATCATCGGTGTTTCAACTTCCAGAAAATCACGACCGGTCATGAAGGCCCGGATCAGGTTGACGATACGGCTGCGCTTGAAGAAGATATCCCGTACCTCCGGGTTGACAATCAGGTCAACATAGCGTTGGCGATAGCGGGTTTCCACATCGGTCAGACCGTGGAATTTTTCCGGTAGCGGCAGGAGTGATTTCACCAACAAGCGGATCGACTCGGCGTGCAGCGACAGTTCCCCGGTCTTGGTGCGAAAGGGGTAACCGACCACTCCCACAATATCCCCCAGGTCAAACGATTCAAAAGCGGCAAACGCCTCTTCACCGATTTCGTCTTTCTTGACGTACACCTGTACCCGCCCCTTGCGATCCTGCAACTGGATAAAGGCGGCCTTGCCAAAGGAACGGCGCGCCAGGATCCGCCCGGCCACCGTGAAGCGATCGGCAGATCCGTCGAATTCCTGTTTGTCTCCGTAAGCGGCCAGCAGTTCTTCCGAGGTATGTAATGGTCTGAAATCGTTGGGATAAGGATTGATACCCGCTTCCCACAAGGCATCTACTTTGCGGCGGCGCTGTAATTGAAGTTCGCTTAATTCATCCATGGGTGGTGTAGCCTTTCAAATGCGTGGTAAGTTGGGACAGAAAGATTGATAAAAATATAACCGAAGTGCTTGAAGGTCAAGCGAAAAGCGGAAATTTGGACGGTTTGTCTTTTTGGCCGGCAGCGCCACCGCTCAAACAGCCGCCTCCCTGTCGAAAAACATCTGCATCCGGCTAAAGATCTGTTCCGAATCACCCCGCTCAAGTTCGGTCTCCGGGAGTGATTTCAAAAATTTCCTGCCGTAATTCTTGGTGACGATCCGCCGGTCAAGGATCAGCACGGCGCCACGGTCGTCATGACTGCGGATCAGGCGGCCAAACCCCTGGCGGAACTTGATGATTGCCTGGGGAAGGGAAAAATCACGGAAAGCATCCCCGCCGTCCGCCTCGATCTTTTCCGAGCGCGCCTGCTGTACCGGTTCGGTCGGCACCTGGAAGGGAAGACGAACGATAATCACCAGCCGCAACGCCTCGCCTTTCACATCCACCCCCTCCCAGAACGAATCGGTGCCGAACAGCACACCATTTCCCTCTTTGCGAAAGCTCGCCAGCAGGGCGTGGCGGTTGGCATCCCCCTGCTTGTAGGTGGTCAGCCCCTGACGCGCCAGCCCCGGCGTCAGGGCGGAATAGACCCGGTTAAGCAGATCATAGGAGGTGAAGAGAATAAACGCCCCCCCCCTGGAGATCGTCACGGCGCGCAAGATCTTTTCCTGTAATGCCTCGCGAAAACCGGCCGCCATCGGCTCCGGCATGTCGTCGGGGACGGCGACAAACACCTGGGAACGGTAGGAAAAAGGGGAGGGGAGCTGTAATTCACTCAGCCGTTTCTTTTCCAGCAAGGCAAAGCCGGAACGTTTTTTCAGATAGGAAAAATCCCCCCCGGTGGTCAGGGTGGCGGAGGTGACCACAATTGTCTTGAGCTTGTCAAAAATATTCTCTTTGACATGCCGGGAGATATCGAGCGGTGCGGCGCACAACTTCGCCTGGCGCCCGTAGTTGCCCGAGCTGGTTTCGATCCAGCGGCAATAGTCGTCCGATTCGTTGATGATAAAGACGATGCTGTCGGCCAGCGCCTGCAACCGCCCCTCGATACCGGCAATATCAACCAGTTGATCGGTCAGTTTTTCCTTGAGCTTGTCCGGCAGATCACCGCAACGGCGCTGCAGGGTCCGCAGGGCCGAGGCGTAGTCCCCCAGAGCATTGGACAGCTCCTGCAAACGGGGACGGCATTCGCGCCAGAATTCCTTCAGCTCGACCTCGGCCGTAATCCGCAACTTGTTTTCGCGTCCGCTTTCACTACCCGATTCCCGCTCCATCCCGAGCGCGACCCAATCCATGGTCTGTTCGGTCAAACGGGAGAGATCATGATTTTTAGGGATCAGGTGGGTTTCCAGCAAGGCCGACAGCTCGGTATACAGCCCCTCCATGCTGTCGGGAAGATCGCGGGTCAGCCGTGACAGCAGAATGGTCAGCAGCGCTGTTTTACCCGATTTCTGCGGTACCAGCCGGTGCAACTGTTTCAGAATCACGCTGCGGGAAACCGTCAGCGACATGTGGCTGGTGGCCACATCTTCCAGATGGTGCCCTTCGTCGAAAATCAGGCGGCTAAAGGGCGGGAGAATGGCGGTGGCGTCATAGCCGGTCTCCTTGCGCAGCACGATATCGGAGAGTAGCAGCGCATGGTTGACCACCAGGATTTTGGCCGAGGAAGATTCGCGGCGGGCACGGTAGAAAAAACAGCGATTGAAAAATTTGCACTGGGAGCGGTTGCACTGATCCGCTTCACAGCAGACATTTTCCCAGACCGAAAAACGGGGGATAACGGCCAGATCGCTTTTGCAGCCGTCCCTGGCCCCCTTGCTCCATTCAATGATGCTGGTTAATTCCTGGGTTGATTCATCGGGAAACAGGGACGGTTCCGATTCGGCATGGTCCAGCTTGCGCAGACAGGCATAATTACTCCGCCCCTTTACCAGCACCGCCTTGAAATCAAGGCCGGCATGACGGGCCAGGAAGGGAAGATCCTTGTTGATCAGCTGTTCCTGCAGATTGATGGTGTTGGTGGAGATGACAATCCGCTGGTTATTGCGCACCGCCCAGAGAATCGACGGGATAAGATAGGCCAGCGACTTGCCGGTACCGGTGCCGGCCTCCACCAAAACAATCCGGTCATGGTTGAACGCTTCAGCCACCAGACACGCCATCTGCACCTGTTCACGTCGGGTTTCATACCCCTTGAGCTGCGCCATGGCCCCGGCCGGAGCAAAGATTCCCCGGATTTCATCCAGCGAAAGCAGTTCTCCCTTGGTCTCGGTATGGGGCTCAACCACCTGGTACCAGCGGTTACACTGGTTATTGACGATGGCGCAGCCGATCCCCTGGTTACCGCAGACGGAAGCGATCTCCATATCGGCATCCGATGGCTGCAGTATGCCGTTGGGATGGTTATGGATCACCACATCACCACACGAGGCACGACTGAGAATCGCCGGGACCGCAACCTTGGAGCCACGGGCAATCGTCTGGACTTCGCAGACCACTCCATCGATGTTGCAACTGCCGATAAAGAAAACTTCGTTGCCGCCGGCAGCGGCTATTTCATGGCGCATCAACAGTTGCGCATCTTCGGTACAATGTTTGTTCATGGGATGGTTATACCAGCATTAATCCTTGATTGGACGACGGACAGGGGAGGGGGAGCAGGAAGGGGGCGAGCTGACAGCATCGCCCCGACAAGAATGTTACAAGGCACAGGTACGGTTTTTCATGGTTTCCAGTTCGGTGATAACTTCGGCGCTCTGCAGGCGGCGTTCTTCCATATTATCAAACATTTCCTTGACCATCACGCTGACCGCTTCCACGGTGCTGCGAATCCGTTTGCTGTCATCCACCTGGCGGGAGGTTGAGGTCACCATCTCGTGAGCCATATCCTTGATGGTTTCCACCGAACGGGCAATGCTGCGGGTCGCCTTGGCCTGATCGGTTGAAGCGGCAAAAATCTGGGAGGTCATGGAGCTGATATCCTCCATCGATTTTGCCACCATCTGCACGCTGACCACCTGCTCCTGGGTCGCCTGTTTGATCTGCTGGGTCATATCCATGGAACAGACCGAACTGTCAAAAATTGCCTTGAGGCTTACGCCGGTGGTATGCCCCAGCTCAACGCCACGATGCACCAGTGATTTGGTGGTGGTGATATTGCTGGCAGCGGTTTTGGATTCGCTCATGATTTCTTCGATGATGCTGGTGATTTCCCCGGTGGAGTGCCCGGTCTGCAACGACAGGTTGCGGATTTCATCGGCCACTACCCCGAAACTTTTGCCGTATTCGCCAGCCTGGGCCGCAATAATCGAGGCATTCAGCGCTAACAGATTGGTACGCTTGGTGATGTCGTTGATAACACTGACAATATTTTCGATCCGGGTGCTGTTCTCTTCCAGACGGGTAATGGCATCATAGGATAATTCAACTGAAGTCTGGATTTCAGCCAGGGAGGAGATGGTCTCGGTCACCACGGCAATACTTTCATCGGCCTGGGCCTTGACCTGGCTGGAAACCTCGTGGGAAATGGCGGCATTTTGCTCCACATTACTGATGGTGCAGTTGATCTGTTCCATGGCAGAGGCCGACTGGTGCACGATACCGGCCAGATGATCAAGGTTGCGGGTAACCTCTTCGATGGCGACCGAGATTTCATTAACCGCCGTGCTGGTCTCGTCCACCGACGCCATCACCCCTTCGGAAGCAGAGGCAATAATGGCGGTGCCGTCGGCAACCGAATCAACACTGTCCTGCATGTTCTGCACATTACGGGAGTATTCGTCGCGACTCCCGAGCAGGAAGCTGAAGGAACTTTCCATCTCGGAGGTCAGGGTATCAATTGACTGCAGCAGGCTGATACGGGTGGTGGCAGATGAAACCTGGTCGGCAAACAGCATGATGGTGTCCACGTCCGAGTCGTTGAGCGCCCGCTTGCTCGCCTTGTTGTCGATGGCAAACATGCCGATGGTCGAGCCCTTGACCACGATCGGACAGAGGATGAAACTCCTGGAACGGAGCGGTTCAATATTGTCATAGGGGGGCTGCAGATGACTTTCCTGGGGGTAACGGGAAATGTCATCCACCAGGTGCACTTTTTTATCGGCATAACAGGCATAGATAATGCCGATACGTTGATCCAACGGCAGGGTGGCACTATCGATATCAAAATTGCGCGTACCGGCTGCCACCGCAAAACGGAGCACATTTTTTTCCGGATCGACCATCAGAATGTTGACCCGTTCGTATCCCAACACCTCGTGTAGCCCCTCGGAACATAACTGGATGATTTCCTGCAGATCGAGTGAGGTCTGAATCTTGCTGCTAATGTGGTGAAAACTCTTGATGTTATTGTCCAGCACCTTGTAGCGGTTTTCAAAAACCTCTTTCTGGGCAGCAACTTCACGGTGCAAGCCATCAAGCTCAATCGCCCGTTCCTGCAGGTCATCGCCGTTTTTACCGATCAGGTAGCCGAGGACGGCCAGCACCAGGGCAGTTCCCGCCCCCATGTAACTGTACATGGAAAAATGCTCGGCATTAAAGATAATGTCGCCAATGATCTGTTCCCAAAACGTCAGACGCGGATTGTAAAACAGCAGGATGCGGATGGCGATCCACCCGACCGGGGCGCTCACTCCGAGCATGAATCCGCTTAATGCATACAGTGTGGAATGTTTTTTCATAACACCATCCTCAAAGCTTGAGGTCCTTATTTTTCAGTTGCCAGTTTTTCATCAATCGAGTGATGGATTTCTTCCATCACCTTTTCAGCATCATCGATATTATAGGAAACGATATTTTTGAGATGGGTATAGGAATCAAGATCAATTTTTTCAAAGGTAAATGCCATACCGTCATCAACTATCCGGCTGACCCGGCCTTCAAAGCCGATCTTGATTTCCGGTGAGGTGCCGGTCAGGGTTATGGTGATGTCAGCCGGGTCGCCCAGTTGTAACCGTTCCTCGGTTACCAAAAACATGCCGCTCATGCTCAAATTTTCCACATCCCCGGCAAATGTCCGTTCAGCGACTTTAATGGTCGCGGCAACTTTGAAATGAACGCGAGAAAACTTTCTGGTAACCATATCAGCTCCCCATAAAAAAATGAACCAATGGGCGATCAACGCCCATTGGTCAACAGCGCACTATCTTACGCTTTTCCGGCAGATCCAAGCACGGCCTCATTCTTGTGCTTGATCAGTTTAACCAGTTCCTTACGCGCTTCCCCAAGGTATTTGCGCGGATCGAACTCTTTCGGATCCTTGGCAAAATATTCACGCACCTTGGCGGTCACTGCCAGACGGCCATCGGAATCGATATTGATCTTGCAAACAGCCGAGGCTGCCGCCTGACGCAGCTGCTCTTCGGGCACTCCCAGCGCGCCGGCCAGGTTACCACCGTACTGATTGATCAACTGGACATACTCCTGCACCACCGATGATGCGCCGTGCAACACGATCGGGAAACCGGGAATCCGTTTTTCGCACTCTTCCAGAATATCGAAGCGGAGCGGCGGAACCGGCTTACCGGCCGGAAACTTGAAGGCGCCATGACTGGTGCCAATGGAGATGGCCAGGGAATCGACGCCGGTTTTCTTGACAAAGTCTTCCACCTGCTCCGGCTTGGTGTAGCTTGACTCTGCGGCACAGACATCATCCTCGATACCGGCCAGGATCCCCAGTTCACCTTCCACGGAAACGTCGAACTGATGGGCATACTCCACCACTCTTCTGGTCAGCGCTACATTTTCTTCGTAGGAATGATGGGAACCATCGATCATGACCGACGAGAAACCGCTGTCAACACATGACTTGCACAGTTCAAAGGTATCACCATGGTCAAGATGCAGGCAGATCGGGATATTGGAACCGCTTTCCCGCGCCATCTGAACTGCACCCATGGCCATGTAGCGCAACATGGTCTCGTTGGCATAGCTGCGGGCACCCTTGGAAACCTGTACGATGACCGGTGAAGAGGTTTCGGCGCAACCGGTGATAATAGCCTGCAATTGTTCCAGATTATTGAAATTATAGGCGGGAATGGCATATTTTCCGGCCATCGCCTTGGCAAACATTTCCTTGGTGTTGGATAGCCCCAGCTCGCTGTAATGAACATTCTTCTTTTCCATGGTTGATTCCTCCCCGTAGTGATTTAATCCCTGAAATTGGTGAACTGCATTTCAATTTCCAGATCTTTACCTTTCAGAAACTGGATTGCCGCCTGCAGGTCATCGCGGTTTTTACCGCTGACCCGGACCTGTTCATCCTGAATCTGCGCCTGCACCTTGATCTTCGAATCTTTCAGCGCTGCAATGATCTCTTTGCCATGTTCCTTGGAGATCCCCTGCTGCACCGTGATCATCTGGCGCACCAAACCTCCCGAAGCTGGCTCGACCTTGCCATATTGCAGCGCCTTGATGGAAATGTTCCGTTTCAGAAATTTGGACTGCAGTACATCGACTACCGCCTTGAGCTTGTAGTCATCGTCGGCCAGAATCTTGACGGCATCTTTTTCCGGCGTTATCTCGCTTTTGGAACCTTTAAAATCATAGCGCTGACCAATCTCTTTGACAGCCTGATTGACGGCATTATCAACTTCCTGCATATCAACCTTGGAAACAATATCAAACGACGGCATACCGACCAACCTCCTCAACCTACGGTTTTATGATTTCAACCCCTTCCGGGATTTTGAAATTGAATTTACTCGCCGCGACCCCTTTATTGACCCGCACATGGCTGTAATCGATCCGGGTCTGATTGCCGGCCGCATCATGCACAACCGAGGCAACTACCGGAAAAATATCATTGACATTGCCATCACGACGGAAACGTTCCACCGCCTCGGCGGCAACGGTCAGCGAAAGCCTGGCCAGTACCGGCGTTGCTTTTTTGGGGGTCAACTCAAGCTGGTAATTACCGTTTTTATCCTGTTTATCCTTGGCAAATTCCGCGTTAAAATCACGGGAGACATGACCGAGTCCGGTCAGATAGGAGAGGGCGATCGAATTGCCCCCCTTGAACATATCGGCCACGGATGAGACCATCACCTGTTTGTTATCGATCAGATAGAACCAGACCTGCTTGCCGTTGGAGATGATCTGCTGCTTCGGCTTGCTGTAATTGAAACGGAACATGGCGGTGGCTGAAGCCGGTTTTTTCAGAAACACCTCTCCCGCCCCTTTTTGTTCGCGCCCAATGCTGGCTATTTTGGTTTTCTGGATAAAATCCGCCTGTACATCCTGAAGCGCACCATACCCCTTTTCCAGGGCGGAAACCACCTCTTTCAGGGGAACCGGCGTATCAGCCGCACAAGCAATCGAACCGGAACAAAGGGAGAAAAGCAGGAAAAGAGCCAGGCGCAGCAATTGATTCATCGTAGGAAAACCTCTTTCAGCGTGGCCGGGTACG
>Ga0209798_10001952_pt1 | contig 12211 bp, 9 predicted proteins | sample DOMMetBare3Fresh_FD_187475 | JGI IMG/M metagenome (GOLD analysis project Ga0209798, IMG submission 187475) | Wetland sediment microbial communities from St. Louis River estuary, USA, under dissolved organic matter induced mercury methylation -... | ecosystem: Environmental > Aquatic > Freshwater...
TGTAAAAGTAGTGTTGAAGCCTCCTATTACAATTGGGCTGCTTCTGGCCGTATCCTGGCAGCCGGCCGAACTGAAAGTCACTAGTGTGGCTATATAAGTACCGTTTGATGTATAAGTGTGTATGGGATTTGGAACAACAGAAGTATTGCCATCCCCAAAATCCCATAACCAGCCTGTCGGACTACCGGTTGACAAATCCTGAAAGTTTACAGTAAGTGGGGGCTCGCATTTTGCAGTTACAGGTGCTGAAAAATCTGAAACAGGTCTTGGATTAACAGTTATATCCTGGGAAATAGAATCTACACAACTTGAATATGTGTTATACAGCTTTATTGTATATAAACCGGTAGCAGCATAACTATGTGTACTGTTAATTCCGGTAGCAGTACCTCCGTCACCAAAAGTCCAGTTAGCACTTATTGGAGCAGGAGTAGAAGTATTAATAAAAGTTGCTGCTTCATTAATACAGATGCTGGCGGGTCCTGTGAAAGCTGTATTAAAACCTCCTATTACAATTGGGCTGCTTCTGGCCGTATCCTGACAGCCTGCCGAACTGAATGTCACCAGTGTGGCTATATAAGTACCGTTTGATGTATAAGTGTGTATGGGATTTGGAACAACAGAAGTATTGCCATCTCCGAAGTCCCATAGATAGGTTAATGTCGGTGGGCCGGTGGATGTTTGAGTAAAACTTATATCAGCTGGTGCCCGGCATACAGTAGATTGTGTATTTGTAAATGAGGACGTAACTCCGGGTGTCACATTTATATACGAAGGCCTTGTTATAGTTTTAGTGCAGCCTTTATCATTGGTTACTTTTAATGTCACTGAAAATAAGCCTGATGATGTGTAAGTAACAAACGGATTTTGAGCAGTAGAGGTATTACCATTTCCAAAATCCCAAAACCAACTGACATTTGAATTCCCCACTCCTGGTGTTGAAGCATCCGTGAACTGCACTCTCAGGGGAAAACATCCGCTAATTGTATTTGCATTAAAATCTACAGTCGGCGGTTCATATACTGTGATATATTGGGTACGGGTTAAGGTATTCGAGCCTCTGGCATTTATAGCAGTTAATGAAACTGTATAGGTACCTGGTGCAAAATAACTTGCCGAAGGACTTTGAAGTGTAGAAGTATTTCCATTTCCGAAATTCCAGGTCCAGGAGGTTGGGCTACCGGAAGAAAGATCCTGAAAATTGACTATTAAAGGGGAACAGCCTACAATTGGAGCCGCAGAAAAATTAGCACCAGGGATCTGACCGGAAGCTGAAAAGGCCCCTATAAATAAAAAAAAGTAAAGTACGGGCATTTTCGAAAGGGTATAATGTATGTTGTCCCTCAAAATTTTTATTGGTTTTTGATTTTTAGTCAGGAACCCTTTTTAAAGCAAAAATTATTCCTGTAATGCGTTTTACTGCATCTAATTAAGAAGCCATAAACATCATTACGTTTAAAGGCAATGGCACAGATAATCATATAAAGTTAGTTTTGAATCCGTAGATTTTTGTTATTGTTTGTCTAACCTCATGGTTTTTGTTACCCCAGCTGAAGTTTGAGTAGCTTCAACGTAGGTCCAGCTGTTTTTTGTTATTTGCCAGGTCCCATTTATGAGGGTGAGAGGATACTGGGGAGAATTGAAATTGGCATAAGTTGTCCTGGCACTGGAATTTCCATCCCAGGTGCCTGTAATTTCAGTAGTACCATTTTTTAGAGCATCTACAGTTTTATTACTGTAATATTTGAATTTATACGAAGAAAAATCTGTTGTGATATTTGTGCCATCTTTAATAAAACTGGTTACAGCCCATTGTCCGTCTGTCATTGCCTGAATCACAAGATCTTCCTGAATTTTATCAATTGTCTTTTTACAGCCAGACAAAGCGAGAGTGAGAAGAATAAAGCCTATGAATTTTTTCATGTAACGGTTTAAGAGTACAAATTACAAAATATGCCCCGTTTTTCCAATAGATAAATTACTGTTTAGATTGATTTGCTGCACCTAAAAAAGATGCATTCTTTTTAATTTATTTCTAAAGATTTATTGAAATCCAGAATAATAATCACAGATTTTTTTCAATAAAAAGAAACCCCATGTTCTTACGGGAACAATGGGGTTGAGGTTTTTCAACCATTAAAAATTATTTTGACGGAAAGCCGGGACTTGCTTTTACTTCATTCAATTGTTGCGTATGGCGGTTGCTGTGACCAGCTATAAACAGGTATAGTTGATAACAATCTATCCAGCCAAATGGTAGTTGTACCACATGATTTCTAAGATCTTCAGTTGAATTTTTCATATATTTTATATGTTCCATCCGGTGCAATTTAAAATCTGCCATGGCTTCATCCATGGTTTTATATCCGGTATTCTGCGGTTGAAGCGGGTCAAATGTTTGCACTTTATTGGTTCTGTCTTTTACATTTTTTAAAATGACTTCGTCTGTTGCTTTTATTTCTGATCTTTTTTCAGGATTGGCAGGACCTTTCATAGCACCTTCAAACATCGTCCACAGCATTTTTTCTGATGCGGCAATATGATATACACATTCTTTTACAGACCATCTTTCCGGTGATGTTCGGTAATCAAGCTGAGCTTCTGATAATCCTCTCGTTTCTTTTACAACATCTTTATAAGTTTCTTTCATCAGGTTCAAAGCATACTTTCGTTCAGCTTTTGAGACAGAATTATCAAAAATTGTTCCTGCAAGTCCGGTGATAACTAATAAGGTGAGCAGATAGCGGCCCATTTTTCTCTTTAACATAGCAAGCTTTTTTAAATATTTGGATAAAGGAGCTATCCAGAGGGTGGGAAAAAAGAAAAGGTACAAAAGGTATTGAAATTTTCAAATTAAGTTTTTACCCATAAATTGAACTTACAGCACGGCTACGTAACTTTCTGCCATGAAAATCTCAGATATTACTTCCTTTTTAGAATCCAGGGCACATTCTTCCTTACAGGAGCATTATGATAATGCAGGACTAATAACCGGTGAAACGGGTTGGGAATGTACAGGCATAATATGTTCTTTGGATGCAACTGAAGAAGTTGTAAATGAAGCAATTTCTAAAAAGTGCAATCTTATAATAGCACACCATCCAATTATTTTCAAAGGGTTAAAAAAAATCAATGGAAAAAATTATGTTGAAAAAACTATAATTACTGCCATTAAAAATGATATAGCTATCTATGCCATCCATACTAATCTTGATAATGTAATAGAAGGAGTAAACGGCAAAATTGCAGAAGTGCTGGGATTGGAAAATGTTTCTATACTTTCTCAAAAAGAGAATTCACTTAAAAAGTTGTTCACTTTTGTACCAGTTGAAAAAGCTGCTGACGTACGGCAGGCGATTTTTTCTGCCGGTGGTGGTAAAATTGGAAATTATTCAGAATGCAGTTTTAATGTTGAAGGTTCCGGTACATTTAAAGCAGGCGAAGGCGCCAATCCATTTGTAGGTGAAATTGGCCAACAGCACCAGGAACAGGAAATTAAAATAGAAGTCATCTTTCCTTCCTTTTTAGAAAATAAAATAATTGCTTCCCTCAAATCCTCTCACCCGTATGAAGAGGTGGCTTATGATATTGTTTCATTGTCAAATACAAATTCCGGGATTGGTGCCGGATTGTGCGGCTATCTGCCAGAGGCACTTTCCGAAATTGAATTTTTGACAAAACTGAAACAGGTATTTGGTTTGCCAGTGGTCCGACATACGGCCCTATCCGGTAAAAAAGTAAAGAAAATTGCCTTATGTGGTGGTGCAGGTAGTTTTCTGATTTCCAATGCATTAGAATCAAATTCGGATGCATTTATCACTGCTGATTTGAAATACCACGAATTCTTCGATGCAAATGGCCGTATACTTATTGCAGATATCGGACACTTTGAAAGTGAGCAGTTCACTATCAACCTCCTGCAAGAGATTTTAGAGCAAAAATTCCCTACCTTTGCCGTCCTAAAAACAGCGGTAAAAACCAACCCGGTTCTTTACTTCTGAGCTTAAAAACTTCAAACAAAACAATGGCAAACGTTAAAGAATTTTCAGTTGAAGAAAAATTGACATCATTGGTAAGTCTTCAAAAAATAGAAAGTAAGCTGGATGAAATCCATATACTTAAAGGTGAGCTGCCAATGGAAGTAGCAGATCTGGAAGATGAGATTACAGGACTGCACTCGAGACAAACCCGTATTGAAGAAGAAATAAACGGTGTGACTGAGTTTATTGAGCAGCGTAAGAATGCAATAAAAGAAGCTGAAGCATTGATTAAGAAATACGAAAAGCAAAGCAGCAATGTAAAAAACAACCGTGAGTTTGAAGCCATCAATAAAGAGGTTGAAATGCAGCAACTGGAAGTGAAGCTTGCTGAAAAACACATTAAGGATGCTACGGAAGAAATATCTGAAAAAGGTGTATTGCTTGAAAAAGCAAAAAAGAATGTTGCAGCTAAAGAAAGTGTACTTGCCACTAAAAAAAGTGAATTAGAAAAAATAATTGCAGCCAACGAGAAAGAAGAAAAGCATTTTAACAAACTGGCAGCTGAAGCTAAAAATCATGTAGATACCCGCTTGCTTGCCAGTTATGAAAAAATCAGAAAAAGCTATCGTAATGGGTTGGCAGTAGTACAGGTAGAAAGAGATGCCTGCGGCGGTTGTTTTAATGCAATTCCACCTCAAAAACAAAGCGAAATAAAACAACATAAGAAAATTATGATTTGTGAAAACTGCGGCCGGATACTTGTAGATGAGGAACTGCACAATAATGTTGTTTTAAAATAAAAGATTTTTTCAATAATAAAATAATAAGAGCTGCCTGAATTGGGCAGCTTTTTCTTTTTCAGAAACTTTCTGACAAATCAATGTGATTAAGTAATTTGCTTTCACCTCTGGTTAAAAGCACTATTAGCACATTTTATGCTTCAAAAACTTTCCATACAGAACTATGCAATTATTGATGATCTGGAAATTGAATTTTCAGATAAACTCAATATCATCACAGGTGAAACAGGAGCAGGTAAGTCTATTATTGTAGGAGCATTAGGTTTAATACTTGGCGAAAGAGCAGATTCAACTGCATTGGTTAATAAAGATAAAAAATGTGTGGTGGAAGGGGTATTCAGTACTGATAATAAAAAAAGTGTAACCGATTTTTTGAAAAATAACGACCTCGATTTGAATAATGATCTTGTGGTACGCAGAGAAATTGGTACTAATGGCAAATCAAGAGCTTTTATTAATGATACTCCGGTGAATCTTTCACAACTTCAGTTGCTTAGCTCGTTGCTGGTCGATTTGCACAAACAGTTTGATACATTGGAAGTTGGACAATCGGATTTTCAGCGGGATGTGATTGATGCCCTGGCTGGCCATTCATCGGAACTGGAGGAGTATCAAAGATTATTCAGTAAATGGCAGGAAGTAAAAAAAAATGTTGATGTTTTAAAAGCACAAAAACAACAATTTGACAAAGAAGCTGATTACAATAAATTTCAATTTACTGAACTGGATGAAGCTGCATTTAAAGAAAATGAGCTGGAGCAAATTGACGCAGAGTTAAAAATGCTCAATAATTCAGAAGGTATAAAAAGTACGCTTGCCAGAGTTTATTTTGAATTAAAAGAAAGTGATACACCTGTTGTTCATCAGTTAAAAATTTTATTAAATCAGTTACAGGTTTATGCAGCTTTTCATCCTGAGATTGAGAGTTTGATCAAGCGACTTCAATCCTCACAAATAGAATTAATGGATATAGCAGATGATGTAGACAAAATCAGTAATCATATAAATTACGATCCTGTAAAAATTGAACAGTTGAATGAGAGATTATCAACCGGGTATAAATTACAAAAAAAACACGGAGTCAATTCCACCAATGAATTGCTTCAGATACAAAAGCAACTGGAAGAAAAATTACAGGCTGTATTGAATATTGATGAAGCTATTCAGCAACAGGAAAAAGAAAGTCAAAGGCTCTATGCGGAGACCAGCAATATTGCTTCGAAAATTTCTGCCGGCCGGCAAAAACAAGTAAAACCGCTGGAAGAAAAAGTAAACAAATTGCTGGTACAGGTAGGAATGCCTAATGCAAAATTAAAAGTGGAAATTAAAAAAGCTGAATTGAATTCTTATGGCACTGACGATATCGAATTTTTATTTGATGCCAATAAGAGCGGTTCGTTTCTGCCGGTACGAAAAGTGGCAAGTGGTGGTGAACTGAGCAGGTTGATGCTATGTATTAAATCATTAGTTGCAAAATCAATAAATCTGCCAACACTTATTTTTGATGAGATTGATACCGGAATTTCAGGTGAAGCTGCAAGGCAGGTAGGTATCATTCTGAAAGAATTAACAGCAAAGCGACAGGTAATTTGTATAACGCACCAGCCACAAATTGCCGGAAAAGCTGATGCGCATTTCTTTGTTTATAAAGAAATTGTGAGAGATGCAGTTAAAACAAATATCCGTAAGCTGAATACTGAAGAAAGAATAACAACCATCGCACAAATGTTAAGCGGAGAGAAGCCAACTGCTGCAGCAATTGAAAATGCAAGGGAGATGGTAAGAAACTAATTCCACGGTTTCTGAAATTGTATTTTTTACATAGTAATATTTAATAGAAGTAAACGTAAGCTTACTTTGTACCCCGGTTATTTCTCCTTAGGAAATATGCCTGAAATGCAATACCAGCATGATTTTTGCAATAGTATTACTGCGAAGACAACCCGAAAAACTAAATCCAAGTTTATGAAAACACCAAAACTCACTATTCTGTTTATGTCACTGGTTTTTCAGCTTTCTGCTTTAGCTCAGATACAGCGGTATGATAACCAGGATTCAAAAAACGATAATGTTGTTTATACAGGGGAAGCAATTATTAATAACCAGCAATCTCAAATCTGTTTAAGTGCCGTGAACAACCAATTAATTATCACAAACAATTACATTGATAAATTCGACAGGCTTATTGTGTACAATATGCAGGGAGCTGTTGTTCTAAAACAGCCTGTTTCCGGAAATTCTGCCAGAATAGATGTTTCATCACTTATCGAAACAGTGTATCTTCTTGTGCTTCGTTCCTCTTCAACTTTAAAGGAAAAAAGTTTAAAGCTGGTGATCAGCCGGTAAACTATTCTTGTTATGTATTTACAAAAGGGGAGCAGTTGTTTCCCCTTTTTTTTATTCGAAAAGATTTTCAAAAAATAACCACTTTTTGGTATTGTTAAATTGTATTTGTTTAATCATCTTTAGGTAGTTTAATAAAACTTTACCTAAATATTTTCCTATGCGATTCAAATCCATCAAAACAAATGGTTATACAGTGTATGCCATTACCGGAACCAATACTATTTCTTTTGCAATTGATTTCAGAGGGGCCAACACAAAAAATTTACTGGGATTTGCAGTTGAAAGAATTGATAAACGGCATGGCAGCCGCAAGTTCATGGAAGGGTTTAAAGTTTTTAAACAAATAATAACACAGCCAACAGAAGATACAGAAGTAAGTACCTATTCACACCCGGTACAAAGTTTTGTTTGGGATGATTTCACCTGCTTTGATGATACGGGTTATGATTATTTTTTTTATCCGTTGAAAGGTACGCCCCGTGCTATCGAACGTAAAGAGAGAAAAATTACAATTTCGGTAAAGACTGAAAAACTGTATAGCGACACGGCGCATGATATATTTTTTAACCGTGGAGTTGCCAGCAGCCAGGCTTACAGAAGAAAATTTTTCAATCTGCCGCCCGATAAAATGACAAGTCCGGATATGTATCTACGGGCATTGAACTGGCTCAGCCGCCATTTAGATGATGCATTAATAAACTTTATTAAACAAGCTCAGCCTGGTGATGCTTTACTGGGTTGCTTTTATGAGTTTCATTACCAGCCGGTAGTACAGGCATTTAAAGATGCACAAGACAGGGGTGTGAAAGTTCAGCTCATTATAGATGCAAAAGTGAATGAGTCTACAGACAAAAAAGGAAAGTTTCACGAAAGCTTTCCCAGGGAGAAAAATTTATTGACTTTAAAAAAAGCTGGATTTTCATTAAAGAAATCCGATAAGATCATTTTTCAGCGTGTAGCTAAAACAAATGATATTCAACATAATAAATTTATTGTTTATATCAATAAAGCAGCCGGTAATGCTCCGGTGGCTGTTTGGACTGGATCTACTAATATTTCAATGGGTGGAATTCACGGGCAAACGAATGTGGGTCATTGGGTTCGAAATAAAAAAACGGCAGAGCTGTATAAAAAATATTGGGAAATATTATCTAAAGATCCGGGCGGTAAAGATGGTGATGATGGATCCTTAGTCAGAAAAAAGAATGATGCATTTAGAAAAGAGGTTGTGGCGCTTCAGGCAGATATTAAGTTTACTGATTGGGGGGATATTCCAATTGGTATTACTCCCATCTTCAGCCCACGAAAAGGAATTGACATGCTGGAGACTTATGTAAAGATGATGGATGCTGCAAAAGACTCTTCTTGTATTACACTTGCTTTTGGCATTAATAAACTCTTTAAAAATTACCTGCTGGATAACACTGATAAAAATCATATCAGCTTTTTACTACTGGAAAAACAGGATAAGCCCAATAAACGGAGCAAACAGCCATTTATAAAAATCGGGGCAAAACAGAATGTATACCAGGCATGGGGTTCATATATTGAAGACAATCTTTATCAATGGGCAGCAGAAACATCTGCCAGGCAGCTTGGGCTAAACACACATGTTGTTTACATTCACTCAAAATTTCTTTTGATAGATCCGCTCAGCGATGATCCTGTATTGGTAACCGGTTCTGCTAATTTCAGTGAACCTTCTACAAATGCCAATGATGAAAATATGATTATCATCCGGGGCAACCTGCGTGCAGCTGATATTTATTTTACTGAATTTAACCGGCTATTCAATCACTACTATTTCAGAGCTGTGTATAGCAATGCTAAAAATAACAGGGCCTCTAAAGATGCTAATATCTTTTTACAGCCGAATGATAGCTGGCTTTATAAATACAGAAGAGGAAAATACCGGTATAAAAGAGTCGACATGTTTTCAAAAATGGAGGGTTTTACAGTTCTGTAATTCCAAATCATACTTAAATAAAAACCCTGCTTATAATGCAGGGTTTTTAGTATCAATTAAGCTGAAATCAAATTATGCACAAAGCTCCACTTTAAATGCAAGGCTGAAATATTGAAAGAATCTGCCTTTCTCGTGTTGTGTGTTGCTGTTCCAGGCACAACCGAATAAGAAAGGTGTATGTGCTTTACTGGCGGCTTCTCCAATTCCTATATAGGCATCATTAGTTTGTAAACGGAAACCATAGGTGCTGTCTTTCTGCAGCGCAACTGGCTCTAGTTCAAAACGAACCCATTTTGATACATCTTCCATCCTTAAATTACGATTTGACTGACCTATAGCAGGCCCCCATGTCTTACTGGCAGCATCAAATTCGTGAAGTGTTAATGAAACATCTCCCGGATTCTGAACAGAAGATGCAAAAACCTGGATATTATTCAAAATTCCTTCACCCGGGCAGGTAAATGTTTGCCCGGCAATGTGGTCATTTGGGTCTGCTTTTGAATGACCTACCCATAATGTTGTGTTGTTTTGTGTTTGGCTGAGTACGGGACGGGAGTGAGGGTTGTGTTTAGTAGTTTCCATATCAATATGTTTTAATAAAAAAAGAGAAAGTCATCTTTTTTGGGTAAAAAGATGTTCCAAACCTATAACTACTAATTGATAGCTTTATTGCAATAATTGTGAGAATTATCGTTTAAGTAAGAGTTTACTTATGAACACTTGTGCTAATTTTTCAGGGGAATTACGATTGCTTTTTTGTAAATTGTTTAGTATGGAAGGCCGGATTGTAAAATGTGGATAACCCTGAATTTTGAGTGAAAAATTAGTGCAGAAAGAAAAATTTTTTTCAAAGCTTAATTGCACTTTATTTCGCTTAACTGACTGACGGAAACATTCCACTTACATAGAAATTACCATTTCTTAAAACCAGACGGAAGATGTACCCAAAGTCATCTCACATCGGTGAGATTGATTTTATAATTTTTTTATCGCTATAATTGAACAATGGACCTGACGAACCTTAATAAAGACCGCAAGCAGAGAAAAAAATCATCACTTGATTTAGGAACAATGGTGTATGGTAAAGTGCCCCCTCAGGCAAAAGATCTTGAAGAGGCTGTACTGGGTGCCATCATGCTTGATAAAAATGCTTTTGATGCCGTAGTTGAAATACTGAAGCCAGAATGTTTTTATGTAGAAGCACATCAGCGCATCTACAGATCCATGCAGAGTCTTTCCAATAAAAGCCAGCCTATCGATATTTTAACCGTAGCTGAAGAATTGAGATCTAAAGAAGAACTGGAAATGATTGGAGGTGCGTATTATGTTACTAAATTGACGAATACAGTTGTATCATCAGCTAATATAGAAGCACACTCAAGAATCATTCTTCAAAAATTTATTCAACGGGAACTCATTCGTATCAGTGGTGAAATAATAGGAGATGCTTATGAAGATTCAACCGACGTATTTGATTTACTTGATGATGCAGAAAGCAAATTATTTGAGATAACAAACAATCACCTCCGGAAAAATTTTGATACTATTGATTCTGTTTTGGTAAAAACCATTCAGCGTATTGAAGACCTTCGTCATAAAAATGAAGATGTTACCGGTGTTCCCAGCGGTTTTCCTTCTCTTGACAGGGTAACCTATGGTTGGCAAAATACGGATCTGATTATTTTGGCTGCCAGGCCAGCTGTTGGTAAAACTGCATTTGCGCTGAACCTTGCCCGCAATGCAGTAATGCATGCAAGTAAGCAAACACCAGTAGCACTTTTTTCTTTGGAGATGAGTGCCGGACAATTGGTGCAAAGAATTTTATCTGCAGAAAGTGAAATCTGGCTGGAAAAAATTGCCAGGGGTAAGCTGGAAGAACATGAGATGAAACAACTTTATGCAAGAGGTATTCAAAAACTGGCACAAGCCCCATTGTTTATTGATGATACTCCGGCATTAAATATTTTTGAATTGAGAGCCAAGTGCCGTCGGCTTAAAAACAAACATAATATCGGGTTGATTATTATAGACTACCTACAGCTGATGAGTGGCACCAGCGAAAATCGTAACAGCAACCGTGAACAGGAAATCAGTAATATTTCCCGGAACCTGAAGGCCCTGGCAAAAGAATTAAGTGTACCAATCATTGCATTATCACAGCTGAGCAGAGCTGTTGAAACCAGGAGTGCCGGCAAAGACGGAAATAAAATGCCTCAATTAAGTGATCTCCGTGAATCCGGAGCTATTGAGCAGGATGCTGACATGGTTATGTTCTTATATCGTCCCGAGTATTATGATATTACCCAGAACGAAATGGGAGAAAACAACCGGGGTGAAACTATAGTGAGAATTGCCAAACACAGAAACGGTACACTTGAAACAATTAAGTTAAGAGCATTGCTCCATATACAGAAATTTACAGAAGATGATGGCAGTACATTTGGTAGTACAGGCCTGCCCGGAAACTGGAAACCAGTAAGTGATATAGAAGGTGGACCAAAAGTGTTTATTCAAACGGGTAGTAAGATGAATGATCTGCCGGAAGAAGATGAAGATACACCGTTTTAAAAGTTTATGTTGCCGGATTATCATCATAGAGATCCCGCAGCTAAAATTTCCAGAAATACTAATTAATTGAAAAGTTCCTTATTAACAGGAGCTTTTTTTATTTTTACCAATATGGCACTACCTTTTTTTTATATCGCTGCGTATGAATTTTCTCAAAAAGAAATCATACTGGATGAAGACACATCTAAACATGTAGTGCAGGTGCTGCGGATGAAAGTGGGGGAGCAGCTTAATCTGACTGATGGTAAAGGCAACCTGCTGACCTGTGAAATTAAAGATGATCATAAAAAACATTGCGCTGTCGAAGTAAAAAATATAATCTCGAGGGAAAGAGGCACAAGAAAAGTTTCCATTGCAATTTCATTACTGAAAAATAGTAACCGTTTTGAATGGTTTTTGGAGAAAGCTACTGAATTAGGTGTCAGCGAAATTATACCTCTGATATGTGAAAGAACAGAAAAAGAAAAATTCAGGTATGATCGTATGCAGGGTATTCTAATCAGTGCCATGTTACAAAGTCAGCAGGTATGGCTACCTGAGTTAGCAGAACC
>Ga0209798_10001953_pt1 | contig 12210 bp, 11 predicted proteins | sample DOMMetBare3Fresh_FD_187475 | JGI IMG/M metagenome (GOLD analysis project Ga0209798, IMG submission 187475) | Wetland sediment microbial communities from St. Louis River estuary, USA, under dissolved organic matter induced mercury methylation -... | ecosystem: Environmental > Aquatic >...
ACTCCGTCGAAAGCGACAGCCTGATTGGAAAACTCGCGCGCGAGCACGGATTTGCTCGAACGCAACGATGGTGCGGGCGTGTCGCACGCGCGCGACGCGTGCGGTCAGTGCCGCGTCAACCCGCGCGCAATCGGCGGCACAGCTCCACTGCCAAGGCCGACTGGTTGAGCGTGTAGAAGTGGATGCCCGGCACGCCGCCGGCAATCAGCTTTTCGCACAAACCGCTGACCACATCGAGGCCGAAGGCGCGGATCGACGCGGTATCGTCCAGATAGCCCTCCATCTTCAGCGCCACCCAGCGCGGGATGTCGATGCCGTCGCGCTGTGCGAACTGCGCGATCTTGGCGTAGTTGTGGAAGGGCATGATGCCCGCGACCACCGGCACCGTCGCGCCGAGCCTGCGCGTCGCGTCGACGAAGTGGAAGTAGGCGTCAGGGTTGTAGAAGAACTGCGTGATCGCGCCGCTCGCGCCGGCGTTGACCTTGTCGACGTAATGCTGCAGGTCGCGTGCGGCGTAGCGCTGCGCCGGGTGGTACTCGGGGTAGCCGGCCACCTCGATGTGCCAGTCGCCGCCCTGCTGCTCGCGGATGAAGCGCACGAGATCGGCCGCATGGCGGAAGGCGCCCGCGACCGCGGTGCCGCTGGGCAGGTCGCCGCGCAGTGCGACGACGCGGCGGATGTGCGGGTTGGCGCGGTAGGTGGCCAGGATCTCGGCGATGCCTTCGCGCGTCGAGCCCACGCACGACAGGTGCGGCGCGGCCTCGTGGCCGGCGGCGGCGATGGCCTGCACGGTCTTGAGCGTCTTCTCGCGCGTGCTGCCGCCGGCGCCGTAGGTGACGCTGAAGTACTCGGGACCGAGTCGGGCCAGTTCGGGCACGACCTGGGTGATGAGCTTTTCGTCGCCCACCGGCGTGTTGGGCGGGAAGAACTCGAAGCTGATCGGGACGGAAGTCTTCATGGTTTGCAGGCCCAGACGAAGTGTTCGCGGTTGCCGTCGCCGCCGGCAACGCTGCTTTCGAAGTAATCGCGCAGCACGAGGCCACGCTTGCGCACGGCCGCCTCCATGCGTGCCTTCACGTGACCATGCGCCGCCGGATCGTTGACCAGGCCGTGCTTGCCGATGTCGCCCGGCTGCAGCTCGAACTGCGGCTTGGCCAGCAGCAGCAGGTCGCGCTCGGCCAGCGGCAGCAGCGCGTCGAGCACCAGGGTCAGCGAAATGAAAGACAGGTCGGCCACCACGAGGTCGAAGCTCGCCCGCGGCAGCTGCGCGGCGACCAGGTGACGTGCGTTGACGCCCTCGAGCGCGGTCACGCGCGGATCGGCGCGCACGCGCTCGTGCAACTGGCCATGGCCGACGTCCACGCCGGCCACGCTGGCCGCGCCGCGCGCGAGCAGCACCTCAGTGAAGCCGCCGGTGCTCTGGCCGACGTCCAGGCAATGGCGGCCGGTCACGTCGATCCCCGTGTGCGTGAGCGCGTCGTCGAGCTTCAAGCCCGCGCGCGACACCCAGCGCAGTTCGGCGTCGTCGATGACTTCGACCTCGCAGCCTTCGGGCAGGTCTTCGCCGGCCTTGTACGGCACGGCCCAGCCCTTGGGGCCGTGCCAGCGCACCGCACCCTGCGCGATCAGCCGCTGCGCGGCCGAGCGCGTGGGCGCCAGGCCGCGTTGCAGGATCAGCTGGTCTGCGCGCATGCGGCGCTGCGCCGCTTCAGTAGCGGTACGTGTCGGCCTTGAACGGACCCTGCCTGGGCACGCCGATGTAGGCCGCCTGCTCGTCGCTCAGCTCGGTCAGCTTCGCGCCGAGCTTCGACAGCTGCAGCCGCGCGACTTTCTCGTCCAGATGCTTGGGCAGCACGTAGACCTTGCCTTGCTCGTAGAAGTCGCTGTGCGAGAACAGCTCGATCTGCGCGATCGTCTGGTTGGCGAACGAGCTGCTCATAACGTAGCTCGGATGCCCGGTCGCGCAGCCCAGGTTCACCAGGCGCCCCTTGGCCAGCAGGATGATCTTCTTGCCGTCGGGGAACACCACGTGGTCGACCTGCGGCTTGATCTCGTCCCACTGGCACTTGGCTTCGAGAGCGGCGACGTCGATCTCGTTGTCGAAGTGGCCGATGTTGCAGACGATGGCCTCGTTCTTCATCTTTGACATGTGCTCGAACGAGATCACGTTCTTGTTGCCGGTGGCGGTGACGAAGATGTCGGCCTGCGAGCAGGCGTCATCCATCGTCACCACGCGGTAGCCCTCCATCGCCGCCTGCAGCGCGCAGATCGGGTCGATCTCGGTGATCCACACCTGGGCCGACAGCGCGCGCAGCGCCTGCGCCGAGCCCTTGCCCACGTCGCCGTAGCCGGCCACCACGGCGACCTTGCCGGCGATCATCACGTCGGTGGCGCGCTTGATGCCGTCGACCAGGCTCTCGCGGCAACCGTAAAGGTTGTCGAACTTGCTCTTGGTCACGCTGTCGTTGACGTTGATCGCGCGGAACATCAGCGTGCCGGCGGCGCTCATCTCCTTCAGGCGATGCACCCCGGTGGTGGTTTCCTCGGTCACGCCGATGATCTGGGCGCTCTTGCGCGAGTACCAGTCGCCGTCCTTGGCCAGCCTGGCCTTGATTGAGGCGAACAGCTCCTTCTCCTCCTCGCTCTTCGGGTTGGCGATCATCGACGCGTCCTTTTCGGCGCGCTTGCCCAGGTGCATCAGCAGCGTGGCGTCGCCGCCGTCGTCGAGGATCATGTTGGGGCCTTCGTTCTTCGCGCCCTTGGCGCCGAACTCGAAGATGCGGTGCGTGTAGTCCCAATAGTCCCGCAAGGTCTCGCCCTTGTAGGCGAACACGGGCGTGCCGGCAGCCACCAGCGCGGCGGCAGCGTGGTCCTGCGTCGAGAAGATGTTGCACGAGGCCCAGCGCACGTCGGCGCCCAGTGCCTGCAGCGTCTCGACCAGCACCGCGGTCTGGATCGTCATGTGCAGGCTGCCGGTGATGCGCGCGCCCTTCAGGGGCTGCCTGGTGGCGTATTCGTCGCGGATGGCCATCAGCGCGGGCATCTCGCTCTCGGCGATCTTGATTTCCTTGCGGCCCCAGTCGGCGAGCGACAGGTCGGCCACGGCGTATTGGTCGTTGTGCAGGGGTTTGAGAACGGCGTTCATCTCGGCTCCGAAGGTGAGGAACCTGCAACGCCGATACGGGGGGACACTCGATGCTCACCCACGTTTCGATCGTGCAGGTGAGCGCGGTTGCAATGAAGACCTACCGAGCCTGGCCTCTGGGATGGAGGTTGCAACGCTCCTCGGAAGGTGCCGAGATTCTAGCGGCTCGCGCGAAACCCCGCCACTAGGCCGCGCTGGCCGGCGTGAACTCCTCCGTCCGCCCGGCGACCAGCGAGGCGCGGCCGACGATCAGGGTGTCCACCGCGCCGATCGCCTTGGCGTCCTTCTTGCCGTAGGGCAGGCGGGTGAGCACCGAGCGCATCGCGTTCAGGCGTGCGCGCTTCTTGCAGTCCGACTTGATCACGGTCCAGGGCGCATCCGAGGTGTCGGTGTGCAGGAACATCGCCTCCTTGGCGCGCGTGTACTCGTTCCACTTGTCGAGCGAGGCCAGGTCCACCGGCGAGAGCTTCCACTGCTTGAGCGGATGCGCCTCGCGCTCCTTGAAGCGGCGGCGCTGCTCGGCGCGGCTGACCGAGAACCAGAACTTGAACAGGTGCACGCCCGAGCGCACCAGATGGCGCTCGAATTCCGGCGCCTGGCGCATGAACTCGTCGTACTCGTGCTGGGTGCAGAACCCCATCACCCGCTCGACGCCGGCGCGGTTGTACCAGCTGCGATCGAACATCACGATCTCGCCGCGCGTGGGCAGGTGCTCGATGTAGCGCTGGAAGTACCACTGCCCGAGCTCGACTTCGCTCGGCTTCTCCAGCGCGACCACGCGCGCGCCGCGCGGGTTCAGGTGCTCCATGAAACGCTTGATCGTGCCGCCCTTACCGGCCGCGTCGCGGCCCTCGAACAGGATCACCACGCGCGCCCCGGTCTCCTTGACCCAGGCCTGCAGCTTGAGCAGCTCGACCTGCAGGCGGTACTTCTGTCGCTCGTAGGTCTTGCGCGACATCAAGTTGGCATAGGGGTACGCGGCCTCGCGCCAGTTGGTTACCAGTTCCAGGTCCGGGTCGCTGCCGGTTCGCGTCGTCGGCTCGACGGTGGACAGGGCGCGCTTGAGCGCCTTGCGCTCATCGGGCGAAGCGCCTTCGATCAGGGCTTGCAGGTGCGCGACGGTGTCGCTGCCCGGCGGCGCGCGCAGCACGTCCGCCACTGCCATCGACTGCACGGTGTTCTTGCGCGTCGTGGCCCGCGAGACGCGGTCACGCTCCAGCGCGGCGGGCTCGAGGGAAGACGGCACGTCGCCTTGCGACATGCGGCGGCGGCTCTTGCGCGGCACGGGCTTGCGCGAGGCCTTCGCGGCGGGCCGAGGCGTGCGGCTCGCGGCGCTGCCGGTCGAGGGGCGTGAGGCAGAATCCTTGGCCATGGCGGTGCGGTGCCTTCGAGACTGAAAACGCATGATCGGTACCCCGGCATCGCCGCCGCTTGATGCGCGTCAATCGCCCTCGCCACGGCCGTGGAACGAGTGCGCTGCCGGGCCGCTGCGTGGCATTGCAGGCCTGTTCACCGACATCGACGACACGCTGACGCGCGGCGGCGAGATCGAGCCCGCTGCGCTGCAAGCCTTGCAGGACCTGCATGCGGCCGGAATGCCCGTGATCGCGGTCACGGGCCGGCCGCTGGGCTGGAGCGAGCCCTTTGCACGGGCGTGGCCGGTGGCCGCCATCGTGCCCGAGAACGGCGCGGTGGCGCTGATCCGCGAAGGTGCGGCGGTCCGCACCGAGTACGCGCAGGACGAGGCCACGCGCGAGCGCAACGCGCGGCGCCTGCGCGAGGCGGCCGCGCGCGTGCTGGCCGAAGTGCCCGGCGCCACGCTGGCGCGCGACAGCGCCGGGCGCGCGACCGACATCGCGATCGATCACTCCGAGTACGTGCGGCTCGGCGCTGCATCGATCGAGCGTGTCGTCGCGGTCATGCACGCCGAGCGCATGAGCGCCACCGTGAGCTCGATCCACGTCAACGGCTGGTTCGGCGATCACGACAAGCTCTCGGGCGCGCGTTGGATGCTGCGCCGCCTGTTCGGCCGCGACCTCGATGCCGAGAGCGAGCGCTGGATCTACGTCGGCGACTCGACCAACGACCAGGCGATGTTCGGCTTTTTCCCGCTGTCCGTCGGCGTGGCCAACCTGCGCGACTTCAGCGCCCAACTCACGACCTGGCCGGCGTACATCACCGACGGCGAGCGCGGCGCCGGTTTTGCCGAAGTCGCGCGGCGCGTGATCGCGGCGCGCTCGTGAACAGCGCGTCGTCGCCGCTGCGCTGCGCGCTGGCACTCGCGCTGGCCGCCGCGGTCTCGCTCGGGCTGTCGCGCTTTTCCTATGCGCTGCTGCTGCCGCCGATGCGCGCCGACCTGAACTGGAGCTACACGACGGCAGGCGCAATGAACACGGTCAACGCGGCGGGCTATCTCGTCGGCGCGCTGCTCGCACCGCGCTGGCTCGCCGCGCACGATGCGCGCCGCGTGATGCTGATCGGCGGCGCGGCGGCCGCACTGCTGCTGGCGCTGCACGCGCTGGTGCGCAGCGACCTCGCGCTGTTCGCGCTGCGTGCGCTCACGGGGACCGCGAGCGCGGCGTCCTTCGTCGGGGGTGGCCTGCTTGCCGCGCGCCTGGCCGGCAAGAGCGGTGGCATTGGTGCTGGCACCGTGCTTGGCCTGTACTACGGCGGCACCGGGCTGGGCATCATCGGCTCGGCGGTGCTGGTGCCGGCCTTCGTGACGCCAGTGTCGGCCTGGCCTGGCGCGTGGGTCGCCCTGGCGGTGGCCGCAGCGCTCGCCACCGCATTGACGGCCGCGGCGACGCGCGCGCTCCATGCACCACCGTCGGCGCAGGCCAATCGAGAGCGCTTCGCCTGGGCGCCCATGGCCTTCGCTCTGGCGGGCTACCTGTGTTTCGGGCTGGGCTACATCGGCTACATGACGTTCATCGTCACGCTGCTGCACGAGCAGGGCCTCGCGGGGCCGGCGATCACCGCGTTCTACGTGCTGCTGGGTTGCGCCGTGGTGGCCTCGGCATGGATCTGGGCTGGCTTGCTGCAGCGCTGGCGCGGCGGCGGCGTGCTCGCGCTGCTCAACGGCCTGCTCGCCGCGGCCACGCTGCTGCCGGTGATCTCGCACGGCACGCCGGCGGCCTTCGTGTCGGGCCTGCTGTTCGGCGCTGTGTTCCTGCAGGTGGTGGCGGCGACCACTGCATTGGTGCGGCACAACCTGCCGATCGCTGCCTGGTCGGCCGGCATCACGGCGTTCACCATCGTGTTCGCCACCGGGCAGATCGTCGGCCCCACGATCGTCGGCTGGATCGCCGACGGGCCGGGCGGGCTGCTGCGCGGCCTGGCGATCAGCGCCGGCGTGCTGGCGCTCGGCGCCTTGCTGGCCAGCCGGCAGCGACCGCTCGCGCCGGCTACCGATCCCGCTCCACGCTGAACCGCGCGCGTACGCCCCAGCGCCGCCACAACGACGCCAGCACGACGAAAGCCAGCGTCAGGCCCAGCGAGCCCCACCATTCGGTCACGTTCTCGACGCGGTCCTTCAGCGCGGCATCGGCCCAGGCACCGACCAGCGCATTGACCACGCCGAGAGCGACGATGGCCGCGAGCAGCGCCAGCAGCGCGCGTTCGTGACCCCGCGGCAGCGCCAGCGAGCCTGCCGCGTGCAAGCGCTGCAGCGCTCGCCCGAGCACCAGCATCGCCAGGCAGGTGCCGCCGAAGCACACCACCGTGCCGTAGTGCCGAAGCCAGCGGTAGGTCGCGCCCTCGGTGCCGAGAAAGCTGCCGTACAGCACGAGCGCGATGCCCGCCATCACGCCGAGCACGGCCAGCGCGATCGCGCTGCGGCGCATCGCCGCGCCGCCCGCCGCGTGCAGCGCCTGCGCCTGCACGAGCCAGGCGAGTGCCTGCAGCACGGCCGCCGGCAGCACCATTGCGCGGAACACATGGTTGGGCAAGTCGTGCCGCGCCGCGCGGCTGATCGACACGCAGCCCTCGATGAACGGGTTGCACGAAGGCACGAGACCCGCGCGCATCGCGAGCACCAGCGCAATGCCCGCGGCGACGGCGGGCAACAGCCCTGCGATCAGCGCCAGCGGCCAAAGCGGCACGCCGTGGGGCTCGTGATTCATGCGAGCCTCAGAAACCGGTGCATGCGGTGCAACTCGTCGTCGACCGCGGCGACGAACGCAGGCTCGTCGATGCGCGGCCCGAAGAAGCCGACCTCGGGCTGCATGCGGCCATCGCGCACGGCCACGTTGGCCCAGCCGACCACGCGGTCGCGCCACAGCAGCGGCAGCGCGTAGTGGCCGAGCACACGCTTGCGCGCCGGCGTGTAGGCCTCGAAGCGGTAGGGCCAGCGCCAGAAGGCCTCGAAGCGGCGGCGGTCCCACGCGACGGGGTCGAAGGGCGCGAGCAGCCGCACCTCGTCGCGCGGCGCGTGCGCGGGGTCGGCCGGGTTCTCGCCCGCGGGCCAGGTCCAGTCGATGCCCTCGACGCGGGCGCCGGGCAGGCGCTTGTTCGCGCGGGCCAGCGCGGCGGCACGCGCATCGCGCCACTGCGGCGCGGCGGCCGCGAGGCACATCACCAGCTGGCTCAGCGTGCGCGAGGGCAGCGGCGCGTACTTGGCGACGATCACGTCGACCATCGCGTCGAGCGCCGCGGCTGCATCGGGCGCCGGTGCATGGGGCTCGCGCGCCGCATAGCAGCGCGTGCCGGCCTCGCGCCGCGCCACGCGCAGCAGGCCGCGGTAGTGCATGCCGTCGAGCAGCTCGGTCGACGCGTTGGACGAGCCGCCGAACCAGTTGCGGGTCGTGCCGTGCTGGAACCGGGCGTCGACCTCGCGCGGGTGCACCACGCCGCGCTCGCGCACGAAGGCCAGCACCTCGCTCGCCTTGCGCCAGCGCGCCTTCGACCACTTCGTGCGCGGCGTGCGCGGGTGCATCAGCCGGTGCAGCGCCGGCGTGACGAAGCCGTAGTTGACGAAGAAGTCCTCCTCGACTTCGAGCTCGGGGTAGCGCGCCTCGAGGTCGCCGGCGCGGTAGTCGTGCACGCGGTGGCGCAGCGTCAGGTCCTGCGCGCGCGCGGGCGCGCGCAGCGGATCGGCCTGCACGAAACCCATGCGCTCGATCGCGGCGGGCAGCGTGGTCGGCGCGAACAGGCTGCGAGCCACGGCGTGGCGGCGCAGGTGGTCGACAGTGATCGGCATCGGCCAATGATGCCTCGGCGCCGCCGCGTCGGTCAGCGGGCCTGCGCAGCGGGTGACGAGGTGAACGCGCGGAAGCAGGCCTGTGCGGGTTCGCCGGCCGCCGCGCGCAGATCGCAGGCCAGGGCCGTGGCACGCTTGCCGTCGTGCAGGCACAGCAGCGATGCCAGCCGGTCGCCGGCGTACAGGTGCAGCACCTGATCCGAGGCATCGGCCGTCAAGCCGTGCCGGCCCACTTCAGCAGCGACCCGTGCAGCGCTTTCCGGAAGGTGCCACTGCGTGGCGATGACCGCGAGCAGATGATCGCGCCGCACTGCCAGCATGGACGCGAAGGCCGTACCCGGGCGCCAGCGTGCCTCGCCCTCGACCGTGTCCATCGTGCGCAGCATCACGTTCCACGCGGCGTTGTGCGCCAGCGCCAGGACGTAGGCGTCGAGCGGATCGGCGCCATCACCACGGGCCAGCGCGGCACACAGCTGGGCCTTGCGGTCCGTGTGCATCCACAGCCGCCGGGCACTGCGCGCGACCAGTTCGCCGCCGCGCGCATCGATCAGCGGCCTGAGCACGACGCGGGCGATCGTGGTCCGCAGGCCGTCGATGCCCAGCACCTGGATCGCATGGGCGAGTTCGACCACGGCCGCGCCGCGGCGGTAGTAGGTGCTGTTGGCCATCCCGATCACCTCGGCCACCAGCGTGATGTCGCGCGACACCAGTTGCTCCAGGTCCGTCAGGGAACTCGACGCCGCGCGCAGCCGGGCCAGCAGCTGCGGCACGACGGCGGCCGCACGCGGCAGAAGATGGGCATGCGCGTCCGGGTCTGCCGCCAGGCAATCGAGATGCTGCACGGTCCGCTGCTCACGCGCTCCGAGCGGTGCCTGGCTGTCGACCGGACGCTGCAGCAGCCAGGCGAAGAAGGCGAGGTCGGTGCTCGACTGCCCGCCCATCAACCGGTCGGCATGGAGCTTGGGCGGCGCTTCGACGGCTGTCGCAATGGCCGACACAGGCTCGCGCCGCGGCGGTGGCGGCATGCGTCTCGTCGGGATCAGGCGCGAGAACCAGGCTGTCATCGGGAAGGGTCCTGAACGCGCGGCGCGCGGGCCGCGGTGTTCTCTCTTCGGCGAGCGGCCGCGAGAACTTGAACCGGCGACCGCCGGACCGACCCCGGGCGGTCATACCGCACGGATCAGGCGCCTCGCTTCAGCGCGCGGCAAACTCCGCGAGTTGCCGGTCGTGCCGCCGGGCGAGCAGCCCCTGCGCCACCATCGCGCCGACCCACGCGAGCGCCATGTCCTTCTGCGTGTCCCACGGATCGCCCTGGGTACCGAGGAATTCGTCGGCACCCTGGCCGATCGCCACCGCGGCGCCCCATTCGATCAGCTCGTAGATCGCGCTGATCGCCAGGCAGGTCGCCGTGACCAACGTGAACAACCAGCCGCCGCGCTCCAGTTTGGTATGCCGCAGCAGCAGTTCTCGCGCCGCGATCGCGGGCACGAAACCCTGCATGAAGTGACCGATGCCGTCGTACGGGTTGCGCGAGAGCTGGAACCAGTCCCGCATCCAGTCGCCCAGTGGCACGCGGGCATAGGTGTAGTGGCCGCCGAGCGCCAGCACGAGGGCGTGCACGAGGATCAGCGCATACAGCAGCGGCGTGAGCGGGAAGCGCCTGTGCGTGGCCCACAGCAGCGGCAGCACGACGAACACCGGGGCTACTTCCATCGCCCACGTAGCCAGGTCGTAGGGCCGCCACGCCGACAGGGCGAGCAGGGCGATCAGCGCGACGCTGTACAGCGCGAGCGCGCGGGCTGAAAGGGTCGGGAGATTCATCGTCGAATCATCGCATCGCCACCGCCACCCGCTACCATCTGGCGAATGAGCGGATGTGCCTTTGTCGACGGCGAGTTCGTCGCCCCCGAAGACGCGAAGATCTCGATCTTCGACTGGGGCTTCCTGCATTCGGACGCCACCTACGACGTGGCGCATGTCTGGCAGGGCAAGTTTTTCCGGCTCGACGACCACCTCGATCGCTTCGAGGCGAGCTGCGCAGCGCTGCGGCTCGATCCGGGCATCGGCCGCGAGCGCATGCGCGAGGTGATGCACGAGTGCGTGCGCCGCGCCGGCCTGCGTGACGCCTACGTCGAGTTGCTGTGCACGCGCGGCCGGCCGGCACCGGGCTCGCGCGATCCGCGCACCTGCACGAACCGCTTCATGGCCTTCGCGATCCCGTTCGTCTGGATCGCCGACCCCGACAAGCAGAAGCACGGCGTCAACCTGATCGTCGGCACGCCTCAGCGCATCCCGGCGGGCAGCGTGGACCCGCGTGTCAAGAACTACCACTGGCTCGACTTCGTGATGGGCCTGTTCGAGGCCTACGAGCGCGGCGGCGAGACCGTGGTGCTGACCGACGGCGCGGGGCATGTCACCGAAGGACCGGGGTTCAACGTGTTCGCGGTGTTCGGCCGCAGCCTCGTCACGCCGTCGTCCGGCGTGCTCGAGGGCGTGACGCGGCGCACGATGATCGAGCTGGCTCGGGGCGAGGGCTTCGACGTGCAGGTGCGAGAACTCGGTGTCGATGAGTTGCGGCGCGCCGACGAGGTGTTCCTCTCGTCGACCGGGGGTGGGGCGATCGCGGTGGCTCGGCTCGATGGCGTGGCGGTCGGCGGCCGTGCCGCGGGCGAGTTCGGGCCGGTGACCCAGCGGATGCAGGCCGCCTACTGGGCGCTGCACGAGGATCCGCGGTACACCGAGGCGGTGCGGTACGGGTGAAGATCACGACGACGGGCGACTCGCGTCGCCCGTCAGAAGTCCGGCTGCGCCGTGGATTGCCATTGGCTTCGGCCGGGGCCAGGGGCCCCTTGAATTCGCTGCGCGAAGTCAGCCTGCACCGACGCTCGGATACCGCGCTTTCGCGCGGCGGCCTTACAGGCCGGCCGCAGCCTTCAGGGCTGCGGCTTTATCCGTTCGTTCCCACGTGAACTCCGGCTCCTCGCGCCCGAAGTGGCCGTACGCCGCGGTCTTCTCGAAGATCGGCCGGCGCAGGTCGAGCATCTCGATGATGCCGCGCGGGCGCAGGTCGAAATGTTCGGCCACCAGCTTCGACAGTTTCTCGTCGCTGATCTTGCCGGTGCCTTCGGTGTAGACCGTGATGTTCATCGGCCGCGCCACGCCGATCGCGTAGGCGACCTGGATCTGGCATTGGCGTGCCAGGCCCGCGGCGACGATGTTCTTGGCCACGTAGCGTGCGGCATAGGCGGCGCTGCGGTCGACCTTGGTCGGGTCCTTGCCCGAGAACGCGCCGCCGCCGTGCGGGCAAGCACCACCGTAGGTGTCGACGATGATCTTGCGGCCCGTGAGGCCGCAGTCGCCCTGCGGGCCGCCGATGACGAAGCGGCCGGTCGGGTTGACCAGGTACTTGGTGTCGTGCAGCCAGTGCTTGGGCAGCACCGGCTTGATGATCTCCTCGATCACCGCTTCGACGAAGCTGGCCTTCATGTGCTTGCCGTCGCTCTGCTCTGGGCTGTGCTGCGTGGACAGCACGACGGTGTCGATGCTGTGCGGCTTGCCGTCCACGTAGCGCATCGTGACCTGGCTCTTGGCGTCGGGGCGCAGGAAGGGCAGGCGCCCGTCGCGGCGCAGCTGCGCCTGGCGCTCGACCAGGCGGTGCGCGTAGTAGATCGGCGCGGGCATCAGCTCGGGCGTCTCGTCGCAGGCGTAGCCGAACATCAGGCCCTGGTCGCCGGCGCCGGTGTTCAGGACGTCGTCGCTGGCGTGGTCCACGCCCTGGGCGATGTCGTTGCTCTGCTTGTCGTAGGCCACCAGCACCGCGCAGCCCTTGTAGTCGATGCCGTACTCGGTGTTGTCGTAGCCGATGCGC
>Ga0209798_10001954_pt1 | contig 12210 bp, 9 predicted proteins | sample DOMMetBare3Fresh_FD_187475 | JGI IMG/M metagenome (GOLD analysis project Ga0209798, IMG submission 187475) | Wetland sediment microbial communities from St. Louis River estuary, USA, under dissolved organic matter induced mercury methylation -... | ecosystem: Environmental > Aquatic > Freshwater...
GACGGTACAGCCGGCCGCCAGCGCCGGGGCGAGCTTCCACGCCGCCATGACCAGCGGATAGTTCCAGGGGATGATCTGGCCGGCGACGCCCACCGGCTCGCGCATGGCGAACGCGACCGCGTCGGCGGGCACCGGCAGCACCTCGCCGTTGATTTTGGTGGCCAGGCCGCCGTAGTACTCGTAGCAGGTGGCAGTGTCGTCCATGTCATACTCGGACTCGACGATCGGCTTGCCCGAGTTGATGGTCTCGAGCTCCGCGAGCTCGCTCCGGCGCGCGCGGATCCGCTCGGCCAGGCGGAAGAGGATCCGCCCGCGCTCCTGCGCGCTCACGCCCCGCCAGCCGCCCTCGTAGAAGGCGCGGTGTGCCGCCTTCACCGCGCGATCCACGTCCTCCGGGCCGCCGGCGGGGACCTTGGCGATGACCCCTTCGGTGGCGGGGTCGTAGACGTCGAACGTCTTGCCGCTCTTGGCGCTGACGAACTTGCCGTCGATGTACATCTGGTACGAGGCGACATCCAACTTCCGGGTCTTGCCCCGTGCCGTGGCCGTGCTGGTCATCGAACTCCTCCGGTCACTGCTCGCTAGGTACTTGTGGGGTGGACTGGACGTGCGGCTAATCTATCACCAAATCACGAAGCGAGTCACCCTGAACGAAGTGAAGGGGCCATGAGCCGACGCATGGCCCCTTCGCGGAGCTTGCCCTGAGGGACGAAGGGCTCAGGGTGACTCGTGCGCGCGCTACGCGGCTACGATCTCCCGCGATGACCGGATGCGGACCTTCGGCACCTCGCCGCGCGCCGTGTCGTCCCGCACATGCCACGGCATGCCCTCGCGCGCCAGGCGCTCGAGGAACGGGTCGGGATCGAACTCCTCAGGGGAGCGGACGCCCGGCCCAGCCCAGCGCCCCTCGTGCAAGAGGCGGGCGGCGATGACCGGCGGAATCCCGGTCTGGTACGCCGTGGCCTGCACGCCAAGCTCGGAGTAGGCCGTCTCGTGGTCCGCGATGTTGTAGATGTAATAGGCGCGGGCTTCCCCATTCCGGTGCCCCCGCGCGAGCGTGCCGACGCAGGTCTTGCCCCGCATCCGTCCTGCCAGGTCCTTCGGCTCCGGCAGGAGTGACACGACCACGTCGCGCGGCACCACCGACGTGTCGCCCACGCGGACCCGGTTCTTGCCCGAGAGGCCGAGGCGCTTCATGACCCGCAGCGTCTCCACCGTCACGTCGTCCATGCACAGCTTGAAGTCCACGATTCGCGCCGCAGGGAAGAACCGGGGCAACGTCTTCGACTCCTCGTGGTCCACGTAGTAGCAGTTGAGCACGCCCAGCTCGGGGAAGTCGAACGGCTCGAACCCCGAAAGCGGGGCCTCGAGGTGGTAGCGCCCTTCGCGGTACGAGACCGCATGACAGAGGCACTCGTCGATGAAGACCCACGGGCTGAACGCCGCCACGAACCCGTCGTGGCCGTGGCAGATGGAGTTGTCGCCGTCGCGCACCCGGAGCTCGGTCACCTCGTCGAGCAGGTGCTTCGCGGCATAGGCGGCGTATACGTTCGTCGTACCGGGATCGGCGCCCATTCCAAGCAGAGCGATCCGCCCGGCTGCCTTGAACTCGGCGTCGAGCGCGAACTGGTCATCCATTTTCGGGATGCCGTCGTCGTCGGTGCCGCCGCTGGCCATGTCGATGTAGTCGCAGCCGGCTGCGAGGCAGGCGCGCATCACTTCGAGATTGGTGGCAGGCAGTGCCGCGTTCAGGACGATGGTGGTGCCGGTCTCACGAATGGCGTTGACCACGGCGGCGCGATCACCGGCATCGAGCCGGCGGAACGAAACCCGGGGATCACGTAGACGGTCCGCCAGGAGGGAGGCGCGGGCGGACACCGCGTCGGCGATGACGAGCTGCTCGAGCATCGCGTCCTGCACGAATTTCAGGGCGGACACGGTCCCCACCGCGCCGGCGCCCAACATCAGGACTTTCACAAACTCCTCGTTTCATTGTTGGCGCGGCACTCGGTCTGGTTGCAGGCGACGCGAACCGCCATCGGATCTGCGCCCTCGCCCCCGCCGCTGATGGGGGCTCGCAGCTCAAGGAGAGAGTCAGCTGCGAGAGTGGACCCTCCGCTTGGTCGGAGGATGCAAACACGCCCTCCCCCAGTGGGGGCGGCGTATAGCCATTCTAGCCTCCGCCCCCCTGCGGCTGTCCAGCCCCCCCGGCCCACCGGCCACGAATTTCCCGAGTGGCACGTTCGTATATACGACGCGCAACATCCTACGAGCCAATGATTTGGGCGCTTGCATGCAGGTCCGATGCATACTTAATCGAGCCAGCCAGGCTCAGACGGAGACGTCCGGGGAGCTGTGGCAGGGGCGCAGGCGGCGAGGAGCCTCAGGCAGGCGGGAATCGGTGTGACTCGGCGAGGCGCGACCTTTGTCTCGGCGCTCGCGTGGGCGCTCGCGGCCTCAGGTCCGCTGATCCTCCCGCATCAGCCTCGCCCAGACCACGATGACGGCGACCGAGATGACGAAGATGACGGTCGCGGCCGCGTTCACCTCCGGTGTGATCCCGCGGCGCAGCAGCCCCCAGATCTGGAGCGGGAGCGTGTTCTGTCGCCCGATCAGGAAGAAGGTGACGGCGATCTCGTCCAGGCTCAGCGTGAACACCAACAGCCCGGCGCCCAGCACGGCCGTGCGGATGCTGGGGAAGGTGACGTAGCGGAACGTCTGCCACTCGTTGGCGTAGAGATCCTGGCTGGCCTCCTCCTGCGCGCGGTCAAGCCGCTGCAGCCGGGCAAAGACCTGGGTGATCACCACGGAGGTGAGCGCCGCCGCATGGCCCAGCACGACGGGCCAGCCGGGAACCAGTGGGAAGCCACTCGAGAGGCTCAGCCCGGCGAAGCTGAAGAAGGTGAGCAGCGCCACGCCCGTGATGATGCCGGGCAGGATGAGCGGAAGCAGCACGAGCCGCCGGAAGGCGGTCTTGCCCGGAAACTCGTGGCGATCGAGCACGAAGGCGCCCGGGACGCCCACGGCGAGCGCGATCGCAACCGCCAGCAGGGCCAGCTTGAGGCTCGCGAGCGCCGCCTCGAGCATGCCGCGATCGTGGGCCAGCGTGCCGAACCACTTGAGCGTGCCGAACCGGAGCGGCCAGGCGATGATCGGCGAATCGTGGAAGGCGTAGACGATGACGACCACGAGCGGGAGGTAGATGAACCCGAACACCAGCCCGCCGGCAATCCAGAGGGCGCCGCTCAACCGGTCCGCCGGCCGCGCGGCCGCGCTCACGTTACGACTCCGCCGCGGGCTGCTCCCACCATGCCGCCTGCGCTCCGCGCCGGGGCCTGCCCGGGTTCGCCGGCGTAGTTCATCGCCGTCTCGACCCGATTGGCCAGCCACAGGAGGAACAGCGTCAGCAGCAGGACGATGACGGAGACGGCGGCACCGAGCGGCCAGTTGTAGGCCACGCCGAAGAGGCTCCAGACGAGGTTCGAGACCATGAGCGCGCTGTCGTTCCCGCCGAGGAGCTGCGGGGCGAGGAAGTCGCCCATGCTGAGCACGAAGGCGAAGGTGGACCCGGCCAGCACCCCCGGCAGCGAGAGCGGGAGGATGATGCGCCGGAAGGTCTGCCAGCGAGTGGCGTAGAGGTCCTGGCTCGCCTCCTTGAGCGCGGGCGGGATCGCCTCGAGCACGGCGTAGATCGGCATCAGGGTGAACGGAGTGTAGATGTGGGTCAGCGCCAGGATCACCGCCCACCGGCTGTAGAGCAGAAACGTCAGCGGCTCGTCGATCAGCCCCACGGACTGCAGCAGGCCGTTGAGGATCCCGGACTGGCCGAGGATGATCTTCCAGGCGTAGGCGCGCACCAGGTAGCTCACCCAGAGCGGGATGATGACCGCCATGTACATGAGGTGCTTGTGACGCTTCACCTTGAACGCCAGCAGGTAGGCGAGCGGATAGGCAAGCAGCAGCGAGAACAGCGTCACCCGGAGCGCGATGCCCGCGGAGAACAGGATCGTGCCCGGGTAGAGCTCGGTACCGAAGAGGCGCGCGTAGTTCTCGAGGGTCAGCTCGTGGGTGATCGCTCCGCCCCGGAGTCGCCAGAACGAGTGCACCAGCAGGAGCACATAGGGAACGAAGAGCAGCATCGTGACGAAGCCGACCGGCACGGCCGCGGCGACCGCCGTCCGGAGCGCCGGGCGGGCGCGGATCCGGTCGAGCAGGGTCGGGCGCTCAGTCACCGACACAGCGCCCGTGCTCGACCGGCCAGGTGAGGCTGACCGGCGCGCCGATGGCCACGCTGGTACCCGAGGGCACGTTGGCGACCAGGCGCTGACCGCCGGGTAGCGCGACGTGCATCCTGAGGGCCGACCCAGCGTAGACCGCGTCGCTCACAATACCCGTAACCAAGTTCTGCCCCGCGGGGGCCCTGGTACCATCCGTCAGCTGGATCGCCTCCGGCCGCACGGTGAGCCAGGCCTCGCTTCCGGGCGCCAGGACGGCCTCGGTCACCCCGCGGAGCGTCGTGTCGCCCAGCCGGAGCGTGGCGACGCCATGGCCGCTCTCCGCGACGACCCCGGGCAGCAGATTGGTCTCCCCGATGAAGTCCGCGACGTAGCGCGAGGCCGGCCGGTCGTACAGCTCGCGGGGGGTGCCCAACTGGGCGATGCGTCCCTGCCGCATGAGCACGATCCGGTCGCTCATGGTGAGCGCCTCCTCCTGATCGTGCGTCACATACACGAAGGTGATTCCCAGGTGGGTCTGCAGATGCTTCAGCTCGAGCTGCATCTCCTTCCGCAGCTTGAGGTCCAGCGCGCCGAGCGGCTCGTCGAGCAGCAGCACGCGGGGCCGGTTGACCAGCGCGCGTGCCAGCGCGACCCGCTGCTGCTGCCCGCCGGAGAGCTGCCGGGGGGCGCGGCCGCCGAGCTGTTCCAGCTTCACCATCTCCAGGGCCCGCGAGACCTGCTCCGCGCGCTCGGCCGACGGCACCCGCCGCATGCGGAGGCCGTAGGCGACGTTCTCCCGCACGCTCATGTGCGGGAACAGCGCGTAGTGCTGGAAGACGGTATTGATGTCGCGCTTGAACGGTGGGAGGGCGCTGATCGGCGCGCCCGCCATGAGGATCTCGCCCTCGGTCGGCCGCTCGAACCCGGCGATCATCCTGAGCGTCGTGGTCTTGCCCGAGCCGGAGGCGCCCAGCAGCGTGAGAAACTCGCCGGCCGCGACCTCCAGCGAGAGATCATCCACCGCCGCGAACTCCCCGAACCGCTTGGAGAGGTGGCGCAACTCCAGGATCGGCGGTGGGGGAATGGGCGTGTCCATCCGTGCGGTGGGCGGTGGGAGACGCGGTGGACGGGGGCGGCTTCCCGCCCCCGTCCACCACGCGAGAGAGTTACTTGGCGGCCTTCACCTCGTTCCAGATCTCCTGGTACTTCTCGCGGCGCGGGCTCCACTGCCAGAAATTGACCTTGGTGCCGTAGTCCGAGATGTCACGCTGGCTCGCGGCCTGCTCCGCGGTCATGTAGCTCTTGGCTGCCGGATTGGCCACGATGTACGCGGTCACGTCGTAGAGCAACTTCTGGGTGAACGGCTGCGCTGAATACTCGAGCCAGGCATACGCGGCGTCGAGGTTCTTGGCGCCCTTGGTGAGCACCCAGTGGTCCGCCCAGGCGGTGGTCCCTTCCTTGGGGATCGTCTCCCCGGCGGGGAACTTGGCCTGGCGGAGCTGGTTGGTCATGAGCGGCCAGCCCTCGCCCGCCACGATCTCGCCGCTCTGGAACAGTTGCGTCATGTCGCCCGCCGTGACCCAGTACTTCCGGACGTTGGGCCGGAGCTCGAGCATCTTGGCCTTGACCTTGGCCAGGTCCTCATCCGACAGGTTGTACAGCTTGCTCGGATCGTTGGGATCGTCCATGCCGAGGTACTGGGCCACCATGTACAGCGTGGCGATGTCGTCCTGGAGCGACAGCTTGCCCTTGTACTTCTTGTCCCAGAACGCGCCCCACGAATCAGGCGCGGTCTTGATCTTGGTCGTGTCATAGATGAGCGGGTTCGGCCCGAACGCCCACGGCACGCCGTAGACGGCGGCGTCCTTGCGGGCGACCTTCAGGTTCCGGAACCCTTCGCTGAGATCCGTGTAGCTCGGAATCCGTGCCAGGTCGAGCGCCGAGGCGAGGCCGGCGTCGATGATGGCCGTGGCCGCGTCGCTCGATGGCGAGATCAGGTCGATCGTCTCGGCGCCGCCCGCCCGGAGCTTGGCGACGAGGTCGTCGCTCGAGCCCATGTACGTGGCGTTGACCTTCACGCCGCAGGCATCCTCGAACGGCTTGGTGAAGAGGGTGTCGGTGTACCCCTCCCACACCATGAAGTTGAGCTCGCCGCCGATCGGCTTGGGACAGAGCTGCGCGAGGTAGGTGCTCGCGTCCGCACGCGCGTCGCCGGTCGGTGTGATCGTGATCTTCGTGGCCGCGGCCGCCGGCGCGGCCGCTTGCTTGTCGCCGCCACCACAAGCCGTGACGGCGAGCGCCGCGAGGGTGAGGGCAAGGGGTCCGGGCAACCTCGAACGCCGCCAGGTCATGGAGTGCAGCTCCTTGAGAGATGTACGCTGGGCTGGAGGGACGCCCCTCCGGGTACAATCCTACATCCAAACCGGGCGACTGAGAAGGAAGACCGTGGCGGGCACGGGGGTAGCGGAGGGAGTGATCCCGCCTTAGAGTCATGCTGAAAACCCGAGTCACTCGCGCGTGGCTCCCAGTTTCCTCGAGGCCCGTCATGTCCGGCGTCATCCGCCTCCAAACCGAGATTCCCGGCCCCAACAGTCGCGCCCTCCTGGCCCGCCGGGCCAAGGCCGTGCCCCGCGGCGTGCCGGCCGTCACACCCATCGCAGTGGTGCACGCCGAGGGGGCCGTCCTGACCGACGCGGACGGAAACCGCCTCATCGACTTCGGCGGCGGCATCGGCGTGGTGAACACCGGCCACCGCCACCCCGGCGTGGTCGAGGCCGTCCGGACCCAGCTCGACCGCTTCGCGCACGTCTGCTTCCCCGTCTCGACCTACGAGCCGTACGTCGAGCTCGCCGAGCGGCTCAACCGGCTCACGCCCGGTGCGCACGAGAAGCGGACCTTCTTCGTCAACAGCGGGGCGGAGGCGGTGGAGAACGCCGTCAAGGTGGCTCGCTACTTCACCGGCCGGCAGGCGGTGCTCTGCTTCGAGCACGGGTTTCACGGCCGGACCAACCTGGCGATGGCGCTCACCTCCAAGGTGATGCCGTACAAGAAGGGGTTCGGGCCGTTCGCCCCGGAGGTGTACCGGATTCCGTACCCCTACTGCTATCGCTGCGCCGAGGGGCCGTCGGGCGGACGCTGCTGCATGGCCGACACGACCCGGCTCGAGCAGATCCTGGCGGCGACGGTCGATCCGGGGTCGGTCGCGGCGGTCATCATGGAGCTCGAGCTGGGCGAGGGCGGCTTCGTTCCCGCGCCGGTGGAGTACGTGCAGACCCTGGCGGCGTTCGCGAAGGCCCACGGGATCCTGTTCATCGCGGACGAGATCCAGACCGGCTTCGGCCGGACGGGCAAGCTGTTCGCCTCCGAGCACTACGGTCTGGTGCCCGACCTCATCACCACGGCCAAGTCGCTCGCGGGCGGCCTGCCGCTCGCCGCCGTCACCGGGCGCGCCGACGTGATGGAGGCGCCGCAGGTCGGCGGGCTAGGCGGCACCTACGGCGGCAATCCGCTGGCCTGTGCCGCCGCGCTGGCGGTGCTCGACGCGATGGAGGCCGAGCGGATCCCCGCGCACGCGCAGCGCACCGGCGACCGGATCAGGGCGCGCTTCCAGCAGTGGGCCGCGCAGTTCCCGTGCATCGGTGACATCCGGGGCCTGGGCGCGATGGTCGGCATGGAGCTCGTCGCCGACCGGGAGTCCCGCACGCCCGACAAGGCGCTCACCGGCCGCGTCCTCGCCGCGGCGCTCGTGCGCGGCCTCGTGCTCCTCTCGTCGGGCACGTTCGGCAACACCATCCGGGTGCTGGCCCCCCTCACTACCGACGACGCGGTCATTGACGAGGGACTCGACGTGATGGGGGCGGCGCTGGAGACCGCCGTGGGGCGGACCCCAGCGCTCGCGTGACCCTCGACCGCGGGCGGCTCGCGGCGCTCCTGGCCGAAGAAGGACAGCGCTTCCATGAGGCGCACCCCCGCTCGTTCGCGCTGTACCAGCGGGCGCGCCGGTCGCTGCTCGGCGGCGTGCCGATGCACTGGATGGTGCGCTGGGCCGGCGGCTTCCCCATCTTCGTCACCGGCGGTGAGGGGGCCCACCTCACCGATGTGGACGGCCACCGCTACCTCGATCTCTGCCTGGGCGATACCGGCGCCATGACCGGGCACGCCCCCGCCGCCACCGTCGAGGCGGTGCGGGCGCAGGCGGGCCGTGGCTTCACCTTCATGCTGCCGACCGAGGACGCCGTCTGGGTCGGCGAAGAACTGGCCCGCCGGTTCGGGCTTCCGTACTGGCAGTTCGCCGTCACCGCCACCGACGCCAACCGCTTCGCCCTCCGCCTGGCCCGCGAAATCACCGGCCGTCCCAAGATCCTGGTGTTCAACTGGTGTTACCACGGCACGGTGGACGAGACGTTCGTCACTCTGCGCGACGGGCACGCGGCGGCCCGCGAGGGCAACCTCGGCCCGCCGGTGGATCCCGCGCTCACGACCCGGGTGGTCGAGTTCAACGATCTTCCCGCCCTCGAGGCCGCGCTCGCGCATGGTGACGTGGCCTGCGTGCTCGCCGAGCCCGCGCTCACTAACGTCGGCATCGTGCACCCGGAGCCCGGCTTCCACGCCGCCCTCCGCGAACTCACGCGCCGGGCGGGTACCCTCCTCGTGATCGACGAGACCCATACCATCTGCACCGGGCCCGGCGGCTATACCCGCGCGCACGGGCTGGATCCGGACATCCTGACGCTGGGGAAGCCGGTCGCGGGCGGGGTGCCCGGCGCAGTCTACGGGTTCAGCGAGGCGGTGGCGGAACGGGTCAGGGCCCGGAGCCGGCTGGAGACGGCCGATACCGGCGGGATCGGTGGCACGCTCGCAGCCAACGCCTTGGCCACGGCGGCGATGCGCGCCACGCTCCAGCACGTCCTCACCGAGGCGAGTTACCGGCGCACGATCCCCCTCGCCGAGCGCTTCGCGAGCGGCGTGGAGGGCGTGATCGCCGAGGCATCCCTGCCATGGATCGTCAAGCGGCTCGGCTGCCGGGTGGAGTACTGGTTCCGCCCGGCCCCACCGCGGAATGGCGGCGAGGCGGCGGCGGCCGTGGATCCCGAGCTCGAGCGCTACATGCATCTGTCGGCGCTCAACCGCGGCATCCTGCTCACGCCGTTTCACAACATGGCCTTGCTCGCACCCGCCGTCACCGAGGCCGATGTGGACCGCCACACGGAGGTCTTCCGCGAGAGCGTGCGGGCGGGGGGTCTCTACCGCTGATCGAGCGCTGCCTGTGGACCGGCCTGGCGCCGCCGCCGCCGCGTCGCCCCGCAGGAGAGCTGCCTGCCCGGACCGACGTGGCGATCATCGGGGGGGGATACACCGGACTCGCCGCCGCGCGCGCGCTCGCGCGGCGGGGGGCGGACGTGACCGTGCTCGAGCGGCACGCGACCGGCTGGGGCGCGAGCAGCCGGAACGGCGGGTTCGTCCTCCCGGGCTTCAAGCCCGATGTCGAGGTGCTCGCCCGAAAGCTTGGCGTCGCCGAGGCCCGGCGGCTGTTCGGCCTCACGGTGCAGGCGGTCGGCGGGCTCGAGGCGTTGATCGCCGAGGAGTCGATCGACTGCGGTTACACCCGCTGCGGGGCGATCGTCCTGGCGGCCCGGCCGGGTCACCTGTCCGGGCTCGAGCGGAGCCGGCGATTCCTCCGGGACACACTGGGCCACGAGACGGTGCTCCTCGGGCCTTCGGAGCTGCGGTCGGAGATCGGGTCGGCGCGGTACCAAGGGGGGCTGCTCGATCCGTTCGCCGGGTCGGTCCAGCCGGCGTTGCTGCTGCAGGGGCTTGCCCGGGCCGCGGAACGTGCCGGCGCCCGGGTGATCGAGCAGGCAGCGGTGGAGGGCGTCGAGGAGACGGGTAAGGGGTTCGCCGTGGCCACCGCGGCCGGCACCCTCGCGGCGCGTGATGTGCTCGTCGCGACCAACGGCTACACGGGCCCCGCGGTGCCCGCCCTGCGTCGCCGCGTGGTGCCAGTCGGCAGCTACCTGATCGCGACGCCGCCGCTCGACCCGGCGCTTGCGCGGCGGCTCATTCCGAAGAACCGCGTGCTGAGCGACACGAAGAACCTGCTCTACTACTTCCGGCTCTCGCCCGACGGGCGGATGGTATTCGGCGGGCGTGCGGCCTTCACGGCCACGCCAGTGGCACGGACAGCCGCGATTCTGGCGCGAGGCATGGTCGAGGTGTTTCCGGAGCTGGCGGCGGTGCCGGTGGACTTCGCGTGGGGCGGGCAGGTGGCGTTTGCAATGGACCAGATGCCGCACGCGGGCCGGCTGGACGGAATCCACTACGCGCTCGCCTACGGCGGCCACGGCGTCGCGATGGCGACCTGGCTCGGCGCGCTCATGGGGGATGCGCTCGCCGGCGCGGGCGAGCTTCCCCGGCTGACGAGTCCGTTCCGTGCGGTGCCCCTCTATGAAGGAACGCCGTGGTTCCTGCCGTTGGTAGGAGGGTATTATAGGGTGCGGGATTGGCTGGGGTAGTGAACGTCCGCCCCGAGGAGCCGAAGGAGTCATCCTGAGCGAAGCGAAGGAGCCGTGACCCAACGCATGTCCCCTTTGCTGCCCTCAGGGTGACTCGATCTCCACCAACCAAAGGAGCGCCGATTAATTGCGTCTGTCGAATGCCGAAGTACTGCAGCACACCGGCCGGTATCTGGATCTGGTCGCCGGGCGGGAGATGTCCACGGAGGAGAAGCACGCGTTCATCGCGGAGACGGTGGAGAGTTACGAGCGGTATTACAACCGCGGGTTCATCACCTACCGCAAGTCGGTCACCCAGGCCGGCCAGTTCGCGGCACTGGAATGGTCGGGTGAAGGGGCGCTGCTGCGCGACCTGCTCGGCCGGGAGTACATCGACTGCCTCGGCGGGTACGGCATCTTCAGCGCCGGCGTGAACCACCCCAAGATCGTGAAGGCCGTCACCGACCAGATCCCCCGGATGGCGCTCAACAGCCAGGAGCTGCTCGAGCCGTGGCGGGCGGCACTGGCCAGGGTGCTCGCCGAGGTCACGCCGGGCGACCTGCAGAACTCCTTCTTCATCAACAACGGCACCGACGCCATCGAGGGGGCGATCAAGCTCGCCCGCCTGTATACCAAGCGCCATACGTTCATCTCGACCGTTGGCGGTTTCCACGGCAAGTCGATGGGCTCGCTCTCGCTGATGGGCAAGGCGTCCTTCCGCGAGCCGTTCCGGAGCGGGCTGCAGGACGTGCGTTTCGTCCCGTTCGGCGACGCCGCGGCACTGGAGGACGAGCTGCGCCGGTGCGACGCGGTCGGCACCTACGTCGCCGGCGTATTCCTCGAGCCGGTGCAGGGCGAGGCCGGCGGCGTCGTGCCGCCCGACGACTACCTCCCACGCGCCCGGGCGGCCTGCACCAAGTACGGCGCGCTCCTCATTGCCGACGAGATCCAGACCGGGATGGGCCGCACCGGAAAGCTGTGGGGAGTGGACCACTGGGACGTGGTGCCCGACATCATGTGCCTCGGGAAGTCGCTCGGCGGGGGTGTGATGCCGCTCTCTGCCTTCATCGCGAACCCGACCGTGTGGGAGGTGATGATCCCCAACCCGATCATCCACTCGACCACGTTTGGCGGCAATCCGCTCGCGTGCGTGGCGGGGCTCGCGGCGATCGAGGTGACGCTGGAGGAGGATCTTCCCGGCCAGGCCGCCGCGAAGGGTGATTTCCTGCTGCGTGAGCTCGCCGGGCTCCAGCGGAAGTACCCGCAGGTGCTCGCCGAGGCGCATGGCAAGGGGCTGCTGATCGGCATGGAGTTTCCGGTCCAGGAGATCGGCTGGGCGGTCGCCGCGGGGCTCTTCAAGCGCGGCGTACTGGTGGCGGGGACCTACTCCAGGGCGCAGGTCATCCGCATCGAGCCGGCGCTGGGAATTTCGATGGATCTGCTGAAGGAGATGCTGAATCGGCTGGAGGACACGTTCAGGGAGGTGGCGCGGGGGCTGTAGC
>Ga0209798_10001955_pt1 | contig 12208 bp, 10 predicted proteins | sample DOMMetBare3Fresh_FD_187475 | JGI IMG/M metagenome (GOLD analysis project Ga0209798, IMG submission 187475) | Wetland sediment microbial communities from St. Louis River estuary, USA, under dissolved organic matter induced mercury methylation -... | ecosystem: Environmental > Aquatic >...
TGATCCGGCGCATCTGGGCGCTGGAGAACGCTGCCACGGTGACGCGCTGGCTGGGCTGACGCGATGATCGACCACCTCGACCACCTGGTGCTCACGACCGTCGATCGCAACGCCTGCGTCGACTTCTACACCCGCGTGCTGGGCATGGCGTTGCAGTCCTTCGGCGACGGTCGGATGGCGCTGCGCTTCGGCGCGCAGAAGATCAACCTCCACGAGCGCGGGCGCGAATTCGAGCCCAGGGCGCACCTGCCGGTGCCCGGCGCGCTCGACCTGTGCTTTATCGCCGACCGGCCGCTGGACGCGGTGATCGCACAGTTGCAGGCCTGTGCGTGGCCGATCGTCGAGGGGCCGGTGGAGCGCACCGGCGCGACGCGCCGGCTGCGCTCGGTGTACGTGCGCGACCCCGACCTGAACCTGATCGAGATTTCCGAGCCCATCTGAAACACACGAGGAGTCCTAGATGAACACCCGATCCAGACTGCGCCGCACCCTGCTCGCCGCGGCCCTGCTGCTGGCCGCGCCGTGGGCGGCGGCCCAGCAGGCCTACCCGTCGCGCAGCATCACGCTGGTGGTGCCGTTCGCGGCCGGCGGGCCGACCGACGTGGTCGGGCGTTCGCTCGCCGCGGTGATGAGCAAGTCGCTCGGCGTGTCGGTGGTGGTCGAAAACAAGCTCGGCGCCGGCGGCACGCTGGCGGCCGGCGCGGTGGCCAAGGCCACGCCCGACGGCTACACCTTCCTGATCCACCACAACGGCATGGCCACCGCGCCGGGGCTGTACCGCAAGCTGGCGTACAACCCGCTGACCGATTTCGAATACGTCGGCCAGGTGGTCGACGTGCCGATGACGTTGCTCGGCCGCAAGGACCTGCCGCCCAACACGGCGCCGGAGCTGTTCGCGTGGGTCAAGGCCAATGCCGCCAAGGCCACGCTGGCGCACGCCGGGCTCGGCGCCGTGTCGCAGCTGTGCGGCATGCTGTTCCAGCAGGCGATGGGCGTCGAGCTGACGACCATCCCGTACCAGGGCACCGCACCGGCGCTCAATGCGCTGCTCGGCGGGCAGGTCGACATCCTGTGCGACCAGACCACGCAGACGCTGCAGCACATCAAGGCCGGCACCGTGAAGCTGTACGGCGTGACCACGCGCGAGCGCATCAAGTCGTTGCCCGACGCGCCGACGCTGGAGGAGTCCGGCCTGAAGGGCTTCGAGGTCAAGGTCTGGCACGGCATCTATGCACCCAAGGGCACGCCGGCGGCCATGGTCGACCGTTTCGCCGTCGCGCTGCGCGTCGCTCTGAAGGACCCGACGATCGTCGCACGCATGACCGAGCTGGGCGCCGAGATCGTGCCCGAGGCCAAGCAGACCCCGGAGGGCCTGCGCAGCTGGCTCAAGCCAGAGATCGACAAGTGGGGGGCGCTGATCCGCGCCGCGGGCAGCTACGCCGATTGAGGCGCCCCGGGGCGATCGCGCATCAAAGCAGATCTTCCGACACGAACATCGACAGCAGCGCGAGGCGCATCCGCGCCAGCCAGGTGACCTGCGGCTCGGTGTCGTGGCGCTGCGCGGCGTCGCCGTCGGGTTCGAGCCACACCACCTGCTCGCCGGCACCGGCCAGCTGCAGCTGGTAGTGGCTGGGCCGCCAGCGCTGCTGCAGCAGCTCGGCCACCTGCGAGGCGAGCTCGGCGCTGTCGATCACCAGGCCCAGCTCGGTGTTGGTGCGCGACGAGCGGCTGTCCATGTTCATCGATCCCACCAGCAGCCAGCGCCGGTCGATGACGCCGAGCTTGGCGTGCAGCCGGCTCAGCGACGAGCGGAAGTCGCCGAACAGCCCCGACTTGCCCTGGTGCGTAGGCCGCAGCTCGGACACCGAGACGCCCATCTTCAGCATCTCGAGCCGGTAGCGCATGTAGCCCCAGTAGGCCAGCGGCTCGTCGGTGGCGGCCAGCGAGTTGGTGGTGACCGCGATGCGGATGCCGTTGTCCACCGCCTCGCGCATCAGCGCAATGCCGCGCGGGCCGGGTATGAAGTAGGGCGACGCGATCAGCACCTCCGAGCGCGCCGAGCGAAACAGCTGCAGCGTGCTGTCCATCGCGGTGGCCGGCGCCGGCCGCGCCGGCGCCGGCCTCGCCTTGGCGGGTGAATCGGCATACACCGAAGCGGCGGCGAAGGTGAGTTGCGATGCCGCGGCATCGGGCCACCAGGTCGTGGCATCGCGTCCCGGCGCGGCTGGCGCGTGCGCCACCGGCGCCGGCGCGTCGAGGCGGCTGGCGCCCGAGTCGGGCGCGACCGCAGCGATGGACGCGACCGGATACGAGGCTTCGCTGTTCCAGAAACGGTCGAACACGTCGGACAGCTCGCGCACCACCGGCCCGGTGGACACCAGGTCCATGTCGACGAAGTTGGCCGCGTCGCCGCGCATGAAGTACTCGTCGGCGATGTTGCGCCCGCCGGTCACGGCCCAGGCGTTGTCGGCGATGAAGAGCTTGTTGTGCATGCGCCGGTTCACGCGCTCGAACTCGTGCAGCGACAGCAGCAGGCGCGCGGCCAGCGCGGCGCCGCGCACCGGCAGCGGGTTGAACATCCGCACCTCGACGTTGCGCTGCGCGGCCAGCGCGGCGAGCAGCAGCTCATCCTGCTCGTCGATGTGCAGGTCGTCGACCAGCACGCGCACCCGCACGCCGCGGGCCGCGGCGTCGCGCAGTTCGCGCAGGAAGGCGCGGCCGGTGCCGTCGGCTGCGATCAGGTAGTACTGGACGTCGAGCGACTTCTGCGCGCGGCGCGCCAGCGCCACGCGCGCGTCGAGCGCCTGTGCCGGGTCGGGCAGCAGCTGAAAGCCCGACAGATGGCGCTTGTCGTCGGGTGTCGCCGCAGTGGCCAGACGCGCGAGATCGGTACTGGCCACGTCGGTCATCGCCGACGACGGCGCGCGCACCACGTCGCCCGGCAGCGTTGCGCAGCCGGTCAGCGCGGCGAGCGCCAGTGCGGCGACCACTGCGGCCAGACGGCCGGCCGCGCCGGCCCGCGCAGTGCCGAGCCGCCCGATTGCCGAGGCCCAGGCGTGCGACATTTCAGTGCAGCGACGCCCGCGGCGTGATCGCCGGCGCGGCAAAGTCGCGGCCGACGGCAGCCAGCGCGCGGCGGTAGTTGGCGCGGGCACGGTCGCTCAGCGCGGTGGTGTCCACGCCGCCGCGCTCGTCGCAGGGAAACGCCAGTGCGCGGCCTTCGTGGAACAGCGACTGGAAACGCAGTTCGAATCCGGCGTCGGCGTGCAAGAACAGGGTGGCGGGGCGGTTCATGGCGGGCCTGCAATGAGGGGTCGATCGACCGCGGGCGGTCGTCGGGTTCACGAGGAGGCCATTTCGCGCGCCGACGGTTGCGCGCGCATTGCGCCGCACGGCCGGCGCCGTTACGCCTGAAACGGCAGTCGCTAACGCACCGATTCGACCGTGGCGTCGAACAGGTAGCCTGCGCCGCGCTCGGTCTTGATGAAGCGCGGATGCGCCGGGTCGGGCTCGATCTTGCGCCGCAGGCGCAGGATCTGCACGTCGATCGAGCGATCGTAGACCTCGGCGTTGTGCAGACGTGAGAGGTCGAGCAGCTGGTCGCGTGTCAGCACGCGCTGCGGCGCCGAGACGAACGCCGCCAGCAGGCTGAACTCGCCGTTGGTCAGCTCCACCACGCGGCCGTCGGCCGACTTCAGCTTGCGCAGCCCGACGTTGAGCTCCCAGCCGCCGAAACGGTAGGCGCGCACACGGGCGATCGCATCGGCCACGGTGGCCTGCGTGCGCGCGCGGCGCAGCAACGCCCGGATGCGCGCCAGCAGCTCGCGCGGACTGAACGGCTTGGTCAGGTAGTCGTCGGCACCGAGCTCCAGGCCCATCACGCGGTCGGCCTCCTCGGCGCGGCCGGTGAGCATCAGGATCGGTATCGCCGAGCCCTCGCGCAGCCGGCGGGCGATCTGCAGCCCGTCCTCGCCCTGCAGGCGCAGGTCCAGCACCACCAGGTCGATGGTCTCGCGCCCCAGCACCGCGTCCAGCTCCTGGCCGGTGGCCACGGCCGTGACGCGCAGGTCGTTGGCGCCCAGGTAGTCGCACACCAGCTGCCGGATCGACGGGTCGTCGTCCAGCGCCAGCACGTGCGGAGTCAGCGAGGGCTCGGGGGTCACGGGCGCGGCGAGGTGGGCCATGTCGCTATTCAATGCGCTGTCGGCCCGGTCCGTCAACTTTGTGGGCAATTCCGGCCGCGCGCGGCCGATCCGGCGAGAGATCAACGCTGCCAGAAATACTTGCTGCGCTCGACCTCGATGTCGGCCCGGGTGATGCCGATGTCCTTGAGCATGTGCTCGTCCAGTTCGGCCAACGCGTCGCGCACGCGGATGCGGTGCGCCCAGCACCGGATCGTGTCGACCGTCAGGGCCAGCCAGCCGGCCGATTGATGGTTTTGGACGCGGACGAACGGCGATTCGGTGGCAGGGTGCAAGGTGGTCATGGCGAGATCCTGGTGAGGTGAACGTCGATGCAAGCCATTGAACCGCCCCACCGCTGCGAGCGGATTTCAGCCGCCGCCGGCTGGATTGCGTTTGAAACCCACGCGCTGCGGCTCGCCCCAGCCACCGCCGAGCGCGCGGATCAGCTCCACCGTGGCGCGCACGCGTTCGCGCTCGATCTGCGTGGCGGCGCGCTGCGTCGACAGCACGGTGCGCTCGGCGTCGATCACCTCGAGTTGGTTGACGAAGCCGTTGCGGTAGCGCGTGTTCGACAGCTGCGCCGAACGCTGTGCCGCGACCACCGATTGCGCCTGCTCGCGCGCCTGTTCGGACAGGATGCGCAGGCCCGACAGGTTGTCCTCGACCTCGCGCAGCGCGCCCAGCACGCTCTGCCGGTACTGGGCCACGGTCTCGTCGTACAGCGCCCGCGCGTTGGCCTCCTGGGCCTTGTTGCGCCCGCCGTCGAAGATCGGCATCGTCAGCATCGTGCCGGCCAGCGGCCCCAAGGCCCAGGTGCGACTCGACGCACGCCACAGATCGCCTGAGGTGCCCGACTCGACGCCCAGCAGCCCGGTCAGCGACAGCCGCGGAAAGTACGCCGCGCGCGCGAGCCCGACACGGGCGTTGGCGGCGGCCATCGCGCGTTCGGCCGCGGCGATGTCGGGGCGGCGTTCGAGCAGCGTCGACGGCAGCCCTGGCGGAATCGCGATCGGCTCGAACGCCAGCGGCGCGCGCGCCAGCGACAGCTCGGCCGGTGTCTTGCCCAGCAGCACGGCCAGCGCGTGCTCGAGTTCGGCCCGGCGCCGGCCGAGGCCGATCGCTTCGGCGCGTGTCACCGACAACTCGGTGCGGGCCCGGGCGACGTCGAGTTCGCTGGTCTCGCCGGCCTGGAAACGCCGGTTCACCAACTGCAGCGCGGCCTCGCGCAGCCTGATGGTGTCGTCCAGCAGGGCCAGTTCGGCGTCGAGCCCGCGGATCGCGAAGTAATGCTGCGCCACGTCGGCCTGGATGGTCAGCACGAGTGAGCGCAGCAGCGCGTCGGCCTGCGCCGCGTCGGCTTGCGCGGCATTGATCGAGCTGGCCACGCGGCCGAACAGATCGACCTCGTAGCCGATCGATGCCTGCGCACGCCATAGCGTGGTGGGCGACGTGTCGGCGTCGGCGGGCAGGCCGAGCGAGGCCGGCGACGGCCGCGAGCGCGTCGCGCCGACGCCCGCGTCGACGCGCGGCACGCGGTCGGCCTCGGCCGAGCGGGCGATCGCCCGCGCCTGGGTCAGCCGCGCGTAGCCGGCCTTCAGCGAAGCATTGGCCTGCTCGGCCTCGGCCTCGAGTTCGTTCAGGCGCGGATCGCCGAACACCGTCCACCACTGCCCGCGGGCGATCGCATCGCTCGGCTCGGCGGTCTTCCAGTGGCTCGATTCGCTGGCCGGAATGGTTTCCTTGAACGCGGTCGCCGCCGGTGCAGCGGGTGGGTCGACCACCGGCGCGACGCTGCAGCCTGCGAGCCACAGCGCAGCCGCGGCGATGGTGCCGATCGTTGGGGCGTGCTTCATGTGGTGGGCTCCAGCTTCGAGGCCGAGGGGTTCGAGGGCAGCGCCGGCGTGGCCTGCGACGTGGGCCGTGGCGCGCGCGGGCGCTCCAGGCGCTGTGCGAACTGGCGCAGCAGCACATAGAACACCGGCGTCAGCACCAGGCCGAACAGCGTGACGCCCAGCATGCCGGAGAACACCGCCACGCCGATGGCGCGGCGCATCTCGGCGCCGGCGCCGGTAGACAGCGCCAGCGGCACCACGCCCATGATGAAGGCGAACGAGGTCATCAGGATCGGGCGCAGCCGCAGCCGGCTGGCCTCGACGGCAGCCTGCACGATGCCGCGACCCTGGCGTTCGAGCTCCTGTGCGAACTCGACGATCAGGATCGAGTTCTTGGCCGCCAGGCCGACCAGCACGACCAGCGAGATCTGCGTGAAGATGTTGTTGTCGCCCTTCATCAGCCAGACGCCGGTGATCGCCGACAGCAGCGCCATCGGCACGATCAGGATCACCGCCAGCGGCAGCGTCCAGCTCTCGTACAGAGCGGCCAGCACCAGGAACACCAGCAGCACCGCGACTGGGAACACCAGGTTGCCGGCGCTGCCGGCGAGCATCTCCTGGTAGGTGAGCTCGGTCCACTCGTAGCCGATGCCCTTGGGCAACGTCTCCTTGGCGATGCGCTCGACCGCGGCCTGCGCCTGGCCCGAGCTGAACCCCGGCGCCGGGCCGCCGTTGATGTCGGCGGCGGTGTAGTTGTTGTAGCGCGTCACGCGGTCCGGGCCGAAGCTCGGGTTCACATGCAGAAGCGTCGACAACGGCACCATCTCGCCGCGCGCGTTGCGCGTCTTCAGCTTGCCGACGTCCTCGGCGTTCGAGCGGAACGGCGCGTCCGCCTGCACTTTGACCTGGAAGGTGCGGCCGAAGCGGTTGAAGTCGTTGACGTACAGCGAGCCGAGGTAGATCTGCATCGTGTCGAACACGTCGGTCACCGCGACGCCGAGCTGCTTGGCCTTGACGCGGTCGACGTCGGCGTGCAGCTGCGGCACGTTGATCTGGTAGCCCGAGAACACGCCGGCCAGCTCGGGCGTCTGCCAGGCCTTGGCCAGAAACGCCTGCCGCGCGTCGTACAGTGCCTCGTAGCCGACGCCGCCGCGGTCTTCGAGTTGCAGCTTGAAACCGCCGATCGTGCCCAGCCCCAGCACCGGCGGCGGCGGGAACACCGCGACGAACGCGTCCTGGATCACCATCATCTGGCCGTTGAGCGCCTGCGCGATGGCGCCGCCCGACAGCTGCGGTGTGCGCCGCTCTTCGAACGGCTTCAACGTGATGAAGATGACGCCGGCATTGGCGCTGCTGGTGAAGCCGTTGATCGACAGGCCGGGGAAGGCCACGGCCGCCTCGACGCCCGGCGTCTTCAACGCGATCGCCGACATCTGCTTGATCACCGCCTCGCTGCGATCGAGCGACGCGCCGTCGGGCAGCTGCGCCATCGCGACCAGATACTGCTTGTCCTGCGCCGGGATGAAGCCGCGCGGCACATGCTGGAAGCCGAGCCAGGTGGCCGCCACCAGCGCGGCGTAGACGCCCAGCACGATGGCCTTGCGGCCGAGCACGCGGCCGACCCCGCCGCCATAGGCATCGCCCGAGCGTCTGAAGGCACGGTTGAAAGCGCGGAAGAACCAGCCGAACGCGAATTCCATGCCGCGCGTGGGCCGGTCCTTCGGCTCGCCGTGGCCCTTGAGCAGCGCGGCGGCGAGCGCCGGCGACAACGTCAGCGAGTTGAATGCCGAGATCACGGTGGAGATTGCGATCGTCAACGCGAACTGGCGGTAGAACTCGCCGGACAGGCCGGAGACGAAGGCCAGCGGCACGAACACCGCCACCAGCACCAGCGCGATCGCGACGATCGGGCCGCTGACTTCCTTCATCGCCTGGTAGGTGGCGTCGCGCGGACTCAGGCCCGCCTCGATGTTGCGCTCGACGTTCTCGACCACGACGATCGCGTCGTCGACCACGATGCCGATCGCCAGCACCAGCCCGAACAGCGACAGCGCGTTGATCGAGAAGCCGAACAGCAGCATCAGCGCGAAGGTGCCCACGATCGACACCGGCACCGCCACCAACGGGATGATCGACGCGCGCCAGGTCTGCAGGAACACGATCACCACCAGCACCACCAGCGCCACCGCCTCGAGCAGCGTCTTGACCACCGACTGGATCGACGCGCGCACGAACTTGGTGATGTCGTAGACGATCGAGTAGCTCACGCCCTCGGGCATGTCGGCCTTCAGCGACTCCATCGTGGCGTGCACCCGGTTGGCCACCTCGATGGCGTTCGAACCCGGCGCCTGGAAGATACCGATCGCCACCGCCGGCTTGTTGTTCAGCAGGCTGCGCAGCGAATACTCGGAGGCACCGAGCTCGATGCGCGCGACGTCGCGCAGCCGTGTCACGGCGCCACCCGCCGAGGTCTTGATGACGATGTCGCCGAATTCCTCTTCACTCGTCAGACGGCCACGGGCGTTGATCGGCAGCTGCTGGTCGGTGCCGGGCAGCGCCGGCGAGGCGCCGACCACGCCGCCGGCGACATTGATGTTCTGCTCGCGGATGGCCTGCACCACGTCGCTGGCCGTCAGCTCGCGCGCGGCCACCTTGTCGGGGTCGAGCCACACGCGCATCGAGTAATCGCCCGCGCCCCAGGTCACCACCTGGCCGACACCGGGAATGCGCGTCAGGTTGTCCTTGACGTTGAGCACCGCGTAGTTGCGCAGGTAGGTCATGTCGTAGCGCTCGTCGGGCGAGGTCAGGTGCACCACCAACGTCAGGTCCGACGAGCTCTTGGCGGTGGTGACGCCCAGCCGCCGCACCTCCTCGGGCAGGCGCGGCAGCGCCTGCGAGACGCGGTTCTGCACCAGCTGCTGCGCGAGATCCGGATCGGTGCCGAGCTTGAAGGTGACGGTCAGCGTCAGCGCACCGTTGGCGGTGGCCTGCGAGCCCATGTAGAGCATGTTCTCGACGCCGTTGATGGCTTCTTCCAGCGGCAGTGCCACCGACTCGGCCACCACCTTCGGGTTGGCGCCCGGGTAGGCGGCGTTGACCACCACCGCCGGCGGCACCACCTCGGGGTATTCCGAGACCGGCAGCTTCCAGATGGCGATCGCGCCGGCCAGGAAGATCAGGATCGACAGCACGGCCGCCAGGATCGGCCGGTCGACGAAGTAGCGTGCAAAACGCATGAGGAGGTTCTCCGGTCGGTGTTCAGGAGGCGGCGACGGACTTCGCATCGGCCAGCGGCGTGGCGCCGGGCGTGCCGGCGCGTGCGCGTGCGTCCATCGGCGTCTGGGTCGGCGCCACCGGCATGCCGGGGCGCACCCGCTGCACGCCGTTGACGACGATCGATTCGCCGGGCAACAGGCCCTCGCGCACGACGCGAAGCCCGTCGACCACGGGGCCGAGCTTGACCTCGCGGTAGCTGACGCGCTGATCGTTGCCGACGACGAAGACGAACTTCTTCGACTGGTCGGTGCCGACCGCGCGGTCGTCGATCTGGACTGCCGGCCGTACGCCGGCGCCGCCGACCTTCAGGCGTGCGAACAGGCCCGGCGTCAGCGCGCCGTCGCGGTTGTCGAACACCGCGCGCACGCGGATCGTGCCGCTCTGCGGATCGAGCGCGTTGTCGACGAACTCGATGCGGCCCTCGCGGGGATGGCCGGGTTCGTTGGCCAGCCCCAGGTGGATCGGCACGCTGGCCTTGCCGCGTTCGGCGGTTGGCCGCTTGGCCAGCGCGGCGTACTTCAGGAACGTCTGCTCGTCGGCCTCGAACGTGGCGTAGATTGGCGAGATCGAGACGATCGAGGTCAGCATCGCGCCACCGGCGCCGGCCGCCACCAGGTTGCCGACCGTGACCTCGGCGCGGCCGACGCGTCCGCCGATCGGCGCGGTGATGCGCGTGTAGCCCAGGTTCAGGCGCGCGATGTCGAGCGACGCCTGTGCCGCCTGCAGCGCGGCCTGTGCGTCGCGTTGCGCGTTCTGCCGCTCCTCGAACTCGCGCTGCGCAATGGCCTGCTCGTCGAGCAGGCGCTGGGCGCGCGCGAGTTCAGACACCGTGAGCGCCAGCCGGGCCTGCGCCGATGCCACGGTGGCCTCGGCGCGCGACACCTCGGCGGCGAACGGCTTCGGATCGATGGTGAACAGCGTGTCGCCCTTGCCCACCACCGAACCGGGCACGAAGTGAACCGACTCGATATAGCCCGACACGCGCGAGCGCACGTCGACGCGGTCGGTCGCCTCCAGGCGGCCGGAGAACTCGTCCCATTCGGTGATCGGGCGCTCGAGCACCGTGGCCACGGTCACCGGCATCGCCTGCGGCGGCGCGGTCTTTGCCGGCGCGGCCGCGGTGGCGGGGGTCTGGAAGTAGAAGTGGCTGAAACCAGCCGCCGCCATCGCGGCGGCGGCAAGCAGCCATGCGCCGCGCGCGGAGTGTCTGAAGGAAGGCTTGGAAAGCGCCATGCGGGCTCCTCGAACTGTCGGAATGCGATGGGGGCGATGCTGGGTGGCGCACATTGCGGCGAGGTTGCAGTGCGCGGCGGCCTCGTTGCAGGTGAAACCGCGCGCCGCGGCTGTCCGCGTCAATGCGGCGTCAGGCCGTCACCGCGATGGTGTCGCTTCAGGCCCTCATTGGCCTGCGCTCGCCGTTGTGCTGGCCGGTGCCAGCGGCTCGGGCACCCGGTTCCTCACCGCCGGCACCGTCCTCAGGTAGCGGTAGATCGACTCGAGATCGGTGTCGGTGAAGTTGTTGTAGACGGGGATCGGCATCGGCGGCAGGATCGCGCGGCCGCGGCCCATGTGGCGTCCGGTGCGGATCGTGTCCATGAAGTTGCGCAGCGTCCAGTCGCCCAGGCCGGTCTCGGCATCGGGCGTCAGGTTGGCGGTGAAGCTGACGCCCCAGGGTCCCGCATGCGCCGTGTTGGTGGCTGCCGACGTGATCAGCCACGGCCCTGGCGGCAACTTCGGCGCCGGCGGCATGACCAGCGACTCGGGGTGCCCCGACAGCATGCGGCTCATGTCCGGTTCGGGGCCGTTCGGTCCCATCTTGAACGGCGTGTGGCAATCGTGGCAGCCGGAGGTATTCACGAGGTACTTGCCGCGCGCCGCCAGGTCCGATGCCCCGCTCGTGACAGCGATCGTGGCGCCGGCGTCGGCGGCGAACAGCGGCGCTGCCGGCAGCCCGAGGGCTGCGCCGACGCCGATGGCGGCGAGCAGGCGCGCCGACGCGGCGGTGGACAGGAAGTGGCGATTCATCATGGGCGTGTCTCCTTCGGTGAGGACAGGTCGTGGGTGATCCAACGCTCGATCAGGGCAAGGCCTTCGGCGTCGGGCTGGCGGGAACCAAGCGGCGGCATCTGCATCAGTGCATCGCGCGAGCGCATGCGCAGCGCCAGCACGCTGGCGTCGGGGCGGCCGGGCGCGACCAGCGTGGTGGCCTGCGGTGCGCCGCGCGCGCGGAATCGACTCGACGCTCCGACCACCGACGCCAGCACCCGCTCGGTGCTGGCTGCGCCGGCCGCCACGCTGTGGGCCAGCATCAGCCGCACCGGCGCCGGTGCGCCGCTGTCGTTGTGGCAGTGGCCGCAGTTGCCGTGCAGATAACCCAGTGCTGCTCGCTGTGTCGGCGACGCGGCCGCGATGCGCGGCGCTCGCTCCAGCATCGCCGGCGGCAGATTGCGCAGCAGGCCGCGCGCGACCAGTCCGGGCAGGTCGAGATCGGTCGCCGCCGCGGCCGCAGCGTGCGCGGCGAGCGGGTCGCGATCGGGTGACAACTGCAACGCACTGACACCAAGCAGCGGCGCTGCCGCACCCTCGTGGCAGGCCAGGCAGTCGATTCGCGCCGGCAGATCGTAGCGACCGCCCGGCGCAAGCGCCACCGGCAGCGCCTGGATGCCGGAAGCCGGCGCGAGCACCGCGTCGCTGCCGTCGTCGTTCCAGACATAGGTGGCATACAGCCACGAGCCGTCGGCGCGGCGTTCGATGTAGCGGGTCTCGACCGGCCGGCCGTACGAGAACTCCTTCCACGCCCGGGTGCCGCGCGGGAACTCCCAGGCATCGGGGCGCGAGGCATCGATGAAGCTGCCGGGCGGCAGGTAGAGCCAGCGTCGCTTGGTGGTGCCGTCCGACCACAGCGGGTACTGCGGC
>Ga0209798_10001957_pt1 | contig 12204 bp, 12 predicted proteins | sample DOMMetBare3Fresh_FD_187475 | JGI IMG/M metagenome (GOLD analysis project Ga0209798, IMG submission 187475) | Wetland sediment microbial communities from St. Louis River estuary, USA, under dissolved organic matter induced mercury methylation -... | ecosystem: Environmental > Aquatic >...
GCCAAAGCAGACCTGGTCACGCAGATGGTGATGGAAATGACTTCCCTGCAGGGCATCATTGGGCGTGAATATGCCCTGCGCAGCGGCGAGCAGCAGGATGTCGCCAATGCGATCGGCGAGCAGTACCGGACCGTGCCTCAGTCGAAGACCGGTGTGGCAGTGGCCTTGACCGACAGGATCGACTCGCTCGTCGGTCTCTTTGCCGCGGGGCTGGCTCCCACCGGGGCGAAGGACCCCTTCGGGCTGCGCCGCGCTGCGATCGGCGTTGTCCAGCCGTTGGTCGAGCATGGCATTTCGTTCGATCTGCGCGAGGCGGTGATGAAAGCCGCCAGACTCCAGCCGATTGAGGTCACTGGCGAGGTCGGGGAGCAGATCCTGGATTTCATCACCGGTCGCCTGCGAGTTGTATTGAACGATATGGGCTACCGCTACGATGTGGTCGACGCCGTCCTGGCGGAGCAATCGGGGGACCCGGCTGCCGCGGCGGAGGCGGTTCGGCAGCTCCAGACCTGGGTCGAGCGGGAGGACTGGGACAAGATCCTGCCGGGCTACGCGCGTTGCGTGAGGATTATCCGCTCTGCGAAGCTGGACCGTGGGCCATGGACAATAGACGATGGAAAGTTTATAGAGCAGGCTGAACGTGACCTTTTCCGGGCAATTCAATCGTCTGCTGTGCATCATCCAAAGTCCATTGACGATCTCCTGAACATCATCGTCGCGCTGATTCCCTCCATTAATACTTTCTTCGACAAAGTCCTGGTGATGGCGGAAGAGGAAGATGTCAGGCAAAACCGCCTGGCTCTGCTGGGGAAGATCGCCGATCTCTCTACCGGTCTCGCCGACCTGAGCAAGCTCGAGGGGTTCTAACTGGAAACCACCTGAGAGAACATGAGGAGCCCACCTTCTGCAAGGTGGGCTTTTTGGAACAGAACAAGACGTGAATACGTATTATCGAAAAATCACCGTGGAGGACAATCAATGACTCGCAGGACTCAGTGTCTCTTGATCTTCGTGCTATTATTCGGTCTTAGTTCTTGTGCCGTATCCACGGCAGAACCGGTCGCGGTGACATCGGCGCCGACCGCAGCCCCACTTCCCACGTTCACCCTCGTTGCCCCTACCGCAGCGGTCCTTGCAACGTCCACTCCCATCGCTTCCGTGAAGGCCCTGCCAGACGATTTCACGCCCGTCCTGTATGGAGAGAAGTACGATGCAAACACTTTCTTCTTCGTGCTGGGCGGCGTGCGAGGGGGCGTGTGGCTGGCCCCGGAGACGACAGCGGACCAGCTCGCCGCCCAGGCAGGGGACTATGACATCTATACTCTGGCGGAGGGACCGGTTGAAGTCCGCGGGCAGGCGCCGCAATTCTCCCCCGCCAACCGACTCTATACAATTGGGACGGATGTGCAGCTGGACAAGCCCGGCATGGTCGCCGTACGCCGCGGCTGGCCCGTTCTGCAACGCCCCGTGCAGGAGCTGGACTCCGCGAATGAGCTGTACCGGCAAGCAGTGCAGGAGTGGCTGCTGGCGGCCGGGGTCGCCGCCTCCGATCCGGGGAACCTCCATATCTACCGGGTCGACCTCGAAGGAGACGGCGCTGATGAGATCTTCATCAGCGCTACCCGGCTGGACGATTCCCAGCATACGACCCGTGCCGGCGACTATTCTCTCGTTCTGATGCGAAAAGTGATCGGCAACGAGGCACTCACCGTACCCGTGGTGGGAGACATTTACGGGTCCCAGCAACCGGAAATCACCTTTCCGCGGGCTTATTCCCTCGCCAATTTCATCGACCTGAACCGGGATGGCGTGCTGGAGGTCGTGGTGGATATCCAGCAGTGGGAGGGGGATGGGGCGATCGTGTATCAGGTCGACGGGCAGGATATCATCGAGACCTGGCGCGTGGAGTAGGAGATGAGCGGGGCAGCCGGCTTTCTGGCTATCAGGTTGGGCGGGCCGGTCACGGTCTGGATCTCTTAGATTCTCTTAAGATCGAATTTAGATGAAAATAGGTATAATTTTCTTATCAAGTTGTGACCGAGCAGGCAAGTCTCAAGGAGTAGTGCCATGTCCAAACCAATCGGCCGAGTGAGCCTTTTTGCAGTGATTGGCCTTGTGCTGGTCGTTGCAGCGTATTTAGCTGTGCAGGGGGTGTTTGCCAAAGCGGAGTCTGCCGGGGTTCAGGCGCATACCGTCAACGGTCTGCAGACCAACCTCAATCATGACCGCTCCACTGTTTCCGAGCTGGAGCTTCAAAAGCTGGCTGGTCATGACTCTCAGTACCGGTCGGGCTACGGCAGCGGTCACGGCTGCGACTCCGAGGCAAGGACCAGCCCGGAAGATTAATCTTCTTTTCCACATGGCAGGGCAGTCCATTCTGTGGGCTGCCCTGTTTGTTTTAACAGAACTGATCTATGTTTCTATCAAAGCCCGAAAATGAGCGATGATATAATGTTTAAGGAAGATGCCTGTAACGCAGCAAAACGACGGCTCTGTAGGATGGAAAGACCTGTCGAAATTGTAAGGTCCAATCACGCTCTCTCGGCACCGGGAAGAGCGTTTTATGTAACAGTACATGCAAACACTCGTTATATGAGGTAACACTAGTTGGATTCACACAACTATAAAAAGTCCAGGATGCCCCTGCCCAATGAGAAGCAACTCGTGCTGCAGGCGCAGGATGGCAATTCGGAGGCGTTTGGACAGTTATATGACGCCTATATGGAGCGCATCTATCGCTTTGTATATTTCCGCGTCGAGGATCAACAGACGGCGGAGGATATTACCTCGCAGGTCTTCCTCAAAGCGTGGAGCAACCTTGACCGGTTTAGCTTCAACCGGACACCATACCTGGCATGGCTTTACACCATTGCGCACAATGCGGTCATCGACCACTACCGCACCCGCAAGGTAACGACGGCGTTGGATGATGTACAACTCTCGCAACAGGATCATGCAGAAGCTGTGGAGAACGATATCGATCTGAGCTCGGAAATGAAGTCCATCAAAGAAGCCCTGGAAATGCTGACGGACGATCAGCAGAAAGTGCTGACGTTGAAGTTCATCGAAGGAATGTCGAACCATGAAATTGCACGCCATCTGGGCAAGCGCGAAGGAGCGATCCGTGCGCTGCAGATGAGAGGCTTGCAAGCATTAGCAAAACAACTAGAAGAGAACATGGCCATATGAACAACAATTTCGAACTTATTTTGGACACCTGTGTTACTCAGATCGAGGAGGGCCAAGCCAGCCTCGAGGATTGCCTGAGGCGCTATCCCGAACATGCCGCCCAGCTCAAGCCGCTTCTGACAGCCGCGACGAAGCTGTCGCGTGCCCGGCAGGTCGTCCCGGATCCAGCCTACAGGGCGCGCGCCCGCACGCAGCTGAACGTCTATATGCAGCAGAACCCGCAGCGCAAGCGTGTCTCGCCGATCTTGTGGCGCTTTACGATCGCGTTTGCAACCGTGATGTTGTTGTTCATTGCAAGTGGGACGGCATTTGCCCAGGGTGCCCGGCCCGGCGACGCCCTCTATAACTGGAAGTTGACCAGTGAAAACGTCTGGCGGATCACCTCACGCGACCAGCTGGGTGTGGACCTGGCGCTCGCTGACCGGCGGATGAATGACCTGGTCTGGGCGTTCAAGTCTGGCGACCCGGAACGGCTCGCGCGTGGAGTGGACCGCTATGAGCGGCTGCTGATCAAGTTCAACGCGGTCACGGACGAAAATGCCCGCGCCCGAATATTGCCGGTCTTGCGCGATCAACATGAATTCCTCAGCAACGCGGGTGTCGTTCTGCCCGAGCTGGAGGTCTACTTCCCACGTTAGAGTAGTCTAAGAGTCTGGGAACGCGCGTCTATCGCTAGCAGGGCGGCTATAACAGGGCACCTCCCCTCTCGTTGTCTACAGTACAGTGAGCTGGTAGAGACCTGCTCCCGGTCATGGGTGCAGGTTGGAGGTTTCATGTATACAATACGATTATTTGTCGTGGTTCTGCTGATCGTTACGATGGTGGTTGCCTTCAATCCCGCCAACCGTGAACAGGCACATGTTGCCTGGGAGCACGCGCGTCCCGTGGTCGTATCTTTGATGGACGGCATGTATGCGGCGGTCCGCACGCTGATCGTCGGCGATGATCATCACAACCGCGTTGACGATAAGCCCGGCTCCCCGGGCGGAGATTTTGATCGGATTGTGACGATGGGCCCGAGGCAGCCCTCGTAAGGACACCCGGAAGTAGACAAAGCAAAGGGGGCCGTGCATCGCTCACGCTGAAGGCCCTCGAACCAGTAGTCAGTTCCAATGAATCCCTCCCAATCCGGGAGGGATTTTTGTGTCTCTGCCACAGGACTGCAACAATGCACTTAAACAAATCGGTATGCGTGTTTTTATGCTAAATGACGGCGAGAGACATCCGGAGGACCCGCCAGGATCCTCCGCTGCCGGAAGAGGCTCGTCTCGTGAACCAGGCTAACGCCGGTGACCTCAGGCATTCGACCGTCCACCAATTTCGCAAGAATTCGTGGAATCATTCTGTTGATATTCGCGCAAGTCCCATCGATTTGCGATTCCATCCAATCAAGTCTATAATCTCTCCCACATGTCAGTCATTGATGAGATTAAGGCTAAGGTAGATATTGTCGATCTGGTCTCGGAGGCGGGGGTCAAGCTACGGCATGCGGGCCGGAACTATACAGGCTTTTGTCCGTTCCACGACAACAAGCATACGCCGTCGTTTGTGGTCTGGCCCGAGTCGGGCACGTGGCGCTGCTTCGGGCAGTGCAACGAGGGCGGCGATGTCTTCAAGTTTGTGATGAAGCGCGAGAACCTGGATTTCAAGGAGGCGCTCGACAAACTTGCTGCGCGCGCCGGCGTGCCGGTCCCGACCTTTTCGAAGCACACACCCGAGCAGAAGGAAGCCCACGATCAGCTCCGCATCCTGCTGGAAGATGCCATCATCTTTTATCGCGGTCATTTGCTGGCAAATAAACCTCTGCTGGATTACCTGCACCAGCAGCGCGGCCTGACCGATCTCTCGATCGAGACCTTCGGCCTGGGATACGCGCCGAGCGCCTGGGACTCTGCTCTCGTCCATTTCAGCCAGCGCGGCTACTCGGAGCAAGACATGGCGGAGGCTGGCTTGATCTCCCCGCGGGATAGCGGCGGTTTTTACGACCGCTTCCGCAACCGGCTCATGATCCCCATCCGCGACGAAAATGGGCGGATGGCTGGCTTCGGCGCCCGCATCGTGGATCCGAACGACCTTCCCAAGTTCCTGAATTCTCCCGAGACGCCCGTCTTTTCCAAGGGACGTTTGCTCTACGGGCTGGACCGGGCGCGCAAGCCTGTCCGCACGGCGGACCAGGCGGTGATCGTGGAGGGATACCTGGATGTGATCGCCCTCCACCAGGCCGGTTACGAGAATGTGGTCTCGCCCATGGGCACAGCGCTCACCGAACACCAGCTGCGCCTGCTCAAGCGGTTTACCCGGCGGATCGTGCTGGCGCTCGATCCAGATGCAGCCGGGCAAAAAGCGGTGCTGCGCGGGTTGGATGCGGCGCGCCAGGCGATGGACCGCGAGGGCGAGCTCGGCTTCGATGCCCGCGGGCTTCTGCGGGAAGAGGCGCGCCTGCAGGCAGATCTGCGGGTGGCTGCCATCCCCGATGGATTGGATCCCGACGAGATTGTGGCACGCAATAAGGAAGAGTGGGGGCGCCTGATCGATAGAGCCAAGCCGATCGTCACCTACGTGATGGAAACGCTGGCAGCCGGGCAGAACATCATCGACCCCAAGGTGAAAAACCAGATCGCGGCGCAGGTGCTGCCGCTGATCGAGGACCTGCCCAATGCCCTGGAGCGCGACACCTATCGCCAGCAGCTGGCGCGTATGCTCCGGGTGGACGAAAGCGCCCTGACCGGTACCCAGGCGCAGGCTTCGCGGGTCCGGCGTCCCCGCGCAACACAGGGGCCAGAAACCGCCCAGCGTCCGGCGCGGGAACAACCGAAGCCAGCATTGACCGTCTCGACCAATAACAAGGTCGAAGCCTACATTATTGCCGTGCTGGTCAAAAAGCCGGAGCTGCTCTACCGCCTCGACCGCGTCTTGCAGGAGTACGGTCTGGTCAAGCTGGCTGTGCAGGACTTTGAATACACCGATCACCAGATGATGTTCGGGCTGATCCGCGAGTCGGTGGAGCAGGACAAGACGGAGCATCACGAGTTTGTCGTTGAAGCGGTGCCAGCCTCTCTCCAGGGGCTGCTCCAGGAGCTCGATTCCCAGACCGAGAAGTTCGAGCGCATGGAGGAAAAGCTGCTCGAGGAGCTCTTGCGCGGTGTGATCAAGCTGCGCCGTGTGGCAGCGGGGGAAAACCTCAACCAGCTGCGTTATTTACAGGAGGAAGCCCAGCAAGTTGGCGATTTGCGCGCGGCTTCTTACCAGCCTCTGGTGTTAAAGCACACGAAGCTGTTGCATGACCTGGATCAGGCGTACCGCAAGATGTCCTCGAAGCGATTGCAGTAGCCGGGAACAGGGATGCACCGGGCAAACGGCAGCCCAAAAATTGGATTGTAACAATTGGTAGGTGGCATCGTCTGGTAACAAAGGGCTATGATTCTCAAAAAGAAATCCTCACCGAAAGAGAAGCGCAAGAGCAACGCCAAACCTCCGGGAACCCGCGCAAAAAGACCGCTGGGGGAGGAGCCTCGCCCGGAGACTGCAAATGGCAGTTTGAAGGACGAAAATGGCATCAAGGATCTTGTCTTAATGGGGGACGAGGTAGGTGACCCTGATATCAGCATGCTTGCCCAGCAGGAAGAAGAACTGCTCGAAGACGACACAATTGACCTGAAGAATCCCGAGGTTGCCGCTGAGGTATCGGAAGATCCGGTGCGGATGTACCTGCGCGACATCGGCGAGGTCAAGCTTCTGAACTCGGATAGCGAGTTTCGGCTGGCGACGATCATCGAAGCCAACCGGTTCGTGAGCACCTTGCGCCGTCGTCCCCTTGCCAAGGGACTCTCGCGTGAGTGTGCCATCTATCACAGCATCCTCTCGGAGATGCACACCTCCTGGGAGCGACTCGTCGAGGACGCCAAACGTCTCCACCATGATCCCCCGGAGCTCGGCCTGATCCTGACCGAGGCGCAGGCGCTCCATGCGGGCTGGCAATCGGAGGCGCCCTCCTATTTGCGAGCTTATCTGGATAACGGCCACTGGGGCGTAGACCCGCTCTGGGATACCCTCGCCCGCAACGCCTACAGCGTCTTTCTCAGCCTGTACCTGTTCCCGTGGTCCTATGCGGAGTGGATCCTAAAACATGTCAACCAGCACCACCGCCTGCCGAACCAGCGGACGCTGTATAAGCATCTTTGTGACGATCCGGATCTGGTCGCAGAAATGGACGCCGCCCAGTCCCGGGCGGTGGAAGCCAACCAGGCGCTGATCCGCGCCAATTTGCGCCTGGTGGTCAGTGTTGCCAAGCGTTATCTCGGGCGAGGCATTTCGTTCCTGGATCTCATTCAGGAGGGGAACATGGGGCTGTTGCGGGCGGTCGGCAAATTCGACCCGCGGCGCGGCTTCAAGTTCAGCACGTATGCCACCTGGTGGATCCGGCAGTCGATCAACCGTTCCATTGCCGAGCAGGCGCGCACGATCCGCATCCCGGTCCACCTGTTTGAGTCGATTACCCGCATCCTGCGCACCCAGCGCACGCTCATCCAGGAGCTGGGTCGGGACCCTACAACCGAGGAGCTGGCCCTGGAGGTGGGTTATTTGCCCGCCTCCGATGTGCAAGCCATCCTGCGCGCCCACGCCGAAGAGAAACCTCTTCCGCCCGATCTGCAGCACCGCCTGGATGTTGCCACGCAGAAGATCGACCGGGTCCTGCGCTCGGCAGAAGAACCGGTCTCGCTCGAAGGACCGGTGGGGGATGAGGATTCCAGCTCCCTGGGCGAGTTCATCGAAGATGAAGACGCGCCCTCGCCCATTGAAGCCGCGGCACGCCAGATGTTGCGCGAGCAGGTCCAACGGGCGCTAACGTCACTCTCGGACCGCGAGCGCGAAGTGCTGGAGCTGCGCTTTGGCTTGAAAGATGGGAAAGACCACACACTCGAGGAAGTCAGTCGCTACTTCGATGTGACGCGCGAGCGCATCCGCCAGATCGAAGCAAAAGCATTGCGCAAGCTACGGCATCCCTCACGGAGCCGGCAGCTCAGGGATTACCTGGCATAAACATCAAGCCGTAGATCACACTTTCAGCGTAATAGTCCTCACGTCACCAACAGGTCATGCGATACGTGTGACCTGTTTCTTTTTAGATTACCCTCAACTCATATAAGAGTAATATCATAAATTTTGTGAAAAGTGACACTTTTACTAGCCCTTGAAGGTCTGTTATGTTATACTTCGCCGAACGTGCAAACGAGCACAAATACCGTCCTTTTGTGGGCGTTTTCCCAAAGAATACTGGGACTATGTGAGGTGTCAGCATGCTGGAATATGTAGCTATCGGGTTGATGGTGGCTTTGTCGACTCTCATTGCGCTGATCGCTATTGGATTGGGTACCCTCTTCGGACCGCGAAAGGAATCTGCAGCCAAATCCATGCCCTATGAGTCTGGCGTGAATCCCTACGGCGAAGGCACACGGCGCATGCCTGTCCGCTTCTATCTCATCGCCGTTCTCTTCATTCTCTTTGACATCGAAGTTGTCTTTTTTCTGCCCTGGGCGGTTGTGTTCCGCCAATTGGGCCTGTTTGGCTTAATCGAGATGGTCATCTTTATCGTAATATTACTGGTAGGCTATGTCTATGCCTGGAAGAAAGGAGCGCTCGAATGGGAGTAGAGCAGAAGCTCGGTAACATGGGGGTTGTGACGACCAAGCTGGAGGATCTGGTTAACTGGTCGCGCACCAATGCCATGTGGCCGATGTTGTTCGGTCTGGCTTGCTGCGCTATCGAGATGATGGCGGCGCAGGCTTCACATTTCGATATGAGCCGCTTCGGTATGGAGCTCATGCGCGCCAGCCCGCGCCAATCGGACCTGATGATCGTGGCGGGTCGTGTCTCACGCAAGATGGCGCCTGTGCTGCGACGTCTGTACGATCAGATGCCGGAGCCGAAGTGGGTGATCGCCATGGGTGACTGCGCATCCTGCACGGGTGTGTTCAACAATTATGCGCTGGTGCAGGGTGTGGATGAAGTGGTGCCGGTGGATGTCTATGTGGCGGGTTGCCCGCCGCGCCCGGAAGCCTTGATCCATGGCGTCGTGACGCTCTATGAAAAAGTCAAGGGGCAAAAGTTTGTAGACCAGGCAAAAGGATAACGTCTTCGCGAGGAGGACGAAGCAATCTCCTGTTTGATTGTAAAGGTAAGAGGGATTGCTTCGGGCGGGATAACACCGCCCTCGCCATGACGGGGTAGTACCTATGGACAAAAAACTCGAAACGATCGTTCAGGCTTTGCAGGAAAGATTCGGCGCTACGTATGAAGAGTTTCGTGGTGAAACGCATGTTTTCATCAGTACGGAAAATATCGTCGCGGCGCTAACGCTCCTGCGCGACAAATACGATTTTGAATTGCTCTCCGCGATGACGGCGATCGATTTCTGGCCGCAAGTGTCGCCGCGTTTTCATGTAATTTACCAGCTGACTTCCCTGGCAAGAAACCTGTCGTTGCAATTGAGAGTGGCGCTCCCGGACGGTGAGCCTCACATCCCGACCGCAACCGGTGTGTATGAGGTCGCGAACTGGCGCGAGCGCGAGCTGCGCGATATGTTCGGGATCCTTCCGGATGGGCATCCCGACCTGCGTATCCTGCTCTTGCCGGAAGGCTGGGAAGATAAGCACCCGCTGCGCAAGGAGTATCCGCTCGGTTACGAAGAAGTTCAGTTCACGTTCAATGTCGACGAAATCAATTTGCGTAAGACATACGCAAAGGAATAAATATGGCTCAGCTTGAAGAAGTTAGTGTTGGCGAATTCAAACATCTAGTTTCTGAGCGTGCCCTCACGGGCGAAACCATGTTGCTGAACATGGGCCCGCAGCATCCTTCCACACACGGGGTGCTGCGTCTCCTGCTCGAGCTGGATGGTGAGACGATCGTCAATTGTATTCCGATCATCGGATACCTGCACACCGGCATTGAAAAGAATATCGAGGCCAAGACATACCTGAAAGCCGAGGTGATGAGCGACCGCCTGGATTACATGAACAATCTGGGGAATAATCTCGCCTATTGCATGGCGGTCGAGAAGCTGGTCGATCTCGATGTGCCTCCGAGAGCGCAGGCACTTCGCGTGATCCTGGCGGAGTTAGAACGGATCAACTCACACCTGGTGTGGGTGGGGACGTTTGGCCTGGACCTCGCCGCGATGTCGATGTTCCTGTATGCCTTCCGCGAGCGCGAGACGATCCTGGATATCAAGGAGTTGATTTCGGGCCAGCGCATGATGACGACCTACATCCGCCCGGGTGGGGTGTGGCGTGATGTGCCCGTGGAGTTCGAAACGGCGGTGCGCGACTTTCTCAAGATGATGCCAAAGCGCATCGACGAATACGAAGCGCTCCTGACGAAAAACCCGCTCTTTATGGACCGGCTGCTGGGTATCGGTATGCTGGATCCGGCGGTTGCCCTGCAGCATGGCGTGACCGGACCGATACTGCGTGCTTCGGGCGTGAACTGGGATCTGCGCAAAGTTCGTCCCTATATGGGATATGAACAATATGAGTTTAGCATACCGGTCAACAACGGCTGTGATACCTACGCACGCTATGTCGTCCGTATTCAGGAAATGCGCGAATCGCTAAAGATTATCGAGCAGGCGTTGAACAAGCTGCCGCTGGGACCCGTCCAATCGGACAACCGCAAATTCATCCCGCCGCCGCGCTCCGAGCTGGGGGTCAGCATGGAGGCGTTGATCCATCATTTCAAGCTGTGGACCGAAGGCTTCCCGGCTCCCGATGCCTCGATTTATCAGGCAGTCGAGTCGCCGCGTGGCGAGTTGGGGGTGTTGCTTGCCGGGGATGGTGGCGCCAAACCCCGTCGCTGTCACTGGCGCACACCTTCCTTTGATAATCTGTCAGTGCTGCCGAAGATCGTCAAGGGCCATCTGGTCGCAGACCTGGTTGCCATCCTGGCTTCCGTCGACATTGTGCTCGGAGATATTGACCGATGAGTCTTCCCTCACCCGTTGCCCCTCTCCCACTGGGAGAGGGGTTGGGGTGAGGGAATAATTACGAGGAATTATGCTTTTGGAGAAGTACCCCGACGAAGTAAAACAGATCCTATCCAAATATCCGCCCGAGCACAAGCGCTCGGCGGTTATGCCATTGTTGTACCTGGCGCAGCGCGAAGAAGGCTATCTCACCAAAGCCGCCATGCAGGATGTGGCAAAAATCGTCGGCATCACGGAGACCGATATCGCGGCACTGGTGGGATTCTATACTCTCTACCACGACAAGAAGGAAGGTAAGTACCGCATGCAGGTCTGTACGGACCTGCCCTGTGCCCTGCGCGGCGCTGACGAGTTTATGAAATCCCTGTGCGATCACCTGGGCATCCGGGTCGGCGAGACCACCGCAGATGGGTTCCTGACCCTCGAGGCAGTGACCTGTCTTGCCGCGTGCGATAAGGCGCCGATGTTCCAGACCCAGGGTCCAGATGGCATCAAGTATCATGAGAATATGACCGTTGACCGAACCATGGAGCTTATCTCTGTGCTGCGCCGTTCGGGCCGGGAGGTGAAGTAATGGCTCATCTCCTCCTCCGGCATCGTGAGATCCCCGACATCGGTGATCTCCGCGTCTATATGAAGAACGATGGATTCACGGCGTACAAGAATGCCGTGTCCAGGATGAGTCCACTGGAAGTGACGAACGTGGTCAAGAACTCGGGTCTGCGCGGCCGCGGCGGAGCGGGCTTTCCCACCGGTATGAAGTGGTCGTTCATCGACAACAACAACTGGCCCCATTACGTCGTTGCCAACGCCGATGAATCCGAGCCGGGCACGTTCAAGGATCGCGAGATCATGGAGCGCAATCCCTTCCAGTTCCTCGAAGGTCTTGCCATTGCCTGCTATGCGGTCGGCGCGAACGCAGGCTACATCTATCTGCGCGGAGAGTTCTGGCAGCTGGGGGCATTCCTCGATCAGAAGATCGCGGACATGGAAGCGGAAGGTTTGCTGGGCGACAAGCTCTTCGGTGGCGAGTA
>Ga0209798_10001958_pt1 | contig 12193 bp, 5 predicted proteins | sample DOMMetBare3Fresh_FD_187475 | JGI IMG/M metagenome (GOLD analysis project Ga0209798, IMG submission 187475) | Wetland sediment microbial communities from St. Louis River estuary, USA, under dissolved organic matter induced mercury methylation -... | ecosystem: Environmental > Aquatic > Freshwater...
TGGTTCAATCATGATGTCAGTGGCAACGCTTGGCATGCCGGCGTATATAAATAAATTTTTCCCTTACTATAAAGATCATTTACCCAAAAACAAAAACGACCAGGCCACATGGGCATTGCTTGTCAGTATTGGCGGATTTATCCTTGTTGCCATTGGAGGTTTCTTTCTAAAAGATGTTGTTGGCGGTATGTTTGATAATTCACCGCAACTTCTTCAATATTATTATTGGCTTTTTCCATTTGGCTTAGGACTTACTCTTTTTTCCGTGCTCGAAGCATTTGCATGGCAAAATCACAAATCAATTTTCTCCAACTACCTCAAAGAGGTGCAGATCCGTGTTTTTGTAACAGTTCTTTTTGTGCTCATCAGTGTAAGCGTTATAAAAGATTTTGACATATTTATTAAGTTATATTCATTTTTATACCTGTTTCTTGTTCTTATACTTTTTATATATCTCTACAGTACAGGAAGGATCAGTTTTACATTTTCGATAAGTAAAATAACAAGAAGATTTTTCAAAAAAATATTAACTCTCTGCGGTTTTATCTGGGGCGGCACTCTTATATATAATCTTGCCGCTGTTGCCGACACAATAATTATTGCTGCTGTGTTTCCCAATGGTGCAGGTATGGTAGGGCTTTTCACATTTGCACAATACCTTACCAGCCTGATACAAGCGCCTCAAAGAAGTATTATTGCTGCATCGGTGGCACATCTTTCACAGGCATGGAAGGACAAGGATCATGAAAAGATCAAACGAATTTATCAACGATCATCTATCAACCAGCTGATCTTTTCAGTAGCTGTGTTTTGTTTAGTATGGATCAATTATAATGATGCTATCGATTCATTGAATTTGCAATCCGAATACAAGGCAGCTCTGAACGTTTTTTTATTTATGGGCTTAATGAGAATTGTTGATATGGGCACAGGCGTCAGCGGACAAATAATCACCACTTCAACTTTTTGGCGTTTTGATTTTATCACTGGTGTTATTCTTCTTGCCATTATGCTTCCCTTAAACTGGATACTTACAATGAGGCTCGGATTGATCGGCCCGGCAGTTGCCAGTCTTATTTCGTTTACTATTTATAATCTTATTCGTTACCTGTTTTTGCTGCGCAAGTTCAAGATGCAGCCATTTACAATGAAATCTTTGCTTGCCATAATTTTAGCACTGGCTTGTTATGGAGTATGTCATTTTCTCTTAAATGATAAAACAGGAATTCAGTGGCTGGCAATAAGAAGCTTACTTTTTCTTGGGTTGTTTATTGGAGGAACTTATTGGCTAAACCTTACACCCGATCTGAAAATTGTTTTGGAAAATCTGAAGAAGAGAATTTGGAAATAAGTTTTCTACTTAGAAGTTGCGACAGCCTGCGAATCTTTCAATCTTCCTACACCTACAAATTTCTTTATCCAATACTCATCAAAGATATCGCTGATCATTACACCACCGCTTGTTGAAGCATGAACAAATTTGTTGTTTTGAAGATAAACGCCGACATGAGAAATGCCGCCACGGGTATTAAAAAATATCAGGTCGCCTTCTTTTAATTGCGTGCGGGAAATGCGATCAGTCAATTTATATTGCTCTCTTGCTGTTCTTGGAATATTGAGACCATAAACCGATGCAAAAAGAAATTGAGAAAAAGCAGAACAATCAACTCCTTTTTTTGTGGTGCCTCCCAAACGATAGGGAGTACCATACCAATCATCAATAAATTCAAACATTTTTGTACTCTTCACTTCTTCTGCAGGAGTATTAAGCAAGACTGCATATTTTACCTGGATCACCGATAATTCCGCATCATCATTTTTCTTATAGATCCTGTCATCTGTTGGTTTTGCATCGTTTTTCGCAACGGCGATCACAGCCTTATTTTGCATTGTTGATTTCGGAGTCTCAACCTGCATATCGATCTGATCTAAAAATTTTGTTTCTTTTTTAACAGCACTCGATTGTGAGGCAGGCGCAGATTGTTTGTTACCGGTAAAAGCGGTTTTCAAGCTCGAACAGCCTGCAAGCAGAACAACAGATAAAGAATATAATAGAGCCTGTTTCAGCATGAATCGTTTTTACTTAGGATGATTTCAGAGGGGTCTTGTGACGCTGCCGGGGCAGGTCGTCAAAAATAAAAATCTTTTCTGAACCTGTGGATATTATTTAACGAAATTTGCATTGAAAAATTGCCATTAGCTTTTATTTGCAATTATTGTTGATAGTAAATGATATAACCCGGTTGATACTGATCATTAATTTTTAAAAATGAAATTTTCTCACTTACACGTACATACACAATTCTCATTACTTGATGGTGCCGCATCCATTCAAAAGCTTTATAAAAAAGCGATCGATGATAATATGCCGGCCTTAGCAATATCAGATCACGGAAATATGTTTGGTGTTTTTGAATTTGTTGCTGAGGCACATAAACATAAAAACGAGGATGGCAGTTTAAAAGTAAAACCAATTGTTGGTTGCGAATTTTATATAACAGCAGATCGTTTTCGAAAAACTTTTTCAAAAGAAGACAAGGATCCGCGGCATCACCAGATATTACTTGCAAAAAATGAGACCGGTTATAAAAATCTTGTAAAGCTTACATCACTTGGTTTTATAGAAGGAATGTACAGCAAATATCCCCGCATCGACAAAGAGCTTATTCTAAAATATCATGAAGGATTAATTGCAACCACCTGTTGTCTCGGCGCATTGGTACCACAGGCAATTTTAAGAAAGTCAGAAGCTGATGCGGAAAAAGAATTTAAATGGTGGCTCGATCTTTTTGGTGAAGATTATTATGTGGAGTTACAACGCCACGGCATGAAAGAACAAGACATGGTAAATGAAGTGCTGGTGAAATTTGCCCGTAAATACGATGTAAAAATTATTGCAAGCAACGACTCACATTATGTCGATCAAACTGATTATACTGCGCATGATATTTTGCTTTGTATAAATACCGGGGCTAAACAAGCCGATGATAAGATCACCAGTTTCGATGATGATGTTACCGTTAAAACAAAACAACGTTTTGCATTCCCTAATGACCAATTCTATTTTAAGAAGACAGATGAAATGGCAAAAGTTTTCTCTGATCTTCCTGAAGCGATTGGTAATACAAATGAAATAGTTGATAAAATTTCTGTGCTCAATCTCAAAAAAGATATTTTACTTCCAGCCTTCCCGATTCCTGAAGAATTTAAAACACACACAAAAGCAGAGAAACTTGATAAAGGTGAAGTAAGTCCTGATTCATTGAATCAATGGGAATATTTAAAGCATATTACTTACGAGGGAGCAAAAAACCGTTATTCAGAACTTACTGATGAAATAAAAGAACGTATCGGGTTTGAATTGTTTACAATTAAAACAATGGGCTTTGCAGGTTACTTTCTTATTGTAAGTGATTTCATCAAAGCCGGGAGAGAAATGGATGTACTTGTTGGTCCCGGTCGTGGCTCCGCAGCCGGAAGTGTGGTTGCCTATTGTATTGGCATTACCAATATCGACCCTATCAAATACAATTTACTTTTTGAAAGATTTTTAAACCCTGACCGTAAATCAATGCCGGATATCGATACTGACTTTGACGATATCGGAAGGCAAAAAGTTATTGACTATGTTATAAAAAAATATGGCAAGAACCAGGTAGCGCAGATCATTACTTATGGCACGATGGCGGCGAAGATGAGTATTAAAGATGTAGCAAGAGTGATGGATCTGCCGTTGGCAGATTCAAATGCGTTGGCGAAAATGGTTCCTGACAGACCCGGCATTGAATTAAGAAGAGTATTGCATGCGCCGCTTACAGCAAAAGATGGTGAAAAATCTTTGATGGAAAAAGATGGGGTTGGTCCTGATGATATTGAAGTGATAAAAAAACTGAGAGAAATTTATAACAGCAAAGGAATGCAAAGTGATGTCCTGCACCAGGCTGAAATTCTTGAAGGCTCAGTTAGAAATACTGGTATTCATGCAGCAGGTATCATCATTGCACCAACAGATCTTACTGATTTAATTCCCGTTGCCACTGCAAAAGATTCTGATCTCTGGGTTACACAAATTGAAGGAAATATAATTGAAGATGCGGGTGTTATCAAGATGGACTTTCTTGGATTGAAAACTTTAACCATCATTAAAGAAGCACTTGAATTAATAAAACAAAATCACAGAGTGGAAATTGATATTGATAAAATTCCACTTGATGATGAAAAGACCTTTAAGCTTTATCAGCACGGTGATACGATCGGCACATTCCAGTTTGAAAGTCCCGGTATGCAAAAATATTTGCGTGAATTAAAACCAGACAGACTTGATGATCTTATTGCGATGAATGCTCTTTATCGTCCCGGCCCTCTTGCTTACATCCCCAATTTTATTGAACGAAAACACGGACGTGAAGCCATCGCCTATGATCTTCCTGAAATGGAAGAAATTCTAAAAGAAACTTATGGCATCACAGTTTACCAGGAACAGGTGATGTTGTTATCACAAAAGCTGGCTGATTTTAGCAAGGGCGATGCGGATGTGTTGCGTAAGGCAATGGGTAAAAAGCAAAAATCAGTACTGGATAAAATGAAGAGCCAGTTTATTGACAATGCAAAGAAGAAAGGATTCGGTGAATATACTTTGCAAAAGATATGGACCGATTGGGAATCATTTGCACAATATGCGTTTAACAAATCTCACTCCACTTGTTATGCTTATGTAGCCTATCAAACTGCTTATTTAAAAAGTCATTACCCTGCCGATTATATGTCTGCGGTGTTGAATCATGCAGGCGCAATTGAAAAAATTACATTTTTCATGGAAGAATGTAAACGGATGGGAATAAAAGTTCTTGGTCCTGATATTAATGAATCTAAAAAAGGATTTGCAGTAAACCAGAGAGGTGAAATCCGTTTTGGTTTAGGCGGGTTGAAAGGTTGTGGTGAAGCAGCAGTTGAAAATATAATTGAAGAAAGAGAAAAGAACGGTGCTTTTAAAAACATATTTGATTTTATAAAACGGGTTAATCAACGGGCAGTAAATAAAAAGACGCTGGAAAGCCTGGCGTATGCCGGGGCATTTGAATGTTTTCCTGAGCATCATCGTGCACAATTCTTTCATACAATACCGGAAGATCAAACAACAGGTCTTGAAAAGATCATTCGCTTTGGACAGGTTTACCAGCAAAACAATACATCAAACACTAACACATTGTTTGGCGATCTGCCATTAGCTGTTGAAATAAGAACTCCTACTCTTCCGCAATGCGATCCCTGGCCATTGATCGTTCAGCTTGATCATGAAAAAGAAGTTACGGGAATGTTTTTGAGCGGTCATCCGCTTGATCATTACAAATTTGAATTAAAACATTATGGCATTACTTCCATTTTTGAGTTTAATGAATTCAAGGAAGCGGTAGCGCTGCTGCCAAATTCAAACAGAATGTTCAGACTCGTAGGTCTTGTTACAAATGCTGATCATAAAATTTCAAGAAAAGGAAATAAGTACGGTTCATTTACTATTGAAGATTATTCCGGCAAAACAGATCTTGTGCTTTGGGGAGATGATTATGCGAAGTTCACTCCGTTTTTACAACAAGGTTCTTCCTTATTTATCACCGGTTTTTTCAAACAACGATTCAATACATCAGAATATGAATTCAAGATAAATGGCATTACCATGGTGGAAACCATTAAAAGAAATCTTACAAAACAACTGACCATTGATGTTCATCCAAAAAATATTTCTAAAAATGTAATTGAATTCATTGAAGGAAATATGAAAAAATTCCCGGGAAGATCTGCATTAAAACTTAATCTTTCCGAGCCAAAAGAAAATCTAAAAATAAGTTTAGTTACAATGGATAACGGCTTTGAAATGAATGATGAAATGGTGGATTTTCTTGACGGCAATCCTGAATTGGAAGTACAGGTAATGACACACTAAGTAAATTTCCTATTATTGTTAAAACAAATTAAAGACTGGCTATTTAACATGAATTGACCCGCATCATGTCGCCTTTATGACAAGTTAGTCACATTATTGTGTCATAACTTCGCAGTATACATTTTGGTTGTATTTTTGTCCCCCTCTAAAAAAATAAAAAAAGGAAAGCAATATGGCAAAAGAATTCACAGATGGCAACTTCCAGAATGAAGTTTTAAGCGCAGACAAATTAACAGTAGTAGATTTTTGGGCAGAATGGTGCGGCCCCTGCCGTGCAATCGGTCCGGTTATTGAATCACTGGCGAAAGAGTATGATGGCAAAATAAATGTTGGTAAAGTAAACGTGGATGTAAATCCTGCTGTGAGCATGAATTACGGTATCACATCTATACCTGCAATCTTATTTTTTAAAAATGGCCAGGTAGTAGATAAATTAGTAGGTGCACAACCAAAAGGAAATTTTGTGAAAAAGATCGAGTCGCATATCTAAACAAGAAATTCCAAATAAGAAATCCCAAATTCCATTACGGAATTCGGGATTTTTCTTTTATCAAAAAAATTATCTGAAGTTTTAATGTTGTACAGCACTCAATTTATTCGGATCATGTTTGTGTTTGAAAAAAATTGCAAACAGAATTCCAACCACTAATGCATAAGCCGCAAAGGCAAGCCATATACCTGGCCAGCTTCTGTCACCATTTGGTAAAGTATAGTAACTGTCAATTATCCTTCCGCTTATCCTGCTGCCAAGGAATGCGCCTATTCCGTTTGTCATCATCATAAATAATCCTTGAGCACTTGACCTGATCGATGGGTCAGTTGTAGTTTCTACAAACAACGAACCTGAAATATTAAAGAAATCAAATGCCATTCCATATACAATACATGAAAGAATGATCATCCACAAGCCTTCTTCAGGGTTCCCATAAGAAAAAAGACCAAATCGCAACACCCAGGCTAACATGGAGAAAATCATTACCATTTTTATACCAAAGCGTTTCAGAAAAAATGGTATACTTAGAATAAATAGTGTTTCAGACATCTGTGAAATAGATAAAATGATCGTGGAATATTTTACAACAAAAGATTCCGGTCCGTACTCAGGCATTTTTTTAAAATCATCGAGAAATGTATCACCATACATGTTCGTCAATTGTAATGCTGCACCAAGAAACATGGAAAAAATAAAGAACAGCGCCATTTTATATTTGGCAAATAATTTAAATGCGTTTAATCCTAACTGTTCAATAAGGGAAGCATCTTTGGAAATGGTTCTTTGAGGAGGACATTTTGGTAATGTAAATGAAAATATTCCCAACGCTATTGCAGCAACTGCTGCTATATAAAACTGGTTACTATTAGCCTTACTGCCCGATAAATTGGTAGCCCACATTGCAACAATAAATCCGATCGTTCCCCACACACGAATTGGCGGGAAGACTTTTATCACATCATAATTTTCTCTTTTTAAAATTGTATAGGAAATTGAGTTTGATAACGAAATGGTCGGCATATAACAGACCATTGCACCCAATATCACATAGTATAAAGTATCTGCATCATTCACCTGCGGCACATAGAAAAGGAACAACCCGTATAAAATATGCAATACACCATAAAGTCTTTCAGCATTCAGCCATTTGTCTGCGATAATGCCGGTGATGGCTGGCATAAATATGGAGGAGATCGCAAGTGTTGAAAATATCTCTCCGAATTTTTGACCTGCATCTTTCCCGGCACCCATAGGACCGGAGAAGTAATATGTTGCAATAGTTATCAGCCATGCACCCCAAACAAAGAACTGGAAAAAACTCATTACAGTAAGGCGAAGTTTGATATTCATCTTATTCCTTTTAATGGCGAATAATCAGGGAAGATAACTATTTCAGGTTTTGCATAAATAAACCCGGCTAAGATTCCCATATATGCCGGTATTTGATTTTCGTTTCAATCCCTCCATCCTTTAGTTTAACAGATTGATTATTTGCAGGTACAGGGAAAAACAATTTTTTCTTTTTCGGGTATTATTCTGTAAACTTGTAGCTATATTTTTGAGTGTTTAAAACTTTATTCTTAACCCAAAACAATACTGCTTTGAAAAAATTTACTTTTCTGGCATTTACGGCTTTTTTTATTTTCACTCTCAGCAATAATTCATTTGCACAAACAAAGCCGTCCTCGTCAATCAGCCCTACTGGTGATCGTTTGCATTGTGCCACTATGGAAGGTCTTGAACGTTGGTATCAGGAAAACCCGCAGATAGATCGCAACGCAGTGCAATATGCACCTGAACCAACAAACAGAACAAACAGGACAAACGTCGTCGTAACAATTCCAGTCGTGTTTCATATTGTTGGTAATTCAACAAGACTTGCACAGGTAACTGACGCAGATGTGATATGGCAATTGAATAAATTAAATGAAGATTTCAGAGGTGCCAATGCTGATAGTACAAATGCTCCGCTTTTTCAAAGTATACGGGCTCACCGCGATTATGCGCAAATACAATTTTGTCTTGCTCAAAGAGATCCTAATAACTTGCCTGCAACCGGTATCACAAGAACTTTAAGTTCTTTAACCGGTACAGCAATATGTAACAACACAGATATCATTAAGCATACAGGTTCTGGTGGTATTGATGCATGGGATCCTACAAGATTTTTTAATGTTTGGGTTGGTGAAGCTGGCCAATGCTTACTTGGTATTGCACAATTCCCAGGTATAGGTAATGCAAATGAATTTGGTGTTTTATTGGCTTATGAAGGATTTAGCAATAACCCGGCTTATGTTGATCCAAGTTTTAATCTTGGCCGTACACTTGCACATGAGATCGGTCACTGCTTTAGTCTTTTACATATATGGGGTGATGAAAGCGGATGCGCAAATTCAGATTTTCGTACTATAGGTGGCAGTACCTGTCTTCTTCCTGCATCTCTTGCAGGTACAGCAGGAGATCAAACTGTCGGTGATACTCCTAACCAGGCAGGAGCAACTGGTGGTTGTCCTTCGGGTTTACAAACAGATGCATGTTCAGGAGTCTCGCCTGGATATAATTACCAGAACTACATGGATTATACCAACGATGCCTGCTATTCTATGTTTACCAAAAAGCAGGTTGATAGAATGCAGTACGTTCTTGATAACTGTTTGGCGTCGTTAAAAACTTCGAATGGTTGCGTACCGCCGGTATTGCTACTTAATAATGCAGGTATATCGGCTATTAATACACCGGCTGCAAGTTTTGTTACTTGCGATCCTACTATTCCTCTTACAGTTACTTTAAGAAACTATGGTTCTAATGCTCTTACTTCTGCAACTATTACAGTAATAAGAAATGGTACAACGGTACAAACATTTAACTGGACAGGTAATGTTGCATCTTTAGCAACTGCTTCTGTTCCTTTAAATCCTGTTCCATTAGTTTTAGGTGCAAACTCAATACAAATATGTACTTCGAATCCAAACGGAGTTGCTGATACTGACCCCACAAATGATTGTATGACTGTTTCAGGAACCCGTGGCGCAGGAACTGCATTACCATTGGTTGAAGGTTTTGAAAGCGCAACCTTCCCGCCAACCGGATGGATAAGAAATAATCCTGATGGTGGTATTACATGGCAAAGAACTACAGTAGGTGTTGCACACAGTGGTACCGGAAAAGCATTTGTTGATCATTTCAACTATGTAGCAGCTGGACAAAATGATGATATAAGAACTCCGCCATTTGCAATCGGTACGGCCGACTCACTGTGGGTGAGCTTCTGGGCTGCTTACCGTGGTTTCCCTGGATTCCCATTTGATGGATTCCAGGTAATGGTATCATCAGATTGCGGACAATCGTTCCAGGTTGTTTATAATGCAAGAAATGATACAGCATTTGTTGCTCCAGACGGAGTAGATCCAACAACCGGGGCAGCATATTTTCCTTCAGCTAATGACCAATGGGTTAAAAAATCTCTTGACATCAGCAACTTTATTCCGGCAGGAAATGTACAGGTACAATTCAGGGCAATAAATCAATGGGGTAATAATGTTCACCTTGATGATATTAATATTGATAAGAAAATATTCAATAATAATGATGCAGGCGTTATTGCAGTAAACAAACCAGCCAGCAGAATTTGTACAAGTTCCGAGGCGCCTGTTGTTGTAATTAAAAACTATGGTAAAATAAATCTTACATCTGTAAGAATTAACTACCAGATAGACGGCGCTGGCCCAATAACAACTTTCAACTGGACAGGAAACCTGGCAAGAAATCAGATAGCCACTGTTACATTAGCAACAGCTGCTTTAGGCGCAGTAGGTAACCACTCAATAAATGTGTACACGACTTTGCCTAATAATGTAGCTGATGAAGACCCGACAAATGATGCGTTGGCGAAAGCATATAATGTAAACCAGATATTTGCTTTACCGGGATCTGTGACTGAAGAATTTACAAGTGCCACATTCCCGCCAATAAATTGGTCAGTCATCAATCCTAATGCTGACATAACATGGACCCGCAATGGTTCTATTGGTAACAGGAATGCAGGTTCAGCATATTTCAACGATTTTGTGAATACAAACGTTGACCGTTATGATGATCTTGCAATGCCTAATTATAGCTATTCAGGCATTGACTCTATCTTCCTGCAATTTAACCTTGCACACATTACAAAAACATTACCGGGTACTACAGGCGCAAGATTGGATACACTTCATGTATTACTTTCCAAAGACTGCGGTAATACATTCACCACTATTTATAAAAAGTATGGTGAAGAATTACAAACTGTAAATGATCGGAACTTCCAGATCTCAATGCTGAACTTTACCCCTCTTGGCACACAGTGGAGAAGAGATTCGTTGAATCTTGGTAAATATCTTAGTTCAACTGAACCTTTGTTCCAGGTTATGTTCCGCTTCAGCGGTAATATGGAAAATAACTTCTACCTCGATGATGTTAACCTCAGGTCACAGGTATTACCTGCTAAATTGAAGAACCAGGGTTATGTAATTCTGCCAAATCCTTTCAGAAATACATTTGGCGTATGGCATTACCAGGTTCCGGCAACATTGAGATACGTTAATGTTTACAATTCAGTTGGCCAACTGGTATACAGTAAGCAATTCCCAAGCGGTGGTGATAAATACTTCCAGATAGATCTTTCAGGAAGAGCTGCCGGTACTTACACAGTGAACCTTGGATATGAAGACAGCAACAGAAATGTAAATGTTCAGGTAGTTAAATACTGATAAACCTGTTTTAATAAGTTATAACCCTCTCAAATGAGAGGGTTATTTTTTTATAAGCTAAATTTGCAAATAAAATATTCAAATGCTTTCATCAGTAGCCGAACAAACCTTAAACAGTCTTCCAAAAGAATTGCTCAACATTCAGAGTAAAATATATAATGGCGAAAGAATAACCGATGAAGAAGGATTATTGCTTTTTGAAAAAGGCTCACTCCCCTTTCTTGGTTCACTGGCAAATTATATAAGAGAAAAGAAACACGGAGACATTACTTATTTCAACCGCAATTTTCATATTGAGCCTACTAATGTTTGCGTATTTACCTGCAACTTCTGCAGCTACAGCCGCCTCTATGCTCATCGTGAAGAAGGCTGGGAACTTTCATCTGATCAAATGCTGCATATCGTAAAAAAATATGATGGACAACCGGTAACCGAAGTACATATAGTTGGCGGGGTGCATCCAAAAATGAATCTCGAGTTCTTTGCTGAAGTGATAAGAAAAATAAAGCAGCACAGACCTGAGCTTCATATAAAAGGTTTTACCGCAGTAGAACTTGATTATATGTTTCGCAAGGCCAAAAAAACAAATGAAGAAGGATTGGCTTATTTAAAAGAAGCAGGGCTTGATTCATTACCAGGAGGCGGCGCAGAGATATTTCATTCTGAAATAAGAGAAAAAATTTGTGCCGATAAAGTGGATGCTGAAGGCTGGCTGAATATTCATGAAGCTGCCCATAAACTTGGAATGCATAGTAACGCCACCATGTTATACGGTCATGTCGAAAATTATTATCATCGTATCGATCACATGAGCCGACTTAGAAAACTGCAGGATAAAACGGGAGGCTTCAATACATTTATTCCGCTTAAATTCCGCAATAAGGATAATGATATGAGCAGTATAAATGAAAGCAGCATTGTTGAAGACATGAAGATGTATGCTGTTGCCCGTATTTACATGGATAATTTTCCACACCTGAAAGCATATTGGCCGATGCTTGGCCGCCAAAA
>Ga0209798_10001959_pt1 | contig 12192 bp, 12 predicted proteins | sample DOMMetBare3Fresh_FD_187475 | JGI IMG/M metagenome (GOLD analysis project Ga0209798, IMG submission 187475) | Wetland sediment microbial communities from St. Louis River estuary, USA, under dissolved organic matter induced mercury methylation -... | ecosystem: Environmental > Aquatic >...
GTGCCACGAAAGACCACGCCGCCCGGCCCGTCGATGAATGGCGGCGCAGCCGAGCCTTGGCCGCCGAAGAGGAACGCGCCGGCACCGTCACCGCGATTGGCGGCGAGCAACAACTGGCCGCGCAACGCCTTCAGCTTCTCCGCAAGCGCCACACGTTCGCCGTCGCTGTAGCTGCCGTTGCCGGCGGCGATCAGTGTCTCCCGCACCTGCTGCAGCAAGTCGCCCGCCTCGCCGAGCGCAGACTCGGTGAGCGTCAGCACGCTGCGGCTGGCTTCGAGCGCGCGCTGGCTGGCGTCGTGGCGCGATAGCGCCGCCATGGCGCGTTCGGCGCGCGCCGCGGCAGCAGGGTCGTCGCTGGCTTTGGAAACGCGCTTGCCACTGGTCAGGCGCTCCTGGGCATCGGTCAGCTCGCGCTGACGCTGCTGCAAGCGCTCGAGGCCACTGTCGAAGGATTGGCTCGTAGACAGGCGGAGCATGGTGATCAACCTCGTGTGGTTTGCAGCAGCGTGTCGAACACGCTCTGCGCGACCTGCAGCACTTTGGCTGCGGCCTGGTAGCTTTGCTGGAACTGGATCAGGCGGGCGGCCTCTTCGTCGAGGTTGACGCCCGTTTCCGCCGACACGCGATCGCGTGCCTGAGAAGCCACCGCCCCCGAGACATCGGCCGCCGTGCGCGCGCCCTGCACGCTGACACCGACACCGGCCATCACGCTGGCATAGGCGTCGGTCACGGTCTCGCCGCCGACGAAGGTCTGGTCGCGCAACGCCGCCAAGGCCAGCGCATTGCCGTTGCTGACGCCAGGGTAGGCAGTCTTCGACACGGTGAACTGGTCGCCGCTGGCCGGCACGCCGTCCAAGCTCATCTCGAAACCGTTCAGCGCAATCGCCTGCCCAGGCTGCCAGGTGCCGCTGCCGCTGGACAACAGCGCATTGCTCGTGCGATCACGCAATTCCCAGGTATAGGCGCCGCTGCTGTTGGTGAAGGCGATGCTCGCGGTTTGTTCGGGGTCCGCCGCCGGATCGACGATGCGCAGGCTGGCGATCGTCGCCGTGCCGGTGTTGTTGTTGCTGCTTTCGGCCTGCAACGGCGACGCTGCCGCCAGGCCGCGCGGGTCGTCGAGGACACGGCGCATGTTCACTGCCGCGCGCGACACCGGCTGTAGAAGGAAGCGGTCGCCTGCCGCGGCGGCGCTGACATTGATCGTCACGCCATCCACGGTGTCGCCGCTGGCGATGCTGCGCACCAGTCCGTCGGAGCGGCGAGTCAGCACGAACTGACCCGGCGTCGTGGCATCCGGCGCAAGGGTGTACTCGCTGGCTTGCAGCGCAGTCTCATCGGCGATGGTCATCGACACGCTGCCGATGAAGTTGCCGGCCACGTCGCGCGCGTTGCTCTGCGCGGCCAGCGCCAGCGGTGCCCCGAACGAGAACATTGGTGCGCCGGCGCCGGGCGGCGTGCGCAGGTCCAGGCCCAGCGCCTGCTGTTCATTGGCGCGCGTCGAGAACGCTGCCGCCATGCGGCCGAGCGCGGCGCGCGCGTCGGCCAGGTCCTCATTCTGGAAGCGCAGCAGGCCGCCGATGCTGCCCCCGGCCAGCAGCGACGAGGGCAAGGTTCGCAGCGTGGCGCTGTCCTGCACGGCGATCGCGCCGCGAGTGATGTCGAACTCGTCATTCACATAGGCCAGAGCCGTGGCCTGCGTGCCGAGCACCAGGCGTTGGCCGCCGGCCACGAAGACCGCCAACGTGCCGTCGTCGGCCGGCAGCGTGGTCACTTGCACCAGCTCACTCAGTTCGGCGACCAGCTGGTCGCGCTGGTCGAGCAGGTCGTTCGGCGTCTGACCGCTGCCGACGACGCGTGCGATCTGCTCGTTGACGTTGGCGATGCCCTGCGTCAGCCGATTGACGCTGGCCACTGCGACTTGCAGATCCTGGACCACGCCCTCCTGCAACGAGTCGATCTGTGCGCCGGCCGCGGCATAACGCTGCGCCATGTCCTGCGCCCTGGCCAGCACGACCTGGCGAGTCGACAGATCCTGCGGCCGGCTGGCCAAGTCGACCACCGCATTGAGCAGCGCGCTGGCCGCGTAACCGAGGCCGCCTTCACCGGCCGGAAACACAGTCTCCAGGCGCCGCAGTTGTTCGAGCCGTGCGCCGTCGGCCGCGGCTTGCGATGCGGCTGTGGCCGCTTCGCGGGTGAGGAATTCGTTATGCGCACGCGTGACCGCGGCCACGTCGACACCCTTGCCGAAGAAACCGGCGCCAGTGAACTGGCCTTGCGCCGTCGCGAACTCGACCTGCTGACGCGAGTAGCCCTCGGTGTTGGCATTGGCAATGTTGTGACCGATGGTCTGCAGCGCCGCGTAGTTGGCGAACATCGCGCGCGTGCCGATCGACAGCAGCGGGAAAGAACTCATGCCAGGCTCCGTTGCAAGCGCAATGTGGTGTTGATGACACGGCCGAGCTTGTCGGCATACGCCGGGTCAGTCGCGTAGCCGGCGCGTTGCAGGCCTTGCGCAAACTGCTTCGCATCGTCGGCGCGGGCGACGATGTCGCGGTAGCGCGGGCTCGTCTTCATCAGCCGCGCATAGTCGGCAAACGATTCGTCGTAGCTCGAGTACGCGCGAAAGGCCTGCACCATCTTCTTCGGTTGGCCGTTGACGTACTCCGTGGTCGTGACATGCGCTACCGGACCCGTCCATTTGGCGCCGGCCTTGATGCCGAAGAGGTTGAAGCTGTTCGAGCCATCGGCCATGCGAATGGCTTTCTTGCCCCAGCCGGTTTCATGCGCCGCTTGGGCAACCATGAAGGTGGCCGGGATGCCGGTCACACGTTCTGCGCTTTTGGCGGCTTCGGTGTGCGTTGCGACGAACTCACTGGCGCTGGTGGGCGCTCGCAGAGGAGTTGTTTGCGACACCTGATTGATCTGTGGCTTGGCCGGTGCGACGCCCATCTGGCGCTCGAGCTGCCTCGCGATCGCGTCGGCCAGGCCACCCTTCAAGCCGCTCATCTTGCCGGCGAACTCGGTGTCCATCATCTCCGTGCCGAGCTTCGTGCCTTCGTTGTCGAGCATGCCCGAGCTCATCGTCGCCTGGCGCATCGACTTCATCAGCTCCTGCATGAACAGCGACTCGAATTGCTTGGCGACTTCCTTGATCGCCTGCTTCGGGTGTTGGGTGGCGATGTTGCGCAGGCCGGCGAGTTGATCGACTTTCATATGACTTCGATCTCGGCGTTGAGCGCGCCTGCTGATTTCATGGCCTGCAAGATGGCAAGCAGATCCTGTGGCGTCGCCCCCAGCGCATTCAATGCCTTGACCACATCGGCCAGCTTCGCGCCCGCGGGCATTTGAACGAGAGAACCGGCCTGTTGCGTGATCGCGATGTCGGCCTTGCTCGCCTGTGCTGTCGTGCCCCCCGAAAGAGGCCCCGGCTGGCTGATGACCGGGGTGTTGCTGATCGTCACCGAAAGGCTGCCGTGGGCGACGGCGCATGGCGCCAGAGTGACGGCGTCGTTCATCACCACCGAGCCGGTGCGCGCGTTGAGCACGATGCGTGCGGCGGGCTTGGCGAGTTCGAGGGTCAGATTCTCGACATCGGCCAGGAAGGCAACGCGCGCGTTCATGTCCTGTGGCGCCCGGACACGCACCACGCGGCCGTCGAGCGCCGTGGCGGTGCCTTCGCCCTTGGCGCTGTTGATGGCCTTGGCGACGTCGCGCGCGGTCGCAAAGTCGGCACTCGTCACGTCGAGTTGCAGATACTCGCCTTGTGCCAGCGGCGTCGGCACGCTGCGCTCCACCGTTGCACCCTGCGGCACGCGGCCGGCGGAGAGGTGGTTGATCTGCACCTTCGAGCCGGCGGCCGAGGCACCGGCACCACCGACGATCAGGTTGCCCTGCGCCAGCGCATAGACGTTGCCATCGGCGCCCTTGAGCGGCGTGGCAATCAACAGGCCCCCGCGGAGGCTCTTCGCATTGCCCAGCGACGACACATTGACATCGATCGACTGCCCCGGCTGTGCAAACGCCGGCAACGTGGCCGTGACCATGACCGCGGCGACGTTCTTGGCTTGCAACTGCACGCCTGGCGGCACCGCCACGCCCATCTGCGACAGCATCGCCGCCAGGCTCTGCGCGGTGAACGGCGCGCCCTGGCTCTGGTCGCCCGTGCCGTCGAGGCCGACGACGAGGCCATACCCTACGAGCTGATTGCTGCGCACGCCTTGCACGGCCGCGACTTCCTTGATGCGCGTGGCGGCGCTAGCGGGCCACGACGCGGCGGCGCAGACCGCGAAGGCCGCGAACGCGATCGCCAGGCGCAGCAGGCGGTCGGTCTGTTGATGGTTCATATCGGCATCACGCTGAGGAAGAACCGCGACAACAGGCCCATGACCTGCGCGTCGGCCTGCTGGCCGCGGCTGCGGTGCTCGACGCGCACATTGGCGATCTGCGCACTCGGCACGCTGTTGCCCGGCTGGATCGCCCGCGGATCGACCTGCCCCGAGAAGCGCAGCACGTCGACGTTCGCGTTGACGCCGATCTGCTTTTCGCCCTGGATCATCAGGTGGCCGTTGGGCAGCACACCGGTGACGAGGACGGTGATGGTGCCGCTGAAATCGTTGCTGCTCTCGGTGGCGCCTTTGCCGCCGAAGGTGTTGGAGGAGGTGCCGCCGACGCTGGCGCGACCGAACGAGTTGGGCGCGATGCCCGGCAGCGCGGTGACCGCGCCGGAGAGGCTGCCGCTCTTGTCCACCGACGAGGTCGACTTCTGGCTGGCACTGACTTTCTCGACGATGGTCACTGTCAGCGTGTCGCCTGGCAGGCGTGCGCGGTGGTCCTCGAACAACGGACGATAGGCGGCGGCCTGATAGATCGCTCCATTGACCACCGGCGTCACAGCGCTCGACTGCGCGGCCACCGGCGGCAGCGCACCGATCTCCACCGGCGGTGCCCGGTAGCCATCGACGACGGCACAGCCCGCCACCATCGAAGTCCATACGGCGGATGCGAACCAAAGTCGCAGGCGCAGCGGCCGCTGCGGATCCGGCTTTGGCGGTCCGCCAGCGGCGCCGCGTTGAGGAGGAGCGGCGAAGCTGCAACGGGCGTGGGTCATGTTCACAACTGACCCAGGCGCTGCAGCATCTGGTCTGACGTCTGAATCGCTTTCGAGTTCAGCTCGTACGCACGCTGCGTCTGGATCATCGCGACGAGTTCTTCGACGACATTGACGTTGCTCGTCTCGACGTAACCCTGCTGCAGCGTGCCCAGACCATTGCCACCGGGTGCGCCAGCCTGCGGCGGGCCCGACGCAGCGGTTTCGCCCCACAGGTTCTGCCCCTTCGGGTCGAGGCCGGCGGGGTTGACGAAGGTGGCGATCGTCAACTGCCCGATCTGCTGCGCTGTGGCCTGCCCGGGCAGCGCCACCGACACCGTGCCGTCAGGCGCGATCGTCACGCTCTGCGCGTTGGCCGGGATCGTGATGCCCGGCTGCACGTGGTAGCCATTGTTGGTGACGAGCTGGCCGCCGGCATCGACCTGGAACGAGCCATCACGCGTGTAGGCCGTCGTGCCATCAGGCTGCTGCACTTGAAAGAAGCCCTGGCCCTTGATCGCGACGTCGAGGTTGTTCGATGTCTGCTGCAGGTTGCCCTGCGTGAAAATGCGCGAGGTGGCAACTGGCCGCACACCCAGGCCGACTTGCAGGCCCGTCGGCAACTGTGTTGCATCGCTGCTCGCCGCACCGGCCTGACGCAGGTTCTGGTAGATCAGATCCTCGAACACCACATGGCCACGCTTGAAGCCATTCGTGCCGACGTTGGCCAGGTTGTGCGAGATGGTGTCCAGCTGGGTCTGCTGGGCTTCCATTCCGGTCTTGGCGATCCAGAGGGATCGGATCATGAGGACGCTCCTTGCGGTGTTGGAGCGATGTTCGTTTCAACTTGAGAAGGCCGATGGCGCGATAAGCGGCCGGAAGCCGGTGTTGTTGCGGCCAGTTGTAGCGGCCAGCGCGGCGCCCCATGCGACTGAGGGCCCTTACGGGTCGCCCCCTCACCGCAAGGGGTGCTCCAACACAGCTTCGCGGTTAGCATTTTTGTACTGCGCACTGCGCCAGCGCGGCCCGGCAGCCGTGTCGGCCCCTGTCAAATTCATTCAACATGGAGCGACCAATGAAGAACACGCACGACAACAACCCATCCGACGGCCCGGTTTCGGCCAACGACCGCCGCTCGTTTCTGCGCCTGGCGGCGGGCTTTGGCACGGCCACGTTGGGTGCAGGTCTGCTGGCTGCATGCGGCGGTGGTGACACGGATGTCACGGCCGGTGGTCGTGAGGGCGCCCAGACCCGCACCATCGGCAACTGCTCGTCGAAGGCCGGTCAGGTGGTCGATGCGGCGGGCAATACCGTGGGCTACATCGACTTCATCAACGACGGTACCAACGTCTCGCTGTTCGTCTATTCGGCCGACAACGCCACGTGCGCACTGCGCGACATGAAGCTGTGGCTGGGCACCGACCTGGCGCTCCTGCCCGTCGACGGCAGTGGCGCCCCGCGCTTTGCCGACTTGCCGTGGCAGCACAGTGCCATCGGCAGCGAGATCGCCTACGAGTTCGTGATCCCGCTGGCTTCGCTGGGAGTATCGAGCGCCATGCTGTCGTGCACGAGCAAGCCCGTGCAGATGTTCGTCGTCGGCCAGATCAGCACCACTTGCGCCACCGGCACGGTGCGCGGCTACACCACCCCCAACGGCACTGGCACGGCCTACTCGTACGCGCAGTACGAGCTCTGTTGCTCGGACACGCCGGTAGTACCGACCTCCTGCGACACCGCCTTTGCCAAGGGCGGCTATGTGTTCACCACCGATGCCAAGAGCAACCCCGAACTGCTGCCGTCGCTGGGCCTGTCCAAGAACCGCTGGGGCTGGGCGGTCAATTTGCGCGCCGCCGGTGTCACGACCTACCCGATCTACGCCGGTGCCGGGCTGAACAAGATCAGCGCCGGCAAGCTCGTCGGCACCCTGACGGTGAACTACACCGGCACGCAGGTCACCGTGACCTACGCGCTGGCCTCCGGCGTGGTGATGACCGAAGCGCACCTGTACGCCAGGGACAACAAACCGACGACCCTTGCCCCGGGCCAGTACGGCAACACCGCCTACTTTGCGACTGCGTCCTCGTTGCACACCTTCACGGTGCCTGTGTCCGACAGCAATGGCGACGGCGTGTGGCTGATCGCGCACGCGGTGGTGTGCAAGGCCTGAAGACGCGGTGCGAGCTTTCGGGAACCCGGGCCGGCCATGCCGGCCCTTTTTCTTGCAGCCGCATCGCTTTGGCAGCGCCGGTGGACGGCAAGTCTAACGACGGGTGGGTGGCGCTCGTGGCCGACAAGTCGGGGTACCCAAAGCCGGCAGTGACCATCATGAGCGGCGCCTCCAGCCGCATGAAGCCGGTGCGCATCGAGACGAAGTGAAGGCGCGGACTGCCGTGACGATTGCCGCGACGATCACATGCCGTTCGGCGACAGCAGCTTCGCTGCCGTCTGCTCCTGACGCTCTGCCGTCTGCAGCAGCTTCATCTGATGCTCGAACTGGCGTGCCGCAGAGATCATCGCGATCATCGTTTCGACTGCGCTGACGTTGCTGCCTTCGAGCGCGCCGTCCTGCAACCGTGCGTTCGCGTCGCGCTGCAGGTCGCCTTCTCCGGCACGGAACAAGCCGTCAGCGCCGCGCGTGATGGCCGACGGGTTCTCGGGCGTGACGAGTTTCAGGCGGCCAATCGTCGTCGACCGGCCGTTGGCGTTTTTTGCGCTCACGGTGCCGTCGCCGGCGATGCTGACTTCGCTGTTCGCCGGCACGTTGAGCGGCCCGCCGTCGCCAAGCACGGGCAGGCCATTCTTGGTGACGAGCTGGCCTTGTGCATCCACATCCAATGCACCTGCGCGCGTGTAGGCCTCGGTGCCGTCGAGCCCCTGCACGGTGAGCCAGGCGTTGCCCTTCATCGCCACGTCCAGCGGGCGCCCGGTAGGCGTGACGGCACCAGGTTCGTGGCTGGCGCCGACGGTCGACTCCAGCGAGTACACACGCGTGCTGGCGCCGCTGCCTTGCACCGGCACCGCGCGAAACGCGGCGAGCTCCGCGCGAAAACCGTTGGTCGAGACGTTGGCCAGGTTGTTGGCAAGCACCTCCTGGCGCTGCATCGCCGCCTTGGCGCCGGACATGCTCAAGTAAATCATGCGGTCCATGGCGGTGTCCTAGTGACTAGCGAAGTTGCACCAGCGTCTGCAGCACCTGGTCCTGAGTCTTGATCGTCTGCGCGTTGGCCTGGTAGATGCGCTGCGCAGTCATCATGTTGACGAGTTCAGCGGTCAGATCAACGTTGCTCTCTTCGAGCGCGCCGCTTTGCAGCACGCCCAGGTTGCCTTCGCCGGGGACACCGATCACGGGTTCGCCCGAGGCGAAGCTGCGCGCCCAGGCATTGCCGCCGAGCGGCTGCAGGCCCTGCGGATTGCGGAAAGTGGCCAGTTCGATCTGCCCGGCCGGCCGGTTCTGGCCATTGCTGTAGCGCGCCATCAGGATGCCGTCGGACTCGACGGCGACGCTGGTCAACTGGCCCGGCGCATAGCCATTCTGCGACAGGTTGGTGACGCCAAACGGCGAGCCGAACTGGCGCGCGCCATCGACGTCGAGCTGCACGCCGAGGATCGGACGCGTCTGTGCGCCGTTGACGTTGGTCGTGGCCGGGATGTCGATCGACACCGGCCCCACGGGCGCGGTCGGCGCGCCACCGGTGGGCGGGAAGGTGATGGTCGTGCTGGCCAGCGGCAGCGCGGCAGTGCCGTTGATCGGTGCGCCGTTGGCCGTCACGAACACGTTCCAGGTGTCGGTGCCCGACTTCTGGAAGTAGTAGGTCAGGGCCACGTCCTGGCCCAGGACGTCGAATACCGTCATCGAGGTCGCGCTGTTGTAGGTCGTGGGGTCGGTGAAGTCGATTGCCGGGCCGAGCGCCGGCGCGGTGGTGGCCGAGCGCGAGTCGAGGTTCATCTCCATCTCGATCTCGGTTGTTGCCTGGGGCTCGATGCCCGCGGTGGGCAGGCGCAATGCAGCAGCGTTGCCGGGCAGGATGACGCCCGTGGCGTCGGCCGGGTAGCCGACCAGGCGCAGACCGTCGTTGTTGACCACATAGCCATCGCGATCGACCTTGAACTGGCCGTTGCGCGAGTACAGCGCCGGGTTTGCGCCATCGGTCACCTGAAAGAAGCCACCGCCGTTGATCGCCAGATCCATCGGGTTTTGCGTGGCCGAAATATTGCCCTGCGTGAACTGCTGCGACACCGCCTGCAGTTGCACGCCGATGCCCACCGGCGTCGTGCCGGCACCGTTGAGCGCATTGGCATACATGTCGGCAAACTCGGCACGCGAGGCCTTGGCGCCAAAGGTGTTGGCGTTGGCGACGTTGTTGCCGATGACTTCGAGGTTCTTGCTGGTGGCGTTGAGGCCCGACAGGCCTTGCTGGAAGCTCATGGTTGTTCCTTTAGTTGAAGGCGCGGATCTGGTCGTAGGGGACGCTTCCGCTGTTGCGCAGCTCGAGGGTCAGCGTGTCGCCGCCGGCGACGACCGCATCGACGCGGTCGCGCATCAGCGGCGTGAAGCCCACATTGGCGGCGCCGTTCTTGGCGACGACGCGGAAGCGGTCGCCGGTGGCGGCGTCGACGCCGGCGGGCGGTGTCCATTCGAAGCCGTGGCGGCCTGCGGATTGCGCCGACAGGTCGATGGTGTCGATGACGCGGCCGCCGGCGTTCAAGACTTCGATCTTCACGCTGTCGGCCGGGCCGTTCAGCTCGAAGCCGCCCTGCACCAGGTCTTCGTCGTTGGTGACAAGGCGGTTGCCAGGCACGATGACATCGCGGCCGACGAGGCTGGCACCTTGCAACGCCGACATCTGCGCGAACTGCGAGCCCAGGCCTTCAACGCTGCGGTTCAACTTCTCGATGCCGTTGACCGACTGGATCTGCGCCATCTGGCTCGTCACCTGCGCGTTGTCCATCGGGTTCAGCGGGTCCTGGTTCTGCATCTGCGCGACCAGCAGTTTGAGGAAGCGGTCTTCGGCACCAGCTTCGTTTCTCGTCTGGACAGCGCTGCTGCCAGAGGTGGTTCTGTTCAGTGTGGTGAGATCGACGTTGGTGGCCATGATCAGCTGCCCAGCTGCAACGTCTTCTGCAGCAATGTTTTTGCCGTGTTCATGACTTCGACATTGTTCTGGTACGAACGCGAGGCCGAAATCATGTTGACCATCTCCTCGACGGCGTTGACGTTCGAGTAGGTCACGTAGCCTTCGGCGTCAGCTGAAGGGTGCTTAGGATCGTGGACTCGGCGGCCGGCGGCGTCTGACTCGCTGACGGTGCTGACCTTGACTCCCGCGGCGCTCACAGCACCCATCATCTCGGTCTGGAACACGACCTGGCGCGCCTTGTAGGCGCTGCCGTCGGGACCGGCCACGGTGTCGGCGTTGGCGAGGTTGCTGGCGACGACGTTGAGCCGCTGGCTTTGCGCGGAGACCGCGCTGCCGGAAATGTTGAAGACCTGGAACATCGACATGGCCGCGTTCTCCTAGTTAGCTGGACTGGCCCTTGATGGCATCGAGCAATGTGCGCACGCTGCCGTTGATGAATCGCAGCGTGGCCTCGTACTTCACGCTGTTGTCTGCGAAGCTCGCGCGCTCGCGGTCCATGTCGACGCTGTTGCTGTCGAGGTTGGTTTGCGCGGCCGTGGCGTAGCGCAGTCCGGCCTCGCTGCGTGCGCCGGCCAGCGGCCGAATGTGTCCGGCCGCGGTCGCCTGCATCTGGGCGGGCGTCGCGGCCTGGCCCGTGGCTTGGCGCAGCGCCGATGCGAAGTCCATGTCCTTGGCCACATAGCCCGGCGTGTCGGCGTTGGCGATGTTGCTGGCGATCACGCGCTGACGCTCCGAGCGCAGCACGAGGGCTTCGGCCTGGAAGTTCAGCGTGTCGGTGAGGCGGTTGATCATGCGGCCAATGGTGGCAGCCACGGCGCGAAACATGAGCCGGATAAGGCCGCGTTTGACAGTGCTTTTCAAGCCCACAGCGCACACTCTTCGGCCTAGAGTGCCATCCGTGAACAAGGCGTCTTTCTTGCTGTCTGCGTTGTTGCCGTGCTGCGTGCACGCGACCATGCTCGACGACGCGCTGGCGCAGCGTGTGCAGTCTTTGGCAACCCAGGCAGGCAAACAGGCCGCCCCAGGCCTGCGCGTGGAGGTGCGCGTCGGCGACCTCGACCCGCGCCTGAAGCTCGCACCCTGTGCCAACGTGCAGCCCTATTTGCCCACGGGCATGAAGTTCTGGGGCAACAGTCGCATCGGCTTGCGTTGCGCCGATGCCGGCGTGCGCTGGAATGTCTTTCTGCCGGTGACCGTGGATGTCTATGGCCAGGGACTCATTGCTGTGGCAGCGCTGCCCATCGGCGCCGTGCTGACCGCTGCGGACATGAAGTCCGGCACCGTGAATCTGTCCGCTTCAACGTCGGCCGCCCTCGTCGCACCGGAGGTGGCCATCGGCCGCACGCTCGCCAGGCCGCTGTCGCCCGGCGACGCCCTGCGCGACGCCGACCTGCGTGCTCGCCAGTGGTTTGCTGCTGGTGACAACGTGCGCATCGTCGCCGTCGGCGGCGGTTGGCGCATCCACGGCGAGGGCCAGGCACTGAACCCCGGCCTCGAAGGCCAGACAGTGCGCGTGCGCACCGAGTCGGGACGGATCGTCAGCGGCGTCGCGGCAGGTGATCGAATGGTCGAGGTGCCCCTGTGAGCGCCACCCGGACCCCGCATCGTGAAAAAAGTACTCAAGTCAGGCTGACGGACTCCGATACCCTGAGGACTGAGCACATCAGGGGCCTCCTTCAAGCGGTCCCAGGAGCATCGTCATCATGAAGATCGGTCAACTCGACAACAGCCAAAAGCTCGCCGCCCCGCCGGCAGATGCGCGCAAGGCCGGCGCCACGTCGGCCGGCCCTGAGCAGAAGGCCGCGCCCGTGGAAGCCAGCGCCAAGGTCGAGTTGTCGGCCGCCGCGTCGCTGCTGGCTGCCGAAGGCAACACCGCTGACTTCGATGCCGAAAAGGTGGCGCGCATTGCGCAGGCCATCCGTGACGGCAAGTTCGAAGTCAACGCCGGCGCGATCGCCGACAAGCTGCTCG
>Ga0209798_10001960_pt1 | contig 12191 bp, 10 predicted proteins | sample DOMMetBare3Fresh_FD_187475 | JGI IMG/M metagenome (GOLD analysis project Ga0209798, IMG submission 187475) | Wetland sediment microbial communities from St. Louis River estuary, USA, under dissolved organic matter induced mercury methylation -... | ecosystem: Environmental > Aquatic >...
CTGTTCGGAACCCGACCGTTCGAATACGTGATGGCCACCCTGCAACGGGTACTGGTGGGTCTCTATGGCATCTGCGGTGTCAGGGTCATCGTCGAACGTGATCCCGGGGTGTTACCCCGCACCGGCTACGCCGTCATCGCCAACCATCAGAGCCTGCTCGACATCGCCATGATCGGCGGGTTTCTGTATTCCAACTTCCCCAAGTACGTCGCCAAGGCCGAACTGGGGCGGAGGATCCCCAGCATCTCCCTCAACCTGAATCGAGGCGGCAACGCCCTCATCGACCGCAAGGATCGAGTTCAATCCGTTCGGGCCATCAATGAGATGGCAAGCACCGCCCAGTCACGGGGTGTGAGCGTGGTCATCTTCCCGGAGGGGACTCGTTCCCAAGACGGAACCCTCGGCGAGTTCAAACGAGCCGGCAGCGAGGCGATGCTGAAGGCAGCGGACGAACTGCCGGTGGTGCCGGCCGCCATCGACGGGTCGTGGCGGGTGTCGGATATGTTCCCGGTTCATTTCGGGGCGAAGGTCCATATCCGATTCGGCGAGCCGATTGCCCGCCGAGAGGGAGACGCAGGCGAGATGCTGATCGCCACCCGCCGGTTCATCGAGGACAGCCTGGCCGAATGGCGAGCAAACCCCTGAACCACTGCGCCGTGCGCCCAGCGCCTTGCGCCAGGCGTCCTGCGCAAGGCAGCTGTCGGGCATCGGCTATCGGCCATCGGCACTGAGCGACCGGGGACTCGTACCGGTGACCGGCTTTGTCTCTCCCTCCGGAGGGGGGAGTACCCCGGAGGGGGGAGGGGGGCACGGTCCGACGGTACTCACACGCGTCCTCAGCCCCGTCGCATAGTGTCCCCTCCGTCTCCGGCCTCCAATGACTGCAGGGGGATGACCCCCCGGCACCCCCCAACGGGCGGGGCCGGATCCACCTCCCCCAACACTCGGCCTTGCGGGCCTCCCGAGGGGAGGAGACAAGAGGCGCCCGCCTTGCGCCCAGCGCCATGCGTCTTGCGTCTTGCGCCCTGCGCAAGGCAGCTGTCGGGCATCGGCAATCGGGCATCAGCCAGAGGTTCAAGGTTTCGTTCTTCGTTGATCGTTAATCGTTGATCGTTAATCGTTCTTCGTTATCCCTTCCGCGTACTGCTGCCATCTCCACGTGTCCCGGCACATGTCGTCGACGGTGAGGGTGGCGCTCCACCCCAACTCCACATTGGCCCTGGTGGGGTCGGCCCAGATGGCGGCGATGTCGCCGGGTCGCCGCCCTTCCACCCGATAGGGCACCCTCACCCCGCTCGCCTGTTCGAACGCCGCCACCAGTTCCAGGACGGTGACCCCGTTGCCGGTCCCCAGGTTCCACACATGGAGCCCGGGGTCGGACTGCAACCGGTTGAGGGCGGAGACGTGGCCCCGGGCGAGATCGACCACATGGATGTAGTCGCGCACGCCGGTGCCGTCCCGAGTCGGATAGTCGTTCCCGAACACCCGTAACTCCGGGAGCCGTTCCACCGCCACCTGGCTGATGTAAGGCATGAGGTTGTTGGGAAGCCCTTCTGGATCTTCCCCGATGACGCCCGATGGATGGGCTCCCACCGGGTTGAAGTAGCGGAGCAGGGCGACGCTCCACCCCTCCCCGCCGGCGTGGACGTCACGGAGGATCTGTTCGATCATCAGCTTGGTCCAGCCGTACGGGTTGGTCGGGCTGCCGGTGGGCATCGATTCGGTGACGGGGATGGCGGGCGGGTCTCCGTACACCGTGGCCGACGAACTGAAGACGATGGTGCGGATGCCGTGCCGTTCCATCGCCTCCAGGAGGGTCACCGAACCGCTCACGTTGGCGTCGTAGTAGGCGAGCGGGCGCTCGACGCTCTCCCCCACCGCCTTCAGACCGGCGAAGTGGAGCACCGCTTCGAACCGGTCGGCCGCCAGCAGTTCGTCGAGAAGACCCTCGTCGCGGATGTCGAACCGATAGAGCGGAACCCGGTAGCCGGTGATCTCTTCGACCCGATCGATCACCGATGGTTTGGCGTTGACCAGGCTGTCGACGATGACCGGTTCGTGGCCGGCGGCGAGAAGCTCGACCACCGTGTGGCTACCTATGTATCCGGCTCCGCCGGTGACGAGCACTCTCATGAGGCGATGCTAGAAGACCGGCTCCGGGGCCGGGGAACGGTCAGAGATGGCTCCTGATGAGTGTTGCCGTCTCCTCCAGGGTTTCCCGATCGACCCCGGTGGCGGCGTTCCGGAAGTCGAGATCGGCCATCGACCAGGTGGGGATCACGTGGAGGTGGGTGTGAGGCACCTCGTAGCCGGCGATCACCAGGCCGACCTTGACCGGATTGAATGCCGCCTGAACGGCCCTCCCCAGCCGTGTGGACAGCGTCATGAGGTGCGACGCCAGCCCGTCGGGGAGGTCGATCCAGTGTTCCACCTCCTCGATCGGCACCACCAGGGTGTGGCCCCGCGAGATGGGGTTGATGCTGAGAAAGGCGACGGCCTCGTCGTCCCTCCAGACGAAGGTGCCAGGGATCTCGCCCTGGATGATGCGAGTGAAGATGCTGGCCATGGCCGGGAGGGTACCCGGGGCGGGGGGCGGGCGGAGGCGGCTGCGATACCCTGTGGCGGATGTCCGAGACCCCGGCCACCGTGCAGTTCGAATACAGCGGCGAGGCCGATCGGGTGGAGTTGGCCACCTTCATGCCGCGGTTTCCCAAGGACATCGCCTTCTCCGAGTCGCAAGGGGTCTGGCGGCTGACGATCCCCCTCCCCCACCAGGCTCGCATCGAGTACCGCTTCAAGGTCACCCGCCACGGTCACACAACGGTCATACGCGACCCCAACAACCCGGTCGTGGCCACCAATCCCTTCGGATCGAATTCCGTGATGACCGGATCTGGCTATCACCCGCCCGACTGGTTGTCGCCCGAGGCCCCGGCCGGGACGGTGTCGATCATCCGGGTGGCGAGCACGGTGTTCGGCAAGCGGCGCACCCATCATCTGTATCAGCCGGCCGGCTTTTCGGAGGACACTCCGCTGCCACTGTTGATGGTCCACGACGGGAGCGACTACTGGCATCATGCCGACCTCGGTCGGGCCCTCGACGTGCTCATCGCACACCGCCGGATCGAGCCACTCCGGGCAGTGTTGCTCGACCCCAAGGCTCGCCATGCCGAATACATCGCCTCGCGAGATCACGCCACGCATGTCGTCAACGAGGTGTTTCCCCACGTTGCCCGTCGAGTGAGCCTGGATGGCCCGCACGGGATCATGGGAGCCTCGCTGGGCGCGGTGGCGGCGTTTCACACCGCCTACTCGTATCCGGGGACGTTCGATCGGGTGTTCCTGCAGTCGGGCACGTTCGCCCTCGAGCCCCACCCCGAGTTGACCGACGAGATGTTCCGTTCCATCAACGCGTTCTGTCTCCCGGCGATACGCCACTCCCGGCTCGGGTCCGCCCGGGTCGCCATGAGTTGTGGCCGGTACGAAAGCCTCATCGACTGGAATCGGCGGCTGGCGGCGGCTCTCGCCGACCAGTTCGTCGATGTCGACTTCGTCGAGGTCTGGGCCGGGCACGACTGGGGTGCCTGGCGTGATCGCTTTCAAGCCGGCCTCGAGTTCCTGTACCCCCGCTCCGACGAGTGAAAGTAGGCTGCCGGCATGGCTGAGCGAATCATCGGACTGTCCCTCGGAGCTGACCTGTGCTGGCCGATCTTCTTCGAGGACATCCTCGGCAAGCTCGACCCGCGAATCCGGATCGGAGGGGAAGACGTCTCGTTCCGGGTGGAGCGGGTCACGATCGAGCCGTTCCTGCTCGACCAGCCGGTTCGGTATGACGTCCTGCTCGACCGGCTGACGCCGTGGTACCACACCTCCCGGGAGTGGATCAAGAAGGCAGTCGTCCACGACGACACCTACGTCCTCAACAACCCGTTCACCCTCCAGTCGATGGAGAAGCACACGTCGTACGCGGCGATGATGCGGCTCGGGCTGCCGGTGCCACGCACCGCCCTCCTTCCGCCCCGGGAATACGACGAACAGCCTGACCTACAGATGACGCTCGAGAGTTACGCCCGGATGTTCGACCTCGGCGATGTCGGCCGCCAGATCGGCTATCCGGCATATCTCAAGCCCTTCGACGGCGGCGCCTGGCGAGGGGTGAGCCGGATCGAGGACGAAGCCGCTCTCAAGGCGGCCTATGACGCCTCCGGGCGGCAGATCATGCATCTGCAGGAGGCGATCGAGCCGTTCGACATCTTCGTCCGGGTTCTTTCGGTGGGCCCCCAGGTGAACGTCATCAAATACGATCCCACCGCCCCGATCCACGCCCGCTACGAGGTGGCCTTCGACTTCGTGGACGGCGACGAGTGGAACCTGCTTCACGACATGGGTCTGGCCATCAACTCGTTCTTCGGCTGGGATTTCAACTCGTGCGAGGCGCTCCGCAAGGACGGTGTCTTCCACCCGATCGATTTCGCCAACGCCTGTCCCGACTCGCAGGTGACGAGCCTCCACTATCACATTCCCTGGCTGGTGAAGGCCAAGCTGCGCTGGGCGCTGTACTGCGCCGCCACCCGCCGGCGGCTCCGCCACATGCCCGACTGGACCCCCTACTTCCTGGTGGCCGACACCGACATGTCCTATCGGGAGAAGCTCACTGCCTATGCCGAGATCGCCCGGGAACGATTCGAGACGGACCGCTTCGAGGAGTTCTGCTCGAAGCACCTCGCCCACCTCGACGAGATCACCTGGGAGTATTTCGAGACCGAGCGGGCCAAAGAGGCGGTCCGGCGCAAGGTGTCGGTGATCTTCCCGGCCCACGAGGTCGAACAGTTCACGGAGCATTTCTGGGGGTTGATCCAGTTCTGGAGAAAAACCGAACGGGACAGGCTCGACGGTTCATGAAGGCGATCGAGGAGTGGCATTCCGAGCGAATGCATCAGCCCCTGCGACTGGTGCGCTGGGGCGAGTTCGGGGCTCCCGTCCTGGTCTTCCCCACCGCCGGCGGCGATGCCGAAGAGATCGAGCGGATGGGTCTGGTCGACTCGGTGTCGTGGCTCCTCGCCGAGGGTCGGATCAAGCTGTATTCGGTCGACTCGATCGCCGGCCGTGCCTGGCTGGAACGGCGGGACCCGCTTCATGCCTCCTGGCTCCAGGGCGCCTTCCTGTCGGCCGTTCGCTGGGAGGTGGTGCCCGCCATCCGGGCCGACGTGGGCGACGAGACGGCCGAACTCGTCACCGCCGGCGCCTCGATCGGCGCCTTCAATGCGGTGGCATCCACTTGCCGGTACCCGGATGTGTTCAGGGCGGCAGTCGGGATGTCGGGCACCTATGACCTGGAACCATGGCTCGGCGGACTGTGGAACGACGAGTTCTACTTCTCCTCGCCGCTGCACTACCTGCCGGGCTTGACCGACAGCTTCCAGTTGGAGGCACTCCGTCGCCGCTGGGTGGTTCTCGCCACCGGTACCGGGGACCATGAAAATCCTGGCGAGTCGTGGAGACTGGCCGGAGTCCTCGGCGCCAAAGGTGTACCCAACCAGGTCGATGAATGGGCCGGCTGGCCCCACGACTGGCCTACCTGGCGGGTGATGTTGCCCGCATACCTCGATCGTCTCTCGTGAGTCGATGAACGATCAACGATGAACGATCAACGATGAACGATCAACGATGAACGTTTCAGGTTCACTGCGCAGGTTGAAGGTGGGACACCTTGACCTTGGACCTTGAACCGATGGCCGATGGCCGATGGCCGATGGCCGACAGCTGCCTGGCGCATGACGCAGGACGCATGGCGTAAGACGCTTGGCGGGTACCTTGAACATGTCCGGCTAGCGTGACGGGTCGTGGAAGACTGGTTCATCGAAGAGGCACCCCGGGCCCTGGAAACCGTGCTCGAGCGGGTCAGGCCCCGTTTCAAAGGCCGTCCCAAGCGCTGGGCGCAGTTCGAATCGGCGCTGACGGAGCGGTTTCCGGAGATCTTCCGCAAACTCCACGCCCTATACGGTTGGCGCTACGATTTTGCCTGGTGGCTGGAACGTCTGGTGGTGGTGGCGGCCGACGGCTACCTGAACCGGGACAAGGCGTTGGTCGCCGCCGATCGGGCCACCGACCCCGAGTGGCCGGCCCGGCCGGACACGATCTGGGCGATGGGGTATGTGGACAGATTCTGTGACACGTTCGACCGGCTTCCCGAGACGATTCCCCATCTGCGCTCGCTCGGTGTGACCCACCTGCACATCATGCCGCCCTACCTCCGGCCGGCCGGGGGTGGCGATGGCGGATATGCAGTCTCGGACTACCGGACCACCCTGCCTTCTCTCGGGACGATCGACGACCTGCGGTCCGCCATCTCGGCACTGCGGGCGGGCGGGATAGGGGTGGTGCTCGACTTCGTTGCCAACCACACCGCCGACGATCACCCCTGGGCCGAGGCTGCCAAGGCCGGCGATCCGCGCCACACCGGCCGTTACTTCATGTTCGACGACCGCACCATCCCCGACCGGTATGCACCGTCCCTTCGAGCGATCTTCCCGGATCGAGGCGGGGATGCCTTCACCTGGAGACCGGACGTGGCCGGTCCCGCCGGTGGGAAGTGGGTGTGGACGACATTCTTCGAATACCAGTGGGACCTGGACTACCGCAACCCAGACGTGCTGGTGGCGATGACCGGCGAGTTGTTGTTCCTCGTCAATCTCGGAGTGTCGGTGGTGCGGATGGACGCCACCCCGTTCCTCTGGAAACGACAGGGAACCTCGTGCGAGAACCTCGAAGAGGCCCATACCTTGCTCCAACTGATGGATCTGATCGTCGAGGTCGTGGCGCCATCGGTGGAGTTGCTCAGCGAGGCGATCGTCCATCCCGACGACGTGTCGCGGTTCGTTCGCCCCGATGAATGCCGGCTCGGGTACAACCCGGTTGTCATGTCGACGATCTGGGAAGCCCTCGCCACCCGCGACACCAGGCTCTTGCGACGCTCCCTCGCCTACCGGCAGTGGCTGCCGGACGGCTGCCAGTGGCTGACCTACCTCCGGAGCCACGACGACATCGGCTGGGGGTTTGCCGACGAGGACGCCGCTCACCTCGGGATCGACCCGGCTGCCCATCGCCGTTTCCTCAACAACTTCTACAGCGGTCGCTTCCCCGGTTCCTTTGCTCGGGGTCTCCGCTTCCAGGACAACCCGGAGACGGGCGATGCCCGTATCTCGGGGAGCCTGGCATCACTGGCCGGGCTGGAGGCGGCGCTCGAGACGGCCGACTCCGCCACGGTCGAACCTGTCGTCGACCGGATGCTGGCCGCTGCCGTCGTGATGGCCACGATCTCCGGCATTCCCATGCTCTACCTGGGCGACGAGATCGGGCAGTTGAACGACCCGGGTTACGTCAACGACCCGGACCTGGCCTCGGACAACCGATGGGCCCACCGCCCCCACTTCGACTGGCAACGTCTGGAACGGCTGGAGACCGAGACGGGCGGGGTGGCCCGATTCCTGGCCGGGCTCCGCCGACTCCTCGCCCTCCGAGGCGGCCTGGCGGCGCTGGGGGGCGGACCAGGCCGGCTCACCGAGCAGTCCGACACGGCCGTGGTGTCCTTCACGAGAAGCCATGATGGCGCGGTGATCGAGGTGATCGTCAACCTCGCCGACCGGCCCGCCACCGCCTTCGTCCACCTCGGTGGCCACGACCATTGGGGCGATCGGCTGTTGGATCGGGGCTCCTTCCAACTCCGTCCCTACGAGGCGGTGATCCTGTCACCAGCGGAGGAATTGGCCGTTCCAGCCGCTGCCGGCACAGAGATGACCGGTGGCTGAGACCGTTCGCCGGCTCCGCCCGGCCCTAAAGCGGGAGTCACCGGGGCTTCCGTTCGAGCGGGCCCGGTGGGAACTGGGCGACCAGATCGTGGTGGGTGTCGATGAAGTCGGCCGGGGGGCATGGGCCGGTCCCTTGACGGTAGGTGCGGCGGTGCTCCCGCGCGACCGCCGTGTCTACAAGGTGCGCGACTCCAAGCAACTGACCGAATCCGAGCGTGAGGCCCTGTTCAACCGGGTGGCGTCGTGGTGCCAAGTGTGGGCGGTCGGACATGCCAGCCCCGAGGAATGCGACGACCTCGGCATGTCGGCAGCCCAGAAACTGGCGGCCAGGAGAGCCATCGAAGGTCTCGGTGTCGACGTCGATCACGTTCTCATCGACGGCCCCTGGCGGTTCGTCGAGGGACTCCCGGCCACCCTCATCGTCGGCGGCGACCGGCGCTCGCTTTCGATTGCGGCCGCCTCGATCCTGGCCAAGGTCAGCCGCGACCGGATGCTACGCGGGCTCGCCGAACATCACCCCGCCTACAACTTCGAGTCCAACAAGGGGTATCCGTGCCCGGTCCACAAGGCCGCCCTCCAGGCGTGGGGGCCATCGACAGCCCACCGGCGGACCTGGGTGTTCATGGACTCGCTGATGTGGAACGGCATCCCCCGCATCCCCAAAGTGGGTGAACAAGTACACCTGTTCTGAGTAGGGGGGATGACACCCTGCACCCGCCTCCCTCGGGTCCAATGTTCCAGGTTGCAGGTTCGAAGTTGTGTGGAATGCGACACCTGCACCCTTGAACCCTGTTCAAACCACCGAGGAGTCACATCGCCCGACTGCGTTCACCGGGGGCATGAACCAAAGCCCGCGACTCGCGACTCGCGACCGCCGGCGACCGGCGACCGGTCTCGTCAGTTGAGCGACGGATCGGGCGGGAGGGTGGCTACCACACCCAGTTCCGGGTCGATCCGTCGCATCACACGACCCCACAGCAGGTCCGGACGGGCGGTGAAGACCTCGGCAGGGGTGGCCGGCACCACCAGCCAGGCCGGTTCCTCCAGTTCCGCCTCGAGCTGTCCCGCCCCCCAGCCGGCGTAACCGGCGAAGACCCTGACCGCCTCGTGTTCTTCATCTTCGGAGGAGAGATCGAAGACCTCGATGCCCGCCAGCGGTCCGTGCCCAGAGCCCGTCCGCCATGCGAGGCCGATCCCGATCTCGGGCGACACCGGTCCCCCGACGAAGACCGTGGCCGGTTCAATCGAGCCTTGCGACCACCGGGGAAGGTGATCCGATACCGGAGAGTCGCTGGGCCGGTTGAGCACGACACCCAGCGCTCCGTCGTCGTCGTGCTGGAGTATCAGCACCACAGTCCGCGTGAAGTTGGGGTCGAGCATCAGCGGGGAGGCGACGAGCAGGTAGCCGCTCAGTCCATCGGTCATGATCGACATCCTGGCACACCCAGCCGGTAGCGTGGCGGGATGAGGCGACCGCTCATCGTGCTCCACGACCACCTTGACGGCGGGTTGAGGCCAGAGACCGTTCTCGAGCTCTGCGCCATCCCCCTCCCCTTCGACGAGGCCGGGGCGCTGGCCGGTTGGTTCGATCAGCGCGGGTCGGGCTCTCTCGAGCGATACCTCGATGCTTTTGTCTACACGCTGGCGGCGATGGGGACGCCGGAGGCACTCCGACGGGTGGCGCGGGAGGCGGTCGAGGATCATGCCGCCGCCGGAGTGATCCACGCCGAGCTGAGGTTCGGTCCGCTGCTGCTCCCCTCCATGGCCCCCGAAGTGGTGGTCGAGTCGGTGCTGGCCGGTTTGCAGGACGGTTCGGATGCAAGCGGGGTCTCCACCGGGCTGATTCTCTGCGCCCTACGCCACCTGCCCGACTCCGAGAAGGTGGCGCGGCTGGCCGGCCGCTACGCCGGCCAGGGTGTGGTGGGTTTCGATCTGGCCGGACCGGAGCGAGGGTTTCCTCCTGATGACCACCTGCCGGCGATCCACCTGGCCCGGGAGGCGGGACTCGGATTGACCCTGCATGCGGGCGAGGCGGGCGGGGTCGAGAGCATCCGGCGAGCCGTCGACCTCTGTGGCGCCGACCGCATCGGCCACGGGGTCGAGATCATCGAAGACTGCATCGTGAGCGATGGAGTGATCACAGACGTCGGCGCGGTGGCGACAACCCTGCTCGAACGACGTATCCCCCTCGAGATCTGTCCCTCCTCCAACCTGGCCACCAAAGGCTGGTCTGTCTCACAGCACCCGCTGGCGTTGCTCCACCGGGCCGGCTTCGTCGTCACCCTCAACACCGACAACCGACTGATGTCCGCGACCACCATGAGGCAGGAAGCCGAGTTGGCGCTCGATGGCCTCGGTCTGGCTCCAGAGGAACTGGCCGAGATGACCAGGAACGCCGCCACCACCGCCTTCCTCCCCGAGCAAGAGCGTTCGCTCCTGTTGCGACGCCTCGACTTCTGAGAGTATTTCTCCCGGATCGCTCTATCCTGACGGCGGTGCGACGGTTGCTCTGGTGCTTTCTCCCGGTCATGGCGATGACCGCCGCCTGTTCCGACGCCGGAGAAGAGGTGAACCGGCTCACAGATCCCAACCGGCGCACCTATGTCGAAGTTCCTTCCGAGTGGCACGTCTACGACTTCGACCAGTTGGCTTCCCTCGAGGGGGTGGGTTGGCTGAGCGAGTATCGGGGACTCTCGCTCCCGGTCGAGTCCGCCAGCGCCTTCGACGGCGGCCCTACCGCCGATGTGTCGCAGGTGGCGGTGGCTCTGGCCGAGGCCCAGTACCCGACCGGCGTCTCGGTGGTCAGGCGGGTTCCCGATGCCGAGCGCGAGTTCCTGTCGAGAGATGTCATCTCGCAATCGGTGCTGCCATACAAGTCCTTCGAGCAGGTGGAGGAGATCACCAAAGAGGACTTCTCCTTCGGCAAGGGAGTGGATGGGATTCGGGCCCTCATCACCTACCAGGAGCCCGGGGTCGGGGTGGGGGTTGCCTACCTCATCGCCGTCAGTGACGACGACGACGGACGGGTGTTCGGGATCTACGTGGGCTGCAATCTGGACTGTTTCAGCGCAAATCAAAGTGAGATCGAGAGCGTGGTGGATTCATGGCTGGTGAGCACGAAGGCCTGAGCAACGACCGGCTCAACCGCGAGTTGCGCCGCAAACTGGACACCTGGGATCGTCTGAAGATCCTCGTCCTGCTGACTCTGCTCGTGGTGATCCTGGTCGGCTCCGAGGTCAACCCGCCCTTCGTGACCCTGGGCGAGGCGATCAGGGACTTCGCCGGCAGTGGCTTCGGGCTCGGCGTCATCGTCGCCTTCGCCGCCGAGGTGACCCGGCAGATCCACTACTTCCTCTCCGAACGGTCGGCCGGCTACCACCGGTTCTGGGACCACCGGGTCTTCGGGGGTCTCACTCGGGCCGCCCACCGCCACACCAAACCATGGACCCGGTTCCGGATCGGCCGGTTCGTGCGTTGGGGCATCTACATCTGGGTATATGCCCTGATCGCCGATGCCCTCCGATCCGACGTGGATGGGGCGCTGGACGCCGTCCAGCAGGCCCCCCGCATCCTGATCGACATCCTCCCCTTCGTCTTCCAAGTGCTGATCACGCTGACACTGGTCGTGGGACAGTTCGTGGCGATCTTCTGGTTCCTGTCGCGAGGTGGTGTCGACACCCTCCTTCCCGAAGAGATCAAGACCCGTTTCTCCGACGTGTGGGGCCAGGACCACGTGCTCCGCTACATCAAGGAGAACATCGCCTTCCTCGACAACCCCGACGAGATCGAGGCGAAGGGCGGCTACATCCCGGGTGGGATCCTGCTCTGGGGACCACCGGGTACCGGGAAGACGATGATGGCAGAGGCGATCGCCGGGGAGACCGGCAAGCCTTATGTATTCGTCGATCCGGGGGCCTTCATCCAGATGTTCATGGGTGTCGGGATCCTCAAGGTCAAGGGTCTGTACCGGAAACTGCGCAAGCTGTCTCTCCGCCACGGCGGGGTGATCGTCTTCTTCGACGAAGCCGACTCGCTCGGCAACCGGGGACAGATGGCCACGGTCTCCACTCCCCGACCGATGGACGGATGCCTCGGTTTCAACTACCTCTCCCCCACCTCACAGCAGGCGTTGTTCCCCACCGACCAGGCCCAGCCACCAGGTCCACGGGGAGGGTTCTTCGACCGAATCATCGGGATGGGGATGGGCGGGGGCGGGATGGGCACCCTGCAAGCCCTGCTGACCGAGATGAGCGGTCTCACCAAACCGCGCGGCATCTGGAACCGGATCCGCAAGATCCTCGGGTTCCGCCCCAAGCCGCCGCCCAAGTACCGAATCCTGCACATCATGGCCACCAACCAGCCCAACGTGCTCGATGCCGCCCT
>Ga0209798_10001961_pt1 | contig 12187 bp, 11 predicted proteins | sample DOMMetBare3Fresh_FD_187475 | JGI IMG/M metagenome (GOLD analysis project Ga0209798, IMG submission 187475) | Wetland sediment microbial communities from St. Louis River estuary, USA, under dissolved organic matter induced mercury methylation -... | ecosystem: Environmental > Aquatic >...
GGCGGCAAGCCGAACTGAGCGGCAGCGATCGGTTTGTGTTTGCGATCAGTGCTGACCGTCGGCCGTGGCGGTGGCGCGCAGGTCGGCGAGCTTGCGCTCCCAGGCCAGCGCATGCGCCACGATGATGTCGAGGTCGTCGAATTGCGGCGTCCAGCCAAGCCGCGCCCGAATGCGGGCGGCGTCTGCGACGATGGCGGCCGGATCGCCCGGCCGGCGCGCGGCCAGTCGGACCGCAAAGTCGCGGCCGCTCGCGCGCTTGACCGCGCCAATGACGTCGAGGACCGAATAGCCGTGGCCGTAGCCGCAGTTGAAAGTGTCGCTCGCGCCGCCACGCCGCAGATGCGCGAGCGCATCGGAATGCGCCCGCACCAGATCGGCCACGTGGATGAAGTCGCGGATGCAGGTGCCGTCCGGCGTGTCGTAGTCGGTGCCGAAGACGTCGATCTGCGGCCGCAGCCCGAGCGCGGTCTCGACCGCGACCTTGATCAGATGGGTGGCGCCTAAGGTCGATTGCCCGGTGCGCAGCCTTGGGTCGGCGCCCGCGACATTGAAATAGCGCAGGATCACGTATTTGAGGCCATGCGCCGCCGCGGCATCCTTGAGCATGATCTCGCTCATCAGCTTCGAATGGCCATAGGGCGACATCGGAGTGAGCTGCGCCGTCTCGCCGACCGGCACGGACGCCGGATTGCCGTAGACGGCCGCAGTCGAGGAGAAGATGAAATGGCGCACGCCGGTCGCGACCGCAACCTCGAGCAACGCGCGCGTGTTCATCGTGTTGTTGCGGTAGTAGCCGAGCGGGTCGCGCACCGAGTCCGGCACGACGATCGAGGCCGCGAAATGGATGATCTCGGTCACCGTATGCGTCTTGATGACGTCCGCGACCAGCGCCTCGTTGCCGACGTCGCCCACCACCAGTGTGGCTGATCCCGGCAGTGCCGAGCGAAACCCGGTCGAGAGATTGTCGAGCACGACGACGCCCTCGCCGGCATCCACCAGCGCGTGAGCCATATGGCTCCCGATATAGCCACCGCCGCCCGTCACCAGAATAGTCATCGACCGGGAACCTCCGCGTTGAGGGAATTATCGTGGCCGAGTGAAGAGGCGGTTTCGGATGCGTTCGTCCCGCAGCTATGCTTAATGCATCCTCTATGAGTGCCGGGCAATCCCCGGCCCGACGCGAGCGCCATGGACTTCGACGAGCTATCCGGCCTGACAGTTGTGGTCCCGAACCTGCATTGGCGCTATTCGGGCGTGACCGCGACCAATCGCATGGTCGCCCCCCGGCTTGCGCGGTTGCTGAGCGCCGCCTGGTTCGGCCCCGATGCGCCCGACGGCATAAGGCGGCTGACCGTGCGCGATATCGTCCGGTTGCGGGGTCGCTCGCAGCGCCACAAGCCGCGGATCTGGCACGCGCGGCGGAACAACGAGATGCTGGTGGGCTTGGCCCTGCGCGGGCTTGGCTGGCCGTTTCGCCTGATCTTCACGTCGGCGGGGCAGCGGCGCCACACCTGGATCACGCGGTTTCTGGTGTCGCGCATGGATGGTGTGATCGCAACCAGCGCGGCTTCGGCGTCCTATCTGCTGCGGCCGGCGACCGTCGTGCATCACGGCGTCGATCCGCAGGTCTATTGCCCGCCGCCCGACCGCGCGGCGGCCTTTGCGTCCACAGGCCTTCCCGGCCGATACGCCATCGGGTGCTTCGGTCGGGTGCGCGAGCAGAAGGGCACCGACCTGTTCGTCGAAGCGATGTGCACGCTGCTGCCAACGCATCCCGACTATACGGCCGTGATCGTCGGCGCGGTCGACGACGGCGGCTTCGCCAAGGCGCTCGAGGAGCGAGTGTGCGCGGCCGGCCTGGCCGACCGCGTTCGCTTCCTGGGCGAGCTCCCCATCGAGGACCTGCCGCGCTGGTATCAGCGCATCTCGATCTATGCGTTCACCTCGCGCAACGAGGGCTTCGGGCTCACCCTGATCGAGGCGATGGCGGCAGGCGCCGCACTGGTGGCGGCGCGCGCCGGCGCGGCGGAAACCGTCGTGGCCGACGGCGAGACCGGCGTGCTGGTGCCGACGGGCGATGCGGCGGCACTCACCGCAGCGCTTGAGCCACTGATGCGCGACCCCGAGCGCGCCGGCGAGATGGGGCGAAAGGCGCGCGCGCGGGTCATGGCGGAATTCAGCATCGACGTCGAGGCCGAGCGCATCGCAGCCGTCTACCGCAGCGTGCCCGGGATTGGTTAGAGCGCATTTCGCTCACGCTCGAACATTCTACAGCGACGCCGCGACAATCCGTCGAAGCGCCGTGCGATCGCCAAGCCGCTTCTGTCGCTGCCGATAAAGTGCTTAGTGGGATTGGCAATGGCATGTCATCTGGGGATGTCGGAATGACTCTGTTTTTGAGCAGGCTCAGATCGTCTGCCGGTCCGTCAGATTCCAGCGTGCCAGCATGGCGTGATTGGAGACCGGCTGCGCTCGCCTGCGTCACCTGGACAACGTGGCTTGTCTTAACCGGCCTCATGATCTCGTCCGACGTGCGCAGGCTTGCCGTGGAACGCGAGATCGCGATCTACGAATACCTCGTATTCATCGAGAATTTTTGGTCGAACTCACCGCTCTATGTCCCGGAGAGCCTTCACGGCTTTCACTATCTGCCGATCATGCTGATTATCGGGACCCCGCTGAGCTGGGTGAATATCCAGCTTGCCGGCGGGATCTTCGGATTGCTGTCCGTCGGCTTTTTCAGCTTCGGCGTGTTTCGCCTTGCCCAGCAGATCACACCGACCCGTTCGTTCGCTGTCGCGGGTTCGATTCTGGTGATCAGCCTGATGGCAGCGCTGATCTCGCTTCGGCTGCTTCAAATGCAGATGCCGATGACGGCTGCGATGATCTGTGCTGCGGCCGCCGGAATGAGGGCGGATTGGCGTGCTTATGTCGTGTGGCTTGTCTTGGCGGTTGCCCTGAAGCCGTTGGCGATTGTGATGGTGCTCCTCTCCGTCGTCGTGATCCCGCAAACGCGCGTTCCGTTCATCGTCGGCATTGCGGCACTGCTTGCTGTCCCGTTCGCCCTTCAAAGTTGGGACTATCTCGCAAACGAATATGTCAATTATGTCCGCCAGCTCCTGAATATTACCGATGCCGATCCCGGCATTTGGGGCAACCAGGCTGAATTCAGCACGTTGCTCAAGGCGCTCGGGCTGGAGCTTGGCGCCGGCACCCGCCTGGCCATTCGACTTGGAGCCGCGCTGGTGACGTTATGGCTCGCATGGCGAATAGCGTTGGAGCGCAATGCGCGCGCCACAAGTGTTGCCCTGCTTCTTCTCAGCACTTGCTACATTGGGCTGTTCAACCCTCGTCAGGAGGGTGTGTCGTACCTGGTGGTTGTGCCGGGGCTCGCGGCGCTGAGCTTGTGGTTTCTCAGACGCAACATGGCCGATTGGCGCGGGTGGCTGTGGATGGCGCTGGCGGTGACGGTGGGAATCAGGTGGGGAGGCACGCAGGCCAAGTGGATACTCCCGGCAACTATGGTCCCGATTTGGATTGGATTGCTCGCGCTGACCCTGAATCCGCGACGATGGTGCGAGTTGTTTTCAGACAAGCCGGGCACCATGGCAGCGATACCTGCAGAGCCAAAGCCGATCGTCTAACTGCCTTTGTCGCAGGGCTTCGTTCGGGTTCAGCGCATTTGGTCGCGCCAGGTGGGCGTCGCCTTAGGCGAATGGCTATCTTCTGGGGGCCGCGCCGACGTGATACCTGTTGATCTGGCTTTCCGGAGCGATGTGGCGTCGTGAGCGGCGAGATCATCCTCGAAACACAGAACCTCACCAAGGAATTCGCCGGCTTCGTGGCGGTGAGCGAGGTCAATCTGCGCGTCACGCGCGGGACCATTCACGCCCTGATCGGACCCAACGGCGCCGGCAAGACGACCTGCTTCAATCTCCTGACCAAGTTTCTCAGCCCCACCAGCGGGCGGATCGTCTACAACGGACGCGACATCACCGCGCTGGCGCCAGCCGACGTCGCGCAGCTCGGGTTGGTGCGCTCGTTCCAGATTTCTGCGGTATTTCCGCACCTGAGCGTGATCGAGAACGTGCGGATCGCATTGCAGCGCAAGCGCGGCACCTCGTTCGATTTCTGGCGCTCCAAGCGGGTGCTCGAAGCCTTCAACGATCAGGCGATGGCGCTGATCGCCGATGTGGACCTGGCTTCCTTTGCGCATTGGACGGCGGCGGAGCTGCCCTATGGCCGCAAGCGTGCGCTGGAAATCGCAACGACGCTCGCGCTCGATCCCGAGCTGATGCTGCTCGACGAGCCCACGGCTGGGATGGGGCATGAGGATATCGGGCGCATCAGCGCGCTGATCAAGTCGGCTGCCGCCGATCGCACGGTCCTGATGGTCGAGCACAATCTCAGTGTTGTCGCCGATCTGTCCGACCGGATCACGGTGCTGACACGCGGGCGCATTCTGGCCGAAGGCGACTATGAGGAGGTTTCCGGCAACGCCGGCGTGCGCGAAGCCTATCTCGGGGTCGGCCATGGCTGATCAGCAGGCGGCGCCGCTGTTGGCGGTCGAGGGGCTGCAGGCCTGGTACGGGGAATCCCACGTCCTGCATGGCGTCACGTTCGAGGTTCGCTCGGGCGAGGTGGTGACGCTGCTGGGCCGCAACGGGGCGGGCAAGACGACGACGCTCAAGTCCATCATGGGGATCGTCGGGCGGCGCGCCGGGTCGGTGCGCTATGAGGGCAGGGAGCTCATCGGCCTCACCAGCGACAAGATCGCCCGCCTTGGTCTGGCATTCTGCCCGGAGGAGCGCGGTATTTTCGCAAGCCTCAATGTCGAGGAGAACCTGCTGCTGCCACCCAGAGTGCGGCCAGGAGGTCTCGATCTCGACCGCATCTTCGAGCTGTTCCCGAACCTGAAGGAGCGCCTGCGCAGCCCCGGAACCAAGCTGTCCGGCGGCGAGCAGCAGATGCTCGCAATCGGCCGCATCCTGCGCACCGGCGCTCGCCTCCTCCTGCTCGACGAGCCGACCGAGGGACTGGCGCCGGTCATCATTCAGCAAATCGGCAAGACCATCGGCACCCTTAAGCAGCAGGGGTTCACCATCCTCCTGGTCGAGCAGAATTTTCGCTTCGCGGCCACGGTTGCGGACCGCCACTACGTGATGGAAGATGGCCGCATCATCGACCGGCTCGCCAACTCCGAGCTGGACGCCAATATCGACAAGCTGCACGGCTATCTCGGCGTGTGAAAGCGTGATTTTGCGCGCAAGCTTCAACAAGGGAGGATGCCCCTCATGAAACGGCTGATCAGTCTCTCGGCGCTTGCGGTCGCGTTCGGCTGCGGCGCTGCCCATGCGCAATACACCGACGGCACCATCAAGATCGGCGTGATGAACGACATGTCGGGCACCTATGCCGACTTGAGCGGCCAGGGCTCGGTCGTTGCTGCGCGCATGGCGGTCGAGGACTTCGGCGCCGCCCGCAAGGGCATGAAGGTCGAGATTGTCGGGGCCGACCACCAGAACAAGCCCGACGTCGGCTCGAACGTGGTGCGCACCTGGCTCGACGTCGACAAGGTCGATGTCATTGTCGACGTGCCGACCTCTTCGGTCGCGCTCGCGGTGAGCGAGATCGTGCGCGACAAGAACAAGGTGTTCCTGGTCTCCGGCGCAGGCGCCTCCGACCTGACCGGTCCGCAATGCACCGCCAACACGATCCACTGGACCTATGATACCTGGGCGCTGGCCAACGGCACCGGGTCGGCGATTGTCAAGACCGGCGGCGATACCTGGTTCTTCCTGACCGCCAACTACGCCTTCGGGATGGCGCTCGAGCGCGACACCGCGGCCGTCGTGACCAAGAACGGCGGCAAGGTGCTGGGGCAGGTGCGCCATCCGTTCCCGGGCACGGACTTCTCGTCGTTCCTGCTGCAGGCGCAGGCCTCCAAGGCCAAGATCATCGGGCTCGCCAACGCGGGCAGCGACACCATCAACTCGGTCAAGCAGGCGGCGGAGTTCGGCATCACCCGCGGCGGCCAGAACCTTGCGGCGCTGCTTGCCTTCATCACCGACGTGCACGCGCTCGGGCTGCAGACCGCGCAGGGCCTGATCATGACGGAAGCCTGGTATTGGGACCTCAATGATGCCAATCGCGAGTTCACCAAGCGATTTGCGCCCCAGTACAAGGGCATCCACCCCACCATGGTGCATGCCGGCGTCTACTCCGCGGTCACGCACTATCTCAAGGCGGTCGAGGCGCTCAAGAGTGACGCCGACGGCAAGGCGATCGTCGCCAAGATGAAAGAGATGCCGACCGATGACCCGCTATTCGGCAAAGGTACGGTGCGCGCGGACGGCCGCAAGATCCATCCGATGTATTTGTTCGAAGTGAAGAAGCCTTCGGAATCGAAAGGGGCGTGGGACTATTACAAGCTTCGCGCCACCATTCCTGAGAGCGAAGCGTTCCGGCCGCTCGCCGAAGGCGGCTGCCCGCTGGTGCGGAGCTGATCTGATCATTTGCGCCCGCCAGGGTGACCGACCATGTTCGAGGTGTTCGGCGTCAGCTCGCAGGTCCTGTTCGGGCAGCTCCTGATCGGGCTCATCAACGGCTCGTTCTATGCGCTGCTCAGCCTCGGGCTCGCCGTCATCTTCGGCATGCTCAACATCATCAACTTCACGCATGGTGCCCAGTACATGCTGGGCGCCTTCGTGGCGATCTTCCTCTTGCAATACGCCGGACTCGGCTATTGGTGGGCGCTGCTGATCGCGCCACTGGTGGTGGGCGCAACCGGCATCATCATCGAGCGGCTATTCCTGCGCTGGCTCTATCAGCTTGATCACCTGTACGGGCTGCTCCTCACCTTCGGCCTGGCCTTGATTACCGAGGGGGTGTTCCGCAACTACTTCGGCTCCTCCGGACTTCCCTATTCGGTGCCACCTTCGCTGCAGGGCGGGCAAAACCTTGGCTTCATGTTCCTGCCCAACTACCGGGCGTGGGTGATCGTATTCTCGCTGACAATCTGTCTTGCCACCTGGTTCGTGATCGAGCGCACCAAGCTTGGCTCCTATCTGCGGGCCGCAACCGAGAACCCGACGCTGGTGCGGGCCTTCGGCATCAACGTGCCGCGGATGATCACGCTGACCTATGGCTTCGGGGTTGCGCTTGCGGCGCTGGCGGGCGTGATGGCGGCGCCGATCTACAACGTGAGCCCGCAGATGGGCGCGAACCTGATCATCGTGGTGTTCGCGGTCGTGGTGATCGGCGGCATGGGGTCGATCCTGGGCGCGATCGTCACCGGCTTCGGTCTGGGCCTGATCGAGGGATTGACCAAGGTGTTCTTCCCCGAGGCCTCGAACACGGTGATCTTCGTTGTCATGGCCGTGGTCCTGCTGATCCGGCCCGCCGGATTGTTCGGACGGAGCACATAGGATGGCGGCAGTCGAGCAGATGGGAACGACGGCGGGACCGGTCCGGCTCTGGAGCGAGCCGGTCGCGTTTGCCGCGATGGTGCTGCTGCTCGTGGTGCTGCCGGCCTTCGTCTATCCGGTGTTCCTGATGAAGGCTCTGTGCTTCGCCTTGTTCGCCTGCGCCTTCAACCTGCTGATCGGCTATGTTGGATTGCTCTCGTTTGGGCACGCGCTCTTCTTGGGCTGGGCGAGCTATCTGTCGGCGCACTTGGCGAAGGTGGGCCAGATCAGCGTCCCGTACTGGCTTGGTGGGTGGCAGTGGTTTGTCATTCCACTGCCGCCGTTGCCGCCCGAGCTTGCGATTCTCGGCGGCGCGGCCACCGCCGCGTTGCTGGGCCTCATCGTCGGCGCGATCGCGATCCGCCGGCAGGGCATCTATTTCGCGATGATCACGCTCGCGCTCGCCCAGATGATGTTCTTCTTCGCGGTGCAGGCGCCGTTCACCCATGGCGAGGACGGCATCCAGGCCGTGCCGCGCGGCCGCCTGTTCGGCGTCGTCGATCTCTCCAACCAGACCAACATGTACATCACCGTCGCGGTGATCTTCCTGGGCTCGTTCCTGATGATCTACCGCATCATCAATTCGCCGTTCGGCGAGGTGCTCAAGGCGATCCGCGAGAACGAGCCGCGCGCGATCTCGCTCGGCTATCGCACCGACCGCTACAAGCTCATGGCCTTCGTGCTGTCGGCCACGTTCGCGGGAGTAGCGGGAGCGACCAAGGCGATCGTGTTCCAGCTGGCCTCGCTGACCGACGTCGACTGGCCGATGTCGGGCGAGGTGATCCTGATGACGCTGGTCGGAGGGCTCGGCACCGTATTCGGGCCGGTCGTGGGCGCCTTCTTTGTAATGACGATGGAGAACTACCTGACTGCCATCGGTCAGTGGGTGTTCGTGGTGCAGGGATCGATCTTTGTCGTGTGCGTGCTGTTGTTCCGCCGCGGCATCGTCGGCGAGCTGGCGCACCGGCTACGCGTGCGGCTGTAGATTAGCGTGCCGCCAGCGTGCGCTGGACCGCATCGAAAACCTGGCTCACCGCAATCTCGTCAACGTCGCGATGACGTATATCGTCACATCTTGGGCGGCCGCAGCGCGGGCAGCGCCGATCGGATGGAGGCTCGATCGCGGCGGCGAGCGGATTGAGCGGAGCCCACAGCCGCGGGTCGGTCGGGCCGAACAACGCGACGGTCGGGACACCGATCGCGGCCGCGACATGCATCAGCCCGGAATCGTTGGTCACCGCCGCATCGACGGCTGCCAGCGCAATGACTGCGTCGCGCAGGTCGTTGCCGGTCAGGTCGCGCGCGCTCTCGCCGGCGGCGGCCACAATCTCGCGCGCGAAGGCGATCTCGTTCGGCCCGCCCAGCACCCACACGCCGATGCCCGCCGCCGTCAGCCGCCGCGCCAGCTCGGCGTAGTTCCGGGTCGACCAGCGCTTGCCGGGGCCGACCGCGCCGGGCGCGAGCGCGACCAGCGGGCGCGGGACGGTGGCGAGGCCGCGGCGCTCGAGCCAGGCCGCGACTTGGTCGGCCGGAACCACGATTTCCGGCAGCGGCCACTCCTGCGGGGGCGTGGCGCCCTTGGGCAGCGCCAGCGCGCCCATGCAGTCAATCATGCGAGTAAGCCGCCGCTCGCCCCAGCGCAGATCATTGATGAGCCCGAAGCGTGCCTCACCGACGAAGCCGGTCCGTTCCGGAATCCCCGACAGGAAGGGCGCCAGCGCCGATTTCCAGGTCCGCAGCATGATCAGGGCGGTCCCATAGCGTTCCGCCCGCAGCCGCCTGGCGAGCGCGAGGTATTGGCCAATCGGCAGCCGTCCGCGCGGCAGATCGCAGATGATTCCCTTTCGTACCCCAGGCATGTAATCGAGGAGCGGAGCGCACAGGCTGCTGGTGATGAGGTCGATCGGCCGTTGCGGCCATCGCTCCCGCAGCACCTTCACCACCGAGTGGCAGCGCACGAAATCGCCGATCCACATGTAGGGGACGATCAGAACAGGACTCGCTGCTGAATAATATGAATCAGTATTCACTTTATTCGCTTTGGATTGGATCCGTTGTTCATATCTTCTGTCGCGGCGAGCGGGTCAATCGGGTATGCCGGCAGCCGGCCGCACCTGTCCAGCGCCAAGAGGTGGCGCACGTTGCGCCTGCAATCTGCCTGGGGCAAAGGAGGGGCCACCGGCAAGGCTGCGGAGTGAGTATGCTGTTAGTCACCGGCGGAGCCGGGTTCATCGGATCGAACGTGGTGGCGGGCCTTAACGAGGCTGGACGCACTGACATCGCCGTCTGCGACGAGCTGGGCAGTAGTGACAAATGGCGCAATCTCGCCAAGCGCCAGCTCGCCGACATCGTATCGCCGCAGGCCCTGGCGCCCTGGCTTGACCACCGCAAGCTCGACGCCGTCGTTCACCTCGGGGCGATTTCGGACACCACCGCGACCGACGCCGACCTCGTGGTCGAGACCAACTTCCGGCTCTCGCTGCGTCTCCTCGACTGGTGCACAAAGACCCGCACCCCGTTCATCTACGCCTCCTCGGCCGCGACCTACGGGGCGGGCACGGACGGCTTCGATGACGACTGTTCGCCTGCGGCGCTGCGGCGGCTCAAGCCGATGAACCTCTATGGCTGGAGCAAGCATCTGTTCGATCTCGCCTTGATCGAGCGCGCGCGCCAGGGCGCGCCGCTGCCGCCGCAATGGGCGGGGCTGAAGTTCTTCAACGTGTTCGGCCCGAACGAGTACCACAAGGCCGAGATGATGAGCCTCGTCGCCAAGCGATTCGACGACGCCAGGAGCGGCAGGCCGGTGCGCCTGTTCAAGTCGCATCGCGACGGCATCGCTGATGGCGAGCAGAAGCGTGATTTCATCTATGTTGATGACGCCGTCGCGGTGGTGCGCTGGCTGCTCGAGACGCCCTCGGTATCGGGCATCTTCAACGTCGGCACCGGTGTGGCGCGCAGCTTTCGCGACCTGGTCGTGGCGATGTTTGGCGCGCTCGGGCGTCCTGCGAATATCGAATACGTCGACATGCCGCCCGCCATCCGCGATCAATACCAGTATTTCACGCAAGCCGAGATCGAAAACCTGCGCCGTGCCGGCTACAATGCCGGCTTCATGCCGTTGGAGGACGCGGTCACGCGTTATGTCACGCGGTATTTGAATTGTGCAGACCGCTATTGCTGAACGCGCAGATGGCAGACAGACGGAGAGTCGCAGTGGCATCGCCCACGCATGGCTTTGACCAGCACCTGGCGAAATTCGCTGACCAGACGGTGCTCTGCGTCGGCGATCTCATGCTCGACGAGTTCCACTATGGCAGCGTCACCCGGATTTCTCCCGAGGCGCCGACGCCGGTGATCGCGGTCCAGCGTCATGAGACGATGGTGGGGGGCGCCGGCAATGTTGCGCGCAACATCGTTTCGCTGGGCGCCCAGTGCGCCCTCGTCGGCGTGCTAGGTGAGGATGAGACGGGTCGTCTCCTGATGCGTGAATTTGCCAAGGAGCCGCGCATCGAAAGCTATATCGTGCTCGACCGCCTGCGGCCCACGACCCGCAAGGTCCGGTTCGTCTCCGAGCATCATTCGACCCATCTTTTGCGTGCTGACTGGGAAAGCTCCGGGCAGATCGAGCCGGCGCTCGAGAAGTCGCTGACTGACCGGATGCTGGCGGCGCTGCCGCGCGTGCGCGCGATCGTGCTGTCGGACTATGCCAAGGGCGTGCTGACGCCCTCGGTCATCGGCGCGGCGGTCGGTGCGGCGCGCAAGCACGGTGTTCCGATCATCGTCGATCCGAAGGGCGTGGATTACTCCATCTATCGCGGCGCGACGCTGGTGACGCCAAACCGCAAGGAGCTGTCCGAGGCGACGCATCGGCCGGTCGGCAGCAGGTCCGAGCTCGAGGCCGCGGCCGAGGCCCTGATCGGCACCATCGACTGCCAGGCGGTGTTGGTCACGCTCAGCGAGGACGGCATGATGCTGCTCGAGCGCGGCAACGCGCCAGTCTATGTGCCGGCCTATCCGGTGCGCGTGCGCGACGTATCCGGCGCTGGCGATACGGTGGCGGCGACGCTCTCGATCATGCTGGCGATCGGTGTCGACCTCGAGACCGCGATGCGGTCGGCCAACGCGGCCGCGTCGGTGGTGGTCGGCAAGCGCGGCATCGCGACCGTGTCGGTGCCCGAGCTGAGATCCCGGATCCTCCCGGCCGCCTCGCGCGCGCCCGAAGAAAAGATCCTCTACGACCGGTCCGTGCTCGACGACCGGCTCGATGAATGGCGTCGCCAAGGCCTGCGCGTCGGGTTCACCAACGGATGTTTCGACCTCCTGCATCCCGGCCATGTCAGGCTGCTCACCGAGGCCCGCGGCGCCTGCGACCGGCTTGTCGTCGGCCTCAACAGCGACGCCTCGGTCAAGCGTCTCAAGGGTGACGGCCGGCCAGTGCAGGCCCAGGAGGCGCGGGCCGAAGTGCTGGCTGGGCTCGAAGCGGTCGACGTGATCGCGATCTTCGATGAGGATACGCCGGTGGAGTTAATCCGCCGCGTGCGGCCCAAGGTGCTGGTCAAGGGCGCCGACTATCGCATTGACCAGGTTGTGGGACGCGAGATGGTCGAGGCGGACGGGGGTGAGATCGTCCTGGTCGAGTTGGTGCCGGGCTACAGCACGACCAATCTCATCAAGCGCCGACCGGCGGCGGAATGAGCGCTGGCATCGGCCTTGATGAGCGC
>Ga0209798_10001962_pt1 | contig 12182 bp, 7 predicted proteins | sample DOMMetBare3Fresh_FD_187475 | JGI IMG/M metagenome (GOLD analysis project Ga0209798, IMG submission 187475) | Wetland sediment microbial communities from St. Louis River estuary, USA, under dissolved organic matter induced mercury methylation -... | ecosystem: Environmental > Aquatic > Freshwater...
AATACCAGCCGCATAAAGATGATATTCCGCATCCCGACAGAAACCGTTCTTATGACATTGCAGTAAAGGAAGCAACAAATCATAATTTAATAATTGTAAAAGGCTCTGAAATAACAAGGAAAATGCCACCGGGACATAACAATGCAATTTTTCTTTCTGATCCAAACAAATTGTTGGTGGAAGATTCCATCCAGGTTTTTCGTGAAGCAAAAAAACAAGGAGCATTTATTTTCTGGAATCATCCTAACTGGGTTGCGCAACGTAAAGATGGAATGGCTACGCTGACAGATGTTCACCGTCTTCTTATTCGTGAAAAATTACTTGATGGCATTGAAGTGGTGAATGACCAGACATATTCTGATGAAGCATTGCAAATTGCGCTGGATAATAATTTAACCATTATGGGCACCAGTGATATTCATAAGTTGATCGATTGGGATTTTAAAGTGCCACAAGGCGGTCATCGCCCCATCACGTTGGTTTTTACAAAAGAAAGGACGGAGACAAGTATAAAAGATGCTTTGATGAACAGGCGAACTGTTGCAGTGTTTAAAGATCTGTTGATCGGTCGTGATGAATTTCTGATACCGCTGATTGAAAACTCATTGAAAGTTACATCAGCAAAATATATCGGTAAATATAATGTGCTTGGAGTGGAGATAGAAAACCTTTCGGGTATTGAGATTTTACTGCAAAATCAAACTGGGTTTACTTTGCATAACAATAACGATATTGTCACGTTAAAAGCCGGAGAGAAAACAACTGTTGAAGTAAAGACGATTGAAAGAAAGACTGAAGTTTCATTAAAATTCCTTGTTCTAAGTGCAGTAAATGCGCCGAATAAGCACCCTTCAATAACACTTAAAACAAAAATCGAGGAAACAAAGCAATAATGTTTAGGTAAGTATTCTTCGTTGATGCGTTTCGGTTCTCACTTCTGTGAAGCCTGCTTTTTTATAAGTGCCTAATGCATTTGGATGATCGAGTGTACAGGTGTTTAGTTGAACCCATTCGGGATTGTAGCTCCATGCTTTTCCAATTACCCATTGCAAAAAATATTTCCCAAATCCCTTGCCAATGAATTCAGGCATTAATCCGAAATAAAGTATCTCTACATATTTTTCTTCTTTTATAAATTCAATATACCCGGCTGGCTGATTATTTACAAAAAAAATGTAAATGTCAATATTGTTTGCATTTATCTTTTCAAAGAGTTCTTCATCTGGCATCACCATCCTGTCAAGCCAAAAATATTTTTCGCCTACTCCGTAATAATATTTTCGGTACTCATTTACTGAAACAGGTTTTGGTAGTAATTCAAAACGAGCTCCTTCTAATTGCATAGGAAACTCTTGGAGTTCATGCATTTCAAGAAAAGTTACTGTAACAGGTTGCAGAATTATTTTGGAAGGATCAATTGAGAATGACATAAAGCAAAAATAAAGGCAGACGATGAATTTATTCAACCGGGCAATCGCTGTTTTTATAAAACCTATGTCCTTTATTGCATATCCGAAGCGTTTTAAATGAAGCTTTCAACGATTCGAATTTTTTGAAGATCAGCTGATCTTTCGAAGAACAAGATACGTACCGCCACCCAATTTCAAATGTAAGTTGCCATTTACTATCTTATAAGTTGTTTTGCCACTTTTGAATCCGTCAACAAGCTTTTTTTCAAAATCTTTGGTCTTACAATCCTGGCTTGTGGCTACAACGTTATCCAAGATCAACTTATCCCCCTGCACCTTTAGTTTTCCGTTTATACCACCACATCCTGTATGGCCAGACATCAATTTTTTCTCAAGATTAAAATCAAAATATGGTGTGCCAAGATTGGAATAATGATTTGAATCGATCAACTTATTATTTACACTATCCACTACCCAGGTGGCATAGATCGTTTGCTGGCCAGTTGGCGTTGCCGTTGAAGTTGGTACCGGATTGTTTGGAACCAATAAAGGATTTTCTGCTGTAATTGAACTTGTTGTATTTGGTTGTTGAGCCGGTTTTTCTTCTTCAGATGTACAGGCAATTGCAAAAAAGCAGATTGATAAAGCTGCTGAAATTTTAGTAATAGAAAACATATTTATTCCTGGTTTTAATTTTTATACTCCTGCAAGGAATTGTGCCCTGATATAATCCACAACACTTACAAGATTTTTTGTTTCTTCAAATACTTTTAACTGGCGGTCGGCGCCGGTGCCATTCTCCAATATTTTATGGATATGTGCAAGGCGATGACGGCTGCCAAGATGATCGATAACCGGATCAATGAAATCGAGCAGCTCATATAAGAGTGCACGGGTATTCACTTCTTCTTCTTTTCCAAAGTCGATCATGCGACCATCAATGCCATATCGACTGGCACGCCATTTATTTTCATTTAATAATGCACGGGAGTATTGAATGAAATTTAGATTCTTACTTCTTAAAAGATATATCCTTGCACATACTGCCTGGAACAAGGTAGCCAGTGTGATCGTTTCATCAACAGTAAGCGGAATATCGCAAATGCGAAATTCAACGGTGTTGAAAAAAGGATGCACCCGCAGATCCCACCATATTTTTTTTGCATTATCAATGCAATTGGTTTTTACAAGCAGCTTCACATAGTTTTCATAAGCTTCAATACTCTCAAATGCTTCGGGAATGCCGGTTCGTGGAAATTTGTCAAATACTTTTGTGCGAAACGATTTATAACCAGTCAATCGCCCTTCCCAAAAAGGAGAGTTGGTACTGAGTGCATAAATATGCGGTAAAAAATATCTTGTGCTGTTGGCAATATGATTTGCCATTTCACGGTTTTCCATTCCCACATGCACATGCAATCCGAATATTAAGTTACTGCGGGCAGCTTCCTGTAATTCATTTACTATTTCATTGTACCGGATATGATCAGTTATTAATTGGCTTTCCCAGTGACTGAAAGGATGTGTGCCTGCAGCACCCATTGCAAAACCAAGGTTACCTGCTATATCAGAAATTGTTTTTCGAAGATCTGCAACGTCCTTCCATGCCTCATCAGCATCGGCGCAAATATCAGTTCCCACTTCCACCACTGCCTGGTGCATTTCAGCTTTTACTTTATCCTTTATCGCTTTTTGACCTTCATGCACAATTTTCTGTTCATGACTTTTCAATTCCCGGGTTTCAGGATCAAGCACCATGTATTCTTCTTCAACACCGAGAGTGAAGGTTTTATAGTTTAATGTTGCCATTTTCTATTTTAGATTTCAGATTTTAGATTTCGGATTTATATCAAACTGCTGCAAATGAAATCTAAAATCGTAATTCGAAAATCTTAAATTAAAGGTGATTTATTAGCCCCACGTTTCACATACTCACCCCAAGTCAAATTATCCTGTCCGTCTTTATGTTCAAGTGCTTTTTCAATTGCATAATTGGCGGCTGTTTCTACCACCCAAGCAAAATTTTCTTCGCCTACACTTGAACGTTCAGCATCGGGAGCAGGATTGCAAAAATCTATAGCATAGGGAACGCCGTCACGAATTGCTAATTCAACTGTATTGAAATCATAACCGAGATAATTACAAATTTGTAAAACAATTTCTTCCATTTGTTTTAATCGTTCAGGCGATGGAGTAAAGCTTGCAACATAACGTAGATGATGCGGATTGCGTGGCTCATACGGCATAATACGAACATGCTTTCCCCCAATGCAATAACAACGATAGTATTCTGTAAAAACGATTTCTTCCTGCAGCAGCATTACCAGTTGACCTGTTTCACCATGCTTTTCAAAAAATTCTTCTTTGTCTCTTAGTTTGTAAACATGTTTCCATCCGCCGCCGGCAAATGGTTTCATGTATGCAGGAAAGCCAACATATTTAAAAATAGTTTCCCAATCCATCGGGTAAGCAAGATTGCTGAATGAATCTTCCGTAGTATCATCAGGATGTTTCCGCGAAGGTATAATAGCTGTCTTAGGGATCGGTACACCCACTTTTGTCATCAGGCAGTTGTTGAAATATTTATCATCAGCACTCCACCAAAAAGGATTATTGATAACTGCAGTTCCTGTCAACGCCTCATTCTTCAGCCAGGTACGGTAAAACGGAACATCCTGGGATATCCGATCAATGATCACTGCATAGCCGGTTGGTTCGCCCTGTATTGCTTTTTCAATGTGTACAGGTTCTGCAGTGATGCCAGAAATGTTTTTACTGTTGATCCTTTCCACAAAAGCCATTGGAAAGCTTCTTTCTTTTCCATGTAGTACACCGATCTTCTTCATAAAATTTTATTTGATGTTGATGAATTGTTGCAGGGAACGGGTAAGTAATCAAATGTATTTTTTAAAGGGATAAAAAACAAAAAAGAAGCAATATTGTTTCAAAAACAAATTGGAGCTGCCTTTAATTTTCAACCCTTAATTTTGCGTAAATGCAGCGTTCGAAGCAGGCCGGTGTCCCCGTAAAAAATGTTATCCTTAATTCTACTCACTTGGGAAGGGAAGTTCTTGTTGACCTTTATTTTCCTCCCATAAACACTGACCCAAAATCAACAAGTCTTTTAATTATTAATGACGGGCAGGACCTGCCAAAATTCCATTTTGATCAAATGTTGAGTGAACTCTACAGGGCTAACGAAATAAAACCGGTTTTTTGTGCAGGTATTCATTGCAGTGCCGAAAGGAAAATGGAATATGGTACGGCATCCCTGAAAGACTACAAAGGAAGGGGTGCAAAAGCACGACTGCACCAGCAATTCGTTTTTAAAGAATTAATTCCATATATAAACGCTAATTGGCAAAATGAATTTAAAGAAAAAGCATATGCCGGCTTTTCTTTAGGCGGCCTTTCAGCTATTGACACAGTTTGGCATCATCCGGATGAGTTTTCTAAAGCGGCTGTTTTCTCAGGTTCGCTGTGGTGGCGGTCAAAAGATCTTCATCACGGATACAATGAAGAAACTGATCGTATCATGCACAAACTGATACGTGAGGGGGATTTTAAAGCAGGGTTAAAATTTTATTTTACAACAGGTTCGCTTGATGAAAAGATGGATAGAAATAAGAACGGTATAATTGATTCAATTGATGATACACTTGGTCTTATTGAAGAGTTGGAAAAAAAGGGTTACATCAATGAAGTCGATATCAAGTACGTCAATTATGAAAACGGAAGACACGATGTATTCACATGGGGAAGAGCAATGCCGGAATTTTTAAGATGGGGATGGGGGAATAAGGTTTAGTTTGTAATAATAAACAGGTTTACCTTTTCAAATATTGGAAACAAAAAAACCTCCCAGATCAAATCGGGGAGGTTTTTTGTTTTATTTAATAAAGTATCAATTATTGAAAATATACCTGATACCCATTTGCATAAAGTAAGTTGATGTAATGCTGACATTATCTCTGAATGTTTCTGTAACCGGGTTGTTTCTATCTGTTGCAAGACGGAAAGTAGGTTTAACTGTGCCGCCTGGTACAAGAGAATTTTGGTTAGTAGGAACAAGAAGCGAAGTAGCATTCACTGTTCTTACCTTACCCCAGTTTGGATTAAGAAGATTTCCAAAGTTGAAAATGTCAAGGCTAAGCTGGATGGTGTTTTTATTTTTACCAACATTGATAAACAGATCCTGCAGGATCTTAATATCAACTTGGTTTCTCCATGGAGCTTGAGCACCGTTACGTTCAGCCATTTGTCCTTTATGAGCTCTCAGGTATTTATCCTGGTCAATATATTTAAAGAATAATGCACTTTGGTCTGCAGGGCTGTAATTAACGCCATTAGGATAAGTGAAAGCACTAAAGGTGATCTCAGATGGATCTTTAGGAATGTACATAAGATCATTTCCATTGAAGCCATCACGGTTAAAGTCAGCGCCATATACATAAGAGAAGCGATAATCGATAGAGCCACCATATAACATTGAAATGGTAGTTGCAAAATGTTTGAAATATTCTCTTCTGTAAGTGAATGAGGCAACTAAGCGGTCAGGAACTGTATATCCTGCATGGCTAAGTGTTGCTGTGTTTGGTGAATTAAATGTTGGGGTGCTTTGCCATGCAGACAAAGGCTGGTCACCACCACCATCAAACAGGTTATTTGCAAAAGTCTTGATATAGGCAATTGAACCAGAGAACCCATTTCTGAATTGTTTATCAACTTTAGCTGTAAGTGATGCATATACACCGCGATTGCTGTTTGAAACATAGACCGCATTAAAAGCTCCCGTACCAGTTGGACTTGGTAACCCGGCATTAGTTAACGGGTTAATGAACTTTTGCTGGTTATTAACCGGGTATATTGCCCTGTTTTTATCAGGGTAACCCACTACATTTAATGGTTGTGGTGTTACCAGGTTTACATTTTGGAAATAAGTAGTTTTTATATCCTTATTGACAATTCCTTCTAATGTAAATATCATATTCCAGGGAAGTTTTGTATCAATACCCAAACTTGATTTCCATGTTTGAGGAAATCTGAAATTCTCATCAAATACAGTAATAGCACTTGGAACAACTGATCCCGGTACTGGTACCGTTGCCGGTCTGTAAGCAGCAGGATCTGGATTGAAAGGTCCAGGCGTATTTGCAGTTCCATTCCATGATTGTGTAACCTGAAGCATACCTGCGTCACCTACCTGGCTTACGATCCAAACAAATGGAACTTTACCAGTGAAGATACCGGTACCGCCGCGAATTTGCAAAGAACGGTTACCATAGATATCATAATTGAATCCAACTCTTGGTGACCATTGAAGTTCTTTCTTAGGTAAGGTCCCTGTATTTAATTTCAAACCATCTGCAAATGTGAGCCCTGCAACAAGTGGGTGCGTTTTTACTTCATCTATTTCAGGATAAGTTGGAAGATCAATTCTTAAACCAAGTGTAAGCTTGAATTTTTTGTTGATAGCGATCTCATCCTGTCCGTAAGCTGAATATTGCATGAATTGGAAAGTTGGGAATGCCTGTGCAAAACCTTTTTCCAAAGAATATGTGAGAGCATAGTCTGTTGGTTTCACTCCGTTCTTAAAATCATCCCATGAATTGAAACGGAAATAACCTAAACCGAAACGCTGAAAACCGTTAATGGTCTCGCTCCAGTCCACTTGTCCGCCTATTGTCCAGTTGTGAGATCCTGATCTCCAGGTCAGGTTGTCAACAAAAGAATACATTTTTACTTTTCTAAGGTTACCATAACTGAACAGTTCGTAACCAAAAGAAGTAAACGGAGAACCATCTTTTAATATATCAACAAACGGAAATTGCTGGCTTGGCGTTTCACGAGAATCGTTTTGAAAAGTATATGTGCCGCGAAGTGTGTTTGAAAATTTTCCAAACTTAGAATTCAGTTCAGCAGCAAATGAATAAAAGTTTGCGCCTTGTAAATATTGAGAATTGCTGAACCAAAGGGCATTGATATCAGTACGACCTGCGCCGGTAGAAAATGAATTACCTGTACCTGTAACAGAAGTGCTTGGAGCATTGGGTTCACCACCTTCTACCTGGCTGTAACGCATATTAAACTTATGCTTTGAGTTAATGTTCCAGTCAATACGGGCAACAAATTTCTTTCTTGTAATTTCAGTTGAATAATTATCAAAAGGACCCGTGTCATAATTATAATTTGTCATCAGGTAATTGCTGATATCTGTAAGTTCAGTTGCCGTTGGCCTTGCTATGTTTGCGGCACTTCCAAAAGGTGCAGTGGAAGTAGCTGCAAATCTTGTTTGAATTTGTTTTGGCTGGTTATCTGTTTCATAGTTCACGAAAAAGAATAATTTATTCTTAATGATCGGCCCACCGAAGCGACCGCCATACTGTTTGAATTCAAAATTGGGTTTTGTAAAAATTGTTTTATTTACCTGGTTTCCCTGTTGATTCTGATCTCTGAAATAATGATAAACTGATCCCTGGAACTGGTTAGTTCCTGAACGTGTGACTGCATTTATTGCACTACCCACAAAACCTGACTGGCGAACATCATAAGGAGTTACGTTCACCGAAATTTCATCAAGAGCATCAATTGAGATAGGAGAGCCGTTTGCAGGAAGATTCTGACCAATACCGAAACTGTTATTAAAATCAGATCCGTCAATTGTAAAATTATTCTGCCTGTAGTTACCGCCGCCGATGGAAGTACCATTTGCCTGTGGCGTAAGACGTGTAAAATCATTTACACTTCTTGCGATACTTGGTAAATTTTGAATATCCCTGACACCGAGATTTGTCATCGCACCTGTTCTGCTTGAATTGAGGATCGGGTTTCTTTTTGTAGTGCTTATGATAACATTCTCAAGAGTCCCCACTTTTTTGTTCAGTGTAACTTCTAACAAAAATGGCTCTGCTAACTTCAAAACAACGTCGTCAAAAGTCACGGATTCAAAACCAACAAAGGATACGACAACTACATAGGGGCCGCCTACACGCAAATCATGGAGTGTAAACTCTCCCTTTTTTGTAGAAAGAGCTGTATACCTGGAACCCGAAGGTGCATGAGTAGCTATGATGCTGGCGCCGATAAGTGGTTCTTTGGTAGCCGCATCTACTACGTTACCGGTAATACCGCTGGTAGTTACCTGAGCCTGGGAACAAGTAGCTGCAATAAATACCATTGCAAGTGAAAACACGATTCTCTTAAGCATAAGTATTAGTTTATTGGTGCAAAGAAAGGGAATTCCGTCCGGTTAAATATAGCCAAATATTAACAAATTATTGCTGTGCTATAATCTTTTAAAGAATCGAGCTCTGCCTCAGAAACGCTGCTTTTCGAATCAAAATATTTTCCACTTTCCTTCCACCGCCGGTTGTAATTTTGTGCAAATTATTCAGAGCATGTTAGACAGTATTGAAAATGCCATTGAGGATATAAAGGCCGGTAAGATAGTTATAGTTGTAGATGATGAGGACAGGGAAAATGAAGGAGATTTTATAATTGCTGCCCGCTTTGCAAGCCCTGAGGTTATAAATTTTATGAGCAAACATGGCCGTGGCCTTATTTGTGCTGCCCTAGTTGAAGACCGCTGCGATGAACTGGGACTCGAACTAATGGTGAATAATAATACCGCTTTGCATGAAACGGCATTTACTGTTTCTGTTGATTTGCTCGGACATGGATGTTCTACAGGCATTTCGGCACACGATCGTTCAAAAACAATTCATGCATTGATCAATCCTGAAACAAAACCTTCAGATTTTGGAAAGCCGGGACATATTTTCCCATTACGGGCAAAAAAAGGTGGTGTTTTGCGTAGAGTAGGTCATACCGAAGCTGCTATTGATCTTTCTCGTCTTGCCGGCTTTGAGCCAGCCGGTGTACTTGTTGAAATTATGAACGATGATGGCACTATGGCCCGTTTGCCTCAACTGATAGAAGTGGCTAAGAAATTTGATTTCAAAATTGTTTCAATAAAAGACCTGATAGAATTTCGGGTAAAAAGAGATTCGCTGATCGAAGAAGTGGTGAGAGTTGATATGCCAACAAAATTCGGAGATTTTAAATTAGTCGCATTCAGGGAAAAGCATACGAGCAATGAACATCTTGCATTGATAAAAGGAGAGTGGGAAAAAAATGAAGCAGTGATGGTAAGAGTTCACTCATCATGTTTTACCGGCGATATTCTTGGCTCACTTCGTTGTGATTGCGGAGAACAACTCCAGGCATCTATGAAAATGGTGGAAAAGGCCGGAAAGGGAGCTATTCTTTATATGAACCAGGAAGGCCGAGGCATAGGATTACTGAATAAATTAAAAGCATATCGTTTACAGGAAGAAGGAATGGATACAGTAGAAGCAAATCTTCATCTCGGTTTTCAAATGGATCAGAGAGATTATGGCATCGGCGCTCAGATGTTGCGGCACCTCGGCATTTGTAAATTGAAATTGATAAGTAACAATCCAAAGAAAAGAGTCGGACTTGTTGGATACGGTCTTGAGATCGTTGACAATATTCCTATTGAAATTTCTGCCAATCCGCATAATGAAAAATATCTTTTGACAAAAAGAGATAAGCTCGGGCATGAAATAATGGATAATGAGGAGTAGATCAATTGCCTTCCTTCTTCTCCGCAGTTGTTGCAGATGGTGGAATTGGTTTCGGCTTTCTTCTGAAAATATCTCCCAGCCTGTTGAATTCTCTTCGGAATGCTAAACTGGTTCCATATCTCCGGGATTTACCAGCACTTGTTGATGTACCAGTGAGCAAGTCAACGTTTTCTTTATAAAAAATTGTTGCACGAATGGTACCGCTTTTATTTATAAGAAACTCAGTTGTGAAATTGGTAAGAAAATCACTGCTTATCTGTGCAGCAGTTGATGATGAAAACGGCACTTCATAATTACCCTCAAACGTAAGTACAACGCGATTGTTAAATAATGTTTTGCCTACAGAAAGAGCCAGGTTTGTTCTATCGTAGTTGAAAGTACCTGATTCAGTAACAGGACGGGGGTCATAAAGTGAGCCTGAAAAATTCACATATAAGCCGGGAATTTTAAGTTTGTTTGATAAAATATTATTTAATACTCCATTAATCTGGCCTGAAAGAAATTCAGATACACTGTTTATTACAAGATCAACCGGAGTATTTAATCCAAAGGATGAGCTAACGCCTGATGGAGCAAAACTATTAAACACAACAAGGAACGCAACTTGTTTGTTCAATTCATTTTCATTCTTTAAAATATCATTAAGGAAAGTTCCAACCTGAAAATCTCTTTTAGGAAGACTTTCGGGAGGATAATCAAGATCAAAAGTTATATCGGGGTTAAACAGATCACCTTTCATTTTTGCGATCACATAGACATAATCTCTGAATGATGAAACAGATGCCCCGGGAAAATTATCATTGATGAATTGTGAAAAATCAACTTTCTTTTTAGTTACATAAACTCCTTCAATATTTATGGTCGGATGATTGGCATCACCCGTCCATTCAATATAATTGTTTACATTTTTATTTAATACAAAAGGCGCCTTAAAAAATGATTGGAAACTAAAGCGATAAACTCCGTCACTTATATCAAAGCGGCCACGCATATTCATGTCAGATCCGCTTGATACTATTCTCAAGTTGCCCTCGCCTCTGCCACGAATCTCATCATTGGTCAATTCATCAATAACCACTTTCACATTCACCATGGGGTTGCCGGTTATATCAACATCATAAGTAAGATTGGTTTCATTGCTTTTGGTAACTGTGTCAGTTAATTCTCTTCCGTATTTTCTTTCAATAAGAAAATCTGCAATGCCGCTTTCCTTACCCGTTGTGTTTGGTATTGTAATGTACGAGCTGTCAACTCTTGATGCTTCGCCAACGATCCTCATCATCATATTCGATTGCGGGCCTGTTAGCTCAAATGAACCTGTGCCGGTAGCATAACCATAAAAACTGCTATTATCTTTCCTGGTTGTATTTAATAAAAGCATAGGTTGATTATCAACCCTGGCTCTTATATTATATACCATATTCCGCCATGCCTTATGTTTTATCACACCGTCAGTTAATGTAGCAGTATTGTTTGTTACTGTATCGATCAATTTTAGTTTGCCAAGATCAAGCCCGTCTTCAGTAAATGTTATTTCGCCGTCAGACAATTTATAATAGCATTGTGTAAATATGACTTTAAGACCGGCATCTTCGAGTTTCATTTTACCAACATATTTTGCATTTTCTCCTTTACCGATAATTTTTAAAGGTCCTGTGGCAAAACCATCGAGGTTAGTAAATAAAGTACCGATAAAACGTTCAGCAATTTTCACAGGGTATCTTTCGGGGGCTATTGTAATTACATCTTCACCATTTGAAGGCAGATTTTTCAGGAACAGGTTAAGATCAAAATCAAGTTTTTGATCCGGGTTTACTGTTTTCCCGTTTGCTATAAGATTTCCTGTCTTATTATTATAGAAAACATGTGCTTTTATTTGGCCGATGCTGTCATTATCAATACGCAACTGATCGGTTTGAACATCCGAGGTTACATTAAAAGTTTTTGTGGGGTCTTCAATGGTTATATCACCTGAGATCTTTCCATCGATCTTATATTGTTTTACAAGAAAGGTAGTTACGTCACCGATATTAAAATTCTTCAGGTCAATTTTCAGATCATTCCAGTCACCGGTGGCAGAAGGTTGCGTTTTTATCCTCACTTCCTGGTCGCTTTCTTTGAAAACAATTTCGCCATGCGATACATTATTTGATCGTAATTCCAGTTC